>Ga0315282_10011596_pt1 | contig 13611 bp, 7 predicted proteins | sample YL17G07_20_MG_FD_203693 | JGI IMG/M metagenome (GOLD analysis project Ga0315282, IMG submission 203693) | Sediment microbial communities from Yellowstone Lake, YNP, Wyoming, USA - YL17G07_20 | ecosystem: Environmental > Aquatic > Freshwater > Lake > Sediment | place: USA: Wyoming | collected... | reverse complement strand
CACCCCCCCCATAATTTGGAGTGCTGCCCCCGGTCGGGTCTGTGACAAAATCGAATCCGTAATTATTCACGCCTGGGGCGGTGTTGGCAGGAACGACGACATTGCCACCACTGTAGCTTGTCGTCAGACGATAGTTCTTATCCCAGATAGAGCTACCAGCCGACACCGTGATCTCGGTACCACCAGCAGCAGTCCCGAAAAACAGTTCCCATTCATGACCACCGAGAGTCCCCACCTGGGCATTCACAGCAGTCAGACTGCTCAGGAGGAGCGCAGCAACCAGAAGCAGCTTCTGCATTACCGCACCTCCACGGTCAGTGGGTCAGTTGACGTCACTCATGGCCTACAACCAGGTAATCGGTGGCAGGCCCATCATATGCGTGTGAGCAGCATGCCTCGCGGGCAACTTACCAAAGAACAGTCACAATGTCAATACATAAAGGGGGATTTGCAAATCTCAACGTTTTCGACAATATTGACTCCGTGATGTTCAGTCTCGACAGATGATACTCATTTCCATACCCTCGGGTCCTTTTGAGACAAACGGTTATCTTCTCTGCGCGGGTGAGGGGCAGGGTGCGGTTGCAGTTGACGTTCCGCCGGGCTCCGCCGAACGATTCCTCGCTGAAATTCGGAAATGCTCCTCCCGGCTCATCCGGATCATCAATACGCACGGACACTGGGACCACACCGCGGACGATGAACGGCTCCGGGACGCGACCGGTGCACCCGTTTTCATCCATCGCGAGGATGCTAAGCTGCTCGTCGACCCTGCTGCAGTGCTCCCCGGGTTTCCTTTCCGAGCGCCGCCGATCGCACCCGACGGCTTCCTTGCCGACGGGACAATAATCGAGGAAGCGGGGCTCCAGGTTATCCACACGCCCGGACACACGCCAGGCAGCATTTGCCTCTACTCCCCCGCCGAGGGATTCCTCTTCTCCGGAGATACCCTCTTTGCCGGTTCGATCGGCCGGACCGATCTTCCCGGCGGAGATCAGGAAACCCTGATGCTTTCCATCCGGACAAGGCTCCTCACGTTGCCTCCCGCGACAAAGATTCTCCCGGGACACGGACCCGCATCGTCTATTCAATGGGAGCGGACATACAATCCGTTTGTCGGCCTTGGCACCGAAGTGACGTAACCGCCTCTGACGAACCACTACACCACCTCGAGTATCAGAAATGGACCAGGTTGCGAGAATTCTCCGAGAATGACGTTCAGGCCGCCATGAAAGGGCTCAACGTGTGTCGGTGGAGAGGCGGTAGCGGAGGATCCGGTTGTTGTCCGTGTCGGCGATGTAAAGGGTGCGGTCGAAATACGCCACCCCCATCGGATGGTTGAGAGCCTTGTTCGACTTCGCTGGTCCGAATGACTCGCGCAAGATTTCTCCCCTCGAGTTCATCTTCACAAGGCTGTCGAGTCCGGCATCCACGACATAAATATTGCCGCGATCGTCGACCGTCACACCCTCGGGCCGGCTGAAGAAGTTGTCGGTGACGATTGCCTTGCCCGCATCTCCGATCTGGCTGAACCGGGACTCCCAGCTCGGGACGCTGAAATCACCTCCTCCCCTAAAGGTGAGCCACTGCACCTTGTAGAGACTCTGCGATCCGGTTTGCGTAAGGATGAAGTCGGTCGGGTACCGCCGATCGTTGAACGTCGTGATGCCGCTCGGGTTGTCGAGGACGGTCAGCCCGGTCCCTCCGATCTGAAGTATCGGAGAGACATCGATAAGATCACGGGGATAGAGAAGGTCGCTCTTGTTGAAATGGAGGATCCCCTGGTCGGGGTCAACGGGACTCGCGTTCTCGGGTCCAGTGCGTGTGACATAGTAACTGTTGTCCGCGAGTGCGGCGATGCCCGAGTAAGCTCTCATCGACTTGGTTAGCGGCTCGTGGTACACGATCTCGACCGGAGCGGCAGCAATGTCGTGCGAGACATTGAAGAGGCGTATCTTCGCGATCGCCGCGAGCATGATGCTCCGGCCCGCCACCACGGTGTCGAAAGAGCACGCCACCAGGAGGTCGAAACGATGATCCTGCGTGACGGCCACCGGGTGCCGTACCGGTTTCGACCTGCCGAGGATATTGCCAGCAAGATCCATCATCACGATCCGGTCGTTGTCGGTATCGGCAACGTAGAGGAGGAAATCGAACCCGATACGGAGGTCGTGGGGCTTGTTGAATCCGCTCCAGAGAGGCGACTGGAGAATGTACAGCGTGTCCCCTACAATCCCCGCGCTTGAGGTCACGGGAAGTTGATCCATGTTGAATTGCTCACCGCAGCCGGAGAGTGACCACCATGCTGCGATCAGAAGGCACGACGCCGTTAGCGGCAGCTGCGCAAAGGATCGAGCCGATATTCGATTCGACTTCATTCCTACAAACCGATTGTCAGTGTGAAGCGGTGAACGTCACCGAGTCGCCCGAAGCTCGCGAATGAATAGTCGGCACCGACGCGGGCGCTCCCCACGGGGGCTGAGACCCCACCTCCAAAAGTAATATTCTGCTCGTCAACGTTGAACCGGTAGCCCCCCCGGGCGAGAAGAGCGAAGCCGAGCGGACTCTTCCACTCGTACTCGGATCCGAGAGAGACATTTTCCGAGTTGTCATTCGGATGGTTGAGCTGGAGCGATGCCGTGACCCTCTGGCTCTCCGTCTGAACAGGTTCGAAAGCGAAACCGATGCGGAAGGTGGTCGGTGGAGAGAACGACTGGAAGCTGCTGTACTGACGCCCCCGTTCCGCCGTAACCGTCCCTTCGGGTGTCACCTCTGACCCGAAGTTCGAGACGACGACGGAGAAGCGGCTCGTTCCCAGACCCATCCAGTAGTACGTACCGAGGTCGACGGTGAAACCGCGGATTGAAACACCGGCGAGCGTCTCCTGCACGTACCTCACGCTCACCCCGGCACTGAACTGCTCTGTCAGCTTGCGGGCATAGGTCGCGGCGACGCCGATGTCGCTGAACGTGAAGTACTCGCCGGTGCCCGTCGGATTCGTCTCCGTCGTCACCGGTATGTCATCGCTCGTGAGCGATATAACGGAGAGGCCGACGGCGTCGTCCTTCGTCAGGTGGTAGACGGCCCCGGCGAATTCGTGGTTGAGCCCAACAAGCCAGCTCGAGTGGGAGAACGTCGCGGAGTTCTCCGGCGACTGTGCCACGCCGGCCGGATTCCAGAAGAGCGACGATGCGTCGTTCGCCACAGCGACGAACGTCTCACCCATTCCGGTTGCCCGGGCGCCCACGCCTATCTTGAGGAACTGCAGCGACGAGATGCCCGCTCGCTGCCCGCCAAGCACCGGGAGAAGCTGGCTGTTCGCGTTCCCGCCGAACGCTGCTGCCGCGGCGATGAGGATCAGCGCCCGGACGATTCCCCGCCGGTGGCGCAATCCGGCCGGCTCTATGGGTGAGAGTCCTTTCAGAATCTCCATGATGCCCCAAGTCTCATGTTCCGCGGAGGAAGGTACCTCGCCGGATTGAACGGAAACGGGTCGACTGGAGCCTGGAGCTCGGGATAAAGCGGATCGTTCCACGATGTCGGTGTCCGATCTCCGTACTCGTACGCCCGTCCCGTGACCGGGTTGATGATCGCGGAGTTCTTGTTGTTCAGGAGGTTCAAAACCTCGAGCGAAATGACGAGCTCGCTTCCGCCCAGCGGGATTGATTTCTCAATGTTCATGTCGATCCAGAACCAGCTCGCCCCGACGGCGCCGTTCGGGTGAGCAAGGTCGGGCACGTAGAGCGGTCTCCCGTTCTGTGCCACACCGGCAAGAGTCTGGACGGTGTACCTCTTCCCCGATTCGAAGAAGATCCTGAAGTAAGCGCTAACGTCGTCGAGCCATCCCTTCCCGAGCGAGACAACGTCCTCCCCCTTCTTGACGAAGAATCGCGCCGTCGCCGAGAGCTGGAGCGGACGGTCCCAGATGAGGTGTGTTTCGCCAACGGGCTGCTCCTGGTTCTGCTGGACAGCGAGCGACCCCTCCGCAGCGGACGAGCTCTTTCCCGTAGCGATCGAATAGGAACCCGACAGGGTGCCGCTGAACCAGGTGCCAATGCGCTTTTTGTACTCAACCTCAACGCCGCGTGTGCGCGCGTAGTCCTGGTTCACGTACGTGGTGAAATTCAGGCCGGCCTGCCCGGCGAACCTGATCAACGCCTGGCGCGTCGATACGTAGTCAAAAATGTCCTTGTAGTACGCCGTGAGCGTGAGCACGTCGTTCTCTGTGAACTGGTTCCGGAGGCCGAGCTCGTAGGCGACGGTCGTCTCCGGGTTCAGGTCGGGATTGCCGAACGTCTGGAAGGTCGACTGCGCACTCGTCGGAGAAAGCTTCGCGTATACAAATTGCGGCTTCGGACGCTTCGAAAAAATCCCGTAGGAGAAGAACAAGGTCCGGTTATCGGAGACCGGGTGTGAGATTCCGAGACGTGGACTCAACCTTCCCTTCCACCGTCGCCCGAAAAAATTGTAGGTGTGGTCGTGGTAGTCCTTTCGGATCTGGTCCGGGATCGTGACAACAGCAGGGTTGTCGACGGCATCATCGACGTACCTGCCCGGGAACCAGTAGTCGAACCGCAGGCCGAAGTTGAGGATCATCCCGCTGAAGATAATATTGTCCTGGGCATACAACGCGCCGAAGGCCGGGTAGACCTTGTACATGTCGTTGTTGAGTCCGAGCTGGCCAATCCACGGCTTGTAGATGTCGACGAGCTGCATCTCCTGGAAGCTCGACTCGAAGCCCGCCTTGACCCGCTGCTTCTCCGAGAGGTTCGTCGTCACGTCGAGCTTCACTGTGTACTCCTTCACATAGTGGTCATGCCACGTCGTGCTGCTCCCCGTGTCATAGAAGCCGTCGCCCGGGATGATCCCGATCGTGTCACGGTCGGTGTTGTAGTACGACGGCGGAATCGTCACGACATCCTTCGGCTCCTTGTAGTCGTACCACGCACGCCCGTTCGCATCAGCACGAAGGCTCGTGAGGAAGCGGCTCAACCTCAGCTCGTAGAACGTCTTCGTGCTGAGCGTGTGTGTGAGGCCGATCGTATGGACGAGCGTGTTATGCGTGAACGTGTTTGCGTTGTCGAGGATCTTGAGGTACGGGTACTGGAAGCCGGGGCTCGGTTCGACGTACTCGAGGTTCGTCTGGAGCGTCTGGGAGTTCTGGTTGATCGTCACCGACTGCGAGTAGGTGTAGTTCAGCTTGAGCGTCCCGGAGGGCTTCCATGTCAGCTTCCCGAGTGTGTACCAGTTGTTCTCCTCTTTCGGCGCGAAGCGCGTGCCATAGAACGTTGAGGAGACAAGCTGGCTTGCCTTCTCACGGGTTCGACCGTAGATGTCGCCGTCCGTGAGGCCGACGTAGACGTTGCCGAAGAAGAAGAGCTCGCCCGGGATCGAAACTCCGAGCGCCGGGAGGATGGAGTGCGTCAGCGGTTCGAGGCCGCTCAACCAACCTTCGTAAACATCCAAGTTGAAGTTCGAGGTCGAGTTCCTGTTGACATAGAGGTTGTCCCGCTTGTACCCGAAGTTCCCCTGGAGCTTGTCGCCGCCCTCCCTTGTGGAGACGCGCACGACGCCCGATGTCGCTTGCCCGAACTCCGCATTGAATCCCCCTGTGATGACCTCAACTTCCTTGAGGGCGCTCGCACTCACCTGGAGACCGAAGCCTGTGCCCGCGAGAGGATCCTGCACCGAGACACCGTCGACGATGTAGGCGTTCTCGTACGCCCTGCCCCCGCGGATGTGCACTTCGTTATCGCTCTGCACGACGCCGACTTGCTGTGTGACGATATCCTGGACGTTCTCGACGGCGGACACAGCGATGTCCTCGCTCGACACGCTGCGCCGGCTCTGCGTCTCCTCGATGTCGAAGAGAGGTTTCTCACCGACGATGACGACTTCCTGTCCGAGTGTGAGGGCCGTCTCCTCGAGCTTCACCTTGATGAGTGTCTCCTCTCCGGCCCGCACCTTCACGCCAGTGTACTCGACTCTCTTGTAGCCGATGATCGAGAGGACGAGCGTATACTCCCCGGGCGACACGCCCAGAATCCGGAACTTTCCATCAAGGTCGGACGACACACCGTAGTATGTCCCCTTCACGAGAACCGTCACGTTCGGGAGTCCCTCACCGTTCCTTGCATCGGTGACCGTACCGATGATCGTCCCCTTCGCGGCAGGCTGCGCGAAACCCGGACCGACTCCGGCGGTCAGGGCGATTACTGCGAAGATGGCAGTCAGCGAAAGCCGCAATCTCGTGCTCAGATTGTGAAGACCGTTCATACGCGGTTCGCTCTCAATACGCACCAAACTCTTTGAACACCCTGAAGAAGAAGGCGCCGACATTCTTGTCTCCGCCGTTGAAGCGGTAGAGGGAGATTCCGATCAGGATGAACGTGTTCCGGCTGTCCTTGACGCCGAGAACCGGCATGCCGGGGTATTTCGAAGGATCAGCCTGAAGGCGGTAGAGGATGACGGAGCCGATGGACGGGTTAAGGGCGCGGAGGTTCGCAACCACCTTTCCACCGTCGACCGGATTACTGTTGATATCGTCCCGCATCATGAGCGGATATCCCTCGGCCCCCGGTTCCGGAATCACCTGGGTCCTCGGGAGGACGAACCCTGTGCTCGTCGTCGGGATGTACGAGGGCCCGAGGCTGTCGACAACGCCGGAGAAGTCCCTCACCGCCTGGTCGACGCTGGCACCGGAGGTGTAACTCTGAGGAAGGTTGAAAGAGAAAAGAACCTTGCCACCCGCCTTTCGGAATGCAGGGAGAGCACGCTGGGCGATGTCAAAGTCCTGCTCATCCCCCGCGTACCAGAAGATGTACTTGAACAACTTCAGTGTCTCGATGAAGGCGGGTTTGATGAATGTGGGAACAAACTTCCCTTTCTGGGGGAACTTTGATCCGGTCTTGATGTCCCAGACATCGAACCGTCCGTTGAAGCGCCCCCCGCCCAAGGTATCGAAGATCGTCGAGTAGAACTGCGGGGAGAGGTCCGTCGGAGTGTAGTCATCGATGATGATGAGATCCCCCTTCGGCTGCTTCACGTACCACGTCTTTCCCGCCTCGGCCGGCATTCGAGCGGGGATACTCCGTGCCCCCGAAACGTCCTCCGCCCGGAGATAGAGGACGTTGTTCGCGTTGAGACGGAAATTGCGCAAGGAAGTTGCAAGAGGCGACTGAGAAAGCTGCGGGATGTTGTTCGGGTAGATGTCAGCATCGACGGCGGATTGTCCCGGCGCAGGCTGACGCCCCATGAGCGTCACGAACGTCGTGAGTCCGGGCAGGTCAACCCACGAGGAGGCCGATGTATCGTTCAGCGCAATCGAGTACTTCGCGATCGTCTCATCGCCGTCGAGGTCCGTTCCGTGCCACTGGAACGACACCACGGTGAACGTCGTTTCCGGCACAGAGAGCGGAGTCCCGAATATGTCCCCGACCATCTCGAAGCGCACTTCCGGTGGACTGTTCCCGATCGGGATCCGCACAACCGCGGGTGACGGATCAAGTGCATCGCCAAACCGGGAAAGGAGCTGACCCGGTGTCCACGAGATCGGCCCAGAGTCCGACGCGGCGACGGGTCCTCCGGGGATCGAATTGTCGACTGCAGAAACGTAGAATGTGTAGGTCGTATCCTTGCCGAAGATTCGAAGCGAAAAGATGCTATCTGTCTTTGCTGTCCAGTACCACGTCCGACTGTCGAACGAGAACAGGTATCCAACCATCCAACCGTCCGGATCCTGACCCCACCAGTGGAGATGCTGCAGGCTTGTCGTAGCTGCAAGGGGAGGCTGTGTGCTCCCGTCATGGAACGGATAGATTGACACGAATGATTGGGGCGTTTCGTTCGGTTTGGGCTCGGAGGCATGCTCCTTCGAGCAGCCCGCCGCAAGAAGGAGAAGACCGGAGAGCGTGACACACAGAGCCGCGAGGCGAGCTCCTCCTTTTCGAAAACGGACGAAGGTGCCGCACGCAGCGGCGAGTATTGATTTCTGATGACGCTCAGTCATTCTGCAACGTACTCTGCGTTTCACACTATCCGTGGGCGAAGATGGAGCCCACCTCGTAAGTGGGCCCAATCCCACCTCTCATTTGATGAGCATCATACTTCGAACTGAGGAAAACTTGCCCGCCCGCAGGCGGTAGAAATACATCCCCGACGGAAGCGACGACGCGTCAAACCTTACGCTGTAGCGTCCCGCGGGCTGAACTTCATTCACAAGTTCGAGGACCTGCTGTCCGAGAATGTTGAACACTTTCAACGACACGTCAGCGGACCTCGCAAGATCATAGCCGATGAGTGTCGATGGGTTGAACGGGTTCGGGTAATTCTGCGAAAGCGAGAACGAGCGAGGCGTGACCGACCGATCCTGCGTCATCTCGACGGACGTGACGATGTTGGCAAAATCGTCGTTCTTCCGCGGCTCGAGCTTGTAGTCGCCGGCCGTCTGGCTCATGATCCCGCGAAGTGTCCCGATCCTCCATCCCAACTTCAGGATCTGTTTGCCGCGCGCCGTGTCCGCGGGGTTGATCGAGTACGAGTTGTCGCCGTCGTCGTCGACACGCATTGGACCCGAGCCATCGTCCACCATGAACTCGCGGTATCTCCTGCTGTTGTTGTCAGGATCATCGTTGGTGATCTTCACGTTCCGGAACTCTACGAGCATGCTCTCCCACCTCTCCGCCGTGGTGTCGCCGTTCGCCATGAGGCTGAACGCGCTGGTCTGGACGACAACGGGCGGGTAAGGAGTTGCTGTCCCGTTCTTCGTCACCGAGGTCTCGTAGATGCGTGTGGTCCCGGCGCTGCTGAGGATGGCAACGTCCTCAACCGTTCCGGTCGCCGTCACATTGTCACCGCGGCGAAGCGTGGAGACGTGCGGCCCGGCCATCCAGATGCCGCTCCAAGGCGCTGTCCCGTCCTGTATAAAGAGGCGCGATGGATTCGTCGAACCGTCAAGGTTCTTCACACCCGGAATGTCCGTAGTGTCCGCCATCACGACACCGCTCAACGTTACGGGAAGGTTCTGCAGCCCGGAGTTCCCGTTCTTCAGAACCGTGAACTGCACGTCGCTGATCTTCGGGCTGCCGCTGATCACCCGGTAGAAATAGAGGTTGGAGCTTGTATCGGGAGCGATGGTCGACTTGCCCGAGTCGTTTGACGCCAGGAAGAAGTAGCGGACGACGCTCCCGGCGGGCTGGGCAGGAATCGTAGCACTGTAGAGTGAATCGACGACCTTCGTCATCGAAAGCTGCTGATACGGGTCGTTGTTCACACTGTACTTGACTGCGACAGCGTTTACTTTCGGGGCGGCCGGTGTGAGGGGCACAGCCGCGACCTTGACGGTCACGGCGTTGGTCGGGCCGGGAAAAGTGGGTGACTGGCGATCCGCAAACGACGAATTGACGACCGGCGGACCAATGCCCGTTTTGATATCACCCGGATAGAGCGGAAGGATGCTGTAGGTACCGCTTGTCGTGGTCACGATGCCACGTATGTACTCGAGGAACGTCCCGACGGGCGGCGGTGAGAACGACGAGTCGAGCGTGATATTGTCGGTCCGGAAGTACCGTGACTGGTCGTTCACGGCGATGACATTCCCAGCCGGGTCCTGGACTGCCCAGTAGGTGCGGCCGCTTGTCTGGGACACACGAGAAGAAACAGTCAGGTCCCGGAGCACGACGTAGACCCCCTCCCACTTCTCCCCAGTGGAGTATACGGCCTTCGCCGGGAAGTTCTTTGTTCCGTTGGCGCCGGTGCCCAGGTCAGAGACCCGGACGTCAACCGGCGTCGGTCGTGCGCCCACGTTGAGGATTTCGATGGGGCTGCTCGCGATAAACCACATTTCCGTGGCCCCGCCGAGGGAATTCCGAGGATATTCATCGACCCACCCGGTTGCACGGATCACATAGCCGGTGTCTGTGCTCGTAATCCCAACCCCGGACCATTCCCCTGTGGTATCCGCCGTGAGAAAGTTGACGCCTGACCAGGCCTTCCTTGATGTGTCCTGGATGTATGTCGCCCATCGCGTACCCTGCGAGAGCACGCGCGGTCTCACCATCACGATGCCCGTGACAGTGACCGTATCGCCCCAGCCGCCCGAGACGCCAACCTGGTGGAAGTAGCGCGAGTCCTCGAGCGTCGCGCGACCGGCGGTTACCGTCAGTGTGTCGGCGACGAGAAGCGAATCCATGGGGACAAATTGCACGCTGTCGATTGTCACCCTCGGATATTGCGCACTCGCAGTCCCGCCGAGTCCGAGGATGAGCAAGAAAGCCAATCCGATGCCGACAAGTATTCTCTTTTTCACGGTTCTCCCCCTTTCCTGCATTGGATGAACAAACCGCATGATGCTACTTAATGACTCCAAACTTTCCGCGCTTGATGCCGCCCGTGTCGATGTCCTTCACCGTGAACAAGTACAATCCAGTCGCAATCGCCTGGTCTCCCTTCGTGACAAGGTCCCACGCATGCTCGCCGCCCGACATCTTCTGCGTCCCATCGGCGTACTTCGAGAACCACTGGATGCCGGCACCGTTGTACGTGCTCGCGTGGTGCTCGAAGCTCGCGATGAGGTCCCCCGCAAGTGTGTAGATGCGTATCTCAGAGTTGGGGGGAAGGTTGGTGAAGTAGAGCTTCCTCTCCCTCTCACGTGCGCCATCCCAAAGCGCATGAACATAGTACGGATTGGGGTAGACACCGATTTCCCCGATGCCTCCAGACACGGGCGGCGCTCCGGGTATCACGTCCTGGATGACGCGGAGGCTCGGCTGTCCGGGGAGGTTGTTCTTCGGGTCTCCCTGATCGTACGCCTCAAGCCCGAATGAGTACTGCCACCCGTTGAGGAGGTTCGAAATGACGTATCGGTATGCATAGTGGACCGTGTCGCCGGCGAAGGTCGTGTCGAACCGGAGCGGCGCAAAACCGTTGTTGTACCCGATGCTGTCATCCGCACGGTCGAAGTCCCCAAGGAGTATGTAGGCATCCGAGCTTCCAGCGAGTCCGAAATCGTACCCGCTCTTTGTCCCGTAGATCCGGTATCCCTCGAAGTCCTTCCGGTTGAGAATCGGATCCACAACAGACTCGACGGAGTTGTCCCAGTAGATGGTTGCTTGCCTGTCTCCGGGGACGACGCGTGCTTTCGGCGGCGGCAGGATCGTTGGGAAGATGTAGCGTGTGTGCCCGTCTCCGTCGTACGTCTTCTGCGCCCATTGCGCATTCTCGATAAACGTCTTCTTGCTCAACGGTGTGTCATCAGCCTGCGGGTCACCACCGAACTTCTTTGCAAGAACAAGTGCGAACGCGATGGTCAGAGAGTCACCCGGGTTCAAGCGCGGGAAGGGTCCGACCGAGAGAAGGCTGTACCGGTTCCCAGGCTTCTTCAGGTCGGCCAACTTCTGTGCGGTGGTCTGTCCACTCGTCGGGAAGCGCGTCGACATCTTTTCATACCGCGCCTGGTCGTTCGCCGGCGATTGGAGGTCGGCGTCGCCCGTGCTGAGGCGGAAACCAAATGCCTGGAAATATGTCCTCGCCGCGACCGAGTCCGGAATTGTCGAGATCGGCGGATCGCTCCCCAGGAATTTCAGTCCGGCATAGTTGTCTGTGACACCGTCGTACGATGGATTGCCCGCGTTGTCGAACGCGTACTCGAGGCGGAGCGAATCGATGTATCCGAGACCCGAGTTCTGATAGAAGGGCGTACCCTCGGTCGGGAGCCTGTAGTTCGTGTTCCGTACAACGAAGTCGGTGACGTACCCGACGTACATGCTGTCGAGGGAAAGCGCACCGACGTTCTTGATCGTGCAGTTCAGGACAACGAAAAAGTCGGCGATTGAGAACTTCCAGGCATACGTCTCCTGGTGAACACCCACGTAGAGCGGCAGGTGATCGACGAGCCGCTCGTTCGTCTGCGGGTTCACGAGGTTGGAGTCGGTGAAGTCGGCAACGAAGTCCTGGTGGCTCACGGCATCACGGCTGTAGTACCGCGAGCCCGGAAGCGAGCTCCGTTCGGTGAGGCCCTGCCCCGGCTGCTGTGTGAACTCACGGACGGCGAAGCTCCGGTCAATGGTGGCGGTTGTCACGCCGAGCTGCCCGCCCCGGATGGCGCCGATCCAGAGACCCCCGTTGAACAGGTTCTCCATACGCGATCGAACCGGTGTGATGGGGAACTCACACGAGGGCTGTGCAGGCCAGAACGACGCCAGAAACCCATTCCCGATCCGCCCGAAGCTTGTGACGGTGAGCCCGATATTGCCGACATCGGTCGCCTTGTTGTCGGTAATCTGTTGGCCAATCAGGGGGGTTGAGCTCAGCGTAACAGCGAGAGCGAAACGCGCAAGAGAGAACCGAAGGCTCATGCAGTGTTCAGTCTTTGTTCGATGTTCGCGAGGTGAAGAAGATCAGCCATGTGCAGCACGGTCCTCTGTGGAGGAACTCTGCGGGTAGATCTTGAGCTTCTGTCCGGCGCGGATCCTATTGGTTTTCAGGCCGTTCCATCTGCGGAGATCGGTGGCTCGCACGCCGTACTCCACGGCAATCTCCCCAAGCGTCTCCCCTGGCAGCACCTTGTGCGTGATGACCTTCCCTGGGGGGGACGGCGCGCCCTTTTGCTCTTCGGTTGCTGAAGCCGACCGACGTTCTTCCTGCCCCCGCATGCCTCCCTGCTTCGAACTAGGGATCCTGAGCTTCTGACCCGCTTTAATCCGATTGGAGGGGAGGTTGTTGGCAGCCCGAAGGATGCTTGCGCCGATTCCATACTGTTTGGCGATAGATATGAGCGACTCGCCGCGCTTGACGACATGAGTCCCTCTTACAGAGCGCTCAACAGCAGTCGCGACCCTCTTCCCGGCGGGGCCATGCTGCTGTGTGCCGGATGTTCCCTTCCGGGGCTCAACCCCCGGGGTCCTGGCCTTGGCAATGTCGACCCTCGATGAGACCGGGATCCAGATGGTCAATTCCTGTCCGGCCTTCACCAGCTTCCTGTACGAGAGTCCGTTCCAGTTGCGCAGATCGGTGAGTCGGACCCCGTATTGCTCGGCAATCTGTCCGAGTGTCTCCCCCTTCTTCACGATGTGGGCAACGGCTCTCTTCCCCTGTTCGGGCCGCTTCAGCACCGACCTCGGCTTTGCTGGGGCTTCATCCTGCGGACCCGCTTCTGCAAGGTCGGCGAACGAGGAAGCACCTGAGCCAGACACCGGGACCACGACCGTCATCCCTCTGCGAACCGATGAACGCCGTCCGAGCTGGTTAATCTCCTTCAGGACAGCGATCGACACACCATAGCGCTTGGCGATCGTCTTGAGAGTCTCGCTGCGCCGAACGGTATGTGCCGCAAAGTTCCTTTTCTCACTGTCGGGAATCTTTCTATACTCGTCCGCAAATCTCGATGCCATACCCCTGGGAACTCGGAGGACATATCCCTTCATGTTCGGTGGAGTAAACGAATGAACGAGCTCAGGATTGAGCTCTCGAAGCGTTTCAACATCTGTGTTGACGCACCGGGCGAGCGCCTCCAGGTTAACGCAGTCATCTACAGTGACCGTCTCAAATGAAAGCGAATCCGCCACCTCGATGGAGTCAAGGCGATAGTCCTGTGGATCCATCGCCATGTGAGAA
>Ga0315282_10011595_pt1 | contig 13611 bp, 9 predicted proteins | sample YL17G07_20_MG_FD_203693 | JGI IMG/M metagenome (GOLD analysis project Ga0315282, IMG submission 203693) | Sediment microbial communities from Yellowstone Lake, YNP, Wyoming, USA - YL17G07_20 | ecosystem: Environmental > Aquatic > Freshwater > Lake > Sediment | place: USA: Wyoming | collected... | reverse complement strand
TCGTCCTGCAGCCCAAGTGGATCGGCACGGTCGAGTTCTCCACGGCGCAAGGCATTTTCAATATCGATCTGTCCAACGTAATGGTGGGTTGCAGCTCCCAGACCGAGACCGCCCTGAGATCCTGGCCTCTGCTGCAGGCAGGATGGAACATCCACTATTTCCAGGGGGTGCTGGAGTTCGATCTGGCCGGCGCCGGGCTCCCCACGGCCGCGATGACCCCCGGCAATTTTTCCGCGCGCTTGGACGGCCTGACCATGCACGGCACGGTCCAAAGCCTGGCGTTGGGGATCTCCCTTTTTGATCTTCAGGATGATTCCGAGGACGGTCAGGTATCTCCGCTGGACTGCAACCACACACGTGGACCTGCGCTCGGGCACACCCTCTACGACCCGGAACAGAGCAACCACGATTTCACCCATATCGACGTGACCGAGGCCATCCGCCGCGACCTGTTCGGCGACGGGAAGGGGGATACGTCCAGCGGGTTCCTGCTCAGGGCCTCCGACTGCAGCAACGCTCGGCTTTTGCTGAATTCCTTTCAGACCACCCTGGTGATCCGTCCTCGCGCTCCGGACGCTGGCCCGGACGCGGGCGGAGCGACCGATGCCGGGACCGACGGAGGGACCGATGGCGGTGGCTCTTCCGTCGACTCCGGGACAGGCCCGGACAGGGACGCCGCGACCGAGGAGGTTTCTCCCGGCGGGTGCGGCTGCACAGCGGTCGGAGCTCCCCGCCGCGATTTCCTCGACCTCGCGATCCGGGCGCTGGGCCGTTGACAAAGCGCCTTCCCACCGCATCTCGCTGTGGTATAGTGCACGGCAAGAAAGGAGACCTCATCATGGCCAATCCGCAGGTACGCATCAGCACGAGATTCGGAGACATCGATCTGGAGCTTCACCCCGCCGTGGCGAAGGGGCACGTGGAGAACTTCCTCAAGCTCACCAAGTCCGGGTTCTACGACGGGTGCACGTTCCACCGGGTGATCCCGGGCTTCATGATCCAGGGGGGCTGCCCCAACACCAAGCCGGGCGGCAAGGGGGCTCCGGGCACGGGCGGCCCGGGCTGGAACGTCAAGGCCGAGTTCAATGCGACGCCGCACGTGCGCGGCGTAGTGTCCATGGCCCGGTCCAACGACCCGGACAGCGCGGGCAGCCAGTTCTTCATCGTGACCAAGGACTCGAACTTCCTCGATCGCCAGTACACCGCGTTCGGCAAGGTTCTCACGGGCATGGATGTCGCGGACAAGATCGTGAGCCAGAAGCGCGACGGCCGCGACTGCCCGCTCGAGCGCGTGGAGATGAAGGTCACGGTGGTCGAAGAGAAGTAATTGATCCCGTCCACCAGTCCCTTACCGCCTCGAAGTCCGTGAGCACCGGGCACGCCGGCAGCGTGGAGAGGAAGAAGCGGCCGTAGGAGCTCCGGAGAAGCCGCGGGTCCAGAACCGCCACGATGCCCCGATCCTGCCGGGTCCGGATGAGCCGTCCGAAGCCCTGCTTCAGGGCCAGGGCCGCCCGGGGGAGCTGATGGACCTGGAAGGGTTCTGCTCCCTCCTCCCGGATCCGCTCGCATCGCGCTGCGAGTAGCGGGTCGTCCGGAGGGGAGAAGGGGAGCTTGTCGATGATGACGAGCCTCAAGGCCGGGCCCGGGATGTCCACTCCCTGCCAGAAGCTCGCCGTGGCGAGGAGGACCCCGTCCCCGGACCGGGCCAGGTCCTGGAGCAGGAGATGCTTGGGCTTCTCCCCCTGGATCGAGACCGGCCGATCGAGCCTCTCCTTGAGCAGGGGATGGACCGCATCCATGACCCGGAAGCTGGTGAAGAGGAGGAGCGCCCCTCCATTCGTGAGTGCGATGAGCCGCGAGGCTTGCTCCGCGACGGCCGTGATCGCGTCGGCGGTGCGCGGGTCCGGCATGTCGCGGGGGCAGAAGAGGACCGCCTGGCTCGGGTAGTCGAAGGGGGAGTCGAGCCGGAGCTCCTTCACCGGAAAGTCGAGGCCGAGCCGGCTCTTGAGGTACGTGAACTCCTTTCCGGCCGTGAGCGTGGCGCTCGTGAGCACAACGCTCGGCACCCGGAAGAAGACCTGCTCCCTCAGGATCCCGGAGACGTCGATGGGCGAGGCGCCGATCGACACCGACCTCCTCCGGGTCTCGACCCAATGGACATGGCCTTTCCTCTCCAGGGAGAGCACCTCGGCCAGGTCCGAGCGAAGGCGGCTTGCCCGCTCGGCCGAGTTGCGGATCGACTCCGAGGCCTCGGGCATGGCGTCCAGGCCTGCGGCCAGCGCCTCCAGGGCCGCGTCGAACGGATGGTACGACGCCTCCATCAACGACGGCACGTCCTCCCGGGAGAGCCGTCGCCGGCCGGTCTCACGGTCCCTGAGCCGCGAGAAGAACACGCCGGCCGCCACGGCGACATGTTCCAGGACCCCATCGAGCCGGCTTGCGCCGGCAAGGGCCGATCCCCTTCCGGCCCGAAGCGATTTGCGGATATCCCGCAGGATCGATTCAAGACCTCCCGACGAGACCACGATGCTGAAGAACTCCGTGGCGATGTCCTCGATGAGATGGGCCTCGTCGAGGATCAGGACCTCGTGGTCCCCCAGGATGCCGGTGCCGCCGTTCGCCCGGCTCGCGAGGTCGGCGAAGTAGAGATGATGGTTGACCACCACGAGGTCCGACCGGCCGGCCGCAGCCCGGGCGCGGGTCACGAAGCACGTCTCGTGGTGCGGGCACCGGGCGCCGAGCCGCGTCTCGAGGGTGGAGGTGATGTCCCGCCACAGCGGATCGTCGTCCGGGAGGTCGGCGAGCTCGGAGCGGTCGCCCGTGAGGGTCGTCTCCTTCCAGCGGCACAGGTGGTGGAGCCGCTCCTCGGAAACGTCCAGAGAGAGGGGCGAGCCCAGGAATTCCTCGAAGCGGCGGAGGCAGAGGTAGTTCTCCTGGCCCTTGAGATACGACGCCGTGAAGCGGAGCCCCAAGGTCTCGGAGAGGAGGGGAAGGTCCTTGAAGAAGATCTGGTCCTGCAGGTTGCGGGTGCCGGTGGAGATGATCGTTCGCTTGCCCGAGAGGACAGCCGGGAGAAGATAGGCCAGGGTCTTTCCGGTGCCGGTCCCGGCCTCGGCGAGGAGAACCCCTTCGCTCGAGATGACCTCCCCGACCGCGGAGGCCATCTCGATCTGCGGCGGGCGGTGCTCATACCCGGCGAACGATCTCGCGAGATCCCCTTCGGGTCCGAGGATGGCTGCGAGATCCGTCATCACAGGACGAAAAGGAGGATGACCGCGGCTGCGGTCAGGGCGGCCAATGCCCAGGCCGCGATGAAGACCGGATCCACGCCGGTCCGATCCATGAGATCGAGAGCGCGCTTCCGGAGGTCGTCACTTGCACGCATGGCGAGAACCTCCCGGGCGATGCGGCGGGCCTCTCGAAAGTCGCCGAGCCGAAAAAGCGCTTCGGCCTTCTCCATCGCCGAGGGGTCCGGGGTCTCGGTCGGAAGGATCGGCGTGTCTGGGTTCGTCTCAACCATGGATGGTGGGCGGGGTCAATGCGCCTGGGGACGGGTTTCCTTGGTCCCGGCCGGCAGCTCACCGGTCGAGGAGATCGCCTCCTCGGTGCGGTAGTATTGCCCGTACTGGTGATAGTACCGGGTGTAGTAGCGGTTGTATGTCTGGCTGTACAGGTCGAGATCGTTGAACACCGTCCCCAGGATCCTCGATCCGATATCCTTCAAGGTGGAGAGCACATACTGGGCCGCCTCCTTGGTGGTCCAGCCGGGTTTGATCACGACGAGGGTGCCGTCGACCAGCCTGGAGAGGATGGCCGCGTCCGTGACCACGCCGATGGGCGGGCTGTCGAAGACCACCCGGTCGAACATCTCGGAGACGGTGTGCACCACCTCGATGAAGCGCTCCGTATGGAGGAGCTCGGCCGGATTCGGCGGGGGCGGGCCGCAGGGCAAGAACGACAGGTTCGGCACCTCGGTCGGGTAGATGACGTTTTCGATATCCGCTTCTCCCAGTATCGCGTGGCTCAATCCCATCTTCTTCTCGAACCCGAGCGCGCGATGGATTCTCGGCCGCCGCATGTCCGTGTCCACCAGAAGCACTCGGCTTCCGCTCTGGGCCATGGTGATGGCCAGGCTGATGGCCACGGTGGTCTTCCCCTCCCTAGGAGAGGGGCTCGTGACCAGGATCCGGCGGATCGGGTCGTCCGGCGACATGAAGAGGATGTTGGTCCGGATCGCCCGGCAGCTCTCGGCCACGAGCGACTTGGGGTACTTGTGGACCACGAGGTCCCTCTCTCCGTCGGGCAAGCCCTTGCGTTGTTTCCGCGTCCGCCTTCTCCGGTAGTCCTTGGCATAGGTCTCGTCCCCGGCCGTGATGGAGGGGATGAGCCCCAGGAAGATGATTCCCATGTTCTCGATCTGCTCCTGGGTCTTGATGGTTCGGTCCAGGTACTCCATGAGAAAGACGAGACCCAGGCCCAGCGCCAGGCCGATGAGGATGGAGAGGAGGATATTGAGATGGACGTTGGGCTTGATCGGCGATGAAGGGATCATGGCCGAATCCAGGACCCGCACGTTGTTGACCTTGAGGAGCCTCGACAGGTCGGTCTCCTTGGAGCGGCTCATGACCAGCTGGTAGAGGCGCTCGTTGTTGTCCTTCTCCCGCTTCAGCCGGTTGTAATCGATCTCCTTCTGGCCCAGATCCTGCGCCTGATTCATGAGGTCTTTCAGGTTGGCCTTCAGGCCTTCCTCGTTCTTCACGGAGGTCTCGTACTCGGAGTCGATGGCGGCGAGGACGTTGCTCACCTCCCGCCGGATGTCCTCCTCGACGCGATCGAGCTTGGCCTTGATCTCGGTGATGCGCGGATGCTTGTCCAGGTAGCGCTCCGAGAGCTCTCCGAGCTGCTGCCGGAGCTGGGCGTGCTGCTCCTTGAGGCTCTGGATCAGCCCGCTCTGGTTCAGGGCCTCGATCGGCATGGAGAGCGGGTCCTTGGATTCCGCGATCGACTTGATCTGGTCGCGGCGGGCCTTGAGCTCGATCCGCTTCGTGCGCACGTTGGTCAGGTTCGTGGTGATCTGGCTGATCTCGCTCGCGAGGATGTTCTGGCGATCCTCGAGGGAGACCGAGAGGATGTCATGATTCTTCTTGAAAGCATAAAGGGAGTTTTCGGAGGTCTCGAGCTTCGTCCGGAGCTCCTCGAGCTGGTTGGAGAGCCAGTCCAGGGCGCTCACGGTGGAGGAGAGCACCTGCTCGGCGTTCTGGTCGATGTAGGCGTCGGCGAGCGTGTTGCAGAGGAGCTGCGCCCGGGTCGGATTGGAGTCTTCGATCGATATTCGGACAAGCCGGCTGTCCTTGATGGGCTCGGCTTTGAGCTGCCCCATGAGCTGCGAGGCCGCCTCGGTGACCGTGACCGGTTTGAACGAGCTCCGTCGGTCCGGAGGGACCCCCATGAAGTCCGGATCCTCGTTCAGCTTCAGCATGCGCACGGTCCGCTCGGAGACCTCGCGGCTTTCGATGATCTTGTATTGGGTCTCGTAATACTCCTGGTCGGTCCAGTAATTGCCCGTCCCGAGCGTGGCCACTTCCTCGAAATCCTTGCCCAGGACCCGCGGAGCCTGGGTCTCGATCTGAAGGGTGGTCGTGGCCTGGTAGATCTTCTGCTGCCTCAAAGTGTAGAAGGCCGTGATGCTGATAGAGATGGAAGCCACGAGCAGGATGATCCAGAATCGCTTCCGGATGACCCGGAGCAGGGACGGTATGTCGATGGCCTGTTCCTGATTCTGTTCAATCTTGGTCATATGCGTCATTCCTTTGTTGAAACGTGATGAACCTTTACGCCCCTATCAAAAAATATCCATTTTCCGGATCCCTAAATCCGTAACACTTGAGTATATAACCAAATTCGGTCAGGCGACAAATGAAATCAGTTTCAATTTATTTCTTTTTTTCAGGAGGGTTCCCCCATCCTGCGGTGCCGGTCGTCGGCTGATTGGGGGGCGGCGGAGCGGGTTGGGCCTGGCCCTCCGGGGTCTCGCCCGGATTCTGGAAGGCGTCCGGGTCATACCCGGGGGTCTCCGGAGCATACGACTCCATCGGTGCAGGGCCCGAGGCCACGGAGATGAGGTAAGTGGCCTTCATCCTCTGTTGCCTGAACCGCGGGAAGGGGATCTTCGCGATCCGGGATTCGATACATACCTTGAGCTCGGGCTGATCGGGCAATACCGCCACGTTCTGCCCCTTTCCCTCGCCCGTGATCTGGAAGAGCAGGCGGATGCTCCGGATGTGCGGAGAGGCCCGGAGCAGCGACTCCACACAGGGCCTGAGCTCGGACTGGTGCTGGGTGATGATCTGTTGGACCTGGTTGTCGGTGAGTCGGTCCGGCAGGATCTCGGCCGGAGCCGCCGGCGCTGCGACTTCGACCTTGGACGCCTCCTTTTTCGGCTCCGCCGGTTTCTCCCCGGGTTTCGGGGGACCTTCGACGGCGAGCTTCAACACCTGGTCCTGAGGGGTCTGGAGCGCCAGGAGGAGGTACTCCTTGAGCTTCGGGAGGGTCTGCATGTCGTCCGCAAGGCGCGTCAGGAGGTTGCGATCCGTGGTGTCGCCGTGGAGCTGGAGCCCGGCGGCGAGGGTCCGCAGCACCTCGGGATGCTGGAGAAAGGAGCTGTCGGCGTGGTAGCGGATCAGGAACTCCCGGAACGTTCCCACAATGGAGGGATCGCCGAGCTGCACGAGCGCCACGGCCGTGGCCATGACGTCTTCGACCGAGGTCTCATGGTTGACGAGATGGCCCAACAGGTCCGGGATCGCCGACTTTTCCCCTTGAGCCACCAGCGACGGCGCCACTACGGTCATCGGAGGCCCCTCGGTCTCCTCGAGGAAGTCGTAATGCATCTTCAGGGCTTCCACCAGGAACTCGGATCCCGATAGGCGGAGCTTCAACGCCTCGACCACCTGGCTGCGCAGGGCCTTGGGAAGGTTCGGGGTCTTGAAGATATCGAGCAGGTCGCCCGTGGCCTGGGGGTCCGGGGAGCGTCCGAGAAGCATGGCGGCGAACTGGCGGATGGGCAGCATCCGGTTGTCGGGGTCGAGGACGAGCCGGCGGAGCCCTTCCCTGGTGTTCGTCGGGACGGCCTGGGCCGGCGCGACCGGCTGGAAGCCCGCGGCATCGAGAGCGGCCGCGGCGATCTTCTCGCCCGTATCGGCGCTCCAGGTCACGATCCCCTGATTCGCATCCACTAAGACCAGCTTGCCGTTGCCGCCGAGCAGGAGCAGTCCGCTCCCGATGGCCGAGGCCGCTTCGATGTCCTCCTCATGCTTGTAAGTCCAGCGGACCGCGCTCGACCCGAGGTCGAACGCGATCACGAAGCGCCAGGAGAGAAGGTAGAAGATCCCTTGGGAGACGGACACGGAATCGCCGGAGCCGGCCGGGTTCGGGCTCCAGAGGTACCGGATTTTCTCGATCGCGGATCGTCCCCCCTCGGGCTTGGTGAAGGCATCCAGGCCGAACAGGGGGGTGCCGGGAAGGCTTTCGAAGGAAGGGACGAACACGGTGGACTTGCCCTTGACGCCGGCGACGGATTGATGGGTCATCCGGTACAGGTTGCTCCCGCCGTAGTAGACCCCGGCATCGGTGGCCTCGACGAATTTGATCATGTCGTCGCCGATGCGGAGCCGGCAGATCTCGCTTCCGTCCGACGAGTCCAGGACCGACATCGTCTGGTGATCCCATGGCACGAAAACCATGCCGTGGGCCGCCGAGGGATGGCCGAGCAGCCCGCTGTTCGTCTGGTGCTCCCAGAGCTTAGCGCCGTCCTCGGCCCGGAGGGCCACCATGCGGCCGTTGCGGTACCCTCCGGCCTCGTCCGGGTTTCCCACGCCGATGACCGCGTACACGGCATGGTCGTCCGCGGCCGCGCCGTAGTAGTCCCATCCCTGCTCCACGTCCCAGTCCCACAGTTGCTTGCCGTTCGACAGGGACAACGCGACGAGCGTGTCCCCGTAGAGGAAGACGGCGATGTTCTTGCCCACCGTGATCCGAGAATGGGGAGACATGGAGCTCCGCCACAGCTTTTCACCCGTATCGAGCTTCATGGCCACCACTTCGCGCTTGGCCCCTTCGGTGGTGAGGATCGCGAGCGGGGAGCCCGAGGCGTTCATCGCCCGCGGGGCCTCCAGGGGGGTCAGGCGATCGAGCACCTTCTGGATGTCCTCGACCCGGTTGTCCGGGAAGAGCTTGCCGAAGGCGGTCACCATGGTCTCGCAGCTGCACAGCTCGCCCGCCGCGCCGTTCAGAAGCAGGAAAATGGCTGCGGCCGAGACATTGAGGATGACGTTTGCGACCCTTCGCTTGATCATGGGTTCACTCCTCGTCCGGTATGGCCCGAATGATCTCTTCGGCTTTGAGCTTCACTTTGTTTCGCTTGTCCTCCTCGCCGAAGGCGGCGACGAAGGTGATGAGGAATCGCTTCACCTCGGGGCCGGCGAGTTCGAGCAGGTGGTCGAGGATCTCCAGCTTGCCCTGCTCGGGGAAGTCGTTCCGGCGGAGGAACTCGTCGAACCCGGGGAGGACATCCATGAGGTTCCGCGGGCCGAGGAAGGTGGCGAGCCGCCGGGCCGAGTCCGCATCCCCCATCTGGCCGATGGCCACGGCCGCATCGGTCACCCCGCGTTCGAACGCCTTGAAAAGGATCGGGATCGACTGCTTCTGCCCGCGGTTTCCGATGGCCCTCGCCGCGTTGTTTCTCACGCCGGCGTCCGAGTCGCGGAGCGCATTCTCCAGGGCTGCGTCGATCCGCTGGTCCTTCATCTCCGAGATCGCCAGGATGACCCGCTGTCGGATGTCGCTCCGGCGGTGATTGAGGTAGGAGATGAGGATATCCAGCGAGGTCGGGTCGCCGAGGGCGCCGAGGGCGTCGATCACGGCATTGGTGATGTCGTCCCGCGGTCCGTTCTTGAGGAGCGTGATGAGCGGCTCCACCGCCTTCGGGCTCTTGGAGCCGCCGAGCACCATGACTCCGTTCAGCACCTCGGTGGGGTTGGGGCTTTGGAGCTTCACGAGCGCGTCGCGGAAAGCCCCGGCCTCCGGCGCCGCCTCCTTGGCCTTGCGCGCCGGCGCTCCGGACGCCGCGGCGCCGATGAGAATGCAGCACAGAAACGCCATGAACGGTCGTGTGTCCATCCTCTGTCCTTTCCACAAAACTATTTGTTTCATCCCGGACTCAGTATACAAACTGGGGACCGGTTGGCAAGCGCGATGAAGGACCGAAACGCATCTTCCTTTTTTGGGAACAACGGCTGGATCGTATTTCTTCTGGCCCTGGCCGCATTCCTTCCGTCGGTGTTGGGGGGGTATGTGCAGGACGACCGTCCCGCCGTTCTGGAGAACCGCTTGGTGACCGGTCCGCTCGACATGAAGGGGATCTGGACGCTGAACTTCTGGGGGGAGAACCTGTCGGGTGGCAAGGGGTCCTACCGCCCCCTCGGGGCGATCCTCCTTCGCTGCCTCTACGCGCTGGGCCACGGGCGGGCGTGGGTGTTCCACGGCGCCAACGTCGTTTTGTACGCGCTTTCCTGTGTCGCGGTGTATGGTCTTTTGAAATCCGTTTTCCCTTCCCAGCGGGCGGCGTTCTTTGCCGCGCTGATCTTCTCTGTTCAGGCGGTGCACAGCGAGGCGGTGTCGAGTGTGGTCGGAGTGCTCGAGACCGCAGCCTGCCTTCTCCTGGTCTGGGGCCTTCTCTTTCATCTCCGGGGAACCAGGAGGTCCTCATGGCTCGCGGTGCTTCTCTATGCCGCCGGGCTTCTCACCAAGGAGACGGCTGTCGGATTTCCGCTCTTCGCGTTCCTCATCGATCGGTTCAAGGGGGAGAGGCGTTCTCTTTGGAAGCCCTACCTTCCTTACGGCGTGGTCTTCGGATTGTGGGTTCTGCTGCGACTGAGCCTCAGTCCCTCCCTGATCGGTTCGCCGTCCGGCCCGCTCGGCAATCCACTCCTCGGACAAGGGGTCCAGGCCCGGGCCGCGACCGCCCTGTTCCTGAACCTGAAGGCCCTGGGGCTCACGCTGCTTCCGACCCGTCTCCTCGCCGATTATTCGGTGGCCGAGTTGGATGCGGTTTGGCATCTGGCGGATCCGAAGGCCCTTTTCGGTCTGATGGTGCTGCTATTGATCGCCGTTCTGTGGAGACGCTGCCTCAGGCGGGCGCCAGGGGTCTCGCTGGGCATCGCGTGGTGGGTCCTGGGCTTTTTCCCCATGTCCAATCTGGCGGCGCTCCTTCCCGTGCTTCTTGCGGAGAGGCTGCTCCTCATCCCGTCGATCGGGGTGGCGGCCGCACTCGGATGGGCGGCGGCCGCCGTTGAATCGAGATCCTGGAGGGGCGGAATCCTGCCCTATCGCCTGGTGCTCGGCGCGTATCTCGTCCTGCTCGGATTCTTTTCGGTGTCCCGGAGCTCGGCATGGAAGGACGACTTTTCCCTGTGGCAAAGCGACGTGTCCATGGGATCGAAGAGCTACAAGGCCTGGGGCAATCTCGGCACGGCCTATCTCCAGAAGAATGAGCCGGCCTTGGGTGCCCGATATCTCGAATACGCCATCACAGTAGCCCCGGCCCGGGCCGACCTCCGGGCCCAGTATGCAGCGGCCCTTTCCCTGACCCATCGCGTTCCGGAGGCTCAAAAGGAGTTTCGACGGGCCTATGCGGATGCGCCGGAGAACGAAGAGGTCGTCTGTCTCTACGCCGGTTTTCTGGCCATGGCCGGCGATCGCGGATCCGCGCTCCAAGTGCTCAACGCCTTCCTGTCGCGGCATCCCGATGATCGGCGGGCCCGCGAGTTGCGGGACCGGATCCACTGATCTCCTTGCTATGCCCGAAACCCTTGTGCTAGAGATTCCCTCTGGTTACCGCCCCGGTTACGGGCGGGAGCGTTCTGGAGGTAGGTCATGATCAAAGATCAAAGGACCCCGGGAACAAGGACCCTCGGCTTTCGCGAACCGCTCGTCTTCGAGCTCGGCGCCACGGGGCGGTGCGGCGAGGCCTTGCCCAAGCCCGACGTGCCCGAGGTCGATCCGAAGTCCGTGATTCCGGCGTCCCTGCTCCGCGACGAGCCGGTCCGGCTTCCCGAGGTGAGCGAACCCGAGGTGGTGCGCCATTTCACGCGCCTGAGCTCCTGGAACTTCCACATCGACGCGGGCTACTACCCGCTCGGATCCTGCACCATGAAGTACAACCCGCGGGTGAACGAGTGGGCCGCCCGGCGGGACGGGTTCGCGCTCCTCCACCCCTACACGCCGGCCGAGCTGGCGCAGGGCGCCATCCGGCTCATGGCCGAGCTCGAGCGGTACCTCGCCGAGATCTCGGGCATGGCCGAGGTGAGCCTGGAGCCTTCGGCCGGAGCGCACGGCGAGCTCACCTGCCTCATGATGATCCGGGCCTGCCACACGGCCCACGGGAATCCCCGCAGGAAGGTGATGATCCCGGACACGGCGCACGGCACGAACCCGGCGTCCTCGACGTTGAACGGCTACGAGACCGTGAAGATCGCGTCCAGCCCCAAGGGCGTCCTGGACCCGTCCGCCGTGGCCGCAGCCATGGACGAGGACGTGGCCGCCTTGATGGTCACGAACCCGAACACGCTCGGGCTCTTCGAGTCGAACATCGCCCAGGTGGCCGAGGTGGTGCACCGGAAGGGGGGGTTCCTCTTCGGCGACGGCGCGAACCTGAACGCCATCCTGGGCCGCGCGAGACCCGGCGATCTCGGCATCGACGCCATGCAGTTCAATCTGCACAAGACCTTCTCGACCCCCCACGGCGGCGGCGGGCCCGGTTCCGGACCGGTGGGGGTGTGCGCGAAGCTGGCCCCCTTCCTGCCCATTCCGAGGCCGGTGCGCGACAAGGACGGACGCTATCGGCTAGATGTCGACAGGCCCCAGAGCATCGGCCGGGTGCGATCCTTCTACGGCAACTTCGGGATCATGGTGCGCGCCTACACCTACATCCGCGAGATGGGGCCCGAGGGGCTCCGGAAGGTCGCGGACCTGTCGGTCCTGAACGCGAATTATCTTCTCTGTCTGCTCCGGCGGCATTTCACGGTTCCCTACGGCGACGGCCGGTGCATGCACGAGTTCGTGATCACGGACAAGGAATTCCACAAGGAGACCGGGGTCTCGACCATGGACATGGCCAAGAGGCTCATGGATCACGGCTTCCACCCCCCCACGGTGTACTTCCCGCTCGTGGTGGAGGGGGCCATGATGATCGAGCCCACCGAGACCGAGGCGCCTGAGACGCTCGAATCCTTTGCCCGTGCCCTCGTCGCGATCGCTGAGGAGGCGAGGAGGGACCCGGAGCGTGTCCACAAGGCGCCCCACCACACGCGGCTCCGGAGACTCGACGAGACCACCGCGGCCCGGAAGCCGGTCCTCACCGCGGACATGATGGAGTCGTGAAAGGCCGATGATTGCAAGCAAGCTTACGGCTTTCAAGGAGCGAATCAGGGTCACGCCGTACGCGTCCGCGCTGGTACCGACCGATTTCGGCGAGTTCGACGTCGAGGTCTACACCGACCGCGACGGCGACGAGCACCTCGCGATCACGAAGGGCAGGATCCGGGGTGCCGCGGACGTGCTCGTCCGCGTGCACTCCGAGTGCTTCACCGGCGAGGTGCTCCGATCGCGGAAGTGCGACTGCCGCGAGCAGCTCGAGAAGGCCATGCGGCTCATCGCCGACGCGGGCCTGGGCGCCGTCATCTACCTCCGGCAGGAGGGGCGCGGCATCGGGCTCGGCAACAAGATAAAGGCCTACGCGCTCCAGCGCCAGGGCGCAGACACGGTCGAGGCGAACGAGAGGCTCGGGTTCGCCGCGGACCTGCGCAAGTACGACACGGCGGCCGACATCCTCAAGGACCTCGGCGTCAAGTCCGTGGCCCTCATGACGAACAACCCGCACAAGATCTCGAGCCTCAAGGCGGCCGGCATCGTCGTTGCGCGCCGCGTGCCGCTCGAGGTGGCGCCCACGCCCGAGTCCATCGACTACCTGCGCACCAAGCGCGACCGGCTCGGCCACCTGCTCACGTTCAAGGATTGATACGGCGATTTCCGATCAGATGGCGGACTTGACGCAAGAGTCCATGACGCCAGACCAGATACCTATTTGCACATCAGGCCGGAGCTGTCCCAAACAGACTGTTCACCATAGATCCCTCCGCCGGAGAACCTTTGAATGGTGATTGAGCAGGAGCTCCCGGATGGTACTTCCTGTTGATCCGCGAATTCTCCAGCTACCTTAAACAGGCATATCTCTGGAGGCACGTCATCAAAGGTTTCTTCATGGACACAAACCTTGGATTCGGAAAAAGAACGGGTTTTCTTGTAACCTGAATCAGTGCACTCGATCGTGACGCTCCAGCCCTTCGTCATTTCCGTACAGCCGGAAAAGTGATTCTCGACTCGAAAAACGACAGTTGCTGGCGAACTGTCGTTCCTTGAGGAAGACGAATCGCAGGATGGCATTAAACTCCCTACTGACCTGCTCCCCAAAAACTGGACAGTTTAAAATGTGAGTCCTTCACTGGGGGGTGGAGGACGCATGCGCAAGAGCAAGTACAAGACAGAGCAGATCGT
>Ga0315282_10011594_pt1 | contig 13611 bp, 8 predicted proteins | sample YL17G07_20_MG_FD_203693 | JGI IMG/M metagenome (GOLD analysis project Ga0315282, IMG submission 203693) | Sediment microbial communities from Yellowstone Lake, YNP, Wyoming, USA - YL17G07_20 | ecosystem: Environmental > Aquatic > Freshwater > Lake > Sediment | place: USA: Wyoming | collected... | reverse complement strand
GCTGATATTTTTTGAACTTCACCAAAGTTAACATAAGTTAAGAATTTAAATTAAAGGAGATAGTGGTGATGAGGACGTTGAGAAACCGGCTTATGGCAGCCCTCTCTCTCAGCATTTTTCTTATGGTTTTTCCCAACCATACCCTTTCGCAGACGACCCAGCCAAACCTCCGTATCCGTGCTCAATCCGTTATCCTTATGGATGCCATTTCAGGACAGATCCTTTATGAGCAGACTCCACAACTAAAAATGGCGCCAGCAAGTTTCGTTAAAATTCTCACCCTTTATTTGGCCTTTGATGCCATCCGAACCGGTGATCTCAAGATGGACGATGTGTTAACAGTAAGCGAAAAGGCCTGGAAAACAGGAGGGTCAAAGATGTTCCTCAAAGTCGGGGAGACGGTAGATGTGGGGGACCTGCTGAAGGGGATAGCCATTGTGTCAGGAAACGATGCCTGCGTTGCTTTGGCCGAACATATGGCAGGATCTGAAGACGCTTTCGTTGCGAAAATGAATGAGAAAGCTAAAACACTTGGTTTGGAAAATACACAATTTCAAAATTCCCATGGGATGCCAGCGAAGGACCAATATACGACAGCCTTGGACATGGCCATTTTGGCAAGGCATTATGTAGAAGCCAATCCTGGGGCGCTGAGTTTCCACTCCACCTTATCCTTTGAACATAATGGAATATTGCAGGGGAATCGAAATGTATTACTCCGTAGAGATATTGGAGTTGATGGCTTAATGACAGGTCATGTGGAGGAGTCGGGTTATCACCTGGCGGTGACCGCAAAGCGGGACAGTTGGAGATTGATTGCAGTGATCATGGGAAGTAAGTCGTTATTCAATAGGGCCCGGGAGGCACAGGACTTATTAGGGTTTGGTTTCAAACATTTTTCTGTCGAGGAGCCCTTTAAAAAAGGGTCACCCCTTGGCTCAATCAAGGTGGTGCGAGGTAAAATGAGCCAGGTCGAACTGATTGCAGCAGAGGATGGGAGGGTTGTGGTGACAAAGGGAGAAGAAAGGTCAGTTTTGGTCAATCCTGAATTGCCGAGTTTCATTGCTGCTCCATTACTAAAGGGTCAACGGGTGGGAAAAGTTGTTATCCAGAGTGGAGGGAAAGCGCTAAGAGAGGTTGACCTTCTTTCATCATCCGATGTCCCCAAAGGTTTCCCTTTCTTTTGGTTGTTCATCGGTGGAGGAATACTCGGCCTCCTTCTTGTGGTTCTTATTGTTTTTTTGAGAATATATCAATTAAATCGAAAGAGATTCCGATGATAGAAATTTATTAAGGGTCTCTTTTGAAGGCTACGGTGTTGCCTTGTTTTAATAATAAACTAAGGGGAATCTTAAGGAATTTTTCAGAGCTACGAAGAAATATAAAGAAGCCCCAAAAAAATGGATATACCGTCCCACGCTTTACAAAATTGTTTCTCATTTGTTTCCTATCGTCCCATTTTGCCACAGAGTGTGTTCTTTTCCCCTTTGTTTGAAAAATTTTGTTCTTACAAGGATGCCAATTGATTGAAATATATAAGAATTTCCTATCTGCCCTTGGGTATCCTATTTAATTATCTTTCCTTGGAGAATCCCCCGTTTTGAGGCAAGACATGAAGAAGAAAGGTTGGTCGAGTCAAGTGGCGCTAAAGTATGCGTTATTCCAGCTACCAGGTCTGTTTCTGTTCTTCTTAATCCTTATTCTGGTTCAGCGGTGGACGGATCTCCCCTTGCGGTCCATTTGGGGCCTGCTCATTTTGTGGGTAATCAAAGACGTGGTCTTGTTTTTCTTCGTCTGGCGTGCATACCAACGGGTCGCAAACCCTTTAATTGGCATGAAGGGCGTAGCGGAGGAACAACTGGCTCCCTCCGGCTACGTTCGAGTTCGTGGCGAATTGTGGAAGGTTGAGGTGATAGATTCGAATCTGCAGATTGACAAGGGGGAAGCTGTAAAGGTTCGAAGAATCTGTGGACTCACACTGTTTGTCGAGCCCTACAATGATGAAACTAACAATGCATTTTGACCCATTTTGCCACGGCCTGTTTCATTTATCCCCTATTTAGATTCTTCGAACTTCCAAAAAAATCATAACTAATTGGAATTTTAAATAAATTTATTTTCAAGTCATCGGCATTCATTTTGCTCATATTTATTACATATCTCAATCTAAAAGGAGGAGTAATAGGCCATGGAGAGAAAGAAGAGAACTGTTACCATCATTACTCCTTCTGGAATCGGGTTGCGAAATTCTCAAATACTTCAAGAATCCACAGAGGTCTAATAAATAGAAGTTTGTTGGAAATCGAAAATAATGCCGGGGAGGCCACGATGATGAAAGATCTCTTATGTCCAGATTGCGAAAAGCCGATCATGAGTATGGAAAAGGCGGAGAATCTTCTCCGGACTACAGCAAGTAGAACCCTGGTGAGCCGTTGTTGGTGTGGTGTCGCTTATGAGATCCGATCTCTAAGGAGAAATGTCTTAGACGTTTCAACCTCAACGGGAAAAAGATCAGAACAATTCATAGAAGAAGGCCAAGGACAATGAAACAGGCCTTTGGGTTAACATTGGGAGGCCAGCTCTGTACCGCATTAGGTTCAGGGCCAGTTGGGTGTAGGGTGCAAGGGTTGACTATTACTTTCTATGCAAGGAAGAAGAAATGATACTGAAGTTCTATCTCACCATAGCACTCCTTTATGTATTGTGTTGGGTTACAGCACTTATTCACCGGATTGTCAAACTACTCAATAAATAATAGAATATTCCAAATGTCTTGAGGAAGAAGGCATAAAGGATCTTTTAAAAAACAAGGGAAAAAAACCAGAAAAATTTAGGGAGGCTTCATTTCAGTGGGTGACATCGAAATGAAATGGTATCAGCTTGAAGAAAATGAAGTATTAAAAAAACTTGAAACCTCAGAAGAGGGACTTTCTGATTCCGAAGCGGGGAAACGTCTTGAAACATACGGTCCAAATAAACTCCCCGAAGCAGAGGCCATCAGCAAGCTCAAAATTATCCTCCACCAGTTCACCAGTCCGCTCATTTATATCCTGATGGTGGCAGCGGTCGTCACCGCCTTTCTCGGTGAATATATCGACACCGGAGTCATCGTGGCCGTTCTGATCCTGAATGCCGTCATCGGCTACTTCCAGGAATATAAGGCTGAAACGAGCGTGCGGGCCCTTAAGAGTATGGTCGTTCCCAGGGCGAGAGTCATGAGGGAAGGCAAAGAGAAAGAAATTCCCAGCGAGGGACTTGTGCCAGGGGACATCGTCCTGCTGGCATCCGGTGGCAAGGTGCCTGCCGATCTGAGACTATTCAAAACGACGGAGCTCAAAATTGAAGAGGCCGCGCTGACGGGTGAATCAGTCCCTGTTGAAAAGAGGCCCCGGCCCATCCAGGAGGAAAATCTTACCCCGGGCGACCAGACAAACATGGCTTTCATGGGAACAATCGTAGTCAATGGCAGGGGGAGAGGTATCGTTGTGGAAACAGGCTCAAAAACTGTTCTCGGGCAGATTGCCCGTGAGGTAAAGGAGTTATCCGTTACGCAGACCCCTCTTCAGCAAAAGATTGTCAAATTCGCCCATTTCATCGGTTTCCTTGTCCTGGGAAGTGCTGTAGCGATCTCCATCCTTGGGATCTTACTCGGCATGACGATCGCAGAAATATTCAAGATCGCTGTGGCTGCCTCGGTTGCCGCGGTCCCTGAGGGGCTGCCCGTTGTCGTCACCATCACGATGGCAATAGGGATAAGCAGGATGGCTAAACGAAATGCTATCATCCGAAGGCTTCCCGCTGTTGAAACACTCGGCAGCACCACCGTCATCTGCTCAGATAAAACGGGAACACTTACAAAGAATGAGATGACCGTGAAGGTGATCTACGATGGGCACCACTCATATGAAGTGACGGGAAGCGGGTACGAGCCGAAAGGGGAGATCCTCCATGAATGGGAGTCGTGCGACGTAGCTACCCTGGAGGGAATCTGTGGCGTCGTCCGAATAGGGATGCTCTGCAATGAATCGAACCTTTACGAGGAAAATGGTGAGTTCAGAGTGGACGGCGATCCTACGGAAGGCGCACTCGTTGTTTCCGCCATGAAGGCAGGTCTTAATCCAGAAGAAGAAAAGAGTCGCTATCCTCAGAGATCGATCATTCCCTTTGAGTCTGAGCGGGGATTCATGGCCACGCTGCACCAGCATGACGGCAGGAAATTCATCTTCACAAAAGGGGCTCCTGAAAAGATCGTCGACATGTGCAGCCAATCCACCGATGGCTCCCCAGCCGATAAAGAGAAGACTCTCAAGACCGCGGAGCATTTTGCAGAGGATGGGATGAGAGTCCTCGGCATGGCCTATAAAGAGGTGCCGGCCGACTTCGGGGAACTGACCCATGACAACCTCGGGACGGACTTTATTCTGGCGGGGATGCAGGGAATGATCGATCCTCCGCGGCCGGAGGCCATTGAGGCGGTGAAAGGCTGCCATGAAGCAGGCATCCGAGTAGCCATGATCACGGGAGATCATGCCGTGACAGCCAATGCCATTGGAAAGATGATGGGAATTATCCGAACGGATTCTCAGGTTTTGACAGGCAGAGAACTCGAGACCATGAGTGACGAAGACCTACTCACAAAGGTGAACGAGGTTTCTGTCTTTGCGAGAGTCTCCCCACAACACAAATTGAGGATCGTCCAACAGGTTATGAAACATGGGGCGGTCGTTGCGGTGACTGGAGACGGAGTGAACGACGCCCCGGCTCTCAAGGCTGCCCATATCGGTGTTGCAATGGGAAAGACCGGCACCGATGTGGCAAGGGAAGCCGCCGATATGGTGATCACCGATGACAACTTTGCAAGCATCTTTCATGCAGTCGGAGAGGGCCGTGTGGTATTTGATAACATTAGAAAAGTAACCCTTTTCCTCATTCCAACGGGTTTCGCTGCTATTGTCTCCATTCTTATTGCCATGGCCCTGGATATCCCAATCCCCTACGTCGCTGCCCAGCTTCTCTGGATCAATCTTGTGACCAATGGACTTCAGGATGTGGCCCTGGCCTTTGAGCCAGGAGAAAAAGACGTGATCAAACGGAGACCGAGAAAGCTGAGAGAGGGAATCATGTCGAGACTGATGTATGAGAGAAGCCTCCTGGTGGGACTGATCATTTCTGCAGGGGTGATCTTCAATTTTGTTTCAGCCCTTGAAGACGGTCTCTCCCTCGAACGGGCAAGGACCATCGCCGTGACCACAATGGTTCTGTTTCAGTTCTTCCAGGCGTGGAATTCTCGTTCCGAACTTCAGTCTGTCTTCAGGATAAACCCTTTCAGCAACCCATTTCTCTTCTACAGCATGGTGGCTGCTTTTCTTGCCCAGATCGCCGTGGTCTATGTCCCTGCCCTCCAATGGGTTTTCAGAACAGAGCCCCTGAATGGAGCGGATTGGGTCCAGATCGTACTTATCGCCCTTACGGTGGTGGTTGCCGTTGAGGTCGATAAGGCAATCCGGAGACATAAGAAAAGGTTTCGGGCAAGAGAATCATAGCTATATAAAATAGGAGGAGGAAGAGGCATGGAGATGAATGCTTATCTTCAAAAACTGATCAACTGGTGTTTATCAAGTGGCTTGCACATCGCTTTGGTCTTGATCCTGACCCTGATCGCTCTCAAAGCGGCGAAAGTGCTTTCCAAACGACTTGTTGACTTTATTGTCCGACAAAAAGAGGATCCGGAATTTCAGAAGCGAACACAGACTCTTGCTTCTATTATTCGGTACGTTTCGGTCATTACCATTCTTCTTGTTGGGATGATGATGGTGTTGAAGGAGTTTGGAATTGAGATCGGCCCTCTTCTCGCTGCAGCAGGAATAGCTGGCCTCGCTGTGGGCTTTGGTGCCCAAAGTCTCGTCAAAGACGTGATCAGCGGATTCTTTATCTTATTGGAAGATCAAATCCGGGTGGGGGATGTCGTTCAAATCGCCGGCAAAGGAGGATTGGTTGAAAAGATAAACTTGAAAACGACTATTCTCCGCGATCTGGCAGGGAATGTGCACTATGTGCCAAACGGTCACATCGATGTGGTGACGAATATGACCAAAGACTACTCCCGATATGTTTTTGATATCGGTGTAGCTTATCGGGAGAATGTGGATGAGGTCATCGGCGTGATCAAAGAGGTCGATGAGGAACTCCGCAACGATCCGGATTATAAAGATGACATTTTGGAGCCGATAGAAATATTGGGTCTGGATCAATTTGCCGATTCGGCGGTCATCGTCAAGGCACGTACCACCACCGTGCCCATCAAACAATGGCGGGTAGGTCGGGAATTCAATCGTCGCCTTAAGAAGAAATTCGATGAGAGAAATATCGAAATCCCATTTCCCCATGTCACCCTCTATATGGGACAAGGCAAGCAGGGTCAGGCCCCACCCCTTCGGATCGTTAAGGAGGGTCAATGAAGGTTCTTGTCTTCAACTGTGGTAGCTCGACACTGAAGTTTCAGGTCATCGGGATGCATCAGGAAACTCCTCTGGGACAGGAACAGCGATGGGCCCGTGGCATCATTGAAAGGATCGGGGAGAGGGCGATGCTCAAATTCGCCGACGAGAAGGGTCAACACCTGCAGGAGAGGGTCAAAGTGACTGATCATGGGAGTGCAACCCGCCGAGCCCTTGATTGGCTGGGGACTCTTGGGTATTTGGAAACGAATGGGATTGATGGGGTGGGTTATCGGGTCGTCCACGGCGGACCTCACTTTTTGGAACCCACCCTGATCGATGATCGGGTATTGGAGGCCATTGAAGCGATCAGCAACCTGGCGCTTTTACACAATCATCCTTCCATCGAAGCGATCCGTGCGGCAAAAGGTATGCTTGGCTCTGCGATTCCGATGGTAGCCGTTTTCGATACCACCTTTCATTCGGACATGCCTGAGCGAGCCTCTACCTATCCCATCCCTGTTGAACTTAGTAAGAAGCATCATATCTGGCGATATGGATTTCATGGGATAGCCCATCGATACATGGTTGAACGATACGCGGTCATGACCTCCACCCCTATGGAAAAGACAAGGATCATTACACTCCAACTGGGAAGTGGCTGTTCAGCCACGGCAGTACAGAGGGGACATTCCATCGATACATCGATGGGGCTTACTCCTCTCGAGGGATTGATGATGGGGACAAGGTCCGGTGATGTCGATCCGCATCTTCCAGGGTTCTTGGCTCAACGTGAAGGCATAACCCTCCCCGAGGCAGAGGTCTTGCTCAATACGGAGTCAGGACTTCTGGGGGTTTCCGGATATTCTCAGGACATGAGGGAGCTACTGGAAAGGGAGTCTCAGGGAGATACCGATGCGGCCCTCGCCATCGAGATGTTCTGTTACAGAATCAAAAAACAGATCGGAGCCTATCTCGCTGTTCTGGACGGAGCAGAGGCCGTGATCTTCGGCGGAGGCATTGGAGAGAATTCACCCCAGGTCAGAAGTCGCATCTGTGCGGGAATGCAATGGTGTGGAATGGCCATTGATGAGAATCGAAACAACACGATGATTGGAATAGAAGGGAAAATCAGCACAGACAATGCAAAAATACAAATTTACGTAATTCCTGTCGACGAGGCAGTGATGATCGCCCGGGATACACTTCGGTGTTTGCAGGACCAGAAAAAAAGATAGGACCACATTTTTTGTAGCCGCAGGCTTCAGCCTGTGTTTAAAACCTCATCAATACTGCACGTGAAATGGATGAAAAGATAACTTTGGAGATCAGGAGGCAAAGATGTCCCACCGTGAAAAAGTTGGAAACATACGTGAAGAAGAGTGGGTGACGCTCTACCGGAAGAGGAATCCTTCTGCAGACCGCTGGGCAAAGGGTTACGGTCCTATCGATCACAGCGTGGAGACGCAGGCCCGGGTCTTTGCCATGGCGGAACTTTTGGTCTCCCGTGGTATCCAGGGAGATGGGATTCCATTCTTTGATTTGCTGCACGCTTTGGATCGAGTGACGAGTGCTTCCATGTGGCTGGTAGTCCATGAGACCTATGCCCGGAACGTCTATCTCGATGGTAGGGAACTCACCCCCGAGAACTTTAAACCCATCCCTGAAGGACATACCGGCGGTGCCCTCAATATGGTACCAGCCTATGCCGGATATATGGCCGTCAATGCCATTACAGGTCACACCCGATCCTGGATCATGGGGCAGGGCCACTGTGTGGCCGCAATCGATACGATCAACCTTCTTCTGAACAATATGACCCCTAAGCACGCGGAACGGTACTCTCTCACAGAGGAAGGACTTACCCGTTATGTCCGGGACTTCTATTCTTACAAACTTAGAAGAGACGGCAAACAGGACTCGCCCCTTGGCAGTCATGTGAATGCCCACACTTCAGGAGGGTTGGCCGAGGGTGGATACCTTGGGTTTACAGAACTCCAGTACGTGCATATGCCTCTTCCAGGAGAACGGCTGGTTGCCTTCCTCAGTGACGGCGCCTTTGAAGAGCAGCGGGGGAGTGACTGGATTCCTCGCTGGTGGCGGGCTGAAGACTGCGGTCTGGTAACCCCTATTATGATCAAGAATGGCCGCCGAATCGACCAGAGGACGACGATGTCCCAGCAGGGTGGAGCGGACTGGTTTGTCGATCACCTGAAGCTAAATAACTTCGACCCCATCGTCTTTGATGGAAGAGATCCGGCAGCCTTTGTCTGGGCAATCTTTGAGATGGAGTGCCGGCTGGAGGCGGCAGCCCGGGCAATTCAGTCACGGGGATCTTCTTACCCTGTGCCCCTTCCTTATGGAATTGCTCTGGCCCCCAAAGGAGCCGGATTCTATGGAGAGGGTACCAATCTTGCCCACAACCTTCCGCTCATGTCGAATCCTCACATTGATCCTTTGGCAGCCGAGCGGTTTAACGAGAGCGCCCGGCGTCTTTGGGTGCCGTTTGCGGAACTTAAAGATTCTATCAGCAGGTTCCAACGTAATCAGCTCTCAGGCCGCCCTCGAGAACGGGATAATCCCCTGACAAAACGGGAGGTGAAACTGAATCAAATTCCGCCGCCCGTCTTGAGACCCGTTCCCGAAAACCGGCATAACCCTTCCGCCTGGACGAGAACCTCTCCCATGTTCGCAGTCGATGCGATGTTCCTCGCGGCGGTCCAGGGGAATCCTCACCTTCGTCCCAGGATTGGAAATCCAGACGAGATGCGCTCGAACCGGATGATCCGGACGCTTGAGAATTTAAAATTTCGTGTAACAGATCCGGAGCCCGGCATCCCTGAGGACATTCAAGGCGCCGTCATAACGGCTCTGAATGAGGAGGCAGTGGCCTCTGCCGCCCTGGCCAATAAAGGAGGCATCAACTTCATCCACACCTACGAAGCCTTTGGAACGAAGATGCACGGCGTTGTTCGGCAGGAGATCATTTTTGCAGATCATTGTAATAAGGCAGGACGCAGGCAGGGATGGCTTTCCATCCCTCTTGTCCTCACGTCTCATACCTGGGAGAATGCCAAGAATGAGCGGTCGCATCAGGACCCCTCCATGGCGGAGGCGATGTTAGGAGAACCTTCGGACGTATCACGGGTCTTGTTCGTTCCTGATTACAATACCGCCTCGGTTGTGATGCATCACCTTTACCAGACTCATGGGCAGATTTGGACGCTGGTGGTTCCCAAGATAGATGTGATACCGGACCTGTTCACCCTTGATGAAGCGACTCATCTGCTCAACAGCGGTGCCCTTCGCCTGGATTGGACTTGCCATGATCCGGGGCGGCAACGAGTCATCCTGACTGCTATGGGGGCCTATCAATTGGAAGAGGTGCTTAAGGCCTCCGCACGTTTGAAGGAACGGAATGTTCCGCACTCCGTTATCTATATGCTCGAGCCAGGAAGGTTTCGTACTCCTCGAAGTGACCGTGAGGAGGTTCATATGGCTCCGGCCCAATTGCAGGCCGAACTCTATCCGAGTTCTACACCAGCCCGCATTTTTGTGACACATACACGACCGGAGGTTCTGCTTGGAATATTACAGCCCCTTCACACTGGTTTTTATCAGACTGGCGCACTCGGGTTTATAAATCAGGGCGGGACCTTGAGCGTTCCGGGGATGCTTTTTGTCAATCGATGCACCTGGGCCTACATCCTTCTGGAGGTCACCCGTGTGCTGGGCATGCTCCAGGAAGACCTACTCGCCTCTGAGGAGCTTGCTGCATTGAACGGAAGAGCCTCTCCTGAAGGGGTATTATTTTAGTTCGATGCACATACCATCGTTGAGCCATAGTATATAAGGTGGAAAAGGCCATGAACGAAAAACGAACTGTCGCTTATTTTTCGATGGAGGTGGGTGTTGAACCGGCTATGCCTACATACAGTGGTGGCCTTGGCGTTCTCGCAGGAGATACGATTCGTTCTGCAGCGGATCTCAAGGTACCGATGGTCGCGGTCACGCTTCTCCATAGAAAGGGTTACTTTCATCAAAGGCTCGATGCAAGAGGATGGCAAAAAGAGGAACCAGCAGAATGGATCATCGAGGATTTTTTGAAAGAGATGTTACCGAAAACCTCAGTAATGATCGAAGGAAGAACAGTTCAACTCCGTTCTTGGAAATATGAGGTTAAGGGCATTGGGGGATTTAAGGTACCCGTTTATTTTTTGGATGCCGATCTCCCGGAAAACTCCGAATGGGACAGAACACTCACCCATTTTCTTTACGGGGGCGATTCGCATTATCGACTGTGTCAGGAAGTGATTCTCGGGATCGGTGGCGTCCGAATGCTTCGGGTGCTTGGATACGACTGTATCGAACGATTTCATATGAATGAAGGACATTCAAGCCTTCTCACCCTGGAGCTTTTGGAGGAAGAGGCGAAGAAAGCCGGTAGAAAACGGATTCATCATGAAGATATTGAAAAGGTCAGAGAGAAATGCGTCTTCACCACCCATACTCCTGTTCCTGCCGGACACGATCAATTTCCCTTAGATTTGGTGAATCGTGTTCTCGAATATCGTGAAGTTATTCTTGAAATGAGAGATGTTTTTTGTTGTGAGGGTCTTTTGAATATGACTTACTTGGCTCTTAATCTAAGTCGCTACATCAATGGGGTTGCTAAGAGACACGGAGAGGTTTCAAGGCTGATGTTTGCAGGTTACACCGTTGACGCGATCACCAATGGAGTTCATGCAGCCACCTGGGTGTCCGGACCCTTCCAAAAACTTTTTAATCGCTATATTCCCGAATGGAGGCAGGACAATTTCAGCTTTCGGTATGCCCTGGGTATCCCGAAGGACGAGATATGGAGCGCTCATCAGAAGGTGAAAAGGCGCTTGATCGACCGGGTGAACCGCGATACCGGTCGTGAAATGGATGCCGATGTCTTGACGATAGGCTTTGCGAGACGTGCCACGACCTATAAAAGAGGGGATCTGTTCTTTACGGACATTGAGCGTCTCAAAAATATTTCTTCAAGGGCTGGTTCTTTCCAGGTCATCTATGCCGGGAAATCCCATCCTCAAGATCGAGGCGGTAAAGAGCTGATCAAACGAATCTTCCAGGCCCAAGAACTGCTAAAACCCAATATCAAATTAGCTTACCTTGAAAATTACGACATAGACCTTGGAAAAATGATAACCGCAGGAGTTGACCTTTGGCTGAATACACCTCAACCCCCCATGGAGGCTTCCGGAACAAGCGGAATGAAAGCTGCTCTCAACGGTGTCCCAAGCTTCAGTGTTCTCGATGGATGGTGGGTCGAGGGGCACATCGAGGGAGTGACGGGATGGTCCATCGGAGAGACCAGACGAGATACCGAAGAAAGCAACAATTGGTCAAAAGATGCTTCATCTATTTACAACAAATTGGAGCGGATTATTCTTCCTCTCTTCTACCGGGATCGAGATCGTTTTGTGGACGTCATGCGGCATTGCATTGCGCTCAACGGTTCGTTTTTTAACACCCACCGAATGATCCAGGAATATGTCTTGAAAGCTTATTTCCTTTAAAATCAGGGAGATTGTCGGTATTGTCGTTATGGCACTGTGGATCACATACTTCATGTAAAAGTTGACCAGGCCTCGGTACGGAGGTTATTGTCGAATTGCCTTACCGATCGTGAATATAACCAAAGAAAAGGTTGAAACGGTAAAGAGAGTTAAAACAATGAGGGCCGTGGCGATAGTCCAAGGATTTAAAAGTCCAAAAAAGGAGAACGAAATATGAACAGTTCATCACTTAAGGGAGCGTGGAAAATTGGCACCATCATGGGAATCCCCATACGAATTCATTTTTCGTGGTTGATCGTCTTCGGTCTCCTCACCTGGTTGTTATCTTCTCGTTATTTTCCTCAGGTGACACCTGATCTTCCCTTCGTTTCTTACTGGATCAACGGAGTCTTGGCGGCATTGTTCCTCTTCGCGTCCGTCGCATTTCATGAACTCGCCCATTCCTATGTAGCCCAGAAATACAGGCTTACCATCGAAAGCATTACGCTCTTTATCTTTGGAGGCGTTGCCCAGATGAAAGGAGAACCCCCGCATCCGAAAGCAGAATTCTGGATTGCGATTGCCGGACCCGTCTCGAGCTTTTTCCTATCCGGCCTTTTTTTCTTGCTGGCGATGAATATGGCGGGAGGAACCAGAGCCCTATTCGCCTATCTTGCACAGATCAATTTTATTATTGGCGTGTTCAATCTCATCCCTGGTTTTCCGATGGATGGAGGGAGGGTATTAAGATCGGTTATATGGCGAAGGAAAAGGGATTATTTCTATGCGACTCAAAAGGCGTCCAGCGTTGGACGAATGATCGCCCTGTTTTTTATCTTCTTCGGACTGTTCTCAATTTTTACAGGCGGCCCAGGAGGACTTTGGCTGATGCTTATTGGATGGTTTCTTTATAGCGCAGCACAGGCAAGTTATCAACAATCCACGCTTCAGGAGATCCTTTCGGGCATTAAGGTCAAAGAGATCATGGTGAGAGAGATGCAAACAATCGATCCATCGATTTCTCTCGATAAGGCGGTGGACGAGTATTTTCTCAGATATGGGTATGGTGGCTTCCCTGTAATCGATGATGGTAAATTTCTCGGCATCCTCACCCTGAAAGAAGTTAAAGATGTTCCGAGAGAGAATTGGGGAAAAGTGAAGGTCTCGGAGGCATACATCCCTCATGAAAAAAGGTGGGAGATCTCTCCTGATGCCGATGCCATAAAGGCCCTTGAATCGATGATCAAAGAAGATAAAGGACGGATTGCGGTGACCGAAAAGGATAGGATCATAGGATTGATTACAAGAAACGGCATTGCCCGATATGTGCAGATCAAGGGAAAATAGCATGAAGGGAAAAAGGCCAGTCCACCCGAATTTCTATCGGCCCATCCTGCTCCCGATACCCGGATCAGGTAGACTCAATCCTTTATTCCTGAAGCGATGAAATATCTCAGAGGTGAACAAAACCCTTGAGCGATGCAAAAAGAAATCTTTAACGTAATAATACTACTACGTTAAGTATTTACGAGTCATCAAAGATGACGGTATTGCAAATTGGACATATGCCCCTGTATAGCATCAAGCATTTCTGGATCAATCGGCGGACAGCTGGCAAGGTCAATCCAGAA
>Ga0315282_10011593_pt1 | contig 13614 bp, 12 predicted proteins | sample YL17G07_20_MG_FD_203693 | JGI IMG/M metagenome (GOLD analysis project Ga0315282, IMG submission 203693) | Sediment microbial communities from Yellowstone Lake, YNP, Wyoming, USA - YL17G07_20 | ecosystem: Environmental > Aquatic > Freshwater > Lake > Sediment | place: USA: Wyoming | collected... | reverse complement strand
TTAAATGAATAGGAAGCAATTTTGGTTTGCTGAACCTGTCCACCCGCCCGCGGTCCGTACAGGCGCAAAATGGTTTTTTGTAATGAGTCTACCGCCAAGGAATCCTGTTCAGGGCACGTGCTGCATTGTTTTCCTCCCCTGACATCCGTCAAGATCACGATCCGGTCGAATACCCCGGGAGGGCGTGGCAAGATGTCGCTCAGCTCGGAGGCGGCAGGACTGATCAGGGTCACTGCTTTTTGCGCTACCTCGAAAGACACCGAGTCTGATTTTCCAACCTGGGCCAGACCATCTACGGGAGCTTTCACGTTATCCAACGCCAGAGAGGGGTAGAGACGCAGCTTAAGCTGTAACAGTCTTTCGACTGATACATCGACCCGTTGTGCAAAAGCCGGATCCTGGCGAAATTTCTGGGCGAAGAATTCCAGCGTACGGACAATCGTAGTATAGGCATCCGGATCGCCACTGGCAATGAAATTATTGACGTACAACAGGTCATTGCCAGCCAGGAAAGCATTGCTGGCAACCTGACGAGCATCGAACACCTGCCCGGTTGGGTCATAGAACTGGCGTACTGCCGTGCTGCCCAGATCATCGCTGACCACCACCCCGCCATTCTGTCGCCATGAACTGAAGGGTGGCAAAGCCATGATCTGGTCCAAAGCCGCGGCATCGAGACTGACCGGCCGGGTGGTAGCGCGCACATTCCCCTGCAAACCCTGGTAGCGGATATGTGACACTAATAGACCGTCGGTCGTAGCTTCCGGCGTTGCTGCATTCCCGGTCACTGAAAAGAAGGGAGCCAGTTCGATTTGTTTAAGCTGCTCTAATGATTTCCGCACGGTAGCGACTTCTTCATCTGGTGGGCGGTCCGAACCGCCGCGGCCAGGAAAATGCTTGGCAATGACGGCAATTCGCCCGGCGCTGCCCTGGTGCAAGCCGGTAATATATGCTTTACCCATCTCGCCTACCCAATAGGGGTCACCGCCAAAGGTGCGCGTGCCCAGGTCATCACCTCCTTCGGTATGCAGTACATCCAACACATCCAATGAAGGTCCGAAAAAGAGATTTATACCCAGGGCAGACAGTTCCTGGCCCATAGCCGTCCCCACTTTGGCCGCCAGGTCGGGCTGCCAGGTGGCGCCGATGGCCATCTCATTAGGCAGGGCAGTCAAATCATTCAGAATTTGATCATAAGGTACCAGATCGCCTTCTTGAGCGATACCAATAAACAGGGGTACATACTGCGGAGTGACAGAGTTGCCCGAAGCATCTGGGACAGGTATTTGGGAACCATCCCACACACCTTGCTGCAGGACATTCGTCAGCTGGAAGACATCGTTAGCAGTGCCATCCGGTCCGATAAAATTATCGTTAGCGGCTAGTAAAACCACTCCGCCAACGTGCTTATTGACAATCAGGTCATAAATCGGAGAATTTTCGGTAACCTCCCGGCCTTTGAAAGTAACCAGGAAAAGCTGACCCACTTTTTCTTCAGGTGTCATTTTTTGGAGGATGGCCTGGGCGAGTGTGCGCGGGTCACCGGCCTGGGGAGGTGCGGCTGCCCTGACCTCGCCAAAAGGCCAGGCAAGCAGCATTAGGATCACCAGGGCAGATAAGAACCTCCAGGCAAAATGGGCGTATTTCACAAACTTCATCCTTTAATTATCTATAATAACATAATTCCCAGGTTGTTAAAAAGGGGTTCTTTAGGAATTCCCGTACCCCTTCGAGCACCCCTTCGAGTGTACTGAAGAGTATGCACTGAAGAGTGTGGTGAACTCTCGGATTGGGGGATGTGAGCGTGTGTACGCACGCTCGCACCCCCCAATTCGGAGTTTTCCTCTATATTAACTGCAACGCCAGCCGCGGGTCGTCAGTAAAAATGCCATCCACACCCAGTTCAAACAGGCGGCGTATTTCACGTGGTTCATTCACCGTCCAGACGTGAATTCTGCGGTTTACTCGCTTCTGGCGCGCCACAAAAGCAGGGGTCACATCATCTTTGTAAGGGTGGATAATATCAGGCGTGATCCAACGGCATACAAAACTGCGTGACAGGGCGCCAGCACGTCCTTCTCGGGCTAACAGGCCGGATGGTGTTTCAGGCAATAAACGGCGCATACGGATCAGATTAAAGGGTGTAAACGACGAAAAGAGTACGCGTTCTGCCATGCCATGCCGCGTGACCAGTTCTACCACATGTTCTACCAGTTGGTCACCAGTCGAAGCATAATTGGTTAATTCGATATTGACCAGCACCTGATGTCCGACGGTCTCGAAAACCTCGCTCAAGAGCGGGATCTTTTCGCCGGTAAACTGGGGAGCGAAATAGCTGCCGGCATCCAGCTCGCGTAGCGCTGCCAGAGTCAGGCTGCGTATATCACCATGCCCATTGGTAGTGCGGTCAACCGTCTGGTCGTGGATTACCACCACCTGGCCATCCGCGCTCAACTTGACATCCAGCTCGATCGCCGGTGCGCCATGTTCTACCGCCAGGCGGAAGGCTGCCAGTGTATTTTCAGGGGCATAACTCAATGCACCGCGGTGGGCAAAGATGACCGGCCGCGGCAACTGCTCGAGCAGGCTCAAAATTCGACAAAATAGGTATCGGCTGCCCGGTCGAGCAGGTCACGTGTCATGGCCGGCTCAACCGACAGGTAATGGGCAATATCCAAAATCTGGTCGCAGATATCGCGCGGGTGTGAGGCGCGCATCTTGCGGTTGTGCTTGATGTACCACTCCTGCAGCAGGTAGGCCAATCCCTGGTCATCGTAGGCGACACCCTTCTGGCTTGTCACGCGCTTGAAGATCTCGCGGAATTCCTCATAACTGGGGTCAGAGATTTCCACCTTGTGACGCAGGCGGCGCAGGAAGGCTTCATCCACCAGGTCTTTGGGCGGCAGGTTGGTCGAGAACACCACCAGCACGTCAAAAGGTACCTCGATCTTGCGCCCGGTATGCAGGGAAAGATAATCGATGCGGTTTTCGAGCGGCACGATCCAGCGGTTCAGCAAGTCGCGCGGGCGCACCTGCTGGCGGCCAAAGTCGTCAATCAGCAGAACGCCGCCGTTGGCCTTCACCTGGAAAGGAGCTTCGTAATATTTATGGACGTCATCGAAGACCAGGTCCAGGCCTGCCAGGGTCAGCTCACCGCCTACCATGATGAACGGGCGCTTGATTTTGACCCAGCGCGGGTCACGCCGCTCGCCAGCCCGCAGCGAGCTGCTGCCGGTCTGCAGCGCATCTTCATCGGAAGCTAACTGGTGGTTGACCGAGTCATATAACTTGATTACCTGGCCCTCGATGAACATGGCATAAGGGATGTACATGCTTTGGGAGAGGATCAGGTTGCCAATTGCACGCGCCACACTGGTCTTGCCATCCCCGGGTGGGCCGTAAAGGAAAATGGACGTGCCAGAATTAATGGCAGGACCCAACTTATGGAAGGTCTTTTCAGAGAAGATCAAGCCCTGGATTACCTGGCGCATCATATGGCTGGTCACCTGGATGCGAGCGCGGGTTTGCTTGCGGATGGCTTCACCGTAAATCTGCAGCGGCACCGGCGCTGCGCCGGCATACTGGCTGCGTTCCAGCGCCTCGCGCGCCCGGGTAATACCCGCCCCGGTAATGGCATAAAGGTAAGCACCTTCTCCCAGCCCGACCTGGGAGGAACGAACTTCGATCAGCATCTCGCGTTTCAGGGCATCGAGGATCTGGTCAACCACACCTGAAAATGGTAGGGCGATCTCCTCGGCAACCTTAAAGCCGGTCATATAACCCTGGAAATACATCACTTTTAAAGCCAGGTCCTGCAGCCAGAGCGGTTGTAAACCGGTATCTTCAATTTTCGTAATTGGGGATGGGGTAAACGACGGGCTGGATGAGCCGGCATGAATCAGCCCGGGATGTGTTGTCTTGATAGGATTACTGGCCATTTTTCCTCTCCTGATGATGGCAGATTTTGAGACTTTGCGAACAATTCCGTCGTGAACCTGTTATGCACGTCGCAAAGCCATCAATAAATAATAAATATAATTATAGCATGCTCTCTTGCATGGCAAGGTGAATCCCTTTCAACTTACATTTTTTCAATTCCTTGCATGAAACGTATTACGCTCTTATAATCACCCCATGAAAATTTCCGTCATTATGCCAATTTATAATGAAGTAAACACCATACAGGAGATCATCCGCCGGGTACAGGCCGGAGATATAATCGATGAAATTGTGGCAGTCGATGATGGCTCGACCGATGGATCATGCGACGTTCTTTCAGGGTTAGATGGGAAAGGTGGGATTAGGGTCATCTCACATGACCGTAACCGTGGCAAGGGCGCGGCGGTGCGTACTGGCATACAGAACGCCCATGGCGATATTGTGATCATTCAGGACGCCGACCTGGAATACGACCCGCGCGATTACCCGGCGCTGCTCAAGCCGCTGCAAGAAGGCATCGCCGATGTGGTGTACGGCTCACGCTTCCTGGGTGGAGCCAGGCGCCCGATCCTCTTCTGGAACATGGTGGCCAACAAGATGCTGACCTTCGTGACCAACATCCTGTACAATAATATCCTCAGTGATATGGAAACCGGTTATAAGGTTTTTCGGCGCAGCGTGGTTAAAGATATCCCGCTGCACTCCCGTCGTTTTGATTTCGAGCCCGAGTTCACCGCCAAGATCCTCAAGCGCAACATCCGCATTTTCGAGGTTCCCATCACTTTCAACCCGCGCGATTATTCACAAGGTAAGAAAATCAAAATGAGCGATGCCTTCTGGGCGCTGTGGACGCTCGTGAAATACCGGTTTGTGGATTAATTAGTCTTTAGACCCTTGCGAAGGTATCTTCATCATCCCCGCTTTTGGGAGACCTTCGCAAGGTTTTTATTCACTTACCCCGGCAGGTCGGATATCGCGCACATTAAGCTGCAGCGATTCACGGCCGTTGTAGACGTTCTTCTCGAAAACATAAGCCAGGTCAACCGTCTTGGGCATTTGGTCAGCCCATAAGCCCTGGCGAAAAGCAACCGCATCGTAGGTAATGCGCCCATCCGAAACCGTCAGGCGCAGGTGCTGAGATTCCTTGCCGATTTTTTTATAACCTTTTACTTCCAGGTTGGTCGAGATGAAAACAGCATCCGGGTTATCCTGCCCGGTCGGTTGTAACTGGTCTAACTCTTTCAACAACATCGGGCGAAGCTCGTGCAGTGGGATAACCATATCGGCTTTTAAACTGGGACGCAAGTCACGCTCCCCCAACTCCAATAAGGCAATTTCTCGCAGACGAGAAGCCAGTTCGGGTAGATTTTCGTTGCGTACGGTAAAACCGGCCGCCATGGCGTGACCGCCGTACCGCACCAGCAGTGAATCACAGGCATCCAGGGCATGCGTGATGTGGAATTCAGGAATACTCCGGCACGAAGCTCGGGTGAACTCTTCTCCCTGAGCGCCAACCACCGACGGTCGGTAATAACTCTCTGTCAGGCGGGCAGCCACCAGGCCAACCACACCCCTGACATCTTTTTCCTGCACAACTTCAGGATGGACAGCAAACAATAAAAAATCACCCCCAATAAAGGCCTGGCTTTCAGCCACCACCTGCAATTCCTGCGTCATGCGCTGGCGCTCACGGTTCTGATTATCCAATTTTTGCGCCAAAGGACCGGTGGTCGACACATCATTGGACATTAGCAGATCAAATGCTGCCAGGGCTGATTCCAGGCGGCCGGCTGCGTTCAAGCGTGGACCCAATACAAATCCGATATCACGCGCCGTGGTATTGGCCAGGTTCAGGTCAGCCACACCTGCCAGCGAGCGCAGGCCCTGCCGTTGGCCAAAACGTAAACTCTGCATGCCGGCTCGTACCATTGCACGGTTCTCACCCGTTAATGACACCACATCCGCCACTGTACCGACCGCAACCAGGTCATACCAATCGGCAAGCTGCACAGCCGGAACTGCTCGACTTTCTAGCATTGCTTCGGCGATTTTGAACGCCAGGCCGACGCCTGCCAGGTTTTTTTCGGGATATTCACTGCCAGCGCGCTTCTGACAGACAACCGCTAATGCCTCAGGCAGTTCGTTTCTCGGTTCATGATGATCGCTGATGATCAGTTCAAGCCCTATCTGGCGCGCGTGCTGCGCCTCTTGCGGTGAACGGATACCACAATCGACGGTGACCACCAACCTGACACCCTGGTTAGCCAGCTCATCCAGGGCATCGTTATTAACCCCATAACCTTCATCAAAACGGTTAGGGATATAGGCGCGGGCGTTTGCTCCCAACTGCTGTAAAACCTGCACCAGTAAAACAGTAGCAGTGACGCCATCTACATCATAATCACCATAGACCGCTACCGGTTCCTGATGGTCGATTGCGTACCATAAACGGTCAACGGCTGCGGCCATATCCGGCAGCAGGAACGGGTCGTACATCGATCCAGTCCCGTGTAAAAACCATTCGGCCGTTTCGCCATCCATGACTTTGCGGTTATACAACATCTGCCGCATCACAGGTGAATAATCCACCAGAGCTGCATCGATTTCTGGAAAAATTTTTTCACGAATCACCCAACGCTTCTTCAACGGAATTGGCATAAAAACCCTTTAAAACGAAAGAATAACTACAAAGGATTCACAAATTACACATAGAAGATTTTCACACATTAAAATAAAACCGGGGAACACGCGCGGCCAGACCGCAGACCACGTCGTAATTTACTGTCCCCCAGGCGGCAGCGACTTCTTCAGCAGTCAGAACTGCTTCGCCCTGCCGGCCAATCAGCACAACCTCATCACCCGGGTGGGCTTGCGCGACTCGATCAAGCTGCAGCATACATTGATCCATACATACCCCGCCCACTACTGGCACGCGCTGGCCCCCCACCAGGACAAAATTTCCAAGGCGGCGGCGGAAACCATCCGCATACCCGACCGCAATGGTTCCGATCTTCTCGTCTTTGGAGGTAACGTATCGAGCATTGTAACCCACGCCATGCCCAGGTGGGAGAGTCTTGATCGATGCCAAGCGTGCTTTCCATGATAGCGCCGGGCGGAAACCCTCCGGTAAGGGCGCGTCCGATGAGGGGTGCAGTCCATACATGGCAATACCACAGCGCACCATACCGAAACGCGCCTGGGGATAATACAGAGCGGTGGCCGAATTGGCAGCGTGCACTAGTGGCGGACGCAGGCCAGCAATCTCCAGCTCGTCGAGCAGTTTTTGGAAGCGAGTGATGGATTGCTGTGTGTCAGGTTTTTGCGGCTCATCGGCTGATGCAAAATGGGTGAAAATACCCTCAACGTCTAATCCAGGCTGCTCGTATAACCACTGGAGGAATTTAACCCCCTCTTCGGGGAACACTCCCAGGCGCCCCATGGAGGTATCGACTTTGATATGCACACGCAGGTGAGCATGCATCGTTTCTGCGATGCCGGAATAAACCCCAGCCAATTCGCGGTCATAGACGGACAATACAATCCCACTTGAGACTGCTTCAGGCACTCGCAATGGGGAAGTATAGCCGGTCACCAGGATAGACGCCTGAATACCCCCCTGGCGCAGCACCAGGGCCTCTTCGATGCGAGCCACTCCGCACCAGGCAGCCCCACCCTCCAGGCCAGCGCGGGCAGCTTCAACGATGCCGTGACCGTAACCATTGGCTTTGACAACTGCCATCACCGGTACTCCGGTAATTTGCCCCAATTGTATAATATTATGACGGATTGCCCCCAGGTCAATTTCGATCCAGGTTGAACAAGCGTCAGATTTCATGCGTGGTAGTATATCCTCTCATCGTGCAAGAGGCAAGGAATAACCGGGAACTGCCCAGGCAAAAGCCAATTTTACTGAAAGCCGAAGATGAACAGTTCTTATCCAGATGATATAATGCCTTAGAATGGATCCTGCAGCCATGAATATTGAAACTTGATGGGAATATGAACTTCCGAAATATCTTCCCTATCTGCCTGGCGGACTGCATGTTAGCCTCTTGCAGTAGGTTGGCGCAGGTACCCACCCCAACCCCCACAAGCCTCCCAAGCGCCACCCCACTTCCGCAAACAGCCACACCTGTGCAGACCGCTACGCCTCAATTGCCAACCGATACGCCAGCGCCTACCTTCACGCCGACGCCTTCTTTGTATTCAGATCCTGCCAGTCAATACCTGCCGGTGCCAGGTGATTTTAAAGATAAATATGAACCAGAAACCAGTCTGTTTTCCGATAATGTCGTCGCCTATGCGCAAATTCCCGTGGCACCGGAGAATTTGGCAGCCATAACTTTCCATACCAGTGTCCAGAGGGATATCAGCCACCTGCCGCAGGACGGAATTTATATGCGCTTTACCTATTGGGTAATTGTGGCACAAGATGAAGCCAGCGCCGGACTGTTATATGCCTTGGGTAAAACACCTGAATATCAAAAACAGGCCTTCCTGGTGATCATGCCAGAAGCCGTCCAAAAACAAATGGCCAGGTTCGATATCTTGCCTGTAGATAAATTACCTTGCGATCAAGGCAATCTCCTGGCGGTCCATATGGATATTTACGCCAGTTTCCGCAATGGGGTGCTGCCGATTCTTGACCCACATGCAATGAAGCCAGTCGACCCGAAAGTATTGGCCAACCTGCCGCCGGACCTGTACCTTTATGCCAGTTGCCGGGTGAAAAATGTGCTGGTGATGTTCTGGGGTTATACACTGAATAATTACGATGGCAAGCAGTCCCCCATCCCAAATGATGTGCTGGTGGAGCAGTTGAGCCAGTTCCTAAAAATAGTTACCTCTAAATTAAAGTAACAATTACTTATGTCTTCCTCTGCACTCTTCACCTTGCTGCTGACCCTATCGGCCGCTGTTTTGCTGATCAGCGAGCTGCTTCGACCTGACCTGATCGCCCTGATCGTAATGGTTATCCTGGGTCTGGTTGGGATTGTCAACCCGCAGGAGACTTTCGCCGGGTTCAGCGGTTCTGCTGTCATTACGATCCTGGGCATATCTATCGTGTCGATTGCGCTGCAGCAGACAGGTGTCAGTCATGTGTTGGGACAGTTGATGCACCGGCTGGGCAAACAATCCGAAGGCAAGCTGATCCTGGTCACCATGCTGGTATCTGCCTGCCTTTCGTTGTTTATGAATAATATTGCGGCATTGGGAGTTTTGTTACCGGCAGTGATGACCCTTTCACGCCAGAGCCGGGTTGCCCCCTCTCGCTTGCTGATGCCGCTGGCTTTCGGCACGATCCTGGGAGGGATGGCTACCTTGTTGACTACTTGCAACATCATCGTCAGCGGTGCCCTGCGGGATGCCGGGTTGAAACCATTTGGCTTGCTTGATTTCTTACCAGTCGGGATTCCAATTGTGGTCATTGGAACGGTCTATATGCTTACGGTTGGACGGCGCCTGCTGCCAGCAGGACCTGGTAAATCAGCCAACCCGGAAGAACTGCTCCGGTTAAAATTATCCAACCTTTATCAGATTCAAAAGAACCTGTATGAAATCGAAGTTTTACCCGGCTGTCCATTGTTAGGCCTGTCAATTGCTGAAGGAGACTGGTCGAAAAGGATTAATGCAAACATTGTCGGTATAACCAGCCAGCATCACACCCATCTTGCACCGCCATCGGATCAAATCATCCGTTTGGGCGATCACCTGATAGTGCAGGGAGAAATCGATCGAGAACGCCTGCACGAAATGGGTTTAGGTTTACTCCTAGACCAGGCCAACCCACCTAGTGTAGCCAGTGAGACCACCATCCTGGCGGAAGTGCTGATCGCGCCGCATGCCGAATTGATCGGGCACAGTTTGCGGCAGGTACATTTTCGCGAGCGTTATAACCTGAATGTTCTGGCTATCTGGCGCGGCCGTAAACCAATCCAGGCACGCCTGTCTGACCTTTTACTGCGCTTTGGGGACGCTTTGCTGGTGCAGGGCTCGGCAGAAAAAATCCGCCAATTGGACCAGGACCCTGACCTGATTTTAATGCAAGAAGACCCGGATGCCATCCGGAAACCAGGCAAACAATACATCGCCCTGGTCATCACCCTGCTGACTCTGGGCATTGCCGCTACAGGTATAATGCCAGTAGCAGTCATGGTAATGACCAGTGCAGTTTTGCTGATCTTAACCCGATGCATTGAACTCAATGATGTTTACCGTGGGATTGAATGGAAAGCCATTTTCCTGATTGCCGGGATGTGGCCGCTCAGCACAGCCATCCGGGCAACTGGCCTGGCAGATACGATCATCCTGGCCATTTTAAACCTTTTTGGCCATGTCTCATCACTGGGAGTGGCCGCACTGCTGCTCCTGGTGACGCTGATTTTAACTCAGTTGATGAGCGGGCAGGTAGCCTCGCTGGTTTTGGCGCCCCTCGCCCTGGCTGCTGCTCACCAGGTCGGTGTAGACCCACGCGGAATGGCAATGGTAGTGGCTCTTGGATGTTCATTGGCATTTCCAACCCCATATGGGCATCCGGTAAATATCATGGTGATGGGCCCGGGCGATTACAGCTTCCGTGATTTCGTAAGGGTTGGCATGCCGTTAACCGTGCTGGTGATGAGTGTCATCCTGATCGGGCTGCATTTATTATGGGGGGTATAGTCTCCCTCATGGAATTTTATAGATTTCGATTACAATCAAGGCATGCTGCCCTTTTCCTTTGAACTGATTGCCCGGGATGGCAACGCCCGCGCCGGGATTTTCCACACACCGCATGGCGACATTCCGACCCCAATCTTTGCCCCTGTCGGCACACAGGCGACTGTCAAGGCCGTAACGCCAGACCAGTTGAATGAAATTGGCACCCAACTGGTGGTGGCAAACACTTATCATCTTTACCTTCGCCCTGGCGCTGATCTGGTGGCGGAGATGGGCGGTCTGCACCAGTTCATGCAGTGGCCCAGGCCAATCCTGACCGATTCGGGCGGTTTCCAGGTCTTCTCGCTGGCTGAAATGCGTAAGATCGATGACGACGGGGTAACCTTTAAAAGCCATATCGACGGTTCTACCCATCGCTTGACCCCTGAAAAATCCATTGAGATTCAGGAAAAATTAGGCGCTGATATCATCATGGCCTTCGACGAGTGCGCCCCACCCTATGACCGGGCTTACAGCCAGCGCGCGATGAAACGTACCCACACCTGGGCCGAACGCAGCCTGAGAGCACACACTAACCAGGACCAGGAGCTCTTTGGCATCGTCCAGGGGGGTTCCTTTGCCGACCTGCGCCAACAGTCTGCCGAAACCCTGACCGCCCTGGATTTTCCAGGATATGCGATTGGCGGGCTTTCTGTAGGTGAAACCAAGCCTGAGATGAACGCCATGATCGAAGTAGTCAATGGCATTCTCCCACCTGGAAAACCTCGTTATCTGATGGGGGTCGGCGCGCCCGATGACCTGGTTAATGGCATTCAGCGCGGCGTCGATATATTCGACTGCGCTTTACCGACGCGCCTGGCGCGCCACCAGGCTGCCATGACCCGCAGGGGTCGCATGAACCTGCTCAACGCCGCCTACATTCACGACCCTCGTCCAATTGATGAGAGCTGTAACTGCTACACCTGCCAGAAATTCAGCCGGGCTTACCTGCGCCACCTGATTGTAGCCAAAGAGATGCTGGCAGCCACCCTGGTCTCAATCCATAACCTGAATATGCTGCTCGATCTGACCCGCCAGGCGCGGCAGGCCATCCTGCAAAAGTGCTACAATGAGTTCAGCCATCTTTGGTTAGAAGATCTTGGAAAACTCTGATTATGATTTGAAGAAGGGTGCATGCACGAGCACATCCTCACCAAGAATTTCCAAATATTATTATTAGATTCAAAAAGAAAGGTTTTCTTTTGCCGCAAAGATCACCGCGAATGCAAAGGTTGAAAGAAAGAAACTTTGCCTCTGTATATCCTACGTCTTCTGTAATAAAGCTCTTTTTTGTTATAACTTTCCTTACTGCCTGCATGCCTGCCACACCGCAGCCACTGCCAACGCCACAGCTCTGGCAGGTCCAATCTACCCCGTCGCTCCGCTGGATTGGCCCGGCTCTTAACCTTTGTACGCGCCAGCAACCTGGTATTGCTCTTTCAATAGATGAACGGCCCGCCCAGGCGTTGAACCCGGCCCAAGCTGATTTCACCCTGCGCTGGGGTGCACCTGATACTTTAAATAGTTATGCGGTAGACATCGGTGCCGATGAGTTGGTGGTAATCGTACACCCTGATAATCCTTTAGATAGCCTGGACATTTCTAAAATCAAAGCCATCTTCACAGGTAAATCCCAGAGTTGGTCTGTCTTTATTAAAGGAAATTCCGGCCGGATTCAAGTATGGACTGAGGCAGACGGCAGCGACGTGCAGCAGGTTTTTCAATCGAATCTGCTGCAGCAACCTTTAACCAACCCGTTTGCACACCTGGCGCCTGATCCAATAGCGATGCGACAGTCAGTGGGGTCTGATTTAACCGCGATCGGTTACTTGCCGCGCCGCTGGCTGGATTCGACTGTGCATGCTATTCAAATAAAGGGGATTCCGGCTGCAAGTTTACGACAACCTGTCCTGGTTATGCGAGAAACAGGGCCGCAAGGAGCACAAAAGGATTGGCTGCTCTGTTTGCAGGAATCCATCAAGTAAAATCTGTTACATAGGAGGATAATAAATGCAGCCTTTCCCTCTCTCCATCCTGCCGTACAAATTGGCAATCTGCCGGCTCGAACCGGGCGCTGACCTGCCAGACTGGTTTTTTCACCTGCCTTTCTGGTCTGCTACCTTTACCGGGGATGAGATATCCATCATTGTGCCAGAAGAAAACGTGCCGGCGAACTGCCAGTCGGAAAATCACTGGAGCTGTCTTAAAGTCCACGGGCCGCTCGATTTTGGTTTAACCGGAATCCTGGCCTCGCTCACCTCCTCCCTGGCTGAGGCGGGTATCCCGGTTTTCGCTTTGTCTACTTTTGAAACCGATTACCTGATGATCAAAGAGACCGACCTGGAAAAAACGATCGCTGTGCTTCGTAACCAGGGACATCAGATCATAAAACCTTGATCAGGTAGATTCAATGGCCGTTACTTTAACCTTACGGAAAAAAGAATACCGGATTGAAGGGAATGTCACAGTAAAACAGGCGCTGCAGAAGCTGAACCTTACCCCCGAGACTCACCTGGTCATCCGCAACGGCGAGGTTCTCACCGAAAACGAACTTTTAGTGGATGGTGATGTATTTAAGCTGGTAGCGGAAATTTCCGGAGGGTGTGGATGAACTGCGGTATATACCAGATCGGGCTTCAATCAAAATATATCGGAAGCCGCCTGTTCAAATCGCTCCAGAATAAAGGTTTTGCGCCGCAGCACGGCGCAAAACCTTTCCCCAGCGATCTCTTATGCCATTTCCAGGTAGCGGTTGACTTCCCAGTCAGTGACCCGCATGCGATATTCTTCCCATTCGTCTAATTTAGCGCGAGTGAAAGCTTCGTAGGCGCTCGGACCCAGGGCGTCCTTAAGGACCGCATCGCCATCCAGCTCGTGTAGCGCCTCGGGCAGGGATCCGGGTAGTTCCTTGATGCCCATTGCTTTGCGCTCGTCTGAGGTCAGGTGGTAAACATTGACATTGGTTAATGGGGCGGG
>Ga0315282_10011592_pt1 | contig 13614 bp, 11 predicted proteins | sample YL17G07_20_MG_FD_203693 | JGI IMG/M metagenome (GOLD analysis project Ga0315282, IMG submission 203693) | Sediment microbial communities from Yellowstone Lake, YNP, Wyoming, USA - YL17G07_20 | ecosystem: Environmental > Aquatic > Freshwater > Lake > Sediment | place: USA: Wyoming | collected... | reverse complement strand
TCTCCGCGTGTCTTGTACGCGGTCTCAAAGGGGGACGTGTAAACCTATTTCTCAGCCCGAGGCGCTACATGAATTGTGGGGCGGTACAGCGAAGGATGGGGCGGGTCGGATCTGCAGGAGGAGTTCCGGCGGTGATCTGTTGCCTCTGGTGGCTGGCTGCATGTGGCAAGGGCGGAGAGGATCTTCAGGACGCGGGCGGGATGGACGCGGGCGGGGATGCGGCTGAGCCGTTGTGCCCTGAGAACCCGACGACCGGGAAGTCCGGAGAGGTCGCATGGGCGATTTCCGCGGGCGGATCGGGCGGCGATTCGGTAGCCGACATGGCCGTCCCCTGTCCCTCCGAAAAAATAGATCCTGAGACCCAATCCGCTGATTTCCAGAGAAATTGAAGACGCCGATCGTGGAAAGTACTCGCGGAGCAGATGAGAAACTCCGCGGATCAGGTAAGTGAATGTGATGAAAAGACCTGCAAAAACGGCATGATGGACGCACGGATCCCGCGAAGGTGATGAATCAGGGAAAGAATGTCCTCGGATCAGGCGGCTTGTCGCGTGTACCGATGATGCAAGCCGCCGAGAACGGGTATCTCGATGACTTCACCCATTTCCCGAGGCTCGACCGGACGATGGACCGGACAGTCTCGGTCGATCGAAAGATGCGTCCGATAATGGTTGTAGTAATACACATACTCGCGAAGGATGCTTCGAAGATGATTCTCGTTGAGAATGATGCAATGATCGAGGCATTCCCGCCGGATGGAGCCGATGACCCGCTCGGCGTAAGGATTCTGCCACGGTGATCGGGGCGAGATGACGACCTCATTAATGCCCATGTCACGAACACGACGCTTGAACACATCGCCGTAGATACCGTCGCGATCGCGGACAAGGTACTTGGGAGCCGAGTCGTAGGGAAACGCTTCGACAAGCTGCTGCGCCGCCCACTCCGAGGAAGGATGATCCGTGACGGTAGTGTCCAGCATCTTTCGCACATTCTGTTTTCCGTGGTCCTCAGCTTGCCCATGTTCTTCCAGTAAACTTTCCTATGCCGATTCCTGAGCCTCCAATTCCGGTTCGACGATCAAATCCATGTCCAGGTACTTCCGCGTGCCCCACTTGGTCCCGGCCACATGCCGGAGCCGGGCCCCGACCAGCATCAGCGCAGACTCCCCGTCCGGGAAGGCTCCGACGACACGCGTGCGACGCCGCTACGAAGACAGGGTCAAGCAGGCGGGATTTCCTCGTGTCCGACTTTCTTGCACAACCGGAAGACCAGATCCTTGAGCCCCTCGCCGGTCACGGCCGAGATGAGCAGGACGTCGAGGCCCCGCTTTTTGAGCTGTTTTTCGAACTCCGCGTAAACCTCCCGCACTTCGGGCCGGTCCGCCTGGCTCAGGGCCACCACCTGCGGCCTTTTTGCGAGCTCCGGGGAGAAGCGCTCGAGCTCGGTCGTGATGTCCTCGAAATCCTTGAGCGGGTTCCGCTCCTCGTCGTACGACACGGTGACGAGATGGCACAGCACCCGGGTACGCTCCACGTGCTTCAGGAAACGGTGGCCGAGGCCCACCCCCTCGGACGCGCCTGGCACCAGGCCGGGCACGTCGGCGATCACGAACGACTGGTACGGCTCGACCTTGACGATGCCGAGCGTGGGGATGAGCGTGGTGAAGGGGTAGTCCGCGATCTTGGGCCTCGCGGCCGAGAGCTTGGAGACCAGCGTGGACTTGCCCACGTTGGGCATGCCGATCACCCCCACGTCCGCGAGCAGCTTGAGCTCCAGCCGGATCCGCTTCTCCTCGCCGGGCCGGCCCTCCTCGGCCTGGCGGGGAGCCTGGTTGGTGGACGTGGCGAAGTGCATGTTGCCGCGGCCTCCGCGTCCGCCGCGTGCCGCGACATGTCGTGCGCCGGCTTGGGCGAGATCGGCGATCGGCGCTCCGGACCCCTCCTCGAAGATCACGGTCCCGACCGGGACCTTGACCACCACGTGCTCCGCCGACTTTCCGTTCTGGTCCTTGCCCCTGCCGTGCCCGCCGCTCTTCGCCCGGAGGAGCGGACGAAACGTGAGCTCGAGCAGCGTGGAGAGCCCCTCGTCCGCCTCCAGCACCACGTCGCCGCCGTTCCCGCCGTCCCCGCCGGAAGGCCCTCCGCGCGGGATGAACTTCTCGCGCCGGAACGCCATGCATCCGTTCCCGCCATCTCCGGCCTTGACCACGATTGTCACCTCATCTATGAACTTCATGTTATCCTACAGAATAGACGATACTCGAACATCGGCCAAGAGGGATTGCCCGTGGGGGCGACGAAAGAGAAAAGAAGATGCAAGATACGCTAAGTCCACTCGTCATTCAACGTCAGCGAAGGTTCCTGGCCTCCCTTCCCAAGAAGATCGAGGAGCTTCGGAGCGAGGTCGCTCCCCTCACCAAGGAGGAGGAGCCGGACACAGCCAAGGACGTGCGGGCCGTGACGGACAAGCTCAGGCGCAAGGCCCAGGCCCTCCTCGGCGCCGGTCCGGTCTACAACCTTCCTACGGTCACGGACTGGGCCAGGGATTTCATCGAGTTCCTGGAGGAGGCCGGCCGCAAGGGCAGGGGGGACGAGGAGGGGCTGGCTCTGCAGCTGGAGAGGTGGCTGAACGATCTCGAGGCCATGCGCGTTGATCTGCTCTCCAAGGCCGACACGACGGATCAGGAGGCGGCGTCGATGGCCCAGGCCGCGAACGCTCCGGAGCCGGCCGTGAGCCCTGAGGAGGAACGGACCTTCTCCATGACCTCCTCGGCCGTGCCTAAGGCTGCGGAAAGCCAGCCCTCCCCGGACGTCCGGCCGGCCGAGGTGAGCTTCACGGAGCATTCCATACCAGGCCAGGCGGTCCTGGGCGAGGTCTCCTGGAGCCAGCTCGCCAAGGGGGAGAAACACCTGTCCACGCCCGCGACCTTCGACTTCCCGGAGAAGAAGGTCGCCATCGATGAACTGATCGAATCCCTGAGCGTCATGCCGATCACCCCTTCGATGATCCCCGAGGAGCCGGAAGACACGGCCGCGGGAAAGGATGTGCAGGAGAAGAGGAAGATGGCATTCGCGGTCGGCGTGGTCGATTCCGACCCGGCCGTGATCGAGACGGTCCGCAAGGCCTTGAAGCACGGGGTCTTCAACATCGTGAGCTTCTCCTCGCCGGCCGAGGTGTACCGCTGGGCGAGCGAGACCGCGCCCGATATCATCCTCTTGGACCCGACGATCCAGGGCAGCGCCGAGGCGGTCTCGGCCCTGACCTCGGACCCGCTCACCTCCTCGATCCCGATCGTGCTCCTCGGCGGGCTCTCCCCGGGTGAGGAAGGGGTGAGCTGGTGCCCGAAGCCCCTGGATCCGGTGCGCCTCGGCCATGTCATCCAGAAGAACCTGTACATCTCCGGGCCTCCGGAGGACGAGGTGGTGGCCGCAGACCTTCGGGTGACCAACCTCTCGGGGCTCACGGACTTCATCTCGAGCGAGCTCAGGCACGGGCTCGTCGAGACCGCTTTCGGGAGCGCCTCAAAGCCGTTCCCGTTGAAGAGCCAGGCCCAGGTCCTGGCCGCGACCTGGTCGCTCGTGGCCGTGGCGAGGAACGCGGTGCACATGGCCTCGCGGGGCGAGATCAAATTTCAGCCCTCGAGCCGGGGCAAGGTGGGGCTCATGACCCTGTCCGCGTTCGAGGAGTCCCAATGGCCGATCCGCGAGGACGAGAGGGTCGATGATCGGGAGATCGAGGACTTGGCCGGCCTCACGGTGATGGTGGCCGACGACGACGCAGGGGTCCGGAAGGTGTTCGAGGCCATCCTGGCCGAGGCCGGGCTCGATGTCATCACGGCCGAGGACGGCCTGGATGCGCTGTCGAAGATCCGGAGCCGCAGGCCGGACGTGGTGATCTCCGACATCCTCATGCCCCGCATGGACGGTTGGGAGCTTCTGTCGCTCATGAGGCAGGACTTCACGCTCCGGTTCCTGCCGGTGATCCTGATCTCCTGGAAGGAGGACTTCATCCAGCGCCTTAAGGAGCTTTCGGCCGGCGCGGACGGATACCTGCGCAAGGAGTCGGACACGCGGCAGATCCTCGAGCGTATCGCGAACGTCCTTCGGACCCGGAGGGTTCTCGAGCGGAAGCTCTCTGAGGGAAAGTCGTCCGCGGTCACCGGCCGGATCGAGGGGCTGGGCGCCATCACGGTGATCGACTCGGTCCGGCGTCTCCGCAAGAAGGCGGTGGTGACGTTCCGCGACAACTACGGCGTGTTCGAGGCGATCATCGACAACGGCGAGCTGGTCCGGGTGATGCTGCCGGACACCAAGGAGGGGGAAACGACGGACGAGAAGAACCTTGAGCGACTGATCGCCATGTCCGGAGGCCGGTTCACGGTGGAGCCCCTGGACAAGGAGGTCGAGCGGGCCTTCCTGCATGGGACCTGGCCCGCGCTGCAGAAGGCCGCGCATCACCTGAACGAGCTCGTGTCCCAGACCGCCGAGGGGGCGGTGATGAAGGTGAAGACCCTTGCGCTCGACCCAAAGGAGGCCGAGGCCTACAAACAGGTGATCCCGCCGAGGCTGCAGAAGGTCGTGGAGAGGCTCATGAAAGGGGACTGCCCCCGCGACCTGGTCCTGTCGTCGGTCTTGAGCCCGCGGGACCTGGAGAGCCTGGTCATGGATCTCATCCGGCGCGGGGTGGTGAAGGGGATCGAGTCCCTTCCATCCGGAGAGGGTTCCGATCTCGACGAGCTGGCCATGGCGCGCATGAACCGGCAGGAACCGCCTCCCATCAAGCACTCGATGGAAGAGACCAAGCCGGGGAAAGCCGAGGTCGCGGTTGCTCGGCCGGCCGGCGGCTTTGCCGGCATCATCTGGTCGCTCCTCATCTCCCCGTCGAGGGCTGTGGCGGTCGGGCTCGCGCTTCTCATCATCGGCGTGCTTGCCGGCTGGCTGATCTCCCTGCCGACCGGCCGAGGCCCTGCCGTCGGGGAGCCCGAAGCCCCGGTGACGGCCGATGTGAAGCTGGGCGCTCCGGTGCTGCGCACGCCCGAGCCAGCAACTCCGCCCGAGCAGCCGGCTCCGGCCGAGGTGAAACCGGCCCAGCCCGAGCCCGTGGCCCTGCCTGCCGTGGAACTGGTCAAGCAACCCGAGGAGCCGGGAGCGCCTGAGGCAAGGCCCGAGGCTTTGGCCGAGGCCGCTCCGAGAGAGGCCGCGCGGGAGCCGCGGACGAGATCGCGGGAGCGTGAGGCCAGGACATTGTCCGCGCCTCCGGCCGCCTCAGCCCCGGGTGGGGCTCCGGCGGCCCAGGCTGCAGGGGCCGATACGGGCACGCTGGTCGTGAGCCAGCAGCCCGGCCTGAACAAGCCGGTCGAGGTCTTCGTGGACGGGAAGAGGATGGGGGTCGCCCCTCTGACACTGACCCTCAAGCCCGGGCTCCACGAAGTGAAGTTCGTGGCAGGCGGGTCCTCGTCGATCCGGATGGTCCAGATCGTCAAGGGGATGACCAAGAAAGTCGCTCCCAGCATCGAGGTGAAGTAGATGCCCGACCTCTTTGCCGAGGCCGCAAGGCTTCTCGCCGGTGCGAGACGGATTGCGGCGTTCACCGGCGCCGGGATATCCGCGGAGAGCGGCATTCCGACCTACCGGGGCGAGGGGGGCCTCTGGATGGACTACGACCCGGACAAGTACGCCAACATCGACTATTTCCGGGAGGATCCTTCGTACTATTGGAGGTTTTTCCGGGACGTCCGGTACGACAAGCTCGTGGGCTCGAGACCCAATCGGGCGCATGAGGCGCTCGCCGAGCTCGAGACCAAGGGACTCGTCTCCGACGTCATCACCCAGAACATCGACGGCCTGCACCAGGCCGCGGGCTCCACGCGGGTGATCGAGCTGCACGGGAACACGCGGGTCATCCAGTGCCTCAAGTGCTCGGCAGAGTACGGCTACGAGGAGATCCGCAAGCTCGTGGAGACGGAGCTCCCGCCCTTGTGCCGCGCGTGCGGCGGCATCCTGAAGCCCAAGGTGGTGTTCTTCGGCGAGGCGCTCCCCGAGGAGGCGATCGCGGCCGCGACCGAGGCGTCGAGCGGCTGCGATGTCTTTCTCGTGGTCGGCAGCTCGCTCGTGGTCTATCCGGCCGCGTGGTTCCCGATCCTGGCGAAGAAGCGGCACGCGAGCCTCGTCATCATCAACGTGGGGGAGACCGGGCTCGACGAGCTCGCCGATGTCCGCATCGACGAGAAGGCCACGGTCGCGTTCGACCGGATCATGCCGCTGCTCTAGAACGCTTCTTTCATGACCTCGGGGTAGGTGCGGGCGTAGGCGAAGCTGAGCCCCTTGAGCACGTGCGGCGGTATCTCCTCGATGTCCACCCGGTTCTCCTCCGGGAGCACGACCCGCTTGATGCCGGCCCGGCGCGCGGCCAGGACCTTCTCCTTGATGCCGCCCACGGGCAGGACCTCGCCTCGGAGCGTCATCTCGCCGGTCATGGCCATCTTCGACCGGACCCGGCGGCCTTCATGCCCGGAGAGCAGCGAGATCAGCGCCGTGGTGATGGTGATACCGGCCGACGGGCCGTCCTTCTGGACCGCGCCCATGGGGAAGTGGACATGGAGGTCCAGCTTCTCCAGGGCCGCGACGTCGATGCCGAACATGTCGTGGTGGGCCTTCACGTAGCTCAGGGACAGCTCCACCGACTCCTGCATCACGCTGCCGAGCTGTCCCGTGACCTTGAACTTGCCGTTGCCCGGCATCTTCGTGGCCTCGATGAGGAGGATGTCCCCCCCCACCGGCGTCCAGGCCAGCCCCACGGCCACGCCCGGCTTGAGCTTCGAGGGCACGGACTCGCGGCGCTGCCGCTTCGGGCCCAGGAAGTCCGGCAGGCTCCCCGCGGTCACGGTCACCGGTTTGGTCTCGCCGGACGCCACCCGGGCCGCGATCTTGCGGCAGATCCGGCCGATGGACCGCTCGAGGTTCCTCACGCCGGCCTCGGCGGTCCACCCCTCGATGATCCTGGGCAGGATCGACTCGGGCATCTTGACCTGCTGCGGCTTCAGGCCGTGAACGTCGAGCTGGCGGGGGATGAGGTACCGCTTCCCGATCTCGACCTTCTCCTCCAGGATGTAGCCCGCGATCTCGATGACCTCCATGCGGTCCAGGAGCGGCGGCGGGATGCTGGACTTGATGTTCGCGGTGCAGATGAACATCACGTGCGAGAGGTCGAACGGGATGTCGAGGTAGTGGTCCCGGAAGGTGGAGTTCTGCGCCGGGTCGAGCACCTCGAGCATGGCGCTCGACGGGTCGCCCCGCCAGTCGGAGCCCAGCTTGTCGATCTCGTCGAGCATGAAGACCGGGTTCCGGACCTCGACGTGGCGCAGGCCCTGCAGGATCTTGCCGGGCATGGCGCCGATGTACGTGCGGCGGTGCCCCTTGATCTCGGCCTCGTCCCGCATGCCCCCCAGGCTGAACCGGAAGAACTTGCGCTTCATGGCGCGCGCGATGGACTGGCCCAGGCTGGTCTTGCCCACGCCCGGCGGCCCGGAGAAGCACAGGATCGCCCCCTGCTGGTCCGGCTTGAGCTTCCTTACCGCGAGGAACTCGACGATCCGCTCCTTCACCTCCTCCAGGCCGTAGTGGTCCGCCTCGAGGACATCCTTGGCCAGCTTGATGTCGAGGTTGTCCGCGGTCTCCTTCTTCCACGGCAGGTCCACGATCCACTGGAGGTAGGTGCTGATGACGTTGTACTCGGGGGAGTCGGGGCTCAGGATCTCGAGCCTCTTGAGCTCCTTGCGCGCCCGGTCCGCGGCCTCCTCGCCCAGCTCGCCCGACTCGATCTTCTCCTCGATCTCCTGGGACACGAGCTGCTTGGGGTCGACCTCCTCTCCCAATTCCTTCCGGATCGCCTTGATCTGCTCGCGGAGGTAGTACTCGCGCTGGGTCTTCTCGACCTTGGCCTTCAGGTCCTCTCGGATCCGGCCCGCGACCTTGGCGAGCTCGAGCTCCTGGGTGAGGGCCTCGGCCACGATGCGGAGGCGCTCAGCGACATCGACGGTCTTGAGCAGGGAGAGCTTGGTCTCCCTCGAGAGGTCCAGGTGCGTGGCCACGAAGTCGGTGAGCTGGCCCGGGCCCTCGAGGTTCGCCGCCGCGATGTTGAACCCCTCGGGCAGGCCCGGGATCTCCTTCAGGAGCTCGTGGAGCGACGCCTGCGAGGCCCGGAACAGGGCCTTGTGCTCCATGGTGTCGCTCCAGACGTCGGCCGGGAACTCGACCCGGGCGATGAGGTACGGCGAGGTCCGGAGGTACCGCTCGATTTTGCAGCGCGTCTGGCATTCGAGCAGCACGGAGCGGTTGCCGTCCGGGAGGTTCAGGGCCCGGAGGATCTTGGCCACGACGCCGGTGTCGAGAAGGTCCTCGGGCGAGGCGGGCTTGTCCTCCTTGCCCTTTTCGGTCGGCTGGATCCGCGGCACCAGGGCGAGGAACGGCCCCTGCGACATGGCGAAGTCGAGCGCTTCCCTGGCCTTGCCCGACGACAGGACCATGGGCACGGTCATCCAGGGGAAGAGGATGTGCTCGTCGAGCGGCACCACGATGAGGGTCTTGGGGGGCTGGTTCGCGCCCGCCGAGATGATGGCCTTGTCGTCGTCCTCCCTCTCGACGGTCTCGCTCGAGACCGGCTTCCCGTCCGGGTCCACGATGAGGGAGGGTGCTGGTCTCTGATTGTCGTTGGTCATCGGTGAAAAAGCCTAGTCCCGGGCGCAGCGGATGCCGGTGTAATTGCTCGTGGTTGTCTGTGGGCCTCCGCCGCCGCTCCGGTACGACGCCCGGAGGGCGTCCGCCGGATAGCCCCAGGCGCCGCCGCGCACCATCCTGGTGTCGCCGGTGGAAGGTCCCTGGGGGTCGTCGCCGGGGCTCGAGCCGTAATAATCCTTTGCGTACCAGTCCTGGACCCACTCCTCGTCGTTTCCGAGCATGTCGAACAGACCATAGGCATTGGGCTGTTTCTGGGCCACCGGATGGGTTTTCATCTCCCCGTTCGGATCGTACCAGGCCACATTGTCGAGGCACGCCGGGTCGTCGCCGCAGTAGTACGCCGTCGTGGTTCCTCCGCGGGCCGCGAATTCCCACTCGGCCTCGGTGGGCAGCCGTCCGCCCAAAGCCTCGCAGAATGCCTTGGCGTCATCCCAGGTCACGTTCTCCACCGGGCACTCGGGGCAGTTCGGAAACAGGCTCGGATTGGTGCCGATCACCTCCTGGTACTTCTGCTGGGTGATCTCGGTGCGGGTCATGTAAAAGGAAGGGAGATTCACGGCGTGGGCCGGCTTCTCGTCATCCTGGCACGCATTGTCGGCGGGCGAGCAGCCCATCTGGAAGCTCCCGCCGGGGATGTGAACCCAGAAGCCATCCTGGCCGCCGTCGCCTCCATCCGTGCCGCTGTCCGAAGCCGCGTCCGATCCCGCGTCCGTGCCGCCGTCGTTCGATCCGTTTTCCTTGTCGGCCGGGCCGCAGGCAAGACTCAGCAAGAGAGGCATGCCGAGAATCATGAAGGCCAGAAAGAATTTTTTCTCTATGTCGCAAAACATTTTTCCAACTTCCATGGTATATGTCTCTCCTTTCGGATGATTATCATTGATCTTCGAAAGGGCGTCAAACGGTTCCATCACTCGATCCTGGAGATATCAACGCGCTATCAGGCCGGCGAGTCGCTCGATCAGCCGTGCGGCGAGGCGGGGGGTGGCGAGGTCGCCGGGCAGGGGCATGAATTCCACGAGGTCGGCGCCGACGATGCGCTTGTGTGAAGCGATGAAGCGGAGCCAGTCGCAGGCCTCGTACCACGAGAGCCCGCCCGGCTCCGGCGTGCCCACGCCGGGCGCCTCGGACGGGTCGAACGCGTCGAGATCGAACGTGAGGTAGATGCTCTCGGGAAGCGATTGGATCGCCTCTTCGATCCTGGCGATCCCCTCGGGGCTCCGCATTGCGGCCGGATGGAACACGGGCCAGCGACGGCGTCGAACGACGTCGGCCTCGTCCCGGGACACGGCGCGGACGCCGAGCTGCACGGCCGGCAGGCCGAGGTCGTCGCGGATGCGGCGGAGCACGCAGGCATAGCTCATGCGTAAGCCTTCGTACTCGTCGCGCAGGTCCGCATGGGCGTCGAACTGGATGACACCGACGGAGAAAGCCTCTGTCGCAGCCTGAATCGGTCCCAGGGTCACGGTGTGCTCGCCGCCCACGGAGAGCGGGACGCGGCCTGCCTTCAGCGAAAACCGCGCAGCGGTCTTTCCCGCCTCGATCATGGTCTCGGGATTGCGGATGAGCCTCTCCGATATCCAGATCTTGCGCAGATCGGCTCCGGCGATCGAGAAGGTCGAGTCGATCTCCGCGAGGCCGGTTTTCCTGATCTCGTCGATCTCCTGGAAGAGCGCGGCCGGTCCGAGACCGCACCCCTTGCGGAACGAGGTGGTGGCCTCGTACGGAATCGCGATGAGATCGATGCGTTTTGCGGCTTTCTTCATGATCGCATCATCCTTTTTCTGGCCAGGGCCAGGGTCCGGAAAAGCACCTGGCACGCGAAGAGCGCGGCCGGGGAGTCCATGGCGATTCCCCCGGCGCCCACCAGGCTCACCGACCCGGGACGGCAGGCTCGGAAGGCCTCCTCGATGAGAAGGCCGAGATCGACCCAGCCGAGCCCGCCGGGCTCGACGGATCGGGGATGGCGAAGCACCTGCGGTGAAAGCACGTCCAGATCGATGGAAAGATGCGCGGCCGCGGCTTGCTTCCTGGAAATCGACCCGGGCAAGAGGCCGTCCTCGGCCTGGCCGGGCCAATTCCCGTCGGGCGAGGGAACGATCCTCGTGCCGGCGAGGAGCACGGGCCGATCGTCGAGCATCTCGGCTTCTCCTTCATCTCGATAGAGCGAGCCCCAGAGCGCGACGAGCGGTGTTCCCTTCGGGCTCGCCTCGAGGCAGGCGAGAACGGCCCTGCGGTCGTTTCCGACCACGATCGGGAAGAGGCGGTCGCGGCGCGCTTTCAGGACTCGAGACCTGAGGCCGCGGCTTCCCGCTTCCTCGATCCGAACGCCCGGAGCCAGAGGCTCGACCTTGAGCTCGAAGTCGAAGTACTCGGCGTACTGCGAGGCATGCGCCACGGCTCGAGGTCCCACGCGATCAGGTTCATGGATGGACAGAAGGTCGTTACGAAGGCGGGTGGAGGTGCGCCGAAAGCCTGGAGGGGTACCTCCATCCGCCGGATCATCAGAGTCCGACAACTCAAAGATCACGGTTGCGCGGCACTTCGGCCGCGGAGGGGGCCGATGCTCGTCCGAAAGTCTCAGCATGACGATGGAAGATTCAGGGCAGGAACACGGCGGCCGCAACGACCGTGGTCCATCGGCCGTGCTTGTCCCCCTTGGCCGACTGGGTGATGCCGCGCGTGTGAACGATCTGGCCGCTCATGCGGTAGATCTCCTTGCGCTCGTCGTAGGCCTTGTCCGGGTCGAAGTCGATGCCGAGCGTGGTGGCGAGCATGGTGGCCGCGAGGTCCTCGCAGTAGTCCGAGGCCTTGCGCGCGGTCTCGCCGAACGAGTGGTGCTCGCTCAGGTACCCGTAGCGGGAGCGATCGGCCGGCGCGGCCAGCGCGACCGACGCCGTGATGAGCCGGTTGGACTCGTTGGTCTCGTTCTGGCTCATCACCACGTACACGATCTGGCCGGCCTCGAGCTCCTCGACCCCCTTGTGGGCCGGGATGATCCTGCAGTGCGGCGGGAAGATGCTCGACACGCGGACCAGGTTGCTTTTCGCAATCCCGGCCTTGCGCAGCGCGTGCTCGAAGGACTGCAGCTTCTCTCGGTGGTAGCCGCAACCCTTGGTGAAGAACACGCGTGAAGGGATCAGGATCATGACGGGGATGTATGTACTGCTATGGGGGGGGGGTGTCAACGAAAAGGTAGGTGTCCCCGCGGCAACGAAGGCCTGCCGGCCAGGCCCAGGGGGCCGAGACATTCGGGATCTTGAGCCCGAAGGGCTTTCGCCGAAGCCCAAGAGGGCTAAGGCGAATCGTTGCCGCGGCCGTCATGGCCGCGGTGTAGCGTCCTACCTCCGGCTCGCGTCCGTCTTTTTCCGCCGGGCCGGGTTCTTGTCGTGGTACAGGCTGGTCTTGGTGAGCCTGAGAAGCTCCCGGATCAGCGGGTCGTTGGACGTGGCGGGCTCGATCTCGAAAATGTCCGATATCGTCCTTCCGAACGTGACGATGCCGAGGATCAGGATCAGCACGGCGCCCAGGAACGTCTGGGGCGTGACGTCCTTCCGGATGGTGCCCATCATCTTGCCGAGGCGGATGTACTCGACGAGCAGGAGCTTCCACGGCTTGATGGCGTAGGACACGATGGGGCCGATCTCGTCGGGCTTGTCCAGCATCTCGCGGATCATGTAGAAGGCCCGGTTCCTGTCCTCGGTGAACAGGTCCACCAGGGACATGGCGATGGAGGTGAACCGATCCTCGCCGTCCTGGGCCGTGATCAGGATACGCGGGATCTCCTTGGTCCACATGTTGATGAGATAATGCAGCACCTCCTCCCGGAGCTTCTCCTTGGTCTGGAAATGGTACAGGATCGACGGCCTGCGGATGCCCACGGCCTCGGCGATCTCCTGGATCGACGTGCCTTCGAACCCCTTCTTCGCAAAGCACTTGATGGCCTCGTCCAGGATCCGGTTCTTCATCTGCTTGGAGGTGTGCGGCAATTTCTTCGCCATCTCGGGCTCCTTGGTATGCACCAGAACTAGCATGGAACAAGGGAGAAAGCAAAGCGGGCGCGCCTTGTCGGGACCGGAGCAGCCTTTGATCGGGCGTGTTTGACATTCCAATTGGAAGGTATTAATCTACCACCTGTAAGACAACGCTTAGCGACGGATCGTGTCGGCTTAGATGAGCGGTTTCCCAACCCATCCAGACGGGTCGGAAAAGCCCAAGGAGGAAGAGATGCGAAACGCACTAGGCAAGACCATGGTGATCCTGTGCATCTGTAGCCTCGCGATCTGGCTCCTCGGCCAGGTCGCTTGCAGCAGCGGCGGCAAGGGAGGCGGCGGGGGGCAGGACTCGGGCGCCGACGGCGACACGGATGCGGACGGCGATGCGGGCGGCGACGCGGACGGCGATGCGGACGGCGACGGGGATGCGGCGACGGATGCGGCCGGGGACGGCTCGACGACGGACAGCGGCACGGACAGCCCCACGTGCGCGGATCTCAAGGAAGGCCTGAACACCGGCTTCCTCGTGGACGGCAAGAAGCGCACCCTGGTGCTGAACCTGCCGACCGGCGTGAAGACCGGAGGGCCGTGGCCCGTGATCTTCTCGTGGCACGGGTTCGGCGACACGGCCGTCAACTACGCGGGGCTCATCGATTTCCTCGTGGACAACGCGGACTACCCCTTCATCCAGGTGGTGCCGGACGACAACAACCTGTTCCCGCCCGCCGGATTCGACTGGGCCTTCTTCGGCGGAGCGGATACCAACATCGACCTCAAGCTCTTCGACGCGGTGCTCGCGTGCCTCGAGCAGCGCTTCAACATCGACCAGGATCGGGTGCACGTGGCGGGGCTGTCGGCCGGAGCGATCATGGCCGACCTGCTCG
>Ga0315282_10011591_pt1 | contig 13614 bp, 19 predicted proteins | sample YL17G07_20_MG_FD_203693 | JGI IMG/M metagenome (GOLD analysis project Ga0315282, IMG submission 203693) | Sediment microbial communities from Yellowstone Lake, YNP, Wyoming, USA - YL17G07_20 | ecosystem: Environmental > Aquatic > Freshwater > Lake > Sediment | place: USA: Wyoming | collected... | reverse complement strand
GAGACCCACGAAAGAGACCTATGGGAAAGTGCTGAAGACGCTGCAGGGAGATGAGAGACTGGTTCTGGAGAAGGTCATAGAGGCGGAAGGGTCTATCTTCCAGTCTGATTTAGTAGATAGAAGTGGGTTGGGCAAAGTCAAAGTCAGCCGAATTCTGGACAAGCTCGAGGGACGAGGTTTGATTGAGAGCAAGAAGAGAGGCATAACCAACGTCGTTCTCTTAAAGAAACAGTGAAACAAGCCTTTATAAACGGTTTCAAACTGATTCTACCAAGGTGATGGTAATGGCTAAACAAAATAATGGAATAGCCCAAGGAATATTCTACGCGTTGGTCCCTCATACCATGTGCATAGCCTTCCTTATAGGCTCTATCTTCGGGGTGACGCTGCTCATGCAGTTCTTCAAGCCCTTATTAATGAACAGATATTTCTTTTACATACTGATAGCGATATCGTTCGCTTTCGCGACGCTATCCGCTTTATTATACCTCCGTAAAAACGGCCTGTTGTCCGGACTGGGCGCCAAGAAAAAGTGGAAATACCTAACCGGAATGTACGGTTCGACTATCGGGATAAATGTGCTCCTTTTTCTGGTTATTTTCCCGATACTGGCAAATGCCTCACCATCTAACCTAACCGATGCAGCGCTCAGCGAACAGGCCCCCTACCTCTCGACGCTGAAAATGACCGTGGATATACCTTGCTCTGGCCACGCACCCCTGATAACCAGCGAGCTGAAGACCATATCAGGAGTCCTCGGCGTCCAGTTCAGCTTCCCGAATACGTTTGACGTGACCTATGACAACACCAAGACCACTAAGCAAGAGATTCTGGCGCTGGATGTCTTCAAGACATACCCGGCCACCGTCTTGAGCGCGTCTCTCCAAGGCAGCACTCAGCAGCTGACTAACCAAACAACTACTGCTGGGAGCGGAGGGACGTGTGGAGCCAGTTGTGGTAGTGGATGCGGTTGTGGGGGCAAATAGGGGGATTCGCATGCAAAAATCGATAAATCAGATAATGATAGTAGCGGTAACCTTTTCATTTATTTTGATAGTTCTCAACATTTATGCCATATCCCAGTTAACTGACAAGGCAAATTCAGCATTGGATATATTTCAAGGATATCCGACCATCCTTGTTGGGACATCTGCATTGCAAGAGAACCAGCAATCAAACACGACTTTCAGTATTGTGACCGGGTATGTAATGGCGAATTTATGCTAATTTGAATAAAATTAGGAGGAATCAATATGGATTCTGGAGTAAAAAATAAGGCAATTATAGGAATAATAACAATTACGTTGGTTTTGACACTAGCCAACAGCTATGCCCTATTCCAATTAACTGGAAAGGCAGTTTCAGCAACCGGAACCAATCCAGGATCGGGAGGGATAAATGAAACCCAGCCCATCCAAAATCCTGGCCAGCCAACCGTAGTCAAAGTTAGCACAGGCGGTAACGTAGCACTGGGCAATGCGAACGCTTCAGTGACTATAGTCGAGTTCAGTGATTTTGAGTGTCCTTACTGTGGCAATTTCTTCACGGAAACGCTCCCTCTTATCACAAAAAATTATATCGATACCGGCAAGGTCCAGCTCTTCTTTAGAGACTTCCCGTTGTCATTCCATGCAGATGCGGAGAAGGCAGCAGAAGCAGCCGAGTGCGCCGGAGAACAGAACAAATTTTGGCAGATGCACGACAAACTGTTTGAGAACCAGAACGCTCTGGGCGTAGATAACCTGAAGCAATATGCGAAGGACATAGGATTGGATTCTGCGCAGTTTAATTCGTGCCTAGACTCGGGCAAGACGGCGCCAGAGGTCCAGAAAGACCTTGCTGATGGCCAGAGTTACGGCGTTTCAGGGACTCCGACATTCTTCATAAATGGAGTTGAGGTCGTCGGCGCTCAACCATATAGTGCATTCGAGCAAGTAATCAACCAAGCTCTGAGCCAATAGGGAGGAAACAAGATGAAAAGTAAATGGATTATTGGGGTAGCTGTCTTAATCGTGGCAGCACTCGCGGTTGGATTGGCGGGGTTCTCCAGCCCGATTACTGGAAACGCCACTGCGGTAGGGGACGTGCTTAAAATTCCGCTATCAGAACTGAGCGGAAACGCAAAGTGGTATAACTACAACTTCGACGGGGTAAATATAAGGTTTTTTGCGGTGAAGGCACAGGACGGCAGCATAAAAACGGCATTTGATGCGTGCGACATCTGCTATGCGTCTAAGAAAGGCTATAGGCAGGAAGGCGACTATATGGTGTGCAACAACTGCGGAAAACGATTCTTGATAAGCAACCTTGGGACAGAGAACAAAAATCCTGGCGGGTGCTGGCCCGGTTATCTGCCGAGTTATATCGAAGGAAACAACCTAGTTATTAAAAACTCTGATTTAGATAGTAATAGATGGAGGTTTGCATGAAAGAATCCATCAGCATTTCTGGCATGCACTGCGCTGCCTGCGCCCAGAGGATAGAGAAGGCCATAAAGAAACTCAATGGTGTCTCTTCCGTCAACGTCAATCTAGCCACTGACAAGGCCAGCGTTGAGTTTGATGAGGATATAGTCAGCCGAGAGAAGATAGAGAAAACGATAGAAGATACTGGCTATAAGGTCGTTAGAGAGGAAACGACTGTCAATGGGCAAATGTCTGAGCACCATGGCATGAGCGTCAGGGAGCACGAGGTCATGACTCTCAGACGCCTGTTCTTGCTCTCTCTGGTCCTATCGCTGCCCATCTTCGTGCTATCGTTCCCAGAGTGGTTTGGGGTAATAGTGCCTAACATTGTCCTGCTGGCCCTGGCGACTCCGGTCCAGTTCATAGTCGGCTACCGCTTCTATCAAGGCACTTACACCGCACTCAAATCAGGTAGCGCAAGCATGGACACATTGATAGCCGTGGGCACTTCCGCCGCCTATATTTACAGCGCCGTTGTGACTCTAATCCCTGGCTTTGGCGATTATGTCTATTTCGACAGCGCCGCGCTCATAATAACGTTCATAATACTCGGCAAGTGGCTCGAGGCGATAACCAAGGGCCGGGCCTCTGAAGCTATAAAGAAGCTCATGGGGTTGCAGCCAAAGACAGCGATAGTCGTTAGGAAAGGCAAAGAGATACAGATCCCAATCGAGGATATCATGGTTGGGGACATAATCGTGGTCAAACCAGGCCAGAAAGTGCCTGTTGACGGAACAGTTATAGATGGGCAGTCCTCTGTGGACGAGTCGATGGTCACCGGCGAGAGCATACCGGTCGAGAAGAACAAGGGGGACACTGTCATTGGAGGCACTATCAACAAGCACGGCTCATTCAAGTTCAAGGCCACTAAAGTCGGAAAGGATACTGTCTTGGCCCAGATCATAAAGCTGGTCGAGGAGGCGCAGGGAAGCAAGGCGCCCATCCAAAGACTAGCGGACACTGTAAGCGGCTATTTCGTTCCTGCGGTTATCTTGATAGCAATCTTCTCTTTCGTGGCTTGGTATATAGTCCTGGGCCAGAGCTTCGTCTTCTCCCTATCCATCTTCATCTCTGTCTTGATCATAGCCTGTCCATGCGCTCTAGGCCTAGCGACTCCAACGGCTATAATGGTCGGCACAGGCAAAGGCGCGGAAAACGGCATTCTGATAAAGAGCGGCGAGGCTTTGGAGAACGCGCGGAGGATAACGACAGTCGTGATGGACAAGACAGGCACGCTCACTGAAGGCAAGCCTAAAGTGACCGATGTCGTGGCGCTCGGTAAAATGGCAAGAAAGGATTTGCTGAGATATGCGGCCATAGCCGAGAAAAGGTCCGAGCATCCTCTCGCTGACGCTATATTGGCTAAAGCCAGAGAAGAGAAAGTAACAGTTCCAGAAGCGACCAAGTTCGAGGCGATTCCTGGCAAGGGGATTATAGCCAAATACGGCAAAATCGAGATACTTTTAGGCAACGCCAGCCTTATGGCTAGGTATAAGGTGACGATGCCAGACTTAGGAAAGTTGGAAGGAGAAGGGAAGACTGTGATGGTCTTGGCTGTCGATAAAAAGACCATGGGCTTGATCGCCGTTGCTGACACCCTCAAGAAATCCTCCAAAGAGGCGGTTCATAGGCTGAAGTCGATGGGCAAGGAAGTCGTGATGATCACCGGAGACAACAGGAATACTGCGGACGCCATCGCGAAGCAGCTTAAGATAGACTATGCTCTTGCTGAGGTCTTGCCGCAGGAGAAGGAGAAAGAAATAGAGAAACTGCAGGCGAAAGGCAAGATAGTTGCTATGGTAGGCGACGGGATAAACGATGCCCCTGCGCTGGCTAAAGCCGACCTAGGTATAGCGATAGGAGCCGGCACAGACGTTGCTCTGGAGACCGGCGAGATAGTATTGATGAGGAGCGACCTGATGGACGCGGTGAGGGCGATAAAACTGAGCAGTTACACCATGAAGAAGATAAAACAAAACCTTTTCTGGGCTTTCTTCTACAATTCCATTGGCATACCTATAGCCGCAGGCATTCTATATCCGTTCACCGGCATATTGCTGAATCCGATTATAGCTGGGGCAGCCATGGCTTTCAGCTCCGTCTCTGTCGTCTCTAATTCTCTGCTGATGAAAAGATACAGGATGGTTTAGAGTTTTCCAGCTATTTTCTCCCATCTCAGATTATTAAAGAAAGCCTCGATATATTTCGCTTTATCCGGACCGTAATCTAAATAATAAGCGTGCTCCCACATGTCCAAAGCCAAGATAGGCCTAGCGTTCCAGACTGCGCCTATATCATGATAATCGACGGAGTAATTGTGCAGTTTCCCATCGAACAGACACAGCAGCGCCCAACCGCGGGCTGCTTTAGCCATTTCTATAAACTCTTTCTTCCAATCGCCAAACGATCTGAAGTCGCGCTTAATCATTTCTGCGAGCTTGCCGGTCGGCTCTCCGCCCTTGCCTCCAAGGTTATCGAAATAAAGCTCATGCAGGACCATTCCAGAGGTGTTGAAGCTCTCGTTTAGCTTTAGCGCCCTAATCGCCGAGAAATCGCCTTTGGCATTCATATCCGCCAATTGCTGCTCTATCTTGTTGAGGTTGTTGACGTAGGCGGCGTAGTGCGTGTCGTGATGGTACTTTAGCTGTTGTTCCGATATCCCCTTGAGGGAGTTATAGGCGTAAGGCAGTGGTTTGACAACATGGGCCATTCGCTCACCTAAGTATTTTTTATATCTTCAGGTTAAAAGATATTACGATGTTTCTGGTGTTTGAAGGCATAGACGGCTCCGGGAAGGAGACCCAGGTCAAGCTGCTCGCTGAAGAGCTCAAGAAAACGGGCAAACGAGTAGAGGTTGTGGATTTTCCCGACTATAACAGCGGGCCAGGTAAAAAGATAGGGCAGTATCTGGACAACAAACTACAGCTGATGCATAAGGAAGTCGCCAAACTCTATGCGGACGATAGGAGGCTGCATCAGGAGAGGATAAAGAAATGGCTTAAGGAGGGCGTGACAGTGGTGTCGGACAGGTATGCCTATTCCAATATAGCCTATCAGCTGGTGAACGGCGTAGACTATGATTATCTGCTCTCGCTCGACAAGGGCATGATATTCCCGGATCTGGTCTTCTTTATAGACACGACGATAGGTGAAGTGATCCGCAGGATGAACAACAGCAGGAAGAAGGACAAGTACGAGTCGAGCAAAAACTATCTAGCGAGAGTGTCTGAGAACTATAAAGCGATGTGCGACGGCTCTCTCGAGGTGTTCGGAAGAGCGAAATGGATAAGAATAGACGGGAACAAAACTATAGAAGAGGTCCAGAAGGAAATCTGGAAATACGTCGAAGCATGCCTCAGTGGCTAAGTGGTATAGCGCGTGCTTGGTAAGCACGAGGCCGCGAGTTCGATTCTCGCCTGAGGCTTCACTCTTTCTTGGTCAATCCTTTCGTCCCTAACGCCGCAGAATAAGCTTTGAAACCAGCATTCTCAAACTCTTTTTTGATTTTTGTCTGATCCTGCTGGCTCTTGCAAAGCGCTATGATTATTCCGCCGCAACCCTTGCCAGACAATTTCGCCCCCAGCGCACCATTGGCTCGAGCTATCTCTATCAGTTCTTCTAGCTTTGGATGTGATAACTCCATTTTCTCTAGAAGCGCTTGGTTATCGTTCATCAATTTCCCTAACGCGGGCAAATTCTTTTCTTGGAGAGCACTCAGGCCTTTTTTGGAAATCTCCCCAATCTTCTCGATGTATGGCATGAACCTATCTATATTTTCCCGGACGTGGACCACCGTCTTAGCGGTCGATGTCTTAACGCCAGAATTGCCTATGACTATTAGAGGTTCTGCACCTATCTTGAGCCTCTTCATGCCTTCCGACTTCTTGAACGACAAGTAATTGCCATAGACAACAACGCTGCTGTCTATGCCGCTAGGGATGCCGCCATGTGCCACTATATCTCCAAGATTGCTTATCCTCTGTATATCCGCCAAATCGTTCTTATAGATGGCCCCTATGCATGCAAAAACAGCGCTCCCGGATCCAAGACCAGCCGATTCAGGTATGCCGCAGTCTATATCTATCCGGTAGTTTTTGTGGCTTATGCAGCGGCTTAGCGTGTGCTTGAGGCAGAACTCCTTGTCCGTAGACAATTCGCGCAGGACGGTATAGTTATTCTCGGCAATCAGGCCGTCAACCTCGAGCTTTATCTCTTCTAGCTCGTCTCTATCAACCTTAAAATTGACTTCCCCAGCCGTGACTATAGTCTCTCCAGCCTCTTCCGCGGTCAGTCTTACATACAGATTGATGGCCGAAGCTACGCCCAACTGGTCATAGACTACCGCATGCTCTCCGAACAGGATTATCTTGCCCGGCGCTGTGACTATCATACAATCATATTAGATGATACGCAATATTTAATAAAGAGTCCTGCTTTAGTCTGCTAAGGTGAGTTCTGATGGATAAAGAGTACACTAGGAAATGGCTTTTTAAGATAGCGATTTTCGCGATAATAGGCGCGATATTCTATGCGTTAACTCCTCGCAGCAGCCCGATATTCTACTGGATCCTGGTCGGTTCGGCTGTGGCTTGGTTCATCTATGAATGGAACAAAAACAAGAAATTCGACTTGGCCAGGGCGTTCGCGTTGGGTGTCTTCCTGATGCTGTTCGACTGGTTTGTAGAGACCTACGGCCTATTTTTGGGCCAATGGCAGACGGCGCACAGCCTCTTCTTTGTCGGTGCTGCTGTGCCTATCGAGATAATGTTGATTTGTCTAATTGGTGGAGCGGCTTGGGCCATGCATTTCCCAAAACGACTATCGTGGACTTATGTGGCGGGAGATACGCTGATTTTCGCAACTTTCGGAATGTTGGGCGAGTATCTCATGCAGCTCAACGGCCTGATGGTCTATATGAACGGCTGGACATCTGCGCACGCCTTCATAGGCTATGCAGTAACCTGGGTACTAATGAGCTACGCATGGTATAGGGTGTTGAAGAAATAGCTCATTCCTTCAGCGGGGTGAGCGCGTCTTTTTCTTTTCTTTTTCCATACTTCCCGAAAGAATCGTATAGGACATTGGTCGGCGTGTCTAGCCTGAAGAAGATCAATTGTCCTATAATCATGCCCGGTTTTAGCACGATAGAGAAGGGTCCGTTGTTGCTTATCTCGAGCACAATCTTACGCATCTCAGGAACGCCATGCCCTGCCTGAATTACTGGTGCTGTCTGGGTAGCTACTAATCCCATGCGAGCGAGTGTGCTTGTTCCGTGCACAAGAGCAGACACTCTATTCGAGAGAGAAAACGACTCCAACGTACGAGCTAGTAAAAACTGCTTTGGCTTCAGCACAAACTCCTCTTTTGGCTTCAGCTTCTTCGCCGTATATAGCCTATCGAGCCCATCAGCCTTGGTCGGATCTATCTTCCCTTTCTTGGCTATCGCTAACTCGCTATCCAACCTTACTTTCAGAGAATTTGGGAGCAATAATTTGACGTCGAATGGTTCTACCTTGAGGTCGCCCATGCTCATCGCGTTCAGGACATCAACTCTGGAGAACATAAATTAATATAATCAAAGGAACTATAAATAACTGACCTGAAATGGATGTAGTCTATCTGCTTGGAACCATAGCTCTTTACGGCCTACTCTTTACTCTAATCTGTACATTCATCGCTGGCATACTACTCTTTGTCTTCTTCAAGTGGAACAGGACCTTCTTTCCGGAACTGACATTGATGCTGATTACTGCCTTTTCGAGCCCACTTAAAGTCCTAACGAAGCTGCTCAGGATAGACCAGAGGATAATCGACAGCCTATTGATCAAGCTCATGAACAAGGTTTTCTATATTAGATTCGCCAGAACCGCCTATAACGAGCGAGCCCTGTTTTTGCCCCAATGCCTGCGCAACCAAGAATGCCCTGCGAAGCTTGGAGCCAACGGTATAGAATGCGTCTCTTGTGCCCGCGAGTGTTCTGTCAAGGAAGCCAAGATAGAGGCGGAAAAATTGGGCTATCGAGTGTTCATAGTGCCTGGCGGCGGGTTTGTCAAGAGACTAGTTTTGAGACATAAACCAAGGGGAATAGTCGGAGTTGCTTGCCTGCCAGAGGTGATGCTGGGCATGGATCTGCTTGGAAAAACAAAACTGCCGGGCCAGGGGGTCATTCTGCTGAGAAGTGGGTGCCTTAACACCAAGGTGGATTTGGCTGAATTGAAGACGGTTTTGACCACTAAAGGGTAACGGCTGTCGTCTACATGATGCTTGCTGTCGCGCTCTGGTTCTTCGGCTATGTTGTGTAAAAAATAGCCGTGCCGAGGGAGGGCTTTGAACCCACGGCCTTTAGATTATGAGTCTAACGCTCTACCAGGCTGAGCTACCTCGGCTCGAATTAGATTTTGCTGATTATAGTTTAAATTGATTGGGGTAGAAATATAACTATGCAGCTAAGAAAGTATTCTCCAAAAAAAGATTTTGGTGCATTGGTAGATCTGGTTAGAGAGTTCTGTATTGAACAGAGAAAAATCTCTGGCAAACCGCAGATTTATTCTCGAAAAAAGGCAATTGAATCAGTCAAAAATGACTTTCCGCCCAGTGCTACAAATATAACGATAATCGCAGAGGAGAAAGGTAAGAAAATAGGGTACTTGAGATTGAAAAAGTTAGAGGGTAGCTGGTTTATGAGAGAGTTATCTGTTATAAAAGAATATAGGGGGAAGGGAGTAGGTACGCGCCTTTTTAAAAAAGCAGTAAGCCTTCTTAGACAAAAACGGGTTCCTGCGTTGTATCTTGGGGTTCTATCATCAAATTCAAATGCTCTTTTTTTCTACAGGGAGTTGGGCATGAACCGCATAAATAGCATAGAACTCGAATTAAGACTGGATAGAAAAAAATTAAAGAAGCATGGAAAAATAAAGATTGACAAAATCTCATTTGAATATTGAGTGAAAAAGATGGATTTGCAGAAAGAGCTGAAGTTGAGTTCGAAGAGGGATTGGAAAAATTCAAAGACAAACTCTGAGGAAAGTTTTTTAATCAACTCGCCTACTATATACAACTATGCCTCAGTAGCACAGCGGTAGTGCGATCGCCTTGTAAGCGATAGGTCGGGAGTTCAAATCTCCTCTGAGGCTTTATGACAACCGAGGTAGAGGTCAGAGCGTTCATCAACGATAAACAATACTCTCGACTGCTTGGATTTTTTGAAAAGAACGCTAAACTAATCGCTGACGACGAGCAGGAAACGCACTACTTGTCTGGCGGTAAAGACCTGCGCATCCAGAAGAACAAGAGGCACGCGAAAATCTGGATGAAAAAGGGGAAAATTCACGATGAACAGCGAGAGGAGATCGAGATACTCACTAAAAAGGAAAACTTCTCGGAACTTGAAAAGCTGTTTCTGGAATTAGGCTATATCCCGGAGATTAAGTGGTTCAGGAAAAGAAGGGAGTATGAATGGGGCGACGTTACTGCATGCTTGGATGATACTAAAGGCTATGGGAAGATAATCGAACTGGAGAAGAAAACCAGCGATTCAGAAAAAACAGCTGCCTTGGAGTATTTGAAAGGGAAAATGAAAGAACTGGACGTTAGCCTAACCCCACGGGAAGAGTTTGATTCGAAATACGCGCATTACAAGGCCAACTGGAAAAGACTTACTGCCTCAGATTAGGCTTGGTCTTCTGAGGCTTTAAATAGGTATATATAGGGCTATTTCTGGTCAAACGTTCAGTTTTAGGTCATTTTTCTGGTTTTTTGTCCATTTAAGCTCAAAAATATCGGCAGATGACGATAGTTTTAAGAATTACTACCGAGTAATTTTATTTGGTGATTAAATGGATGGCGACAAAGGCCATGGAATAGGCGAAGTTGGGAAGAGCATACATAACGGCGAAAAACACGGCGGAACATCTCGAATGGTGTACGCTAAGCTGAGCGAAGGCTTCTCTTCGGACAGCGCAGGACTATCTTATTCTTCCGACTAAAGGGGGTAGCATGGAATTGTTATGGAACAAACCAAAATGCGACAAATGCAGGCACAAGGCAAATAGCCGATACAAGCAGCTCGGCAAGGAATTTGCGTGGGACTGCAAAGCCAGACAGATGCCTATAGAGAACAACGCCTATTATAAGAGGATGACTAATTGCTGGTACTTTGAGAAAAAATGACGTTTTCTTTTTAAACCGATGGCGCTATAATAATTACGCTTGTTTTGGAGTGAGCACATGTTAAGGATATACAAGATAGAATCAAAAGCGTTCCAAGCGGTGAAGAAAGTATTGGACGATCCGGAGAGGGTTGAAGAGACGGCCGGGGAGAAGAAGGTAATAATAAACGAGTTCGCCAGAGCAGGTTACACACTCAGAGACGGAAAAACGATGGATTTCAAGGAAGAGGCTAATTATCTTTACATCAAGACAGATGAGGGATTCTTCAAGAAAAACGAGCCCCGCATACTGATCGAGGGCGTGAAGAAGCTCGAAGGCCAAGAGTTCGAAAAGGTAAAGACGGAAATGGAGAAGGAAGCGGAAGACGCAGCTGTAGGAGTCGGTGCTGTCTTCGGTGAATTTTAGGGGCTCGTAGGCTAGTCTGGTAGGCTCCTAGCTTCGGGCGACTATGTCAGAAAAAGCTAGAAACCTGAGTTCAAATCTCAGCGAGCCCATCTTATTTTTTTAGTAAGGCTTAAAAAGTATACTTGATTAGTTTCTGATATGAAAAATGCGAAAAGGCGCGTGATATTACTCACAGTTGTTTTGGCAGTAATAATTTCTTTTTATTTACTAGTGTTGATGCCCGGACCACACCAGACTCATGGATACAGAACTCAGTGCAAATTAGCTGCAGTTTGGTGTAATAACAATATCGCTAGTGGAGTATTTACTAACTATTCAAGTTGTAAAAGTGATTGTGAGGATGCATGTACAAATGTGGCAGGAAATGACGTTATTCTAGGAACCATACAAAATTGTGAAAATAAAAACAGCGGATGTTACTTATGTACGCACGGTAACGTTTTAAGTATACCTTCATCCTAATGCTTCTTTCGTTTTGGTTTTTTCATCATTTCTTTCTGGTAGTCAAAATAAGAATAGACAGTCAAGTATATGGCGCTGAATATAACCGGCACTACGACGAACCATATGGCATAGTTCTCGAAGAATAGTCCTATAACGGCAACCAAGGCAGACAGCTTGAACGCCCTGCCTCCCAGTTTATGCGTCCTGTTCCAGACGTTCTCGTTCATTATAGTCCAGGGCGTCCTTATGCCTATAAACCAGTTCCTCTTCGCATTCTCGATTAGAATCCCCGAGTAATAGAACAGCGCCACGAATGCGGGCACCAGAGCCCAGATCATGTCGAACGTTGTCCCTAAGTTCCAAAGGATTGTCAAAAGGTACAGATACAGAAGGAACAGCAGGATTATTACCACAAACGTGTCGAAATAGCCTCTGAATTTGGCTATATTGGCTTTCAGCGGGTCTATCCTTGGGATCAGATAGAACGCAAAGAAAAGCAACAGCAGCATTATTGGGAACATGAACAGCCCCCAGAACTTATCCATATATCCGTTGACCTGGCCCTGTGCGTTCCAGTGGCTGGCTATCTGGTCTGGCATCATTGGATAAAGGTAGATTGCCATGGCTAGCGATAACAGGAATATAGCCAGCGCAGCCATCTCAGATTTTCTCATGGTATCAAATAAATGATGTGCTTGGTATTAATAAATGTATGATTTAAATAAGAGGGCATTTCAAATATTATCGAACCCGCCTTAGCTCAACGGCAGAGCACACGGCTGTAGTCGAGAAAGGCGCTATACGCGTCGGTTGATACCGTGGGGTTGTGAGTTCAAATCTCACAGGCGGGACTGTGGTAGCATGGGCGTAAGAAACTATATGCGAAAAAGGCAGATTAAGAAACTCGAGAACGAGAGAGATTCCATAACTGTTGTTCAAGAGTTGGAAAAACTGCAGCGCGAGATTGGCGAGCGCAGTAGCGAATTAAGTTTTGATGAAGAAATGGAAGGTCTGAAGGCTTCTGAGAGACAATTCTTGCTTGAACAAAGGATTAAGAAATTAAAGGCCAAAGGTTTAAGATAATATTAGCACGGGTGGAGGCGTCTCTTTGAGCGAAAAATCCGAAAAGCAGTCAAAACTGGATAACTATGGGATAAGGGACAAAACCCAAAAAGTATTGGACGACTATGGTTCTGGCGGAGACAGTGCCGGATTGTCCTATAGCAGCGACTGAGGCTATCAAATAAAAAGCCCTGCAGTCATATCTATTCATAATGCTCTCGTAGTCTAGTGGCCTAGGATCCAGGCCTGTCGAGTCTGGGACCCGGGTTCAAATCCCGGCGAGGGCGTTTTTCCCGCATCTTTTTTGCAAATAAGAATCGGCATAAGGAAAAGCATAGAAAGGTTTTTATAGGTGAATGCAAAAAACAATATACTCGTCTAGTTTTTATTATTTGAAAAGCTAGCTTTGAGTATCCTCCAGACTTGAAGCGGTGGTAGTTTGACATTTGACCTGAAAAAGATATTGGAACACGAGATGGTTCCAAAACACGAAGTTCTTTCCAAGAAGGAAACAGAGGAGCTGTTGAAAAAGTACGGAATAACCTCTGATAATTTGCCAAAAATCAACGAAAACGACCCGGTGGTCCAGGTCATAAAAGCGAAGAAAGGGGACGTACTCAAGATAATCAGACGAAGCCCGACTGCTGGCGAAGCGGTCTATTTCCGACTTGTTGTGTGAGCGCATGTATCATTGGGAAGTAGTAGAGTCCATCTTTAAGGAGAACCCTCTAGTGAAGCAGCACATAGACTCCTTTAACGAGTTTTTGAACAACAAGATGCATCGTGTCATTGAAGAGATAAAACAGATAGACACGAACAGAGAAGGCTGCGTCATAAAGCTTCACAAGATCCGGCTAGAGATGCCCGTGGCCACCGAGGCGGACGGCTCTAAGAGGATTATCCTGCCGATGGAGGCCAGGCTGAGGAATAGGACATACGCGGCTCCTGTTTTTATGGAGATGAGCCTGATGGAGGACGGGGTTGAAAAGAACAGGGATGATGTTTACATAGGCGATTTACCCATAATGCTTCGCTCGGATCTTTGCCATCTGAAAGGGATGAACCAGAA
>Ga0315282_10011588_pt1 | contig 13615 bp, 12 predicted proteins | sample YL17G07_20_MG_FD_203693 | JGI IMG/M metagenome (GOLD analysis project Ga0315282, IMG submission 203693) | Sediment microbial communities from Yellowstone Lake, YNP, Wyoming, USA - YL17G07_20 | ecosystem: Environmental > Aquatic > Freshwater > Lake > Sediment | place: USA: Wyoming | collected... | reverse complement strand
CCAGCGCCACGGCGCGTAAGCCTGGAGCAATCCGTTGGAGTCGGTCAGCCATGGGATTCCAAAATCACCTGGGCTACCACGTACCGGTCGGAGTGAGAAATGGACACCGCCATGTGGGTCACCCCCATGGCTTGGGCCAATTGCCGCGCGCGCCCGCTCAAGACCAGTTCCGGCTTGCCGCTGGGCTGGTGGGTAACTTCCACGTCCAGCCAACGAACACCCTCTCCCCAGCCCGTGCCCAGCGCTTTGAAAGCGGCTTCCTTGGCCGCGAAGCGGGCGGCGTAGCGCTCACCCCGATTCTTAAACCCCTCGCAATAGGCGATTTCTGCAGATGTAAAGAGCCGTTTGACAAACCGCTCGCCGTGCCGTTCGAGAACCTCCTCGATGCGGGGGGTCTCAACGATATCCACACCTGTCCCGACAATCATCCCCGAGTTTCCCAAATCCGAGGGAACGCTTCCAAGCGGTTCACGCTCGCGCCGCGGGTAACGCTGGCCCGCAAATCCGCGGGATGCCCGATGTGGCACAGCTCCACGCTTATACTCCTTCACGATGTCGCAAGTCGCCACGGCGAAGGAATCGTCCGCCCGGCGGTTTCGTGGACTCTTCTGCAAGCCGTCCAGGACGCCGCGGGCTAACGCCTCCGCATGAGCCTCGATCCTGTTTCACTGAAGGAGCGCAATGCATGGCGACCTTCTTGCTTTACCAATGCACAGCCCAGATGAGACGGACAATAGCAGACCCCAGGTACAAATGCAATGGCCTTTCGCGCGGGATAGCCGACTGCGCCCGTGCTATGTTAGAGGGTTGGCTGAACGGACTTACAAGCTCGTGTCGCGCGGCGGAGTTGAGTGGGTAGAGTGTTCAAGACTCGCCCGGCGGCGCTGGATCTTGCACGCCTTCAGCACGCGGCGAGGCGGCCTGAGCAACGCGCCGACGGCGGGACTGAACCTCGGTTTTACTGAGCCGGACATTCGCGCCCAGGTGGAGGAAAATCGGAAACGGTTTTTCGAAAACCTGGGCGCCAGTCGATTCTCTCTCGCCACAGTTCGGCAAGTTCACTCGGCGCAGGTTTACCTTGCGGCGCGAGGAGTGTCAGGAAAGCTTGAGTATCACCTGTGCGGCCATCCCGCGCCTGAGCCAGCTTGTGATCGACCGCCGGCGGGCGACGCCCTTCTGACCAACCAGCCCGGAATCCTGCTCTCCGTAAGGACGGCGGATTGCCTGCCGATCCTCTTGGCGGATACGCGACGCCGGGCGGTGGCGGCTATTCATGCCGGCTGGCGCGGAGCGCTAAAACGCATTGTGGAGAAGACGGTGGGAGAAATGCGCCGCCTCTTCGCTTCCCGACCAGGAGACCTGTTGGCCGGCCTGGGACCGTCCATTCGCGCCTGTTGTTATGAAGTGGGGGAAGAAGTTGTGGAGGCCTTCTGCGGCCGGTTTGTTCACGGGGAAACATTTTTTCACAAGATGTTGCCGGCGCATCCATCGGCGGCGAGGCGGGAGCAGAACCCTCACCTCTTCCCTTCCTCCGCGCCTCCCGGGCACGGGTCGGAGGCAGCCCGGACCGCACACTTCGACCTAGTCGCGGTGGCCCGCGAGCAACTACTGAGCGCTGGACTGTGTGCCTCGAGCATCCAGGTGACCGATGCCTGCACCTCTTGCCGGACAGACCTTTTCTATTCCCACCGCAAGGAAGGCAGCCGTACGGGACGGATGATGGCGGTCATCGGCATCCAGCCTCGCGTCCGCTGATGAACCGCTCCAATTGGCACTCAAGAACGACAATCCCGCGCGGCTTCGCTTAAGCCCGCCAGGCTCAACTGTCCGCAGGCTGCGCTCACGTCCTGACCCCTGGAAATGCGAATGAAGGCGGGGATGTGTCGGTGGGCGAGAATTTGTTGAAAGGCGAGCAGGCGCGCCAGCGACGAGGCGCGGTAGGACAACTCGGGACCGGAATTGTAAGGGATTAAGTTAACCTTGGAGCGGATCCCTCGTAGCAGCGCCGCCACTCGAACCGCATCCGCATCCGCGTCGTTGAAGCCGTCGAGAAGAACGTACTCAAAAGTCAGATGTTCCCAGGGGCGTAAAGGGTGGTGGCGACAGGCGTCCAGCAGTTCCCCCAGAGGGTACTTGCGGTTGATGGGCATCAGGGCGGTTCGCTGCTCATCAGTGGAAGCATTAAGCGAAATGGTGAGCTTGGGACGCACCGCTTCCCTGCCAAACTCGATAATGCCCGGCAGGATTCCGGCGGTCGAGACGGTGATGCGCCGCAAGGGAATTCCCAACCCGTCCGGGTCTGCCAAAATTCTCACCGCTTTCATAACCTGGCGAAGGTTGAGGAGCGGCTCACCCATCCCCATGAATACAATGTTGAGCCGCGCCTGCCGCGGCATGCCCCGGGCCGTGGCCACGGCAAGAACCTGGCCCACGATTTCTCCCCCTGTGAGGTTGCGCTTCAAACCCAGGAGCGCCGTGAAACAGAACCGGCAATCAAGGGCACAACCCGCCTGGCTGGAAAGACAAAGCGTGGTGCGGTTTTCCTCGGGCATGTACACCGTTTCAATCGTCTGACCACCCTGAAGACCAAGCAGGTATCGGACAGCGCCATCCCGCGAGGTGAACTCGCGCTGGACGGTGGGGTACTCGATCCTGTGGTGGGTCGAGAGGAAGTCGCGGAACTTCTTGCCCTGGTCCGTCAGAGCCAGGAAGTCGCGTACTCGGCGCGCATAAATGGCCCTGTAAAGCTGCCGGCCGCGGTAGCGCGGTTGGTCGTGCGCCAATGCAAACTCCTCCAGCTCCTCTCGGCCCAGGCCAAAAAGGTTGCCGGCAGGCGCTGTCCTGTCTTTCATCGTGGTGCCCCAGTCGGGGAATCGTAACACGGCAAGTTAGGGGCTTCAACTGCGAGACCAATTCTGAGATGAGGGGCAATTGCTGCCTCACAGGCACGTCACATTTTGGCTTGGGAACAAAAATGTTGACAACTTTCTCAAATAAGAGGAAATATTTATAGTCCGTCCAGACGCTTTTTAATCAAGGTTGCCCTAATGAGTCCACGTCGAGCCGACCCTGCACTTGCTGACCGCCGTCGAGAAGAGCTGGTGAAAGCCGGATATGCGGAAATCCTGGACAAGGGCATTCACGCCACCACCCTCGATTCCGTGGTGGCACGCGCGGGGTCGAGCAAAGGCGGCGCCCTCTATTACTTCCACACCAAAGAAGATCTTCTCTTTGCCGTGCTTGAATGGCTCATCCGCCAGTTGAGCCGCACCTTGGACGAGGTGGCTTACAGCGAGGAGTCGGCGCGCGCCCGGCTGGCTTCCGAACTGGAGGTCCTGTTCCACAGTGCCGAGGTGAACCGCAAGCTCTATCTGGTTCTCTTCGATTTCGTCACGTTGGGAGTGCGCTCGGAACGTTTCCACTCGTTGTTTGCAGCTTTCTTTCAAAGCTGTCGCAAGCGGGACATGGCCATCATTGAGGACGGTATAAAGCAACAGCAGTTTCGGCGGGTCAACCCCGCTGATGCGGCCACCACCGTCCGGGCCCTGGTCGATGGGTATTGTTTGCAATGGCTATTGGGGCCCGAGTCCACCTCGGTAGAGTACTACCGCGACCGCTGCCGCGCCGTCCTCGGAGCTTATCTCCTTCGTTAACGCCTGGCTGTGCCGTATCTCCTTTCAGCTTCGCTCGCGAGCCGGCCAGGAAGGTTTGTCGCCTCGGCGTTGGGCTGACGGAACGCCCGGCCGGGTGGTGGTTGCCACCTCACGAGACTGGCGCTGCCGCCCAGTTTTGCCATTCTCAAATCAAGGGCAATGCTTCTCTTGACGGTCACCGTCAAGGGTGAGAAACTAGGCTCGTCTGCAATCGAGTGGTTGCCCATTCAGGAGTCTGTGGGAAAGGCCCTTTTCTGTGGCAGCGGTCTCCGACAGCCGGGCTCCGGCGCCCCCGCCCGCGCAAGGTGGGCTAAAGTGAAGCCTAAGCGGGCAGGCCCTGCACCGGATGGTGCGAGGCGGGTACCGAGGCGCCGCCACACATGGCAAAAGGGGGTTTTCACGCCGACCCTTCAAAGAACGCAACCAGGGAAATGTTCCCGCTGCCTCGGTAGTGACCGAGTACCTTTTCTGTTGGGAGGTTTACATGAAGCCGGCTCTGACTCTCCGGTCATTCCCTGTTCCCTCATTGTTTTCCCAACGCGGCGGCGTGGTGTCCGCTGTTTGGTTGGTGGGTATCATCCTCCTTCTATCCACCTGGGCGGTTCCTCTTCCCGCCGTGCAAGTGCGGGTGCCTAACGGGACGCTGGTTCGCCTCAAGCTGCACTACGACCTGACCACCGAGAACGCCGAAAAAGGCGACCGCGTGGAATTCGACGTTGCGGACAACGTCGTGGTGAACAACATTGTGGTGATCCCCAAGGGGGCGGTTGCCTGGGGGCAGGTCACCAAGGTGAAAGGCGCTGGGAAGAAGAAGGCGAAAGACGCCGCAGTTTCCTTCCGCCTGAGGGCGGTGCGCGCTGCGGACAATCAAGAGATTCCCCTCCGCGTGTTGCCGCGCCGGAGCAAGAAGGGGGATTCCAAGGAGGGGGAGATCGAAGAGAATCGGCCCATCCCCGGGCTTCGGGAAAGGATGATTGGCGCGGAGAAGGGAAGGGATTACGCCGCTTATACAGACACGGATGCTCTGGTGAATGCCCCGGAAGCGGCGCCCGCCGCCGCGGTGCAACCCTCCCCGGCGCTGGCGACAACTCCCGCCGCCGTCCAGCCGACTCCGGCGGCAGCGACCTCAACAGGCGCGACGAGCCTGCTGGGTCCTGACACGGCTTCCATTGATTTCGTGAGCGACCCTTCCGGCGCGGACATCACGATCAACGGAAGCTTTGTCGGCAACACGCCCTCCACCCTGAGGGTGAACGCCGGGCGGCACACGATTGAGATTCGGCAGGGAGGTTACAAGGTTTGGACCCGCACGATGGTGGTGGTTCCCGGTTCACACCCGTCGATTCGGGCTACCCTGGAGAAAGAATAGTTGGATGGGATGCGCGCCTGGCCGCGCTGCAAACCAGCCTCACGAGACCTGGGGCGGGAGCTTCTCATGAACCTGAAACTTTCGACTTTTGTCTTGTTTTCCAGCATTCTGTGCGCCAGTCCGGCACTCTGGGCGGAGCGCCTCCGCCTCAGCGAAGGCACTCCCGTCCGCTTGCACTTAAAGGCCGATCTCTCCAGCCAACATGCCCAGGAAGGCGACCGAGTAGATCTGGAGGTGGCGCGTCCCGTAATGGTTCGGGGACGGGTGGCGATTCCTCAGGGGGCTGTGGCCTGGGGGGCCGTGCAGACGCTCAAGAAAAAGGAGATTAAATTCGATATCCAGGGGCTGCGGCTGCCCGATCTGAGGGAGGTCAAGCTCCGAACCGTGCGCGAGAAGCCCCGCAGAGAGAGCCGCGACCAGATCAAGATTGAGACCGACTTGGGTGAGGGCGTGGGTGCGGCGCGCGGGACCGAGTACACGGCTTACCTCGCCGAGGACATTGACGTTCAAGTAGCCACGGAGCCTGCACCTGCGCTTCCCGCCCCGACCCCTGCCCCTGCACCGGCCAAGCCAGTGCCTTCGCCCGCGCCCGTGGTGGCAACTCCTGCGTTGAGTGCGCCGGCGCCACAACCCGTGGCGCCAGTCACCGCCCCGCCGGCGAGCGCTCCTGCTGTGACGCCACGACCTGCGGCGCCGGCGCCACAACCGACGACCGCTGCGCACCCCGCAAACCCGGCGGATACCGCCGCCGACCTGGTCACCGTGGAATGCTTTTCGACGCCCTCGGGCGCGGACATCCTCGTGGACGGCGATTTCTATGGCCAGACGCCCTCCATCTTGAAACTGAGCGCGGGCAGCCATCACCTGGAGTTTCAGGTTAGCGGCTACAAACAGTTCACGCAGGATTTGAACCTGGCCGCAGGAACGGGCATCCGCACGATTCGGGGCACTCTGGAAAAGAAAGAGTAGCCTGGTCTTCAGAGTCCTTATGAAAACCTCGGGGGAACTGGAGGGGGGAATTTTCAATCCCCGACAAGCGGGGACAGGTCCTCGAGATGCCAGGACTGGTAGACCGGCGCCAATGCCAGCGAGGTTCCACGTGAGGCGTATCAGCCCTGAGATATCGCAGGTCCAGTGAATGCTGTCGAAAGTAGTGGGGTTCCTCTTCGTACTGCTGCTCGTGGCCGGTGTTCCGGCCCTTTCATTCGCCACCTCCCGAAGAAGCCAGATTCGCCTGCTGCCGCGGCCGGCCCTTTATTTTTCCGCGGTCATGTCCCAGTGGGTTCTTGCCGCTCTGGGCTTATTTGTGGTACTCGCGACCTCCCCGGGCTTCCGAGCGATGGGTTTTCGAAGTGTGTCGCTCTCCTCGTTCCTTCGCTGGACGGCACTCCTCACGCTTATATCGTTAGCGGGCCTCGGACTGTTCCTGTTTCTCGAGCGTCGGGGTTGGTGGCCCGCGGAATCTGAACTGGTGCATCTGCTGATTCCCACAACGCGGCTGGAGAAAGTATGGTCGGCGCTGCTGGTTGCTCCCACAGCGGCACTCTGTGAGGAGTTCCTTTATCGCGGCTACTTGCTGAATCAACTGTCACAGTGGTTTCAGTCCCCACCCTGGGGGTGGGGCTTATCTTCGCTGGCATTTGGCTTGGCCCATGTCTATCAGGGGTCCGGCGGAATGCTGCGCTCAGCGGCGCTCGGAGCCTTGCTGGGCTTGCCCGTCGTGAACCTCGGCTCGGTTTACCCCTCGATGGCTACTCACTTTCTGATCGACGCGGTGGCGCTGGTCTGGCTGGGTCCCAAATTCCTGCGGCAAGAACCGCGACCTTAGAAGGAGGTTCTTCCGATGCGATGGAGAAACGTGCTCTCGGCAAGTCTGGGAATCCTGGGGCTGGTGGCTGCTCTGTGGGGGCAAACACCGCGGCCGGTGGCGATTCGCGCAGGGCGATTGTTGGATGGAAAATCCGACCAGCTTCTAACCAATCAGCTTGTGCTGATCCAGGCCGACCGCATTGTGGATGTCGGTTCGAGTGACCGTGTGAAGATCCCTGCCGGCGCAGAAGTCATTGACCTCAGCCGCGCCACCGTGCTGCCGGGCCTGATTGACGCGCACACACATCTTTTTCTCACCGGCGAATCGCGCGGGCGCTACGACGAGCAGCTCCTGAAAGAGTCGTGGCAATACCGCACGATCGAGGCGGTGGTGAACGCCCGGAAGGATTTGGAGGCGGGCTTCACCACCCTGCGCGATCTGGAGACCGAGGGCGCCATGTTCAGTGACGTGGACGTGCGCAACGCCATCGACCACGGCGTGATCCCGGGTCCGCGACTGCAAGTGGTGACGCGCGCGCTCTCCACCACCGGCGGATACCCGCTGGAAGGTTACTCCCCGGAAGTCGCCGTGCCGCAGGGGGCCGAGATCGTGGACTCGCCCTGGGCGGCGCGCCTGGCGGTGCGCGAACAAATCAAGTACGGCGCCGACCTCATCAAGATTTATTCCACCCACCACTTTCACTTCACGCCAGATGGGCGCCTGGAGAGTATTCCGACATTCACGCTGGAGGAAATCCGGGCCATTGTGGACGAAGCTCATCGCGAGGGCGTGAAAGTGGCCTGCCACGCTTATGGCGGCGAGGGGCTGCGCAACTGCGTGGAAGCGGGAGTGGATTCCATCGAGCATGGACTGGATCTGGATGATGCCTCACTCCGGAAGATGGTGGAGAAGGGCATTTACTATGTCCCGACACTTTATGTTTACGAGTTTGAGCCAGAAGAGGATCTGCGCGCGACCGGAGGCAAAAGCAGCCGGGCGCGCATCCACGAGGCGAGTTTCCGGCGGGCGGTTGCCAGCGGAGTGAAGATCGCCTTCGGCACGGACGTTGGGCCCTTCCCGCATGGCACCCAGGCCAAGGAGTTTGAGTATATGGTCCGGTTCGGCATGACGCCGGCGCAAGCCCTGCGCGCCGCAACCACCACGGCGGCGGAACTGATGGGCTGGCAGGACCGCATCGGGTCGCTCGAGAAAGGAAAGTTTGCAGACGTTCTCGCGGTTACCGGCGACCCGCTCCGAGATATCACCGAACTCGAGCGGGTGAAGTTTGTGATGAAGGGCGGGCAGGTGGTAAGGAACGAGGTGAAATGATCCGGACGCTGCGGGGTCTGTTTGGTCAAAGCAGTTAGTGGCAGGCAGGTGGATTGACCTTCTTTACCGATGAAAAGGGAGAGATCGGTAGGCACAGCCGGCGGAGCTGCGCGTCAGCCACACAAACGACCGGCCGCGCCCACAGCGCGGACCAGTATATCGTCATCGAGGGGAATGACAAGGTTGCCGGCATCGTCCGGGCGGAGCAGTCCTGCGTCGATGTCCTCTATGCCTTTGCCAACTGGCCGGCGTAGAGACGGGCCGTCTCCAGACGCGAGACGTTCCGCCGGAACGTCTCTATGCTCCCCCGTCGGAGACTGGCTCCAGTTTGTGGACGATCTCGGCGTCTTCGAGTAGTTCTGCGGCCACCAACTGGCAAGCAATGCGCAGGCATTCCGTTTCCGGGCACTTCGGGCAGTTCACAATGATCCGATCAAAGAGGAAGTCCGCCAGCTGCTGTTCTGTGTAGACGCGGGCCATGGAGTTTCCCGTCCGTTCACGAGGGAAGCGGGTTCTTCGCGCAGACAAGCGCATTATACTCCCAGTTTATCCCGGCAAGTCCTCGGGAAGCCCCTGGAGGGGCAGGCTTCCTGCCCGCCTCGGCCAGGAGCCGATGGAGTAATTTGCCCTTTCGGGCTAGAATACTGGAAGCATGGATGAGCGAGACTTTTTCGATGAAGAGGAAGTCAAGAAGCCTGCCAACCTCTCTTGCCTGTTTTGCCATCAAACTGAGTCTTACGAGATTCGGTGGCTTGTGCGGACGAAGAAGAGAGCGCTGCGGGGCCAAGCGGATGAACGAGACCGCGCGCGATTTGAAAAAGCCCGGTCCTACATGTTGCGCCGTGACGACTTCGTTCAGTGCAAGAACCTGCGTTGCCGGAAAAAGTTTGAGATTTCGGGTGTCCAGTCGGTGGTCTTTATCTAGAGGTTCAGACCTTCCGGCTGGCTGGGCGGGCGCGTTGGGGGGAGCGGGCACGTCCAAGCAGCGCGATCCGGAACGGCCACGGTTCGCGCCTGCCTTCCGGTGGCTTGAGGGAACGGCTGAGACACACCGTGGGTTCCCGTTGTGATTGAGATTCCAAAATGGTAGGTTGCTAAACCCTGGCGAAAGCCTGGTCCACGATTAAGGAGCGCGCTTTGGGGGAGGAGCTCGTGAAGTTTGGTCGACCTTCGCGCCGGCAGTGGCGCATTTACTTGGCGGGAACGCTGGGCTTGGGGCTTGCCTTGGGCCTTGCAACGCTCACCACTTTCGGCGAAAGCAGGATATCTCCGGCGTCGGGTGGCGCCACGCACCAGATGATCCACGCTCGCGCGCCGATGGCGGCGAGATCTTCACTTCGTGTCAGGAATTCCGGACCCAGGGTGCTGGATGCCCCCGGAAGGTTTCCCGCAGCCGATGGGGCCCGTCTGGCCCGCCTGAGCGGAGCTTATGGAAAATTGCCCATGAGCTTTGAGGCCAACCAGGGACAGACCGATGCCCAGGTTAAGTTCTTGTCGCGAGGGAGGGGATACACGCTGTTTTTGACGGCGAACGAGGCAGTTCTCACCGTGCAAGAAAGCAAAGCAAAAAGCAAAAAGCAAAGGGCAAAAAGCAAAAATGACGATCCGTCACCGAGCGTTGCGCGAACCTCGAACCCCGAGTCCCTAATCTCGAGTCCCGAGCCTCGCCGCGGCGAGCCGCCCAGCTCAATGGCGGCCCGAGCCCCGACTGTTCTGCGCATGAAGCTGGTGGGTGCAAACCCCGCGCCTCAGGTGGCTGGACTTGAGGAATTACCCGGCAAGAGCAACTACTTCATCGGTAATAATCCCAAGCAGTGGCAGACCAACGTCCCTCACTACGCCAAGGTGCGGTACAAGAGCGTCTATCCCGGTGTGGAACTGGTTTATTACGGCAATCCCGCCAGGGCGGGACAACTGGAATATGACTTTGTAGTGGCGGCAGGCGCCGACCCAAAGGTCATCCGGCTGGCGTTCGATGGCCTGGTAGGGGAGGACCTTTATGGTCCTCCCGATACGCGGGAGCACCACAAGGGTGCTCCCCTACAGATCAACGCCCAGGGCGATCTCGTATTGCAGACCGAGGGCGGCGAGCTGCGCTTCCGCAAACCGGTGGTCTACCAACCTGTAGCGGCGCTCGGAGTTTACCCGCCAGGGCGGGAGCCCCAACCGGGGACGGCGGTCCGAGACCCCCGCTACAACGCGGCTGACAATCCAAAATCCAAAATCGCAAATCGAAAATTTCTCGACGCCCGCTACATCCTCAAGGGCAACCGCGAGGTGGCCTTTCAGGTGGGAACTTACGACACGACCAAGCCGTTGATCCTTGACCCGGTGTTGAGCTATGCGACCTACCTGGGTGGCAGTGGAGACGACGCCGGCAATGGCATCGCCGTGGATGCGTCGGGGAATGCCTACGTTACAGGTTCCACCGGCTCCACGAAGTTTCCCACCCAGCCAACCACTCCCTTGCAGGCAGCCGCGGGCGGTGGTGAAGATGTTTTTGTGGCCAAGTTGAACGCCGCGGGCACCGCACTCGTTTACTCCACGTACCTGGGCGGCACTGCGGATGACCATGGCGCCGGCATTGCCGTGGACTCCTCGGGTAACGCCTACGTGACGGGAGACACGGCTTCGAGCAATTTCCCCACCACCAGCAGCGCGTTGCAGAAGACGTACGGAGGCGGCCAGGCAGATGCCTTCGTGGCAGAGCTCAAACCGGACGGGTCCGCGCTGGTCTACGCAACCTACCTGGGGGGCAGCGGCGCTGATTACGGGCACGGCATTGCCTTGGATTCCGCTGGTAGCGCCTACGTCACCGGCGGCACCGAGTCCACTGATTTCCCCACGACGCTGAACCCGATACAAGCCGCGAGCGGAGGCAGCTCCGACGCTTTCGTGGCCAAGTTGAAGCCGGACGGTTCGGCTCCTCTCGTCTACTCCACCTATCTCGGCGGCGGGGACGCTGACTCCGGGCAAGGCATAGCGTTGGACTCCTTGGGCAACGCCTACGTTACGGGCATAACGTATTCGACGAACTTCCCCGCGGCAAACCCTTGGCAGGCCGCCAGCGGCGGCTCCTCAGATGCCTTTGTGGCCAAGGTAAATACCGCAGGCTCCGGACTCACTTATTCCACATACCTCGGCGGCGGAGGATTTGACCGAGGCATGGCCATTGCCGTGGACTCCGCCGGGAACGCCTACGTGACGGGTGATACGACTTCTGCGGACTTCCCTACCACCGCGGGAGTCTTCCAAGACTCCCTCCACGGCCTCAGCGATGCTTTTGTTACAAAATTGAATCCCGATGGCTCTCTGGCTTACTCCACTTATCTGGGAGGCGTGGACACCGAGCGGGGTAACAGCATTGCGGTCGATTCCGGCGGCGACGCCTATGTCGTAGGGTACACGGGGTCCGACGATTTTCCTACGCTGAATGCGATCCAATCAACTATCGGTGGCGGGACGTGCGGTGCGAGCCCCTGTTTTGACGCTTTCGTCACGGAGATGAACCCGACGGGTTCCGGCCTGGTTTACTCCACCTTCCTGGGGGGAAGCGACGCTGACGCCGGCCAGGCAATAGCCCTCGATTCCTCCGCCAGTGCTTACCTCACCGGGCAAGCTGCTTCCACGAATCTGCCCGTCACCGTGGGAGTCTTTCAGGCCGCTTATGGCGGCTCCGGTTCCAGCAGCGACGCCTTCATTGCCAAGATCAGTCCGGCAAATGCGCCTGGGGTTTCGCTGCTCCCGCAAAAGTTGGCCTTCGCCGACCAGGCCGCCGGCACTACCAGCTCGCCGCAGACGCTGGCACTGATCAATAGCGGGAGCGAGGCTCTAAGCATTTCAAGCATTGCTGCCTCCGGAGACTTCGCGCAGAGCAACACCTGCGGCGTTTCGCTGGCTCCCGGGGGGACCAGTTGCACCATCTCAGTGACGTTCTCTCCTCAGGCGACGGGAGACGAAACCGGCGCCTTGACGATCACCGACGACGCGGCGGGTAGCCCCCAGGTTGTGCCCCTCACAGGCAAGGGAGTCACCCCGGCCCCGGCAGTCACCCTTTCGCCCACCAGCCTGACCTTTGCTGACCGAACCGTGGGCACCTCGAGCGATCCCCAAACGGTGACGGTGACGAACAGCGGCAGCGCCACGCTTACCATCTCCAGTGTGGCCGTGACCGGAGATTTTACCTACACGAACGACTGCACCAACGCCAGCCTTGCCCCGGGGGCCAGTTGCACTATCAGTGTGATCTTCACGCCGACCAGCAGCGGCACTCTCAGTGGTACTCTCACGGTTACTGACAACGCCTCGCCCACGACGCAAAGCGCCCAGCTCACCGGCAACGGACTCGCCGTCTTTTCGCTCTCTGCCACGTCCACTTCCCTGACCGTCAACAAGACCGCCGCTTCCGCCACCTTCACAATTTCCGCCGCCGCTCCCAGTTCGTTCACGGAGGCCATCACCCTGAGCTGCTCAAGCACTGTTTCGCCCGCCACCTGCGCGTTCAATCCAACCTCCATCAAGCCCGGGGAAACCAGTACGCTGACAGTCAGCAACCTCTCCACGGTCACGGGCAGTTCTCTGAGCTTCACCGCCATCGGCACCAGCGGCAGCCAGACTACCTCGGTGGCGTTGACCGTCCTGTTGGGTGAGTTCAGGGTCTCGGCATCTCCGCCGATTGTGACTGTCAATGCCGGCGATCCGGCGGCTTACACGGTCACGGTGACACCCGTGAACGGGTTCAACCAGGGCGTAACGCTAAGCTGCCATTCGGTTGTTGTGTCTGGGGATACACCGACTCTGCCTCAGGAATCGACCTGCAATGTCTCGCCGACTTCCGTCACGCCGGGTGGAACGGGGGCGGTCACGGCGACGCTGAGCATTACGACGACGAAACGCTCTCTGGCCCCGCCTGGAGATGGCTGGCCTTGGGTTACTCCGTCTTCAAAGTGGTTACTCGGTTTCCCTTGGGGGACCGCCGCCTGGATCATTACTCTTGCCCTTATAGTCGGCCTCTCTGCCATTCGGGGCCGCCGGCGTGTTTACCTGGGCCTGATCGTGGTGCTTGTCTCGGTGGCAGCCTGGTCGGGGTGCAACGAGTACTACTACACGGACATCCGCAAAGCGGCCAACATCAAGGGGACGCTGGTCGGGAATTACACAATCGAGGTGGACGGGACGGCCGGCACCCTGATGCAGGCCACAATGGTGCGCCTGGCGGTGAAGTAGTTGTTGAGCAACCTGATCCCCGAGCTGTCATCCAGGGGACATTCAGGAATGCGAGTGAACAGCCTGAGAAGCGCAGGCGATCGCAGGGGGCCCGAGACTAACCCGGATTTCTCACCAGGGAATTGAAAAAAGGCTGTCACTTCGGGCATAAGTGTCTTTGAGAGAAGAACTTCTGCCGAGGAGAAGCGACAGCCTTATGCCGACAGAGTGTAACCAAGAATCCTTCCG
>Ga0315282_10011586_pt1 | contig 13618 bp, 6 predicted proteins | sample YL17G07_20_MG_FD_203693 | JGI IMG/M metagenome (GOLD analysis project Ga0315282, IMG submission 203693) | Sediment microbial communities from Yellowstone Lake, YNP, Wyoming, USA - YL17G07_20 | ecosystem: Environmental > Aquatic > Freshwater > Lake > Sediment | place: USA: Wyoming | collected... | reverse complement strand
ATTTCGCCTTTTACGCATGATCCCGCAGATGATCTTGATCTCGATCCTGGCGTGGATCATCATCGAACTCCCGCCAGGCGACTTCCTGACGGAAAAAATCGAGGCCCTGCGCAGCACCGGCGCCACACTCGACCAGGTCGAAGTCGATCGCCTGACCAAATTGTACGGCCTGGACCAGCCCAGCTACATCCGCTATTTCAAATGGATCACCGGGATCATTACCCGCGGAGATTTTGGCTATTCTTTCGCTTTCAGCCAGGACGTGAACAAGATCCTGATCAGCCGCATGGGTATGACCTTCTTCATCGCTTTCCTGAGCTTTGTGGTTTGCTGGGGCTTTGCTATTCCGGTCGGCATCTTCGTGGCGGTGAAACAATATTCAGTGGCCGACTATTTCTTCACCTTCCTGGGCTTTTTCGGCCTGGCTGTGCCGGGCTTTCTGCTGGCATTAGTACTGATGTATATATCGTTTGCGTGGTTTGGCATTAAAGTCGGCGGGTTGAACTCTCCCGAAATGCAGACGCAGGCGTGGAGCTGGGCCAAGTTCCTCGACCTGCTTGGCCACATCTGGCTGCCGGTAATCATTCTTGCCATTGGCGGCACGGCCAACTTGATCCGCACTCTGCGCGCCACCATGCTGGATGAGCTGCGCAAACAGTACGTAACCGTGGCGCGCGCCAAAGGGCTCTCGGAACTGAAAGTACTGATCGAATACCCGGTGCGCATTGCCATCAACCCGATCGTCAGCACCTTCGGCTGGCTGCTGGTGTGGTTTTTCTCCGGTGGACTCGTGGTGGAAATTGTGCTCAACCTGGACACCGCCGGGCCGATGTTGTGGCGAGCGCTGCTCCAGCAAGATATGTACACCGCTGGGGCCTACGTGCTGCTGATCGGCCTGATGACCGCCGTGGGCAGCCTGGTGTCTGACCTGCTGCTGGCGGCCATCGACCCGCGCGTCCGTTTTGGGGCATTGGAGGCGGCATGAGCACAATGGTGGCCTCCGATAAAAAAGAGCGATCATTCCTGTCCGGGAGAAAGAAGCCAAAAGCGCAAGAAGAAACCCAAAAAGGCGAGGAGTTTTTCCGAGCCGGGCAGTGGCAGTTGGTGTGGTGGAAATTTAAGCGGCACAAGCTGGCCCAGATCGCCATGGTGGTGCTGGGCGTCCTTTATTTCATTGCCGCCTTCGCTGAAATCATCTCCCCCAACGACCCGACGCACCGCTTCAAAGACCTTTCGGCCATGCCCCCGACTGTGATCCACCTGCGCGACGCCCAGGGCAATTTCAGGCTGCCGTTCGTCTACGGCGTGATCCGGTCCCGAGACCCTAACACGCTGCAACCGGTTTACAAAGACAACCTCAAGCTGATCTTCCCGCTCCAATTTTTCGTGCACGGCGACCCCTACAAGTTCTGGACGCTCATCCCGGGCGATATCCACCTGTTCGGCACGGGACCCCAGGGCCAGGAAATCAGCCCGCTCTTCTTCTTCGGCTCCGATTCGATTGGCCGGGACGTGCTTTCGCGCATCTTCTTCGGCACGCGCATCTCAATGACGGTCGGCCTGATTGGGATTTTCCTATCCTTCGTGATGGGGCTGCTGTTGGGCGGCGTGGCAGGCTACTTTGGCGGGGTGCTGGATGAGGTGATCATGCGCGTGATCGATGTGCTGATCTCGCTGCCGCAGATCCCGCTGTGGATGTCGCTGGCGGCTGCCCTGCCGCAAAACTGGCCGCAGCTCAAGACCTACTTCCTGGTCACCATCATCCTTTCCATTTTCGGCTGGACCAGCCTGGCCCGCACGGTGCGCGGCAAAATGCTCAGCCTGCGCGAGGAAGATTTCGTCATGGCGGCCACACTGGACGGCGAAAAAGAAGCACAGATCATTACACGCTACATGCTGCCCGGCTTTGCCAGCTACATCATTGTCTCGCTGACCCTCTCGATCCCCGGCATGATCCTGGGGGAGACTTCGCTCAGCTTTCTGGGTATCGGCCTGCGCTCTCCCACCATTAGTTGGGGGGTGATGTTGCAGGATGCCCAGAACCTGCAGACGGTCGCCCAACTGCCCTGGCTGCTCTGGCCGGTGGTCTTCGTCGTGCTGGCCGTGCTCATGTTCAACTTCCTGGGCGATGGCCTGCGTGACGCCGCCGATCCCTATGTCACTTAGAAAGGTGCCCTATGCCAGCGGATACTCTGGTTGAGATTAAAGGTTTGCGCACTTACTTCCATCTGGCGGAGGGGGTCGTCCGGGCGGTGGATGGCGTCGACCTGGAAATAAAACGCAATCGCACCCTGGGGATTGTCGGGGAAAGCGGCTGCGGAAAAAGCATGATGTCTTACTCGCTGCTGAGGCTGGTGCCTCCGCCCGGGCGCATTGAAGCGGGTGAAATCCTGTACCACCGCACGATGACGGATAGCAATTCTTCCAACATGGCCGACGTGGTCAACATCACCAGACTGGATCCGGACAGCCAGGAGATGCGCCACATCCGCGGTAACCAGATTGGGATGGTCTTCCAGGAACCAATGACCGCCATGAGCCCAGTGCTGACCATCGGCAAACAGATCACCGAGGTGATGACCCTGCACCGCGGCATCACCCAGGCGAAAGCGCGCCAGCAGACCATCGAGATGCTGGCACGCGTCAAAATGTCCAGGCCGGACCGTATCATCGACAACTATCCCTTCGAGCTGAGCGGCGGCATGCGCCAGCGGGCAGTGATTGCCATGGCGCTGTGCTGCCGCCCGCACCTGCTGATCGCCGACGAGCCGACCACTGCCCTGGACGTGACCACCGAAGCGCAAATTTTGCAGTTGATGCGTGACCTGCAGGCTGAGTTTGGCATGGCCATCCTGTACATTACCCATAGCCTGGGGGTGATCGCCGAAATGGCCGAAGAGGTGGCAGTCATGTACCTGGGTAAGGTGGTCGAACAAACCGATATCCAATCCATCTTCTTCCGCCCGCTGCACCCTTACACACGCGGGCTGCTGAAGTCTATCCCACAGCTCAGCGATGCGGTCACCAAGCACGATGAGAAGCGCCGCCTGCAGACCATTTCAGGCATGGTGCCCGACCCGTACGCCCGGTTGAAGGGCTGCCCCTTTCACCCACGCTGCCCTGAATTTATCAACGGGGTGTGCGACGTGGTCGAGCCGAAAGTAATCGAAGCCCAACCCGGGCACATCGTGCGCTGCCACCTGTACGGCAGGCCCTGATCCTTTCCAGGCAGAACTGCACCCAGGCGAAAAGGCATTATAGAGGATACGAAGCCATGTCCAATCAAGCAAGCCAGGAAGTCCCTTTACTGGAAGTTAATGAACTAAAGAAATATTTCCCAATCAGGCGCGGTTTCTTGAAACGGGTGGTAGGCTACGTCAAAGCCGTGGATAATTTGAGCCTTTATATTATGGAGGGGGAAACGCTGGGCCTGGTTGGCGAAAGCGGCTGCGGTAAGACCACGGCCGGACGGTCGATCCTGCGCGCCATCACCCCCACCAGCGGGACGGTCCTGTTCAACGATCCTGTGATGGGCAGGGTGAATGTATGCGACCTGGAAAGAGAGGCGCTGGTCCAGGTACGCCGCAATATGCGCATGATTTTTCAAGACCCCTACGCCTCGCTGAACCCACGCATGACCCTGCTGGACATCGTCGGGGCGCCGCTGCGCGCCCTGAATCTCGCCCACGGTAAAGCTCTGGAAGACCGGGTGGCCGAAATGCTGCAAAGGGTCGGCCTGCGCCCGGAATATATGCGGCGCTACCCGCACGCCTTCAGCGGAGGCCAGCGCCAGCGCATCGGCCTGGCGCGGGCTCTTGCGCCCAACCCCAGGTTCCTGGTGTGCGACGAGCCAGTCTCGGCCCTGGACGTTTCAGTGCAGGCGCAGATCCTCAACTTGCTGCAGGACCTGCAAAACGACCTGGGGCTGACCTATCTGTTTGTGGCGCACGATCTGAGCGTGGTGGCGCACATCAGCGACCGGGTGGCGGTGATGTACGTGGGTAAAATGGTCGAGCTGGCCCCCACCAAAGAGCTGTTCACCAACCCCAGACACCCCTACACCGAAGCGCTGATGTCAGCCATCCCTCTGCCCGACCCGCGCCGGCGCGAGAAGCGTGTGCTGCTCACTGGCGAGGTAGCCAACCCGGCCAATCCGCCTACGGGCTGCTACTTCCACCCGCGCTGTACTTATGCGAAGGAACTCTGCAAAAGTGAGGAGCCGGTCTTTGGAGAGATCACCCAGGGGCATTACGTAAAGTGCCACCGCGCTGCCGAGCTTTCGCTGACCGGGGCGGTGAATGTAATCTGAACCACAATTCCGGATTGGCAGCCGGTAGCTTGTGCGACCTTCCTGCATTACAATTGAGCGACGGACAACCAAATTTTGGGCTATGAGCGTGCGTGCGCACGCTCATAGCCCAAAATCTGAATTCTTGGTTTTTTTGAGAGTAAAGAGGTTATCGATGGACGCATCACAGGTGAATGATTGGGAAAACCAGCACGTGGTAGGCCGCAACAAGGAACCCGCCCATGTCACCCTGCTGCCTTTTGCCGATGAAAAAAGCGCCTTCACCCCCCCAGGGGGTGAGCGCCGCGCCTCGCAATTCTTCAAGCTCCTGAACGGGGATTGGAAGTTCAAGTTTTCTGCCAACCCACAGGCGGCCCCGCCGGATTTTTTCCAACCAGCCTATGACGACCAGGCCTGGAACACCATCCCGGTGCCCAGTAACTGGCAAATACTGGGCTACGGGCTGCCGCGCTACCTGGCCAACGATTACCCTTTTGACAAATCCAACCCGCCCTTTATCCCGCAGGAAACCAATGAAACCGGCTCGTACCGCACCGTGTTTACCATCCCCGAGGAATGGAGCGACCGGCAGGTGTTCATCAACTTCGACGGGGTCGACTCGGCATTCTACCTGTGGATCAACGGGCAAATGGTAGGTTACAGCCAGGACAGCCGCCTACCAGCGGAATTCAACATTACCGCCTGCGTGCATCCCGGCGAAAACCTGCTGGCAGCGCGCGTCTACCGCTTTTCGGACGGCTCCTTCCTGGAAGACCAGGACATGTGGTTCCTGAGCGGCATCTTCCGTGACGTGTATCTGTTCGCCACCCCCGCCGTCCACCTGCGCGACTTCTGGACACAGACCAGCCTGGATAAGGATTATAAGGATGCCGTACTGAAAGTGCGCCTCAACCTCAAGAATTACGCTGAGGGGCCAGCGACCGGATACCGCCTGGAAGCGGCCCTGTTCAACGCCCAGGGCCAGCGCCTGGCTGGCTGGCCGGTAACCGCCGCGTTCAACCTGGCTGGCGGCGGAGAAACCGAGCTGGAAATTTCCCAACCGGTCGCCAACCCACACAAGTGGTCGGACGAACAGCCAACCTTGTATACCCTGCTGTTCACCCTGAAAGATGAAGCGGGAGAGGTGCTGGAAGTGGAGCGCAGCCGGGTGGGTTTTCGCCAGGTAGAGATCAAGGATGGTAAGGTTTTGATCAACGGGGCGCCGGTGCTGTTCAAGGGCGTCAACCGGCACGAGTTCGACCCCGACCGCGGCCACACCGTGACGCCCGAATCAATGCTGCAGGATATCCTGCTGATGAAGCGCTTCAACATTAACAGCGTACGCACCAGTCACTACCCGGACGACCCACGCTGGTACGACCTGTGCGACGAATTCGGCCTGTACCTGATCGATGAGGCCAACATTGAGTCGCACGGGTTGTGGGATAAGTTTGCCAAGGATCCATCCTGGCAGACCGCCTTCCTGGAGCGCGGGACGCGCATGGTCGAGCGGGATAAGAACCACCCCTCGGTGGTAATCTGGTCGATGGGCAACGAGTCGGGCTACGGGCAAAACCACGCCGCCCTGGCGGATTGGATGCACCAGCACGATCCGACTCGCTCGGTGCACTACGAATCGGCGCGCAGCGAGCCTTACCTGGATATCGTCAGCGTCATGTATCCCACCCTCAAAAACCTGGCTGCCCTGGCGAACTTGCCGGGCGAAACCCGCCCGCTGATCATGTGCGAATATGCCCACTCGATGGGCAACAGCCCTGGCAACCTGAAGGAGTATTGGGAAACCATCGAGATGTACCCGCGCCTGCGCGGCGGCTTCGTTTGGGATTGGGTAGACCAGGGCATCCGCCGGCGCACATCCACAGGCATGGAATATTTCGCTTACGGCGGAGATTTTGGCGATGAACCTTCCAGTTTGACCTTCTGCCTTAACGGAATGATCTTCCCCGACCGCACTATCCACCCCTGCCTGTGGGAATGCAAGAAAGTATACCAACCGGTAGCGGTCAAGGCGCTCGACCTGGCGGCTGGCAGGCTGCAAGTGACCAACCAATATTTCTTCTCCTCCTTAGAGGGGTTGGAAATTACCTGGACTTTATCCGACGGCGAGCGGGTGCTGCAGTCAGGCCAGTTGCCCCGGCTGCATACGCCAGCCGGGAAGAGTGAAGTTGTGACCATCCCATTCCAACCACCGGTCCTGGAGCCGGGGAGCGAATACTGGTTGCAGTTGAGCTTCAGCCTGCCCACCCCCACCGCCTGGGGCGAAAAGGGACACGAAGTGGCCTGGGAGCAGTTTAAAGTGCCTTATGGCGTGCCGGAAACTGTCCCACTGGAGACAGCGCGCATGCCGGCGGTGCGCCTGCTGGAGGACCCTGCCCAGGCCGTTGTCGAAGGAGTCGGTTTCCGCCTGGTCTTCGACCGCAAGCTGGGGCGGATCAGTTCTTTCCGATCCGGGCAGAAGGAACTGCTGGCCAGCGGGCCGCGCCTGAACTTCTGGCGCGCTCCCACCGAGAACGACCTTAACACCTGGGGAGACGAAAAGGCCGCCCTGCACTGGCGGGAAGCCGCCTTGGACCAGCTTGAAGAGCAGGTAACCGCGCTAGAGGTGACCCAGATCTCTGCCCAGGACGTGCAGATACGGGTCAGCTCGGTGGTCAAGGTGAAGGAAGGGGCAAAGCTGCCCGAACCAACTGAACCTCGGCAAACCCTGTTTATGCTCGAGCAAGGATTGAATTACCTGTTGGATGACGATACATTGCGCCTGCTGCTGCAACGCCTGGGTCTGCCTGAAAACGAACTCGCCGGAACGGACCGGCCGGCCAAGATTAAATCTCTGCTGATGCACTACGCCGACCAGGAGCGCCTGTTTAACCTGCTGGAAGGCGTGTACGACGTGCTGTCCGGCCTGGGCCAGCCCATCCCAGAAGCGTTGGCGAACACGCTGGCCGCCGGCAAACTTCAGCTCCAACCTGAAATGTACCAGCCGGCCCGTTTCGACTGCCACCTGACTTATACCATCTTTGGCAGCGGGGACGTGCTTATCGACAGCCACGTGATCCCGTCGGAAGGTCTGCCATTCCTGCCGCGCCTGGGGCTGCAAATGCAACTCCCCGGCGGGTTCGAGCAGTTCGCCTGGTATGGGCGCGGGCCTCAGGAAAGCTACGTGGACCGGCAGGAAGGCGCCCGAGTGGGGGTTTACCGAGGGTCGGTCGATGAGCAGTACGTGCCGTATATCTTCCCTGAGGAAAACGGCAATAAGACCGAAGTGCGCTGGGCAGCCCTGACCGACAGCCAGGGCCAGGGTGGGCTGCTGGTATGCGGCGCAACATGGCTGAGTGTCAGCGCCCACCACTTTACTACCAGCGACCTGGAGCAGGCCCGCCACACCTACGAGCTAAAACGCCGGGAAGAAATTACCCTCAACCTGGATTACGCTCAATCGGGCCTGGGCAGCGCCGCCTGTGGACCGGGACGGTTGGAAAAATACCAGTTAAAGGCGGGCGAAGTGCGATTCACCATCCGCCTGCGCCCACTGACCGCCGAGTCCGCATCGCCAATGTCGTTGAGCCAACAAAACCTGAGACTTTAATTACCTGGTAAGGAAAAGGTCATGCCCACATTGAACTTCACCGCACAAGACTGGGAACGCATCGAACAGGACAATATGGCCTGGTGGGCAGGCGAGCTGAACCGCCCACTGGTCTACCTGGCTGCCACCGATCCACTCCCGCCCCCTGCGCGCTTCGACTTCCTGACCAACTACCCGCTAAGCATGAGCGTTGAGGAAATTGTCGACCATTACGAACAAGCCATCGCTGCCACCCATTACTACGGCGACGCCTTCCCCTGGTGGTGGATCAATTTTGGCCCAGGCATGCTAGCCGGCTTCCTGGGCGCCAGAGTCAACAGCGTGGCGGAACCCTCAGAAACAGTGTGGTTCACCCCGCCCGAAAAGGTCGACATCCGACAGCTCGAGCTGCATTACGACGCCAAGAACGCCTGGTGGAAGCGGGTCAAGACCCTCACCGCGGCGGCGGTCGCACGCTGGCAGGGGCAGGTGGCCATCTCGCACGCTGACCTGGGCGGCAACCTGGACATATTGGCCTCTTTCCGCGGCAGTGATGGCCTTCTGTTCGACCTGGTAGACCATCCCCAAGAGGTTGACCGCCTGGTCAAAGACATCACCGGCCTGTGGCTGCGCTATTACACCGAGCTAGATGCCATCATCCGCCCCACCTGCCGGGGCACATCCACCTGGGCGCCGCTCTGGACCACCGGCCAGATCTATATGCTCCAGTCGGATTTCTGTTATATGATCTCGCCGGCCATGTTCGAGCGCTTCGTCCTGCCCGACCTGAGCGCCATCTGCGCCGCGCTCGACTATGCTTTCTATCACCTGGACGGCAAAGGGGAGATCCCCCACCTGGACATGCTGCTGGGCCTGGCGCGCCTGCGCGGCATCCAGTGGATCCCCGGCAATGGACAGCCCACCCCCGACCAGTGGCTGCCCCTGCTCAAGCGCATCCGCGACGGCGGCAAGCTATGCCAGGTGTTCGTACGCCCGGAGGGAGCGCGGCGCATCGTCAAGAACCTGGGGGGCAAAGGCTTTCTACTGGTAATTGACCACGAAGAAGACGAATTTTTGAACCCGGAAGATGCCCAGGCATTCCTGAAAGTTTTAGCCCAGGAGGACATGGCGCAATGACCGAACTGAGAGATTGGGAAAATCCACCTGGCCCCATCCCCGCAGGCATCCCAGAGGGGTTTAACCGACCGGAGTAGGACAGCTCCAACTGGGCCAAAATCACCATGCCGGGCAACTGGCAGCTTCAGGGCTTCAGCGATTGCAGCGAGGTATCTTCAGGGGGATTCCTGAAAGCGTAGGTTCGGTCGCCATTGCTTCCGCGCAACACCAGCCATCGGGATATCCGCCATTAGAGCAGGTTCTCTTTCCGCAATTCGCGCCGAAATTGGCTGCTGCGTCCATACAACGAGTCGCACAATACGCTTTTAAAAGGCAAGTTCGACAACCTGGCCCGCCGGATCATCTTCAATCCCAGTTCGGGTTTGGTCTCAAAGGATTTTCCTTTGATAATCCTGTTACGGCGTTTTGAAGGAAAATATTTGAGACCACAGGCTGGGCCCGTTGTCTCCTTCAGCGCGCACTCGCCAGTACAGCACTTTACTTGAAGGTAAATCTTTTGTTGGCACATAGGACGTCCCGCTGGCTTTGGTATTAACCACCGTACTGCTGAAGCTGCTGCTGGACGATATTTGGATGGTAAAGGAGCTTGCCCCTGTTACCAGGTTCCAGGTAAATGTGGGCCGGGAGGTAGTCAAAGCCGGGCTGGTACTATTGGCTGGTAATATAAGGCTGGTTGGCAGCATGGCCGCCCGGAAATAAATGGCGCTCGACCAGTTGCTGTTGTTCCCGTTGCTGCCGAAGGCCTGGACTCTCCAGTAATACTTTGTGTCCGGTGTGAAGCCCGGCGAGCTTACCGGATAAAAGGACTGGCTTGTGATCTCAGTGATTACCATACTCGTGAAGTCAGAATTGAGCGCCACCTGGACCTGGTAATAGGACAGGCTGACGCCGGCCGGCAAGGTCGAGTCGCTCCAATCCAACAGCGGAGTATAGCTCGTCAGCAGGCTATTGGCGGACGGGTAAGTTAATTTGGGAACGCTGGGCGGGTTGCCGGTTTTGAAACCGAGGCGCCCCTTCGGCATGTAGATGTAGCTGCCGGTGTTTGTTTTAACCCGCCAATAAATCTGCTTGTTTGACGGCAGAGCTGTACCGACGGCATAGCTTGTGCGGCTGGTGGTCTTGTTTATTAACAGGCTGGAAAAACTGCTACGCGTTGATACCTGCAGGGTGTAGGTTTTTGCCCCTGTGATGGCTGGCCATTGGAAAATGGGCCTGGCAGTCTGGATTTGCGATCCGTCCGTGGGGGTAAAAGCATCGACTGCGATCCTATAACTGCCGGCAACCCCTTGATAGCCGTCAACCACGAAGTAATAGTTGTGGTTGGCCAGGGCGTTGAAAACAATCTTAGTCCCATAAGCCAACCCGTTAGCTGCGTTGCAACTGCCGGACCCGCCATCGATCAGGAAGGCCTTTACCTTTACTGTGTTATCCCAGATATTCACCGCCACAGTGGCTGGCTGGTCCGTGTTAAATAGATAGGTGAATTCCGGTCCGTGCATATCCCAGTTGATGATCGGGTAAGTATCGATGTTATTGGTAGAGCCAGGCCCACTGTTGTTATTGCTGTCACTTGCGCCCAAAGAGATATTCTTGGCTTCCACGCACACTCCCGGCGTCTGGCTGACGGCTTTGAAAATCAGCGGGCTTGACGTACCGCCCGACAGAGGCGGGTTGTAGACTGTGATGCTCATCCAACCGGGATTGACTGCCAGTTGAGTGGTCACCTGTGCCGTCAGTTGGGTGGGGCTGACAAAGGTGGTGGTCAGATCTATCCCGTTCCAACGCACTGTTGAGGTGGAGACAAAGTTCTTACCATTCACAGTCAGGGTAAACGTGCTTGCCCCAGCTGTCAGGTGATCCGGCGATAGGCTGGTCATGGCCGGCAATGGGTTGTTGATGTTGAAATTCTGGCTGGCTGATGTACCGCCACCCGGGTTGGGATTGAAGACCGTAATGGGTATTGTGGCTGACTGGGTTAAGTCTGCAGCCGGGATCACGGCGGTCAACTTTGTGCTGCTGACGTAGGTGGTGGTAAGATTTGTCCCGTTCCAGCGTACGATTGCGCCGGAAGCAAAGTAGGTTCCGTTGACCGTCAGGGTCAGGTTGTTAGAATTGGCCAGCGCCGAGGTGGGAGAAATCGATTTAAGTGTTGGCACGCGGTAGTTGACCGTAAAGGTCTGCGCTCCGGACGTGCCTCCGCCCGGGGTAGGATTGGACACCGTTATATTAACTTCTCCGGCCGTTTTCAGATCGGACGATGGCACTGAGGCGGTCAACTGGATACCGCTGACGAAGGTGGTGCTCAAAGCTGTGCCATTCCACAGCACTTTGGAGGTTTTAAAATAATTTGAACCGGTAACTGTCAGGGTAAAACTGCTGCCGGAGATCAAGGCAGTGAGGGGACTAAGGCTGGTCAGAACGGGTACCGGGTTATTGATGGTAAAGGTTTTGGTTGAAGAAGTGCCGCCGCCCGGGCCGGGGTTGTGGACAGTCACGCTAGCCGTAGCGCTGGTGGTAGTGTAGCTATCGGGCACGGCTGCGATCAATTCGGTGCTACTGACAAAGGCCGTGACCAGGTCTTTGCCGTTCCAGCGCTCCACTGAGCTGCTGACGAAGTTTGTTCCAAAGGCGCTCACGACCACACCTTTTGTGCCCGCCAAGGCATTGGTTGGGCTGATACTGCTGAGGGTGGGGAGAGGGTTATTTCCATGCAGCCAGCCGGTGATCACCATCCAGGACTTCACTTGCCAATTCGTTACCGCCAGGTTTTCCATTCCATTGCTTGGGTTGGAAACATTTTGTTCGATGATGGTAACGCTGCCGTTGCCACTGCTGTCAACATTGGAGCCGGTCACGACCGAGGTATGGCCGTAGGTTGAGGTAGTACCGTAACTGAGCACGTCACCCGCTTGTGGGAACTTACCCACGGTGTCATTGGCTATTTTTACAAGCTGTACATTATCGGTACTTTTAGGTGTGTAATTCCATACGACGTCCTTGCCGTTGCCGGGATAAGGCAGGATGCCATAGGCCAGGTAAAGGAAGCGCATGGATAACTCCACGCACTGCCATTCCAATTCTCCCCACAATCCCGGGGCAAACTGAACCACCCTCTCTGTATTGATCGGTCCGCAAGCTTTTACGCCGCGGTATATTCCACCTAGGGCGTAAGACCCGGGAAAATTATTCTTGTCGCAATCGCCGTTCCACCAGGATGGAAATGGCAGATCTCCAGCGGCCTGTGCAGTGACTCCAGCGTTTGGCGGTGGAATGAATGCAGCTAAATATTTGGCGCTGGTGGAGGGGCTGGCGATGTCCTGGCTGCTGACAATCACCTGTGCCAGGGGTTGGATCACGGTGTTGATGATGTCATCAGCCGGTTGATTGGTACCTTCGGCCACCTCTTGTGAGTAGCGAATGATCCATAAGCGCTTCCCGGCATCCGCCACCCATTCCACGATCACTACATTGCTGGGGGTATCCCCGTGGATTTTTAAACTCACCAGGCTGGTGATGCTGCTAACCGAGCTGCTAAAAATTGATGCGGCGGGTCCCTCTTTTACCTGCCCGCCTTGTGCAAGGCGGGCATTCTTCAAATCCTGCTGGTACTGTCCGGCCAGACCTGCCGCGGCAGTTGGCAGGGTCTCGGTGCTAACCTTCAAGCCATAGGGAATTGCCGTGATCGAGAATTCTTGATAAGGATTCAGAGTGGCGGCCGTGGCTATCTGGTCTGAACTGCTCGGGTCAGGGATGATAAAGTCACCGGGCAAAATGGGCGCGCAGACAGAGATCGTTATCCCATCCAATTTGACGGTGGCAGTTTTTTCACCGCTCTGGCAAGCCGGGCTCGATTGCGATTGTACAGAACTCTCCGTTACTTTATCCACCGGCGGGGTAGCGCTAAGGGTGGCCGAAGGTGACGCTTCGCCCAAAGCTGTTGCTGAAATCTGGCTGGTTGAGGTAGGAGCTGGGGTTATAGAGGCGAGATCCTGTGTAGATGGAAGGCTTTGTGGAGACGCAAGATCTTGCGTCTCTACAGGCGTTGCCGATGGCGCATCTGATGGTGTATCTGTAAGGACTACGGTCGTTCCCGTTGTGCGCAGGTTGGCTGTTTGCGTTTGTGTTTCCGCGGTTGCCGCGTCCTGGGCACGGGCTCTGACCGTGGGTAATAAAGCGACCATAAGTATGGAGAGCAGCGTGATGCCGCAAAAAATGCATCCTAAAGTACTTTGCGTACCGAAGGTACCTTGCGAATGAGCCAGCTCATGGCTGGAGTGAGTGTGATGCATAATTGTAAGATTCCCTCACTGGAGATATAAATTTGAAAGTTGCGCTTGTTGAGTTATACCGATATCTCCACGACTCTGTGCACAATCTGTGCCATACAGGACAAAAAAAATGGTTAAAATGACTTTGATGTTGGCGCAGGATTTTATTCCAGTTCCGAGCTATGAATTGTCTATTAAATCAGGGATGAAGCAGCCATGCGATTACTCGTGAATAAGGTCAATTTCCGCAGACAAAATGCCCAGCTCAAAATACAGGGGGAATCTTTTAGTTGTGTGATGGAAACCGAGTTACGGAATCCAACGTGTGGAATACAGGCT
>Ga0315282_10011585_pt1 | contig 13618 bp, 8 predicted proteins | sample YL17G07_20_MG_FD_203693 | JGI IMG/M metagenome (GOLD analysis project Ga0315282, IMG submission 203693) | Sediment microbial communities from Yellowstone Lake, YNP, Wyoming, USA - YL17G07_20 | ecosystem: Environmental > Aquatic > Freshwater > Lake > Sediment | place: USA: Wyoming | collected... | reverse complement strand
CTTCCCGGCGTCACACTATGTTTCCCCCTGGGAGAAGCTGGAGCGGGCGCTGGTCGCCATCGAGGGGGAACTCGAGGAGCGGCTCGCGTACTTCCGCCGCCACGGCAAACTGCTCGAGGCCCAGCGCCTGGAGCAGCGCACCCGTTACGACATGGAGATGATCCGCGAGATCGGCTATTGCTCGGGCATCGAGAACTACTCGCGGCATCTCGATGGGCGCGCGCCGGGCACCCCGCCGTCAACTTTACTCCACTACTTCCCGGACGATTTCCTGCTCGTGCTCGACGAATCGCACCAGACCGTGCCCCAGATTCGCGGCATGTACGAGGGCGACCGCTCGCGCAAGATCACCCTGGTCGAGCATGGCTTCCGCCTGCCCTCCGCGTTCGACAACCGGCCCTTGACGTTCGACGAGTTCGAGCAGCTTCACGGCCAGACTCTCTTCACCTCCGCCACCCCGGGGTCGTACGAGCTACAGATCAGCGCCCAGGTGGTCGAGCAGGTCATCCGGCCCACCGGCCTGGTGGATCCCGAGGTGGAGGTGCGCCCGACGCGCGGCCAGGTTGATGATCTCCTCGGCGAGGTCAACCGCCGCGTCGAGCGCGGCGAGCGGGTGCTGGTGACGACGCTGACCAAGAAAATGGCGGAGGACCTGACGGAGTACCTCACCGACCTCGGCGTGAAGGTGCACTACCTGCACTCGGAGATCGAGACCCTGGTGCGCAGCGAGATTCTGCGCGACCTGCGCATGGGGGTGTACGACGTGGTGGTCGGCGTCAACCTGCTGCGCGAAGGGCTCGACTTGCCCGAGGTCTCGCTGGTGGCGATTCTCGACGCGGACAAGGAAGGCTTTCTGCGCTCCGAGATCAGCCTGATCCAGACCATCGGGCGCGCGGCGCGGCACGCCTGGGGCCGGGTCATCATGTACGCCGACGATGTCACCGATTCCATGCGGCGCGCCATTGACGAAACCAACCGCCGCCGCCAGAAGCAGCTCGCCCATAACGAGGAGCACGGGATTACGCCCGAGTCGATCCGCAAGGGCATTAGGGAGCTGTTGGCGGCGTCCGAGCAAACCGCGGAGGAGCGCGCCCTCTACTTCGCGGGCGACGGGCGACCGGAGGAACAGGCGCCGCACATCATCGCCGACCTGGAGGAGGAGATGCGCATCGCGGCCCAGGAACTGCGCTTCGAGGACGCCGCGCGCATCCGCGATCAGATCGCCGCGCTCCAGAGCAAACCGCGCGGGGCGTATGCGCTCCACGGCGCGGCTTCAGGTGCGGCCGGCGGCGCGGCGCGTCCCCCCAATCGCGGCAAGGCCGTCCGCGGCCGCAAGCGGCGGCACTAAGGGGATCATCCGCAGACTGCAGACAATCCACAGATTACGCAGATTGCACAGATTGGAAATGTAGGGCGGGGCCGCCGGCCCCGCCGCTTGCCTGCGAAATCTCTGCAATCCGTGGATTACCCTGATATCATGGCAACTGATGCGATAATCGTCCGCGGCGCGCGGCAGCATAACCTGAAGAATATCGACGTCGAGATCCCACGCAACCAGATGGTGGTCATCACCGGGCTGTCGGGATCCGGCAAGTCGTCGCTCGCCTTCGACACCATCTACGCCGAGGGCCAACGCCGCTACGTCGAGAGTCTCTCCTCCTACGCGCGGCAGTTCCTGGGCCAGATGGACAAGCCCGACGTGGACACCATCGAGGGCCTGTCGCCCGCCATCTCCATCGACCAGAAGTCCGCGACCCATAACCCGCGTTCGACGGTCGGCACCGTCACCGAGATCTACGATCATCTGCGCCTGCTTTACGCGCGCATCGGCACGCCCCACTGCCCGAAGTGCGGCAGGGAAATCGCCCGCCAGTCCCTGGAGCAGATGGTTGACCGCGTCGAGGCGCTGCCCGAGGGCACCCGCATTCTGATCCTGGGTCCGGTGGTCAAAGGCCGCAAAGGCGAGTACCGCGCCCTGCTCGACGACATCCGCAAGCAGGGGTTCGTGCGCGTCCGCGTCAACGGCGAAGTGCGCGAGGTCACCGAGGACATCAAGCTTGCGCGCTACAAGCAGCACACCATCGAGGTCGTGGTGGACCGGCTCATCGTCAAGTCGGGGCTCCGCCAGCGGCTGAACGATTCGATGGCGACGGCGCTCAAGATCGGCGACGGCGTGGCGATGGTGCAGATTGTGGACGGCGAGTCGAAGGCGCTCCGCAGCCTTGGCGATGGAGCGCAACTCGCGTTCAGCGAGCGCGGGGCCTGCCTCGAGTGCGACGTCAGCTTCCCCGAGCTCGAGCCGCGCATGTTCAGCTTCAACAGCCCCTACGGCGCGTGCCCGGCCTGCGGCGGCCTCGGCACCAGTCGCGAGTTCGACGAGGAACTCCTCATACCCGACCGCTCGCTGAGCCTGTCCGATGGAGCGATCCTGCCGTGGGCCAGCGACGTCTCGCGCTACTATTCCTCGCTGCTTCGCGCCGCCGCCCAGACCTATGACATCAGCCTCGACACGCCCCTCAACCGCCTGCCCAAGTCGAAGCTCGAGAAGCTGTTGAACGGCACCGGCGAGCGGGTCCGGGTGCGCTTCCGCGGCCGCGGCGGCAGGCTGCGCGTCTACGACACCTCATTCCGCGGGCTCATCCACCACCTCATGGAGGACTACGAGCAGACCGAGTCCGACTACCGGCGCTCGGAACTCGAGAACTACATGAGCATCAAGCCGTGCCCGGTGTGCGGCGGCGCGCGTCTCAAGCCCGAGACCCTGGCCGTGACCATCAATGACCGCAACATCGCGCACATCGCCGCGCTCTCGATCCGCGGCGCCGCCGAGTTCTTCACCGACCTCGAACTCACGCCGCGCCAGGAGATGATCGCGCGCCAGGTGCTCAAGGAGATCCGCGCCCGGCTGAACTTCCTGCTCAACGTCGGGCTCGATTACCTGACCCTCGACCGCACTGCGGGGACGCTTGCCGGGGGCGAGGCGCAGCGCATTCGCCTCGCAACCCAGATCGGCTCCGGCCTCACCGGCGTCCTCTACATCCTGGACGAGCCGAGCGTCGGCCTGCATCAGCGCGACAACCGCCGGCTCATATCCACGCTCCACGCTCTGCGCGACCTCGGCAACACGCTCCTCGTCGTCGAGCACGATGAGATCACCATGCGCTCCGCCGACCACATCATTGACATCGGCCCCGGCGCCGGCGAGAAGGGCGGCGAGATCGTCGCCACCGGCACGGTTCAGGATATCATCGATTCGCCGCATTCGATCACCGGCCAATACCTCAGCGGCGAGCGCTCGATACCGGTGCCGGCTGGCCGCCGCGCGCCGCAGCGAGGCTCATGGAACGGCAACCCGTGGCTCACCATCAAGGGCGCCCGCGAGCATAACCTCAAGAACGTCAACATCCGCATCCCGTTGGGCGTGTTCGTCTGCATCACCGGCGTCAGCGGCTCGGGCAAGAGCACCGTCATGGAGGACATCCTCTACCGGCGCCTGGCGCACACGCTCCAGGGCGCGCGCCTGTCGTGGGGCAAGCACGATGCCATCGAGAACATGCGCGCTCTGGACAAGGTGATTGACATCGACCAGTCGCCGATCGGCCGCAGCCCGCGCAGCAATCCGACGACCTACATCGGCGCCTTCACGCCTATCCGCGAACTGTTCTCGCAGACGCCCGAGGCTCGCGCGCGCGGGTATCGCCCCGGGCGCTTCAGCTTCAACGTCAAGGGCGGCCGCTGCGAGGCATGCCAGGGCGACGGCATCATCCGGATCGAGATGGTGTTCCTGCCCGATGTCTTCGTGCCATGCGAGGTGTGCCAGGGCTCGCGCTACAACCGCGAGACGCTCGAGGTGCGCTACAAGGGGCGCGACATCGCCGAGGTCCTCACCATGACCGTGGCCGAGGCGCTCGAGTTCTTCCGCAACATCCCGGCCATCAGCCGGAAGCTCGGGACCATCCACGACGTCGGCCTCGACTACATCCGCCTGGGCCAGCCCGCCACGACGCTGTCGGGGGGTGAGGCACAGCGCGTCAAGCTCGCAGCCGAGCTCTCTCGGCGCGCAACCGGCAAGACGCTCTACCTGCTCGACGAGCCCACGACCGGCCTCCACTTCGCCGATATCGAGAAGCTGCTCGATGTCCTCAACCGGCTGGTCGATGCCGGCAACACGGTGGTCGTCATCGAGCATAGCCTCGATGTCATCAAGTGTGCGGACTACATCATCGACCTCGGCCCCGAAGGCGGCGACGCCGGCGGCGAGATCGTAGCCGCTGGCACGCCCGAGGAAGTCGCGCAGGTTGAGCGCTCATACACCGGCCAATTCCTGCGCCAACTGCTGGGTCGGAATAACGCCCGGCGCCGCCGCGCGGCCGCGGCCGTGCCGGCATAGGCGCTGACGAGCACATCGCTGCGCGCGATAGGCGTAGGAGCACGGCATGCCGTGCGTTCACCGGTCGCGCATTACACCCGTGGAGACCATAGCGACCGAGCTTCATAGCCCCACTCTTCAGGAGAAGCTGGCCACGCTGCCCGCACGCCCCGGCACCTACCTCATGAAGGACGCCGCGGGCAAGGTGATGTACGTCGGCAAGGCGTCATCGCTGCGCAGCCGCGTGCGGTCATACTTCCAGGCGGGGCAGGACCACACGGGGCGCCAGGCGGCCATGGTCGAGCGCATTACCGACCTCGACTGGATCGTCACCGATTCCGAGATGGAGGCGCTGATCCTCGAGCACAACCTGATCAAGCGCTACCGCCCCCGCTACAATGTGCGCCTGCGCGATGACAAGCGCTATCCCTATATCAAGGTCACGGTCGATGAAGAGTACCCCCGGCTCGTGGTGGTCCGCAAGATGGAGCGCGATGGCGCGCGCTACTTCGGCCCCTACACGAGCACCAAGGCGATGTGGGAGACGGTGCGGCTGGTGCGGCGGATCTTCGGCATCCGCCAGGCGCTCGTCGCTTCGGAGAAGAAGCGCGCGGGGTGCAACTGGCAGCCGGGCCAGCGGCGCCTGCGGCCATGCCTGAACTTCCACCTGCGCCAGTGCCTCGGCCCCTGCGCCGAGCAGGTCACCGCCGAGGAATACCGCAGCATGGTCGAGCGGGCGATGCTCTTTCTCGACGGCCGCGCGGACCAGGTGCTGGGCGAGCTGCGCCAGCGCATGGAGCAGGCGGCGGCGGAGATGCGTTTCGAAGAGGCGGCGCGGTTGCGCGATAAAATCGCCGCCGTCGAACAGACCACCGAGGGCCAGAAGATGGCGTTGCCGGGCGGCGGCGACGCTGACGTCATCGCGCAGCGGCTCCAGGAAGGCGAGGGGGCGGTTGTCATCTTCACCATTCGCGACGGCAAGCTCGTGGGCCAGGAGCACTTCTTGCTCGACGGTACCTCGGGCGTACCTGCGCCGGAGGTTCTGGGCGAGTTCCTGCGCCAGTACTACGGTCGAGCCGCCTTTGTCCCCGAGCGCATTCTCGTCGCCGAGAAGGTGCCCGATCGCGAGTTGACCCAGGAATGGCTGTCTGAGCGGCGCGGCGCCAAGGTTACGCTCACCACGCCCCAGCGCGGCGACCGCAAGGCGCTCATCGAGCTTGCAGCGGACAACGCCCGCATCCACCTCGAGCAGCATCACGCCCGCGCCGGCGCAGAAGAGCGCCGCGGCCGCGAGGCGGTGGCCGAGCTGCAGCCGGTGCTCGACCTGCCCGTCGCTCCCGAGCGCATCGAGGCCTATGACATCTCGACCATCGCGGGGAAAGATTCGGTCGGATCGCTCGTCGTCTTCGACGTAGGCATTGCAAAGAAGGCCGATTATCGCCATTTCCGTATCCGCGGCGAGACCGGTCAACCTGACGACTACGCCATGATGCGCGAGGTGCTCGCCCGCCGTCTCCAGGCGGCCGAGGCGCGGCAGAAGTTCGCTCGCCTGCCCGACCTCATGGTCATCGATGGCGGCAAGGGACAACTCGGCGTTGCGGTTGCGGCGCGCAACGACCTCGGCCTTTCGTTCCCGATCGCCGCATTGGCGAAGGAGCATGATTGGGTCTATCTCGAGAGCCGCCCGGAACCGATCATCCTGCCGAGTCACTCGCGTGCGCTCCACCTGCTCCAGCGCGTGCGCGACGAGGCGCACCGCTTCGCCCAGGCGTACCACCACGCCCTGCGCGCGCGCCAGGCGCGCGAGAGCGTTCTCGACGAAGTGCCGGGCGTCGGGCCGGTGCTGAAACGCCGTTTGCTTACACATTTCGGCGGCGTGTCGAGAATCCGCAAGGCGCCCGTCGAGGAACTGGCCGCAGTGCCTGGCATGAGTCTCAAAGCCGCCGAAGCGGTGAAGGAACACCTCGGGGGCGAAGAAGGGGAGCATTCATGATCGCGCTGCTGCGCCTTCCGGCGAATTCTGTTGCGGGCTCGTCCAGGCGCTGGATATGCCTGGCCGCCAGCGACGAAGGTGTCGCGGCATGTACGCTGCCGCAGCGGACGGCGGCTGATGCTCTGGCCGAGGTGGACGAGCGTCTCGCCGCGCCCGCGCGTGGGGACTCGCTGATTCCGCGCGCGGCCGAGGAATTGCAGCGGTATTTCGCGGGGGACAAGGCAAGACTCGATTTTCCGCTCGACCTCTCGCGTGTCCGCGACTTCACCCGCCGCGTACTGTCGGCGGTCGCCGGCATTCCCTACGGGGAGACGCGGAGTTACGCCTGGGTGGCGGGCGCGGCGGGACGCCCCGGCGCGGCGCGCGCTGTCGGGCAGGTCATGGCGCGCAATCCCCTTGCGCCCATCGTGCCTTGCCACCGCGTCATCGGCGCCGACCGCAGCTTGGTCGGCTTCGGCAGCGGGCTGGATTTCAAACGGTGTCTCTTGGAGATGGAAGGGGCGACGGCGGCGAGAGGGAAAGACTGAAGGTGCGGCGGGCAGATGTCGCGAGCGCGCCGCCCTCGGGGCGCAGAGAACGGCCTCCGGTGACGCGGAGGAACGAGCAGCCTTGACTCGTTGCCGGGCGGGGGTCCATCGTTGGCAAAGGAGCTTTGATGCGGGCACTTCTCTTGCGCTGGATTCTGCTCAGCCTCGCCGTGTGGGGCGCCGCGAGCGTGCTGCCAAACCATATGATGGTCGTCAGCAGCGTCTGGTCGGCGCTGCTCGCCGTGGTCGTCATCGGCTTCGTCAACGCGCTGGTCAAGCCCATTCTCTTCATCTTCAAGCTCGTTACGTTCCCGATCAACCTTCTGACGCTGGGTCTCTTCGCACTGATCGTCTCCTTCGTGATGAATGCTATCGTGTTCTGGCTCGCCGGGTACGGATGGCTGCCCGGGTTTCGGGTGCATGGCTTGCTCGGGGCTGCGGCGGGCGCGGCGATTACGAGCGTTGTCAACGGCGTACTCGCTCTGCTGCTGGAACGCCGGAGGTAACCATGGATCAAGGGTCGCGGCATAGGACCAAGCCCGGCGGCATCGAGTTCGTCATCGTCACCGGCCAATCCGGAGCCGGCAAGAGCGAGGCCATCCACTGCTTCGAGGACCTCGGCTTCTTCTGCGTTGACAACCTTCCGCCCGCGCTGATCCCCAAGTTCGCCGAGCTCTGCGCGCACTCCCAGGGCAAGGTCTCGCGCGCGGCGGTGATGGTGGATGTGCGCGGGGGTGCGTTCTTCGACGACCTCGCATCCTCGCTCGCGGAGCTCGAGCGCATGGGCTGCGACTATCGCATCCTGTTCCTCGCCGCCTCGGACGAGGCGCTCGTGCGACGTTACAAGGAAACGCGGCGCCGTCATCCGCTGGCCGGCCAGAAACGTAGTCTCCTTGGGAGCATTCGCGCGGAGCGCAAGCTGCTCGCGGCGCTCAAGGAGAAGGCGCATAAGGTGATCGATACCTCCGATCTGCCGGTGCAGCAACTGCGGGCCGAGGTCGCGTCATTGTTCACCGCGCGCGGCACGGGCCAGATGGTGGTCACCGTCATCAGCTTCGGCTACAAGCTCGGCGTGCCGCTGGACGCGGATGTGGTGTTCGACCTCCGTTTCCTGCCCAACCCGCATTATGTGCGCGAGTTGCGGCCGCTTTCGGGCAAGGACGGGCCCGTGCGCGACTACGTCATGGCCAGCTCGGGCGCGGCGGAGTTCCTGAGGCATCTCTTCGACTTCCTGGACTTCATGCTGCCCCTCTATGCGCGGGAAGGCAAAGCGTATCTGACGATCGCGCTCGGCTGCACCGGCGGCCGCCATCGCAGCGTCGCGCTGGCGCCGCAGGTGGCCGACCACCTTCGCGCCCAGGGGTACCGCGTGATTGTCGAGCATAGGGATATCGCGAAATGAGCGTCTCTCGCAAAATGATGCGTTGGCTGTGGCCGGGTCTCGGCATCAAGCGCTGGGTGGCGGTGGGCCTCGTTGGCCTGGCGCTGGTGGTGCTCGGCGGGGCGGGGCTGATCGCCTCGCCAACCGCCCGCGAAGCGAGCATTGTCGGCGCCCTCCACCGCAAGCTCGGTCACATCGTGCCGGTCTGGGTTCTCGGGCTCATGCTCGTGCTGGTCGGCGCGGGCCTGGCCTTCTTCGGCATGCGCCAGATGGTGCGCTCGATCGTGCACGCGGTCAGCCCCAAAGACCACGGCCGGCTCGCGGAGGCGCTCTATGCCAAGCGCTGCCTCGCGGACGGGCCCCGGCTGGTCGCGGTTGGCGGGGGCACCGGGCTCTCTACTCTCCTGCGTGGCCTCAAGCACTGGAGCGGCAACATCACCGCAATCGTCACCGTATCGGACGATGGCGGGAGCTCGGGTCGCCTCCGCCGAGACATGGGCATCCTCCCGCCGGGCGACATCCGCAACTGCCTCGTCGCGCTCGCCGACGCCGAACCGCTCATGACCGATCTCTTCCAGTATCGCTTCAGCGAAAAGGGCGGCGAGGGTCTCGAGGGCCATTCGTTCGGCAATCTGCTCATCGCCGCGCTGGCCGACGTCACCGGCGATTTCAAGCTTGCGGTCGAGGAGACGAGTAAGGTGCTGGCGATCCGCGGGCGGGTGCTGCCGTGTACGCTCGCCGATGTTCGCTTGAAAGCCGAGATGGAGGACGGCGCGGAGCTCGAGGGCGAGACCACGATCGCGGGCAGCCCGAAGCGGATCTCCCGTTTGCGTCTCGAACCGCAGAATGCGCAGCCGCTCGACGAGACGCTGCGCGCCATCGCACAGGCCGACGCCGTCATCGTCGGCCCGGGCAGCCTCTACACCAGCGTGCTGCCTAATCTGCTGGTGCCGGGCGTGGTCGAGGCGATCAGGCGCACCCATGCGCCGGTGATCTACGTCTGCAATGTCATGACGCAGCCCGGGGAGACCGACGGCTTTACCGCCTCGCGCCACCTCGAGACGATCGTCGAACATGTCGGATGCAACCCCTTCACCATCTGCGTCATGAACTCGCGCATGCCTGAGCCGTCGGTGCTCGCCACCTATCAGCGCGAGGGAGCCGAGCCCGTTCGGCCGGAACAGGCCAAGGTTCGCGCGCTGGGAAGCAGTGCTGTTGTTGCCGATCTTCTGTGGACCGCCGATCTCGCCCGCCACGATCCGCACAAGCTCGCCGCCGCACTCATGCGCGTCATCGAATCGCTCCCTCGCGGGCGAGCGTAGCAATCGGCAGGTTCGGCGGCGGAGTTGGGGCCAACGACGTGATGCTTGCGGAGGCGATCCGGAATAGTAGCGGGCGACTGACGAGTCGCCCGCGGCACTCAAGAGCCGATGGACTGCTCCCGTGCAGCGCGTGCGAACGCGGCCCGTCCTACGACCGGCCGTTGGCGACGCTCAGCAGCAGGTTCTCGTAGGCGTCGAGAGCGCTGTCGCGAGAGAAGAGCTGCTCCGCGCCGAGACGGGCCCGACGCGCGCAGTTCTCTCGCAGTTCGCGGTCTTCGCGCAGCGCGTGCAGCGCCTCGACCAGCGACGCGGGGTCATCGGGCGGTACGGCGATTCCGCAGCGATTCTCGGCGACGATGCGCGCGGCGTCGGACAAGACGCCCACCGACGCCACCACCGGGCGCGCGCTCGACATCAGCGTCGGTATCTTCGAGGGCAGGCTCGTGTACGATGCCTCCTCGCGCAGCATGATCACTGACACATCCGCGGCCGCAAGCATCAGGGGCAGTCTCTCGCGCGGCTGGAGCGGCAGGAAGCGAACATTGGTTAGCCCCATCGCTCGCGCCTTGTTCACCAGCGCCTGCTTGCACGTGCCATCGCCCACGATCAGAAACAGCGTGCGGTGCTCCTGCATCGCGCCCGCCGCGTCGAGCAGCACCTCCAGGCTCTGCGACCGCCCGATGTTGCCCGAGTAGAGAACAACGAAGTGGTCGTCGAGGTTCAACTCCTGGCGGAAGGCGTTGTTCCGCGGCAGGGGCCGGATGAAATCCGTGTCGACCCAGTTGTAGATCACGTCAACTTTGGACCGCGGCACACCCTTATCCGCCAGGTTATCAACAAAGCTGGGCGAGATGACCGTGACCCGGGCGGATCGCCGGTAGATCCATTTCTCGACCCCGTGGAGCAGGCGCAGGAGCGCATTCTGTCTCATCACCCCAAGCCGCTCGACCACATCCGGGAAGATGTCCTGCACGTTGAATATGAACGGCACCCGCCACAGCGTCGCGGCCAGCAGTCCCGGGGCGCCACTGGGGAAGGGCGGTGAGACGCATAACACGACGTCTGGGCGCCCCGCCCGCAGCAGGCCGTAGATGCACGAGACTGCAAACGAAAGCTGGAGCAGCACCTTGTCGAGCATCGTCCCCTGCGGACGAACGCACACATAAGTTCGATGGACGTAAACCCCATTGAGGCGTTCGCAGCAGGCGAGTCTGCCGCGGTACTGACGTGGAATGCTGCGCTCGGGGTAGAACGGCATGCCGCAGACAACGGCGACCCGATGTCCGCGGCTGGAGAGGTGCTCGGCGAGGTCGCCGACCAAGGGCCCATTTCCCGTCTGGTCCGGGCGGTAATGCATGCTGAGAATAAGGACCTTCAACGGTTCGTCTCCCTACTGGCTGGTCGTGGGCTGGGCTTGTCTGCCAGCCATCCTGCGATGCATTCGACGCCGGGGGCGCTATGCCTCCTGCTGTTTACGTCGGAGAAACAGAATGAGTCGTTCGGCTGAGCATGCCGACACGAGGATGTGCCCTGAGAGAGGCGGGATGAGTCTCTGAGCTGCGGCGGCTCGGTCCATCCCACCCCGCACCTGCGGGATCAGATCCCTCGCACAATCGCTCTATTCCATATTGCCCCATGGCTGATCATCGATTGGAGTCGCGTTCAACCGCCCATTGGGCCGCCTGTTCGCCTTGCGCTTGCATCGAAACGTGGTATAATGACCAGTAAGCGTTGCATTGCCTGCGGTTACCGCCAACATCTGACTACGGCCGGTGTGCGACGTGTGGTGTACCATGCGAATGCTCATCATCGCGGCCGCGCTCGTTGGCGCGGTCGTTGTCTGCTCCGCCTCGGCTTACGCGGCCTCGTTCCAGCCCACCCAGGTTGAGATGAACGATGTCGTGGTCGGCCTCGGTGCGCCCGGCCCCTACGCCTTGAGCTGGAACAATATCGCCGCCGCCAGCGAGCAGGTCGAGGTCAACGGCGTGCCGCTGCTGCGCGGCGTGGACTACACCATCGACTGGGTCAAGGGCACCGTCACCTTCGCCCGCCCGCTTTCCGCCAGCAGTGCCGCGCACATCAGCTATCTTCGCCAGCCCGGCCAGTCCCAGGTCAACCAACCCCCGGTGGACCTGCCGGCGGCGATTCCGCTCGGCGTGTTCGCCGGCACCAACGTGGCCCTTGCTCTACGCTACCAGCAGCAGGCGGCCGACGCGCCGAGCGGCGTGTACGGCCTGCGCGCCGGGCATGCCGGCGCCACCAAGCTTGACGCCGGGCTCTTCTTCAGCGATACCGGTGGCGGCGGAAAGGGCGAGAGCTCCGGCCGCGCCTACGGCTGGCGCATCGGCGCCCAGCGCAACTACTCGCAGTTCGACCTCGCGGCCTCGATCACGCGCGCCGACCGGGGCTTCAACGCGCCCAAGGATCTGCCGGCGTCGGCGGGCCTCGAGACCATGAACCTCGCCGCCAACTATCGGCCCGCCCGCAATGTCACCGCCAAGGCCGCGCTCACCACCGCCGAGGACATCGTCAACCCCGACCATCCACGGACTCAGACCCGGGAATACGGCCTGGCCGCGGCCCTCATGCGGGGAGCTAACCTCAGCCTTGGGCGCAGTGAAGTGCAGGCCGACGGAAGCGCGGGTTCGACGACCACACCGACCGACAGCGCCCAGGCGGATCTGGCCCTGGGCAGCGCCACTGCGGCGGCCGCGTACCGCCGATCCATCGCGGGGGACACGCAATCTGACACGCAGTCGCTGCGCGTCGCGTCAACCCTGCGCCAGGGTATCAGCGTTGCCGCGTTGCACTCCGAGGCGCACTCGAACACGGCCAATCAGCGCGGCTCGGAGATCGCACTCGACGTTACGGCCTGGCGGCAGGCGCGGCTGCGCGCAATCGCCGGGGCGCGCCGCGGCGACGAGTTCGTGGACTACCGCGGCGTCGAGGCCACTCTCAAGCCCGTGAGCCAACTCACCTTTGGCGGCGCGTATAAGCAGCGCGATTACCGGGATCATGAGCTGGACACTCGCGTCGCCTCGATTGCCGTGTCACCGTTGAAGCGCGTCGAGATCGGCGGCGAATACGCACGCAACCCCGAAGACGCACAAGGCAACGTGCAGCAGGCAACGAGCACCAAGGTCCGCGTCGGCACCCAGCTTGGCCTCCTGGGGCTGTCCGGAAGCGTCGCGCGGCAAGTTGCCCTCGCCGGTGACGAGCAGCGCGCGGGCGAGGTGCGGCTCTCCCTCACCATCGCCTCGGCGCACAAGCTCTACACGGGGTACCGCCAGAGCGAGACCATTCCTCTCGGCGGCGTCGCGGCGGGCGAGACCGAGGCCTACCTCCTCGGGTACGAGCATTCGATGGGCAGCGACTTCAGCCTGTCCCTGGAAGGGCAAATGGAGCGCAGCCGTGATAACCAGCAGTTCCGCACCGACACCCAGCAGCGCGCCGACGCCAAGCTGAACTGGCGTTTCTAACCCCCGGATTATCCATGGTGATCGTGTACAGGGTGCACAACGAGCCCTTGGCGCGGCTTCGCCCTGTCACCAGCGGCGCCAGCCATGAATAACCGGCGTCCGCGAGGTGGGGCCGATGCTGTGTCCTCCCGCCGACGCGCTCGGCAGGATGAACAACACAGGCTAGCCGCGGTCGCATTCCGCAGTTCCCCGCTGTCGGCGTCCGCCACTCCCATCCCGCAGGGAATCGACGGCCCAGCGTAGAAGTCTTTCGCGCCGGGAGCCTGCGGCTGCTTCAACAGCGCACCGTGTCGCAATAAGAGCAGCGGTCCGATTGATCCGTTACCTCGGGGCGCATGACCGGTGGCTCATCCCAGGTCGAAGATGATATCCCCCCTATCGAGGTTCTTGGATGATGGGCATACACCGGATCCTTCGATGCTCACCGAAAGGACCTCGTCCGGAGGAGCTTATGGGCACTGTCAGCCCTCCGCCAATTCCCCAGCCCCCCTGGTTCTGATCGGGCTCGACGGCGCGTCGTTCGAGGTCATGGATGACCTCGTCGCCG
>Ga0315282_10011584_pt1 | contig 13619 bp, 7 predicted proteins | sample YL17G07_20_MG_FD_203693 | JGI IMG/M metagenome (GOLD analysis project Ga0315282, IMG submission 203693) | Sediment microbial communities from Yellowstone Lake, YNP, Wyoming, USA - YL17G07_20 | ecosystem: Environmental > Aquatic > Freshwater > Lake > Sediment | place: USA: Wyoming | collected... | reverse complement strand
CGCGGATCGCTGAGCCCATCGAGGTGGATCAGCTCGTCCGAGCGGTTGAGCAACTGCTTCACCCGGCCAATCCGTAGCGCCTCCCCCGCGAGCGCCTGGCGGCACCGTTCGGGCGCATGCCCCTGCGCCCTGCCTGGTCTCACCGGGTATCCCCGAGATAGGACCCCACGGAGCTTCAACCCGCGAGCTGTTGGTAGGCCCGACACTCCTGTCCGGGCCGGCCCGTGCGGGACAACAGTGTCCCGCCTAGTTAGTGCTCGCAATCGGCATGGTGTCGGCAGACGACTATTGGCGAGGGTTCTCTGAGGCCTGGCGAAGGAGCGCCGCGTACGGGCTTGCAGGATAGGTCGTTGCGAGCCGTTCCGCGAGTTCGCGTGCCTCGGCATCCCACCGATCCCGACGGGCGAGTTCCCATTGGTGATACCAGATTGCGGCTCGTGGGTTCTCGTCGGCACGCGCCTGCACCTCAACGCCTTGGACCGTCCTCCGAACGTCCCACACGCGCCGCTCTGCGGGCAGCTTCCGATACAGGGCTGACCACCGCGCTTCTGCGTTCGACCCGCTGCGAAGGTACGCCTCCTGCGCCGCCAATACGTCCCACCGCTCAAGCGGCTCGTAGTCTGTCCGGGTGAGCCAGCGGGCGCCGCCCGGTCCGGCGGTGGTGTCCTGGCCGTTCCACCGCGCGATGAGGTAGCATAGCACGTCCTCTGTCATCGCACCGACGGGCAGCCCTCCGGCGGCGGTGTGGTGGAGGTAGAACGGGAGATTAACCTGATTGACCTGATACTTGCGATGGTTGCAGAGCGGATCGGGAGGTCCGTCCTCATAGACGATGATCGAGAAGCGCTTTTCCCTGCTCCAGGGCGTGCACTGGACGGGCGGGTGTGCCGGTTCGGTGGTCGGCACGCCTTGCGAATTCCGCTTGAGAGACGGTATGCGACCGACGCGGGGCGCACCTTCAGGCGTCGGCACGAGGAACACCTCTGTCTCGTCGGCGGGCAACACATCAAGGAGTGGCTGTCCCCGGGACAGCGGGTTGCCGAGCGCTCGGTAATCGAAGGCGAACCCTTCCGGGAACGTGCCCGGCTCCGGTTGTCGGACAAACGCGTCGCCCCCCTGGTTGACCGGTACCAGGATATCCGCGGTGCACCACGCGATCGCCGTGGGCTGCCGCAGGAGCGGGACGAGCGGGGCCACAGAGTAGCTCCACCACGCCTCAAGGCTATCACCCAGGGCCGCACCGGTAAGCTCGCCCACCTTCCGCACCACGTGGATCACGGGCACCGGCCACTCGTCGGAATCCTGGATGTTCTGGTTGAAGCTATCGTTCCCAACGAGATATCGGATGTTGTAGTAAAGGTCGCTGATCGGCACCTCCGCCCACGCGCAGGCGGCACCGAAGCGCATCGCAGCGACGATGAGACACTGGTAGCCGCCAGCGCTGCCTCCGAAGTAGGCGATCCGCGTTCCATCCACCCACGGCAGCCGTCGCCCGAGTTCCGCCATCGACAGGGAGTGCGACAGACCGTCCCCGACGAGGTTCCCCCCGTGGTCCTCACTGAGCTTTGTCGGAGTGAGGATGGCCCAACCGTGGTGCACGAACGCCGCCGCCCCGCCGGAACCCATTCCGTAGTGCATCGAGATTGCGAGGGGAAGACCCTCAGCGGGTGGCTCGGGGATGTTCGGCAGATAGAGGCGAGCGGCGCCCACCTTGAGCGTGCCGTCGAAACCGCGATATGGAAACGTCAGGTCGACCTGGGCAATCTCGACGGCATACGACGTGTCCGCGAGTCGGTCGGTGTACCTCTCGATGAGGAGCGTGTCGCTGACTACCGCGTACGGTTGCCGGAGCGAAAGAGGCGGAGCCTGCGGCTCGAGTGCCATGCAGCACGCAACCGCCCAAGGCACGATCTGGATACCGGGCATCTCCGACCTCCTTTGCCGACGAACTCAGGGCGACCGACGTAGCACGGGCGCCTGGTCCTCTGCTCTCACGACCCGGCTGACAGACCCCGCCGCGCCGCTCCCCCGGCTCGTTGCTCGCCCGCGCTCAACTCACTCGTTCGGCGGCCTCGGCAGCGTGAAACCGCCGTCGATCTTGAACACCGAGCCGGTCACGTAGTCAGCCTGATCCGACGCGAGGTACGCGACGATGCCGCCGATCTCCTCGACGGTGCCGAGTCGCTTCCAGGGAAGCTTGGCTGCCGCCGCGGCCATCTCTTCGTCGCTCGTCCACTTCCGTTCGCCGGGAGTGTCAATCCAGCCAGGCTCGACGATGTTGACGCGGATGCGGTGGTCAACGAGTTCGGAAGCCAGTGTCATCGCCAGCGCGTGGCCGCCCGCCTTGGCCATGTTGTACGGCACGCAGCCCGCGTACGGGTACGGGACGTGCACCGTGCTGACGAAAACCATCGAGCCCCCCGTACCCTGGCGGACGAGGACCTTTGCCGCTGCCTGCGCGGTGTGTATGACTCCCCACAGACTCACGTCGAGCGTATAGGCGATGTCATCGACGGTCAACTCGACGAACGGCTTGCGAATGCTGTCGGCAGCGTTGCTCACGAACACGTCGAGGTGGCCGAAGGACTCCACCGTCTTCGCGAACATGGCGTCCACGGCTTCGCGCTCGCGCACGTCGCACTGAGCGGTGACGGCTTTCACCCCGTGGGCGCGGCAGCGTTCGGCGACGGCCTTCGCCTCGCCTTCGTGTGACCGGTAGTTGATGACGACGTGGTGTCCCGACGCGGCGAGCGCCTCAGCGCACCCGCGCCCGATCCCCCGCGATGCGCCGGTGATAAGGGCGACGCGCTCACGTGCTGGCATGGAAGGATCCTTGTCTGGTGCGTGCATCTGCTGCCGGGGTCTCATCTGGGACGGAATGATCGTCGGAGGCCGAGGTTGAGTCAAGCTGCTCCGCACGCCGCCCATGGAAAAGAGAAACCCCGCACCCTCGGATGAGAATGCGGGGAACGATCTCACGAACCCGTGGCCCGACAAACGTCAGCCGAGCACTTCGCCAGCGGACGCTTTTGTCACCTTCACGACGCGTCCGGCGCGGATGCACTTCGTGCAGACCCGGAGGTACGTGCGTGAGCCGTTGACGAGCGCATGAACGCGCTGGAGGTTCGGCTTGAAAAGGCGCTTCCGGCGGTTGGTGGCATGGCTCACGGTGTTGCCACGCTGGTGGGTCTTTCCGCACAGGTCACAGGCGTAGGACATCGGACTATCCCTCATTGCTCGTCGTTGACCGAATCAACAGGTGACGCATCGCGCATGATGCGGCTGCGATGCAACCAAGAGGTAATAGTATACCCATCTTTCCGCCGCGTTGCCAAGCCTTGCCGTGCATCGGTCCTGTCTCACAGCAGGTCCGTGTGCGGGGCGATGTATCCCGAGGCGCGTGACACTCCGTCGCTCAACGCGTATCATTAGACACGGGCGACCAGACGGGCGCTCCGGTTTCCGTGCTTCGCTCTCCCAACCATGCGCACGTGCGCCTATGCTGCTTCGTGAGATCGGGGAGGTCGGGTTCGTCGAGCGCATCAGCGGCGCGCTCAAGACGAGCTCGCACCACGTTATCAAGGGCATCGGTGATGACGCCGCCGTCATCCGGGTTGACGTGGGCATGGTGCAGGTGATTACTACCGATACGCTCGTCGAAAACGTGGACTTTCTTCGTGACACGATTCCCCCGGAGCAGCTCGGCCACAAGGCACTCGCCGTCAGCCTCAGCGATCTTGCGGCCATGGGCGCGCGACCGGACCACGCCCTTGTCACGCTCTGCGTCCCGGAGCGGTACACGGTCGAGTATCTTACCGCCGTCTACGATGGGCTGCGGGCGCTTGCCGGGCGCTTTGGTGTGAACATCCTTGGCGGCGACCTGTCTGCTGCGCTTCACGACCTCGTGATCAGCGTCACCGCGATCGGAAGCGCTCGCGAACACGAAGTCTGCTACCGGGACGGGGCCAAGGCAGGGGATGCCATCCTTCTCGTTGGGGTCATCGGTGAGTCCGGGGCCGGCCTGGACACCCTCGGTCCCCTTCCGCGGACTCCCGCGCAGGAGGGGTGCACCATCGAAGCCCTTCCCGACGAGGTGATCGCTACGTTGCGACGCAGACACCTCGAGCCGGAACCCCTCGTGCAGGAGGGGCGCTGGCTCGCACAGTCAGGCAAAGTGCGCGCGATGGTGGACCTGTCGGACGGTATCGGCACGGATCTGGGCCACATCGCCAAGGCGAGCGGGGTGGGCGCAGTGGTCGAAACGAGCTTGCTACCGGCAACGCCGTCGCTCCGGGCCTTCCTCGAAGCGACACGGCGCGATGCCCTCCGGTACCTTCTCTACGCCGGCGAGGACTACGCCCTCCTCTTCACCGCCGCTGAAAGCGACGTGGCAACCCTGACGGAAGCGTTTCGACGGCGGTTCCCAACGCCGATCACCCGCATCGGCACGATAACAGACGGTCCAGCCGTTGTCGTGCGGCGGCGAGATGGATCCGTCGTTCCGCTCGCGCGAGGGTTCAACCACTTCGGTGCAACGTAGGGCGACGCGGCGTTGCCTCGTCCGGTTGCGATGCTCGGCGCACCCATCTACCTTCTCACCGAGTCTGCATCGTCCGGACACCGTGGGCGTCCGATGCGCCGCTCACACCTCATGCCCTGGGAACCTGCCATGGCTGGAACACCGGTGAAGCTCATCAAGATGAGTCTCCACGAAGAGCGTACCTCGCAGTACCTCTACGCGGCAATGGAGCGTGTTGAGACGGGGACGCGGGCTCAGCTGTTCCACGACCTTCGCCTCGCCTCGGAGAAGCAGGCGGCGATCTGGGAGGAGAAGCTCCGGGCCGAGGGCGGGACCGTACGGCCGTATCAGCCGAGCCTCCGCGCACGGATCGTGCGGTCACTCATCGGGCTTTTCGGGGTACGGCCCGTACTGCCTGTGCTCGGAGCGGCGAAGGTGCGCGGACTGTCCATCTACCGGTCGGAAGCTACGGTCGAGGAGGTGAGGGAGGAGGCGTTGAGCACGGCAGCGGCGATGCAGAGCGAGAAGTGGCATCGCGCTGCTCAGGGCGGGGGAGCGCTCCGCGCCGCCGTGTTCGGCATCAACGACGGGCTTGTGTCGAACGCAAGCCTCATCATCGGCGTGGCGGGAGGTGCGGGCGGCAACGCGGACGTGGTCCTGCTCGCCGGTGTCGCAGGACTGCTTGCGGGCGGCTTCTCCATGGCGGCGGGGGAGTACATCTCGGTGGCAACGCAACGAGAGCTGTTCGAACACCAGATCGGGCTCGAGCGGGCGGAAATGGCGGCATTCCCCGAGGAGGAGATCGAGGAACTGTCAACCATCTACGAGGCGAAGGGGCTGAAGCCAGAGGAAGCAAGGCGCCTTGCAGCGCGCATTGTCTCCGATCCCGTCCATGGTCTGGACACCCTCGCGCGGGAGGAACTCGGGCTGGACCCGGAGGGACTCGCTTCGCCGGTCACGGCTGCAGGCGCATCGTTCGCGAGCTTCGCAATCGGGGCGCTCATTCCCCTCGCACCGTACCTCTTCGTTGCCGGACCATCGGCGCTCTGGGGTACCATCGGTGCGACGGAGACCGGACTGGTGGCGGTCGGTGCGTTTATGAGCCTGTTTACCGGTCGAAGCGCATGGTGGAGCGCTCTCCGGATGGCGCTGCTCGGTTCGGCTGCTGCGCTGACCACGTACAGCATCGGGAGTTGGCTCGGCGTATCGGTCGGATAGGCAGTCCCAATCACCGGACGATCTCACGGTGTACACCGAAAGCCCGCCGTCGGACTTCCTCACGAGCAATCGGGCGGCTTAGGAATCTGGACAGACGGCTGAAAACGGGACGTGGGACAGGGTTTCCGGTACTCCCGCGAGCCCTTGCCGGACACATGCACAGAGGGTCTGCACATGCCGCTTTCCATCGGATTCATTGGCCTTGCGCATCTCCACGTCACGACGTACGCGGAGGTGCTCAGCAGGATGCCCGGGGTGAGGCTCGTCGCCTGCTGGGACGACGATGAGGCGCGCGGGCGTGCGGCGGCGGAACGGTTCGCCATGGAGTTCGTGCCCGCCCTCGACGACGTGCTCGGCGATGGGAACATCGACGCGGTCATCATCGGGAGTCCGACCAACCGTCATGGCGACCACGTCGTGAGGGCGGCGAAAGCGGGCAAGCACATCCTCTGCCAGAAGCCTATGGCGCTCACGCTCGAAGAGTGCGATCGGATGATCGCTGCGGTGAAGGAGAACCGGGTGGTCTTCAGCGTGGCCTACCAGATGCGCCACGATCCCGTCAATCAGGCGATGCGCGCGATGGTGAGGGAAGGTTATCTCGGAAGGATCGGTCATGCGCGGCGGCGGCACTGCATCCCCGTGCTGTTCAACAAGGAGTTCGTGACCGGGGCGACGAAATGGCACGTCGATCCGATCCAGAACATGGGGATGTTCATGGACGATGCGACGCATGCGGCGGACTGGTTCTTCTGGACGTTCGGCAAGCCGACGAGCGTCGTCGCGGAGATTGACAACGTGCTCACGAACGTCGCTCCTGACGACACCGGTGCTGCAATCTACCGCTTCGCGGGGGGAGAGCACGTCGCGCCCGGGATGATGGGTGTCCTCCTCAATAGCTCGGTAACCCACGTCGCCGTGAACACGACCGAGATCTACGGGGACGAGGGGGTGCTGGTTCAAGACTACGGCGACGCGCCTTCGATGGCGCTTCCGCGTCCGACGGATGCCAGGCCGCTGAGGTTGTTCCGCGTCAGCCAGCATGACCGCGGGTGGCAGTTCCCTGACCTGCCGATCCCGGCCTCGCACGGAGAGCGCATTGCGGCGGTCCCGAGGCCGTTTGTCGAGTGCCTCCTCCACGGTGCGCCGGTTCCGGCAACGGCGGAGGAGGGGCGCGCGGCGGTGGAGATGGTGCTCGGCGCGTATCAGGCTGCGCGAAGCGGGCGGCGGGTGACGTTCCCACTGGCGTAGTGGCCCGTCGGTGGTGTGCCGTGAGCGTGGTCAGAACGCCTGCCCGATGCCGAACTCGAATCTCCAAGCGCCCGGGGCGCGGAGCGTGCGTGCGATGTCGATGCGAATCGGGACAGCCCAGTTGATGCGGGGTCCGAGCCCGGCGCTCACGGCAAACCGTCCCGCCTGCATGGCGGACCAGCCGCGAAGCTGGTCATCACCGACACCGGGCCGGCGCGGCCAGGCCTCTGCGGCGTCGAGGAACAAGACCAGCCCGAAGCGCTTCCATACGTTGGCTCGGAGTTCCGCCTTCCCGAGCAGATATGCCATCGCCGCCTCGGTGCGAGGGATGGTATCGAGCGTCGCCGTCCCGCCGGTCCCTCCCGCCGAGACGATGATGCTGGGGCGTGGTATTCCGGCCGTGATGTCGTCGCGCCGGTAGCCCCGCACCGTAGGCGTCTGGGCGCTCCGCCAGAAGAGGGAGAGAACGTCGAACGTGCCCCGCTCACCGACGAGATAGAACCCGCTGCTGATCGAGTATGCCGCCACTACACGCCGGAGAACCTCGTGGTAGTACTGGACGAGCGCTTCCGGCCTGACGTTCATCCTTCCAGGGCCGCGCGCGAGATTCGTGAGCTTCACCTGTGCCGTTAGCGCAAGCCCGCGCGTAGCGTTGAGGAAGTCGTCGCGGGAATCGTACGCGCCGCTCAACGTGACCGCGCCCTGATAGATCACGCGCCGACCGACGCCGAAGGGATGTCCGAGCGAAAGGTCCTTCCGGGAGAAGTCGTACGAGACGCCGAGCCGCGCAAGGGGACCGAACCGACGACTTACGGCTACCTTCCACTGCAGCGTACGGGTTGTGTCGCGAGGCGAGGTATCGGTGATCTCCCATTCCGAGGTGAGCACCTGATCCATCCGCACGTTCAGGCTCCTGCCGCCCACCCCAGGGATGACCCGTGGCAGGCCGATGCGCGGCTGGCTGTAGAAAAGGGAAACGGTCTGCTTCCCCCTCGATGCCTGTCCGTCCTGCCCGAGGACCTTGGCCTCTCCGCGGAAGTTGCTGAAGGTGACCCGCTCTGATGCGCGCAACCCCTCGATGCTGGAGAAACCGGCACGGGTCCGGATGTCCCACGCATCCCGCTCGGCAACGTCGATCGCGGCCCTCCGCCGGAAGGCCGAGTCGTTCCCGCACGCCTCCGGCGTCACCCGCGCCCGGCGAAACACCCCGAGGTCGGCGAGGTTCCCCTCGGCGTCAAGGATGCGCTGCCTGCCGAAGATCGCACCTTGACCGAGCTTCGCGTCCACCACCGATTCGAGGATGGCGCCGCTGTCCGTTCTCAGTGGTTCGGGAGCGTTCCCGTTGATGATCCGGAATCCGCAGACCCGGTACGGCTCTCGCTCGGTGACGCTGTACCGCACGGTGACCGTCCGGCGTTCGCGGTTGACCTCGACACGCTGCCCGATCTGGACCGCGGTGCTATCGAGGTACCCGGCGTCGGCGTACGCAGTCTTCAGGCTGATCAGGTTCTCTTCGGCGGCTGCCGGGGAGAAGTAGCGCTCCTGGCCATATCCCTTTTCGAACTGTTCCCTCACTTTCGTCGAATCGAGGGCCCGGACCCCGTCGAACCGAACGGCAGCGAGGGAGTAGCGTCCGGTCTCCTCGATTCCGGCGACGACGATGACAACATCGACGAACTGCATCTCCGACTCGCCACCGACCGGTTCCAGACTCACGCTCTCGATGTAGGCATCGAGATATCCCCGATTCCGGAAGAACTCGGCGATGCTGAGGGTGTCCGCGGCAAGATAAGTGTCGTCATGGCGCACGGGGAGCCAGAGATTGCGCCAGCTTGGCACGGGGTGCTGGATGACGCTCGCGAGCTTGCGCCGTTCCGGAACCTCTCTCCACTTCTCGTCGCCCGCTGGTGGCGGCGTGTCCGACGCAACGACCACGATGTCGCGCACGAACGCCGACCGCTTGGCCGTCGCAGCCGTCGACAAGGCGCACAGGAGGGCGGCCAGAATCGACCACCCCGGCCATGTTCGCACCCATGTCCCGTCAGTAGCGGATACGCAGTTGCACATCGGTCGTGAGTTCGTCCTGGGGAAGGAGATCGCCGGTAGTCAGGCTCTCTTTGGCGCGGTTCTGGCCGATGGTGAGAGATAGGGACTCCATCGGGGGCCAGAACTTCGGCCGTTCGAGGATGAGCCAGCGCACTTCCACCCGCTGCAGAGTGTTGATGCTCGAAATCTGCCCGACCGGCGTTGCCGCCGTGACTGTGACGTTCTGCCGGAAAAACCGGAAGCTCTGCGCCACTTCGACTTCGACATCGGTGCGCGCTCCGCTCTGCCCGGTCGCGCCGCCGGTTCCCTGTTCCTGCACCGTCACTCGGTCAACCGGCAGTACGGTGCCGAGTGCTGCCGAGAGCGTCGCATAGCCGCGATTCTTGAGGTAGGTGTTCAACCTGCTCTGGTAGTCGAAGCTCAGGTAGCCTTGCGGGATCTCGCCGTAGATGAGGATCTGCATGATCTGGAACTGGTTGACGTAGATGTCGCCTTCGGGCTGTTTCACGGCGGCCATCTCCGTCTTCAGGAGGCTCGGATACACCCCCGACGCGCTGAATGTCACCTCGTACCACTCGCCCTGCCCACCACCAGAGGAGCTTGCAGACGATCCCTGGCTCGGCGGCGTGATGGACGCCTTCGCCAGGATGTCGAGCGCCGGTTCGAACCGCGCCGGATCGGGGAAGTCCACCGTTGCCTGCTCAACGATGAACTCCCTGCCGAAGTAGCGGAATGCCGAGCCCGGGGAAATCTCCACGCGCCCCTGCAATTTCGGATTGTTGAGGTGCCCGGACACGATCATCTGCATCCACACCGAGGCATGTTCGCTCAGGTTGTTGTTGATGATGAGGGAGTCCTCCGTTGAGACGTTGAGGAGGAGTTCCGCGTTGTCCAGCACGGTTCCGTAGCTTGTCTGCGGCGGCGGCGCAAGGAGCGCTGTCGGTTGGGCGACGGGGTACTGGAACGTCGAACTGAAGAGGAGTACGTCGCCAGAAATGCGCGATCGGGCCAGCGTACCGCGCCAGTCGACATTCGCTTCGACCGTGAAAACCCCGACCGGGTCGGAGTAGTAGGAGTTGAGCAGAGGCTGGAGGACGAAGCTGAACAGACGCAGCCTTGGCGGGACAACCACCGGCTCGGTGCTGATGACGCTCAGAGTCGTCCGGCTGACACGTCCTTGAAGCTCGAAGCTGCCGTCCGCAAACGAGAATACCGTCTTCTCAATGGTGATCCGCTGGTCGGAAGGGTGGGCGAGAGCATCCGTCCCAACGAGAATCTGCGTTGGCGGTACGACCATCTCCTTCCCCGTGAAGCTGATCGTGACCGTGTCGGTCAACCAGAACGGCTCGACGACGGATTCCAGCTCGAGATACCCGCCGAGCAGGCGTGCTGTCCCGGTTATGGAGGGGTCGGCGAGGGTGCCGGATACCTGCACGTCGACCGCCAATGGAAGCGTGGCCGCGTAGGGGTGTCTGATCGCCGAGCGTCGCTCCTGCACCAATCGGTCGAAGAGCGTGAGGGGAACGTTGAGGCGCTCTCCCCGAGCGTCGGGAGGAAGGTACTCGACCTGGCGCCCGTACGCGGGCACCGGCATGCTGCTCGGCCATGGCGGAGGTGGCTGATACCGGCGGAGCGGCGGAAGGAGGTCTTCCAGAAGGTTCACCAGTTCGAGGTGTCCGGAGTAGACCTCAGCCTGCACTTCGTTGGAGGACGGGTTGATGCGACCGGCAACGCTCAGGGTATCTCCCCCTGAGTAGAGCTGCCCGTATTCCACGGCGAAGACCCCGTTACGCAGCGTAGCACCGAGGAGGAGCGAATCGCCGCTGGCACCGGCGACGGTCAGATCGCGGATGTGCATGCCGATGTCCGCTTCCGGCGTTTCAAGGTCCATGTTCCACCACAGGGACGCGGAAAGCGTTCCGGAAAGATCGGAGGGAACTCCTGTCACCTGAAGCGCGCCGAGCAGCGGAAGGGCGATGTGCCGCGCATCTTCGAGCGAAAGACGAGACACCTCAAGGAACAGCCCTCTCTCGGTCGTGTCGGCGGAGTGCGCCAACGCGATCCGGCCCGCGCCACGGCCCCGGTAGCGGAGCTGCAGAATCAAGGAATCCGCAAGTGGTCTCTTGGCGTCTCCGATCCGGATTGCGGTCGGCCGCACGAGGCTCAAGGAACGGTTGAACGGTGCGGCGACGACAACCGAGTCAGCCCGGAGCGTCCCTTTGAACGACCCTATGTCGCCGAAACCTCGGCCACTCAGACGCAGGGCCCCCGTGAAGTCAACGGTTCCTGCGCGTAGCCCCTCCCAGTTGGGGATCATCGCGCCTACGTGCTCGAGGTTCAGCTCGGTGCTGAACATCGGCTCGACCGCGGAGGAAGCGCTCGGCAGCCCGAGCGCCGCACTGGTCGCCGTGAACTGCCCCTGAGCGCTACCGAACGGGAATCTGGCGAACAGGTCCGAGACGCGCAGGGTGTCGGAGTCGAATGCGATGAGCGCGCGCATCGAATCGACCGAAAGCGAACGCCAGCGAACGCCTTTCGCCAGAACCCGTCCCTCAGCGACGGGTCGCTCAACGACTCCCCCCAGATGCATCCCCGCTTCGAGCGTTCCCCTCACGCTGACCTCGCCAGCCGTCAGCAAAGCGACGAGGCCGTGGAGATCAATGCCGTCTGCGGCCACCGCGAAGTCCAGGTCCCCCCTCTGCGTGATGTTGCCTTCGAGGGACAACCGTTGGCCTGCGCCGATCAGCGTGACGGGCGGGAGGGAAAGAACACCGCGTTCCAGGGAGAATCTCGCCGGAGGGTTTGCGATCTGGTACGTGACGTTGCCAAGCCGCACCTCCGCGCGCTCCAGACGTGCGAGCACGGAGAGACTCCCGCGAACCAAGGTGTTCCAGCGGAATCCGATCGTCCCGTCCGATATACCCGCCACCTGGCTGATGTCCTGCTTCGTCAGGGCGGCCAGGATGCTGCCGAGCTCAAAGTGCTCCCAGGTGACCGTGACGTTCGACTGCCCTCCGGAATCGCTTGCGACGGACCCTCGCGCGTGAAACGTCTCCGCGGAGTTCGCCGCCTCGAAGGTGAGTGTCCCTTCGCTCCAGTCCATCTCGCCCTTGATGCTGCCCACGTCCTGTCCTTCCCACGATATCGGAGTCGTCCGGACACTGGCGCGAAGACGAGGTGAGGCGACGGCCCCGCCGCCGGTGACGACGGCGGAGATGTTCCCCGCGACGCGGTACTGCTCTGCGATGTTCCCCGCAAGCTCGGCGATCGGCCATGGGCCGACGACCGCGCTCAACTGCCGCAGGACCGTCAGCCGGTCGAGGAGAACGGCGTCCACCGACAAGCGCGAATCGGCGCTTTTCAGCGATGCGACGAGAGTGTCTGGCGAAGGCATGCGCACCGACAGCGCCATGTCGGGCAGTTTCATGCCCGGCACTGCAACGCCCCGCGCGTCGGCGTGCAAGGCCGCCTCCGGAGACATGGGCGACCCCCGGATTGTCGCGTGAGCGGACAGGTTCGCGTCGAACCCCTCGACTCCGAAGGCACGGAGGAGCGTGTCAACGTGGGAAGCCGCCAGCGTGGCGGTGAGGTCAACATCCTCTACGCTCCGGGCCTGCCCCGCAACGGTCAGATTGACGCCGAGCGCCTTCAGATTGCCCCGGGTCTTCGCCTGTTCCTGCGACCAGGAGGCGCTGAGTCTGCCGATGGGCACACCGGCCACGGAAAGACCCTCGGCTTCAAGCTCGACATGGGACGAAAGGGACCGCACGCGGAAACCGGCGCGTCCGCGCGTTCTTCCCACGTACTGCACGCGCGTGTTCAGCTTGCCGCGCAGTTGCCTTCCCGCAAGCGCTTCGGCCAGCACTGGCGTCCGGGCCGCGGAATCGAGGTCGATGTCGACAAGGGCAAGGTCAACCGCAACCTGCCCCGTCCGCGGCGGCACGGGCATCCTCGCCGAAAGGCCCACCGTGCCGCCTGCCACCGTGCAACTGCCTCGGAGGCTCACGACGCTGTCCCGCGTGGTGAGGTAGAACCGTGCCTCCGAGAGGCTGCCCCATGGGGTGGACACGCCGGGGGATTCGAGCGTCGCTTCGACCATGGGCTGCCGGTCCCACCCAACCGATCCCCGCAGCGTCAGGCTCCCGCTCAGGTCGATCCCGGAAACCCGGCGTGGCAGTTCGTCAAGCTGGACCTGCAACGACCCTTCGCTGAGGTACGGTCCGTTCGCGACGTCCGGCACCGTCGCGTGGCCCCGTGCAAGAACTCCGGGCCCCTGGATCACCAGTCCCCCGACGCGCAGCGACGGCCCGCGGAACAGCAGGTGTCCGTTGCCCGCGAACGGGATGCCGCCGAGCGCCCCCGCCCGTGCGGTTCCCGACAGGTTGAGGACCACCATGAGTGACGAGTCCTCCGCCGACGCAGACGAGCGGAGGCTCACGCTGGTGAGGGAAAGCGTCAGAGTGTCCCCGGGACCGGGAACCCGCAGCGTCACCCCGTGAACGACCACGTACTCCGGCACGTACGGCAACACCGGAGCAATGGACCACGCGACAGGTTCCTTCGACCTGGTGGTGTCCTGTTCCAGCGA
>Ga0315282_10011583_pt1 | contig 13620 bp, 11 predicted proteins | sample YL17G07_20_MG_FD_203693 | JGI IMG/M metagenome (GOLD analysis project Ga0315282, IMG submission 203693) | Sediment microbial communities from Yellowstone Lake, YNP, Wyoming, USA - YL17G07_20 | ecosystem: Environmental > Aquatic > Freshwater > Lake > Sediment | place: USA: Wyoming | collected... | reverse complement strand
GCTCAGGATGGCGGAGGTATATGCGCCGATGGCCGCCAGTCCAGCATGTCCCAAAGAAAAAAGGCCAGCATACCCGGTTAAAATATTCAACCCGATGGAGATGATTATGTAAATGAATGACAGAACGGCAAGGAAGGTGTAATAGGTTCCCGCATATAGGGGCAAACTGGCCAGAAAGGCAAGAACAAGGATGATCAAAACCGACCCGGGGAGATTGGATCGACGGATCTTTTGCATTCCCTAAACCTTTTCAATCGTTCGGATTCCAAACAGTCCCTGCGGCCTCAGGAAAAGCAGTAAAATTACGATGGAAAACCCGATAATGTCCCTGATTCCGCTATAGAGGTATCCCGAAATCATCCCTTCCACCACGCCATACAGAATCCCGCAAATAAAAATACCCTTGGCCGATTCCAAGCCTCCGATGATGGCTATGCCAAAGGCTTTGACTCCGAGGACCGTCCCCATCGTGGCTTCCGCAAGGGTAATAGGGGCGATCAAGACGCCCGCCGTACCCGCGATACCCCCGGAGATGGAATACGAAAGGAGGGATATAAATGTAGTGTTGATGCCCATCAAGGCCGCCATATCTAAATTAAAGGCCGTCGCCCGCAAGGCCTTTCCGGTCAAGGTTTTTTTATAAAAAACCTCCAGCAGAATCATGATCAACAGGGCCGCGGCGATGATTAATAATTCTTGCGGATAAATTCCTATGCCGGAAAATTTAATGGCCGTCTTCCCCAGACTCGAGGGGAAGGGGAGTGGTTCTCTTCCCCAGATCAACTGAGCTCCATTGATCATGAGCATTCCAACGGCCAGGGTGCTCATAATCCAGACGTAGGACCCGGCCATGACAAAAGGATGGACACTGATCCTTTCCATGAGGACGGCAAAGAGGAAAATAAAAACGATCACCAGGAAAAGCGATAAAAATATGTTAAGCCCCCACCAGACGTAGCAGGTAAAGCCCAGCATCGCCCCCAGCATGACCCACATGCCCAGCCCGAAATTGAGGATGTTCATGGTGGTATAGGTAATGCTGTACCCCACGGCCACCAATCCATAGATACTTCCCGTGGCAATCCCGCTGATCAAAATGGTTAGAAAAAATCTCATTCGACCACCTTAGGAATGTTTGGTTCCATCATTCGTTTTCCCACATCTTAATTTTTTCACCCCCCCCACCCTCCCCCCCTTGGAGACTGTGTCGCAAATCGTTTTCCATCAGCCGGGGTTCAGGGGTGAGCGCCGCAGAATCGGCCGGAATAAACCAGTCATGAGGAGCTCGCCTGCGGTCCGCAAAGGGAAAGTCGGCGACTTCTTGAATAGAATCGGCGGCTTTGCATCTCGAACGATAAAAGCAAACACCGACGCCAACCATGAAAGAATAGCCGCCTCATTCTGCAAGCGAACCCTTGGACCCCGGCTGAAAGCCCCCTCCGCCTATTGCGACACAGTCTCTCGAAGAAGAGGGTGGGGAGCTATAGCTCCCTGGAAAGAGGGTTTGAAAGATCTTCCGATCTCTCCCGACCTTGCCCTTATTCCAGCTCGGCCGTCTTCTTGTTGATATACCTCTTCTGCCCCGAGGGGGGAATGTTTACATAGGGGCCTTTCCCGTCAAAATTCACTTTCAAGAGTTTCCCGGCAGTCCACCGGCAAAGGAAGAAATCCTGGTCCCAGATGAAAGCTTCGTGACGGTCTTTGGTAAAGACCGGGCGTTTAAATTCCCTCGTCAGGCCGCCGTAGGAGGGGATATTTTCAAGTCCATCCCGGATGGCCTTGGGATTTGGGCCGGCTTTGGCGATTACCTGGGCCAGTAGATAAATTTCATCATAAGCGGCAAGCGTTCCGGTTACGGATTCCAGATTTGGCCCGTATCTCCGGTTATATTCGGCTAAAAACTTATTTAGTTTATCCGTTCGAGGGCCGTCGACCGTCACCCAGGTGGTACACATCACGCCTTCCGCCAACCCCTCTGCCGCTTCCCAAAAGGATAGGCTCGCCAGAGCATGGGTCGTGATGATGGGCGTCTTATCTCCCAATTTATCTTTGGCTCTCAGGGCATACACATTCTCCCTTACGATCCCGTAATTCAAGATGACATCCGCTTTTGCTGCCCTGATTTTCAGAATCTGGGGGGTCATATCGGTATCCGCCGCATCGTAGGTTTCATCCGCCACTGCTTGAATGTTGGCTTCCTTCAGTCTCTGGCGCAAGCCGGTTCTTCCGGTGACCCCCCATCCTCCCGTCCAGGTGAAAAGAGCTATGTTTTTGTATCCAAACTTTTCCCTGGCAAAGGTGAACATCGCCTTGGTTTGTCCCGTCCCGTACATCTGAAAACGGAACATATAATTCGGCAGGCCTTTCTGCGCCGCCTCATTCTCGATGATCTCCATGGCATCGGTGATCACTATCACGGGAACTTTTAGCTCATTATTGATGATGGGGGCCAAGGCGATATTGGATGCGCTATTCGAGCATCCGAGCATGGCCACAACTTTTTCTTTTTCAACGAGTTTGCGGGCATTGGCGATGGTTTTGACCGGCTGGTGCTCGCTATCCAAACATATAAACTCCACTTTTTTCCCGTTGATGCCCCCTTTGGCATTGATTTCATCGACGGCAATGGTCGCTGAACGCATGACCCCTACTCCGTAGGTCGCCCCCGGGCCTGTCAAGGCCATCGTCCCTCCAATCCGGATGGTATTCTGAGCCCGGGCAGGATCGTCCGGCATCCCCCCGAAAATCAACAATGCCATCATGGCCGAAAACAACAAACATCTGGTACCCCTCATGTTGACCTCCTTTTTTGATATTTAGGGCCTTTTTCCAACCCCTAACTTGTTCCTCATCCCGTCCCTGGAATATTCTTGCAGGTCATTTTAGGAACCGCAAGCCATTTCCGGGCCTATCTCTTTAATATTATGAATCGCTGCTAAGAAAGTACCAAATTCCTGTGGCCAAGCCGTTAAAAAGATCTTCTCCCGAACTTCCCCCCATTTCACCTATTTTATGAGCGGAGGCTATAACCCGGCCCATCTCTTCCGATAAAAGTGCAGTCTGAATGAATTTCCAAACCGGGGCAGCCATTTCACCGTTGCCGGCATCCTCCATCATGGCGATACTCACCCGGGTGGTCTTCCCCTTTGCTTCTTTGTTTACCTTTTCTATGATTTTGTTTACCGCATCAGGAGGATTTCCCCTCGCCTGGCTGACCGCTATTCCTGCGGTTATGAATCCGGAGAGAAAATCATCCCCCGATGGAGTAAGGCCGGGTCCAAAACCCAAAATAGATCCCAACGCAACCGTGACTCCCTCCCCGGAGCGCTTCCTGGCGGCGCAGAGAAAGGAATCGATTCTATCCCAGAGTTTCGGATCCGGACCATAAAATAGGGCTTTTCCTCTCCCGGCGGGGAAAGATAGCCCCTCCTTCTTGAATTCCGGGGAGGCGATGAGCCCCATTCTGGATAGAAAGTAATCGGAGAGGGGCGAGCAGCCGACTCCTCGAATCGTTTTTCTCGTCCGGCGAAAGCAGTTGGCCGCGGCAATCAGATTCCTCGCGATCCTCTCTCTGGGCAAAATTTCTCTGGGGATATTTCCTTTAGGATTAAATTGGGCTGCTTCCTGGACAGAAATGAGAACCCTTATGGGGGGAAAATATAACACGCCATTCAGCGTGGCAAAGGGTAGACCCAAATAAATCTGAGGAAATATCTTTTCGAAGAAATCTTCTGTCGATAATAATATGGATCTTGGAGTCAGGGCAAGATCTTCCGCCCCTATATTTATTAAAAACCGCTCACCCGCTTCCAGGTTAAAGGAGCGATCAAAAATAGAGGCAATCGAACCCCGAATCTCTCCCGACAAAACCTCCCTCAGGATTTTTTGGCTCACGAAACGAGCCTCAATATACCGAGAATCTCTTCCGATATTCCGTTGGGCATTCAAGGAATAGATTCAGAATAACCCATTTTTCACAGGGCGGCTATTGCTTTTTCAAAACATTCCAAGGGGGAGATGACCACCCCAACCCCGATGTATCCAACATTCTCATCCTTGTGATTGATGGCCGTGGTTATGACCGGGGTGAACCCAGTTTCCACAACTTTTCTTATGTCGATCCCGGTGGGGATGCCCCGGAAATCTAAATAGGGGATCTGGTAGGCATGGTTTTCCCCCACGGTGATCTCATACATGTTTAGGGTATGTTCGACCATTTCCTTCGGAGTCCCTCCAACGATCAGACAAATGGCCGGGCTCGAGGCGGCGCACATGCCCCCAAAGCCGGCGGTTTCCTTGATTCTGCTCCCCCCTAAATCCGCGAGGGAATCCTCCGCCTTAAATCCCGGGAAATACAACCCCTTCACGGGCGGGGAGGGGGCTGTAAACCATCTGTCTTTCAATCCGCTCACTCGAATCCCATATTCAACGCCGTTGTTGGACATGGTAGTCACCACGGTGCTGTTTTCGATGTTATGGGCTGGGTCGAGCATGGATTTGCAGACCGCCAAATGGGGAGTCGCATAGAACATATCCAGGTTTTCAGTCATAAAATTAAGAATTTCTAAGAATACGTCCTTGGGTAGATCCGCCTGAATGTAACCCCTCATGATCTCCGCAATGAGCAGGGCGGTCGCCGCCTGATTTCGGTTATGCAGCTCATCCCCCATCAGGATCGACTTTCCCACCAGTACTCGGGCATCGATTCCCCCGATGATCTTCAGAGCTTTACTCGTGGCCGGGGCAAATACATCCCGGATCCATTTTTGAATCTCGATCGCCTCCGGCTTATAGATTCCAGTGTAAACTTGGGGCTTCCTTCCCGTGTTGATGGGACCCGCATAGGCTTTATTCCCGAAGGCAATATTTTCGATTTCACATACCGCCATGGAGGCAGAAATGGGCCCCGACATGGGCCCCACAGCGTCATGATGGGTGTTGATATCCAGCTCCACCTCTCCCTTTTTGATCAATGCTTCCGCTTCCTTCATATTCTTGCAGAGTCCCTCGAAGATCATCGCCCCGGTAATGGAAGCCTTCATGGGAATACACATCTGGTCCCACTCGACGGGAGGCCCGGAATGGAAAATGCGATTTTTTTTCATCCCCGGAATCACCTCTCCCGCAATTCTTACGTCTTTCCATACGGGATGGGATTCAACGATTCTTCGGCAAGCCTCCTGATTGGCCTTCTCAATATCCATTTCTCCAACCTCCCTGACCTATTTGGTGAGACTCTTAAGCTTCTCCAATATCTCCGGGTTGGTGGAAGCAGGCGGTTTCCAGTCCACCTGAACGAACTCCACCCCAAGGCCCTTAAAATGGTCGACCAGTTTTTCGATCCCCACGTTGATGACCTTTATGCGGGCGGCAAATAAACTCAGGATCGGGCTTTTTTCAGGCATTTTAAACCTTTCATTCCTCTTCCTTAAACGAAAGGATCGGTTTCTTACCTGGAGCCAATCAACCCCGCTAAAAAAGCGGCGCGGGTGCTGCTTTCCGTGACGATGGCCCCTGCTTTTTCCAGTTTCTCTTTTTGCCCGGCATAATTCTGCGGGTCCCCCTCAGTACCAGCCAAGGATATCACGAAGGACAGATAGCCGCCCCCCTTTTCGTAGGCTCTCTTCCCTTCGGCTATGATCTTGGCCAAACCACTCCCGGGGTCTGGATGGGCGCCATACCCCAGAAAAATATCGAGAAGGAAAACCCGAATGCTCCCATCCTCCATTTCTTTCGTGATCCTCTCCAGGCGCAGGGTTGGATCAATGATGGGGTGCAGCTTTCCCTTGGTAAAAACGTCCTCCCCTAAATCAACGATGCAGTGCTCTTTGCTCAGCCGTGGATCTTCCAAAGGAAGAGTTTTCCCGTAGGCCGGGTAAGAATACATCTGATTCAGGAAAAGAGGGAGGATTTCATTTGCTTCATCGGCCAGAGTCCCGCCGGTAAACAAAGCCCTTAGGTATTTCTGTTCACTGGAAAACTTAGAAGTTTCCGCCTGAATAACCGCCCCCATTTGTTCGGAGACCTTCTCCCGCGTCAGGGGGGGCGGGATTCTTGCTCCCCGGGCTAAAGCCACGCTCGAGGCGGCAATATGTTCCAGGTTTGCCGCCGCATAGATTTTTTCATGTTTGATTTGGGGTAAAAATTGGGTGTTGGGGAAAAAGCCCACGATGGCCTTCCTGGATTCTCCGGCGCTTTCTACTACCCGCTGGGCGACTCTTTCATCACAATGTTTGGACATGAGCACGAGCACTTCTGTTTCTTTGTCCGCCAGAAGAGCTTCCATGGCCATAAGAAAGGTTTTCCCGCCCACCTCTTTTGCTAAATCACGCCCCCCTGTCCCGATGGCCTGGGATACCCCTTCGCCCATCCGGTGAATCAAACAGCAGACCTCCTGCATTCCAGACCCCGACGCGCCGATGATCCCTATTTTCCCCCGTCGGACGACATTGGAAAAGCCCAGGGGAATGCCGGATAGAATGGCGGTTCCACAATCAGGCCCCATAAGGAGCAGACCTTTTTCCCGAGCCAATTCTTTTAGCTCAATTTCGTCCCGTAAGGGAACGTTATCGCTGAATAAAAATACGTGTAACCCTTGGCTCAACGCCTTTCTGGCCTCTAAGGCGGCATACTGCCCGGGAACGGAAATGATAACCAAATTGGCGCCTGGAAGACGTCTCAGCGCCGAGGAGATCGATTTGGGAAATACCTGCTCCTGGCCAAAATATCCGGATGTTGGCCTTTTAGCCAGGAAATATTTATTGATCTCCTCGACCCCGAAAGACAAGGCTTCTTTCGAAACGGCCTGGAATACGATACAGAGATCACTGGGGCCCGCTTCCTGGATCTGGGGGTTCATTAACCCAGCTTCTCTGAAGGTAGCCTTGTTTTCAGGGGTGGCCATGGCAATACCACAAGAAATGATTCCGGGGATCCCGCTTAAAATCGCCTGAAGCTGCATCAGCTTCATGGAATCCTGGTAGGTACTCTTTTTGACTTCGGTGTACGTTTCCATCTCTCCTCAACGAGCACGATCCATCAGAAATGAATTTCAAGGGACCCAAATATAAAAAAAATTGCCTTTTTTCCGCTAAGGACGAACCCCCGGGAAGCAGTAAACCGAATTTCAATTAACAAGATCGGGTATTTTTGTCAAGTCATTTTAGCTCATCTGCCATCCAAAATCCAAACGGGAAAATCCTGAGAATCCGCGATTAGACACCCCTAAGGGTTTACCCATACGGCCGCCAGCCTCTGCGCCAAGAAGCCGGCCGAGATCACCCCTTCGGGGCGAAAAGGGAGAGGGAATTATTTCAAGTTTGTCCAAGAAGGCGTTCCTCTTGGCCGGAGGCCGGATCTGGTTGAGGGTGGGCTGATAAGGGGTTTGGGGGGATGGTCGTCGGTTTTGGCATGGAATGGTGATTCTGTTCAAGGGGTTTTATCGGCGATGGATGATTTTGCCAGGAGGAATTTGCGGATTCCTCGTTCTCGCAAGGATTTGTCTTTTTTGGCCCGAAGAGTTTGTGATTTTCATGATCCAGGATCTTGGAAGCATCCAATCTCGCCAATCTCGGCATGTGGATTTCACAATTTATTCCTCTTACCCTGTCAAGCAATTTCTCCACGCCCCCCTTTGCGTCAGTCATCCTTGTCAACTCCGTCCCCAATCCCCATAATTTCTTTGACACCGCAATTACCTTCCCAGTATACTCATACTCAACGTAAATCGAGTCCCCTCGAAACGGGCGCAATCTGAAAGGAGCTGGATCATGAAAAAATTCACAAACGGCAAAAAGCCGCAGGTAGGCAGCATCTGGTCGGTGTGGGTAGCGGCTCTTGCGGCCTTCATGTTCGTCCCCGGTGATGCATGGGCTGCTGGCGGACCAGCGGCAAGCGACAGCGTGTTTATCAGTCCCGCGCAATTGAAGGAGCTGCTCGGGAAACCAGGAGTCAAGGTGATCGACGTACGGGGTGCCGCCGATTACGCCAAGGGACACATTCCCGGCGCCATCAACATTCCCTGGAGCGGAATCCAGGTTCCCGAACGCGATGGGCTCCGGAACAAATGGGCCGATGATGCGGTGATCGAGAAGGTCTTGGCGCAGGCGGCATTGGCCTACGATGACCATGTGATTTTGTACGATACGGGAGCAATCGGGCCTGGAATAGCTTTTGCAATTTTCACCTACGCGGGATTCGACAAGCTGCATGTACTGGACGGCGGCATCGGCGCCTGGGATGGAGCCGTTGACTCGACACCCGTCAGACCGGCGGAAAGCAAATTCGTCCTGTCGCGCAAAAGGGGTAATTTCGTGGTCGGCAAGGATTACGTGGCCGGCAAGATCGGCGATCCGACAGCCCAAATCGTCGAGGGCCGCGTCCTGCAAGCCTACGAAGACGGGCATATTCCGACCGCGAAGCATGTGGATCCCGCTGTGTACGTAAAGGAGGGAAAGTTCCTGAAACCCCGCAACGTCATTCGGCAGGACCTGGCGAAAAAAGGAGTCACTCCCGAAAAGCAGATCGTCTTATCCTGCGGCAGCGGCGGGGCGGCGTCGCGAAACTTCATGGTTCTGAAGGAACTCGGATTCAAGAACGTCGTGCTGTATCTAAACTCCTGGGATGAATGGTCCATCGATCCCACCAAAGTGCAGGAACTGGGCGTGGCTAACTTCACCTTTTCCGGAAGCGCCGTCAACGGCAAAAATTCGCTGGGTCCTCACTTTTTCAGCGAACCCGAACTCAAGTCGGCGCTCGACCAGAAAGCCGTGGTGGTGTTGGACGTGCGTTCAGCAGCCGATTTCAACATCGGCCGCATCCCCGGCTCCGTCAACGTCTACTGGAACGACACCCTGGACGCCAACCGCAACCCGAAATCTGCCGAGGATCTGACCGTCCTCTTCGCGAGGAAGGGTGTCACTCCAGACAAGCACATCGTGATCTTTACCCGGGGCGGGGTACAGCTAACGTATATGTACACCCTGCTCAAACTGTTAGGATATCCCCAGGTCAGCGCCTACACGGGCCGCTGGGATGGATGGGAAATGCCTTCGTGGAAAGCGATTTCGGGCCGGTAGGAAAAAGGGGGAGGCAGGTAGGGCGAAATGGTGATCCCGCCTGCCCGCGGTATACCGTTTCATCCCTCTTTTACCACAGCCCAAGAAACTTCCACCAGGCGAACCCGACGGTCAAAAAGATAGCGATATTCACAAAAGAAATAATCAACCCCAGGGTCCACCAGGTTTTTTGATCTATGTATCCGGCATTGAAATAGAGGGAAAAAATCTTGTACAGAAAGTAGGGAAGGATGAGGAGAGCCAAAAAACCGGGCACGCTGGCAATAAAGGCCCATCGACCCCAGGAAAGGGTGGCCCCTAATCCCCTCTGGCGTATTGCACTGCGGGAGAAGTCGGGACCTCGAAGAAGTGTAAGAATTCCTGATCCCGGAAGGATTGGGCTTAACTTATCAACGAAACAAAGGGGGATAAAATTACCATGGACGACAAGTTCATGACAAGTCCTTTCAGTGAAGAGCATGAGCTCTTCCGTCAGCAATGCCGCAGGTTTGTGGAAAAAGAGCTGGCTCCCCATGCCAAAGAATGGGAAGAGAAGAAAGAATTTCCCAACAAAGTCTTCCGCAGGGTGGGGGAGATGGGATACTTAGGGATTCTCATCCCTGAGGAGTACGGGGGATCGGGGGGAGATTACCTGATGGCCTCCGTCTGGTCCGAAGAAATGGCTCGAATCGGCTCTGGAGGGGTACGAGCGGGTTTAGGAATGCACAGCCTCATCGTCATGCCGGCAGTTTCCAGGTTCGGAAGCGAGGAGCAGAAGAGGCGGATTCTGGTCCCCGGCGTCCGGGGGGAGAAGATCGGGGCCCTCGGCCTGACAGAGCCCGTTGCCGGGTCGGACCTGGCTAAAATCCACTCCACGGCAAAGCGGGAGGGCGATCATTACATCCTGAATGGTTCCAAGACATTTATCACCAACGGGAACCGGGCAGATTTCGCGCTTGTCCTCTGCAAGACAGACCCGGGCGCGGGCTACAAAGGTTTCTCCACCCTGATCGTCGAGAAGGGGATGCCGGGGTTCCTCCAGGGAAAGCCCCTGGAAAAATTGGGCTGGCGCGCCGGGGATACGGCCGAATTGATCTTTGAAAACGTTGCCGTTCCCCTGGCCAACCGTCTGGGTGAGGAAGGGATGGGCTTCTACAATGCCATGGCCAATCTCGAGTGGGAAAGATTGCTCATGGCTCTGGGAACCATATCCGGCGCCCAGCATGCCGTAGAAAAGACACACACTTATGTTCTGCAGCGGGAGGCTTTCGGCCGCCCCATCGGAAAGTTCCAGGTCAACCGGCACAAGATGGTCGATATGGCCGTGGAGATTGAGGCCGCCCGGCAGCTGAATTATCACTGCTTGCGAAAATTAGTGAACGGGGAACCCTGCGCCCGGGAGGTATCCATGGCCAAGATTTTTGCCGCCGATGTGGGAAATCGGGTGGCCACAACCTGCCTGCAGCTTCATGGGGGCTACGGATACATGGAAGAATACGAAATCGAGCGCTTCTTCCGCGACGTCCGGATCAACAGCATCGGGGGCGGGACCACTGAGATCCTGAAGGAGATTGTTGGCAGAATGATGGGGCTGTAAAAGCAAGAATTAAAAATTCATGCTTCATTTATTTCCTTAATGGCTGGAAGTACCCGTGGCCGAGTGCGAAGTACCATGTCGGGGAAACGAATCCAGTTGTGACGCTGCCCTGGAAAAGGAGTAAGCCTGCATGATTTGGAAGTCTGATATGGAATCCGCTGCGCACGTTCTGCACGAACGTCCCCTTCTACAATTTTTCTTCCGTCGGAGGAAGCGGGGTGTTCTCTCCCGCCGTATCAATGAAGGAGCCAGCGCCTTAGGGTTTCAAGCGAAACGGCCTGCCCCCCGGGCCGGGCACAAGCAAATTTTTTTGCCTCAAATACCTGCAACGAAGAACTAGGTATGCCAGAGCCGTTTCGGATCAGATCTCCCAGGCCGCCTTGGCCCCCTCCGTGGTAGCTTCGATGATACGGCGAGGGTCTCTTGCATCGCCGATGACGAAATGGCGAATATTCTTTCTCTGGAGCATCTCCTTGAAATCCTGCCGCGGGGTAACCCCTACGGCGACGATCACCTGTTTGACCGGTTTGATTTCCCTGTCCTTCCCGTCGGTGCTGACGATGACTCCTCCCTCCTCAATCCGGATCACCTTGGTATTGAACATGAGTTTGGCCCCTGCGGCTCCCAGACGCCTGTGCAGCATGGTTCCATGCGCCGATATCGGAGGGACAGGCGGTTTTTTGAGCATCTCGACCAGGGTTACGTCTTTAACGCCCTTCTGACAGAGGAAATCGGCTGTTTCCATACCCACCAAACCCCCGCCGATGACCACGACATAGTCTTTCGGTTTAACTTCTCCGTTCAAGATCTGCCACGCATCGCACACGACGGACATGGTAATGCCCTCGGCCGGGCAGGCGGCTTTATCGGCCCCTATGGCCAGAATCACGACATCAGGGTTTCCCCGGTCGATCATCTCTTCGGTGACCTCCGTTCCTGTCCGAATATTCACGCCCTTTTTCCGGCAATTGGCCGTGAGTGTCCTGATCCATTTGCCGTACACCGATTTATGGGGTGCCTTTTCCGCAAACCGTATCTGCCCGCCGGTTTCTTTTTCCTTCTCCAACACGGTGACCCGATGTCCGAGCCGTGCGGCTTCAGATGCGGCGGTTAGTCCCGCCGGCCCCCCACCGATCACCCAAAGATTGCGGCTGATTTCAGCGGGACCGCTGGGATAAAGAAGCTCCTGGCCGGTTTCAGGATTGATAGCACATCGGATCGATTCCCGCTCCAAGGCCAGTCGCTCGATGCAACCCTGATTACAGGCCAGGCATTCGCAGGTGTCTTCCGGATGCCCTTCCAGGGCGTTCTTCAGAAAGTCGGGGTCGGCAAGGTGCTGGCGGGCCACCGCGACAAAATCAGCATCCCCCCGGGCAATTACCTCGTTCATCAAAAAGGGGTCCGTGAAGCGCCCCACGGCGACAACCGGAACATGGGTAACCTCTTTGACCTTGCGGGCCAGCCAGGCTTTGAACCCCGGCTCATATTCAACCGGTGCACTCGGATTCGGAGCATCCGTGAAGACTTCCGCATTCCCGTGCGTACCGAAAGACACGTTAATCATATCCGCTCCGGCATTGACCAGATCCGGGATGATGGTCTGGATGTCTTCAATCGTGTACCCTTTTTTGATGCCCTCCTCCCCGGAAATTCTTATGGAAATGGGGAAATTCTCTCCGACCCGTTTCCGTACTTCCTGGAGGCACTCGACCATGAAGCGAGCGCGCCCCCGGAAATCTCCGCCATATTCATCGGTCCTCTTGTTGGAATGGGCGGAGAGAAATTGCATTACGAGATAACCATGCGCTCCATGAAGTTCCACCGCATCAAATCCTGCGATTTTCGCGCGCAGAGCGGCAGCACCGAATGCGTGGATCGTCTCTTTGACCTCCTCCAGGGTCATTTCACGGGGAGTCCCGAGGATGCCAAAAACATAGCTCGGAACGGCGGAAGGGGCGACCGCGGTCTTACGCTTGGTCTGAACCAGGCTTTCCCGGCCGCAGTGGTGAAGCTGCAAGGCAACCTTGCTCCCCTGAGCATGCACCACTTCTGCGAGTTTTCTCAACCCCGGGACGAACTTATCATCCCATATCCCCAGGCACTTCGGGGAAACAGAGCCCAGCGGGTGCACTTCGGTTATCTCGGTGATAATAAGACCCGCGCCGCTTTTGGCCCGGCGCCGCATATAGGCCAGGTTTGCTTCGCTTACCGTGCTGTCGTCATTGCCGAGCGCCGTCCCCATGGGCGGCATGACAACCCGGTTGGAAACTTCCATCTCTTCAACCCTAAAGGGCGTTAACAAGTGATCAAGCTTTTTCACAGATATACTCTCCCATTTTAGCCCCGGAATTACGCCAAGCGTCCCGGCAGCTTCGCGAGCATTTCTTCGGCTTCTTTGGTGATTCTCCTGACCAGATTCTCCACTGTCGGAAGATCATTGATCCGCTGGGCACACCCCCCGCCAGCCAGAAAAGCTTTGCTCTCGTCGCCCGCATAAACCGCGTCCATCGCCGCAATCTCAATCTGAATCAACTCCTGAGGAATAGTCGTCGGGCCGCCCCAGAAAAACTCCAGGGGACCTCTTCAAGGATTGATAAAAATTGAATTGATAAGAACTCGCTCCGGGGTAGATCAAATATACAAAAAGGGCAATTGTGTGTCAAGGGAATTTTAGCACAAGATCTTGGGTTTGTTTGGGGGGGAGGATTTTGCGTTGGACGGGTGCAAGCTTCCCTCGAATGCCTCCAAGGAGTGGAGTGGGAAGATCTCAGACTTGGTGCGGAAGAAAGAGAAGATGGAGAAGAGGGTTACGGAGCTTTTGAGGAGGCAGGAGGGACGGGGTGTTTTCGGGCTTTCATCCCGAAACATGCATTTTGACAATCCCGTGGCAATGGTGAAGATTTCTCTTGTAAATCGGCGCCAATATGCTAAATAGTCTGTGTTATTCTGACGAAACCCCTCTGCGAT
>Ga0315282_10011582_pt1 | contig 13621 bp, 17 predicted proteins | sample YL17G07_20_MG_FD_203693 | JGI IMG/M metagenome (GOLD analysis project Ga0315282, IMG submission 203693) | Sediment microbial communities from Yellowstone Lake, YNP, Wyoming, USA - YL17G07_20 | ecosystem: Environmental > Aquatic > Freshwater > Lake > Sediment | place: USA: Wyoming | collected... | reverse complement strand
TCGGGTGGAAGACACCCGCATCCATCTATAATGATCCCCGATATTTCAGCAGGTATTCAAAAATGCAGACCGTGAGGTGACATTATCCCTGCTAACAAATAGTGACATTAACTCTGCTACTCTACAACTACTTTCAATCTGACAGCAAATGGTACATCTGGAGGGCTGCCGTAAATTCAGAGTCCCTGATCGAGCAGAAACTTGCAGTATCAGGTGAGGGAATAACCGAAGGGCCAACGATCCCAATCTGGCACCACGCAAAATTCGTTGTTGATGAAAACAACCACGCTTTCAAGAGTCTTATATGCGATGACACCACTGTACCTGTGGATGGCCGTCCTGAGTACCTCCGGCTCTCAGCTGCTCCAGCTCCCTACCCCAGCTTTAAACATTTCAGATCCTACTTCATCGTGAGAAGTGGTGGAGCTGCCCTAGACTTTTACATAGCAAACCTTGTTATAACCCACAGTGAGCCTGAGTGCTAATCTTCTGCGTTGTCTCCTGAGGTGGATTCTGGCATCTATAACGACCTCTTTTAACAGCCAGAACACAAGTATAGACAAGTATAGTAATAAACGAGATTACTGAACCCATTAGGTAAAGCCTCTGAGGGATATATTCTATAGTAATAGTATAATCTCCGATTCTATCTATGTACCAAACATTTCCAAACCCATTTCCTACAAAATGGTATTTATCTGGCACTTCTTCTTCTCCGCCTATTATAGCCCTCCAACCTTCTTCATAAGACTCTTGAAAGACTAAGAAGAATGGGGCTGATGCCTTCCAGACTTGGACCCTATACTGTGTTGGGTCGATCCTTTCAAAAACTATCTCTGGCTGGACGTTTTGCTGCAAACTTTTAGGATCAGAGATAGAAACATTTTGAAGCTTTTTTGTATCATTCGGGATAGTCTCGCCTAACAGACGATTTCCAGGATTATCTCCTTTGAAAAAGAAGATGATCCTAGATTTAGAAGTAATTCCTTTTTGTTTAAGTATTGCATATAACAAATAAAGCTCGAATTCCGCATTTAAATATATTGCTTTTTGTGTAGTGTAGACTATAGGTAGATAGTCCTCCACCCTATAGAAGCTTAACAATCCAATTCTCCTATCGAAGTATATATCTGTCTGATTTAGAAGCAGATTATGGTAATATTCTGGCGAAGGTACTGTATAGACTTGCCTTGAGTTCCAATCATCATGAACGATCAGATACCTAATGTTTATTAGTCCTAGAACACTACCCATGGAATTTAATCCTTGTTTTATAAAAAGTTCATAGATCTGCCTTGTCATTCTATCGGAATAGAAGTTTGCAGCATACTCTGATTGAATTATAGATCGTCCAACAAAGAAGTAATGATCAATAGGATCTAGGTTTGGCTGGATTCCATACTCCCACGAGTACGCAGACCATCCGCCAGCTGACGGGGGTAGTGTCACTATTTTGAAATCATCATTATTTGTCGCAATCCAGCTCGCCGCTTCATAGTAGTAGGATGGGACTCTAACACGGGCTGAAGAGAGGTATTCTCCCCCTGAGTAAACTACGTCACCAGTCCAGAAGGGATAGGCGTACACCCCTTCCAACAAGATTACAAGTACTATAGCGGCAACCTTAGGCAGCTTCCTTTCAAGTCGCAACTTTGCGGCAGAACCAATTCTCATATCATAGATTCTGCCAAGAGTGTTTCCTACCAAGACGGAGTAGCCTAGCGTTGTCAAATAACCAAACTTATCGTAAGGAGTACGTAGGGCAAAACCAAAGGGAAGATTGTCTAGAAGCCACCTATTAACCTGACCTAGGGGTTCAGCTTCACCCTTCATGAAGAACAAGCCAATTATACATATTATGGTGAAGAAAATAAGTGGCTTAGGCTTGGATCTGAAAATAGTAGCGCTGAAAGCTAGAATTGGAACTGTAAAACTTAGCAGAGTAAAGGATGGTGAGAGATAAGTACTCGCCCAACTTACATACGGGTCGGTGAAAAACTTGAGGTAAATAGTTGCCCAACCTTCCAACCTAAGGTTGTTAATCATAGTTGAGTATTTGCTGACAAAGGAAAATGTGCCAGTGGCAGAGTAGAGGGTAGACCAGAGAGTATAGCGACTAAAAACCGAGTATACGATTGGCAAGACTTTCCAAAAGGAAGAGAAAAACCAAAAAGTTGATGAGAACGAGACGAATTTTATGATAGAAAGCAGTTCTTTTCTACTTTTCACTTCTGAAACAATGTAGAAGGATAGGTAGAAGAGAAAGAGGGCTATAAGAGCAGACATATATATCTCAGGGAAGCCAGCACTGAATATTACAATAGAGAGAGAGATGAGAAGAACAAACTTCGGGTCTCTCTTACTAAGAGACTTAATGAAAAAACCAAGGAGGAGGGGAACCGAAGCGTAGAAATATTGAGTGAACAGCGGATGACGCCAAATGATGCTCAGTGAAAAGGGGTTCATCATATAGAAGAGAGAGCTAGAAAGTTTGGCAATTCTCTTGTTGATAGCTTCTGCTTTATCCAAGATGACGGACATTAAATAATACATGGAAAAACCAGAAGATGTGAATAGCCAATAGATAATGATTTTCTGAGCATTTACGGGGGAAAATAGGTCACTTAGAAGCTTCCAAATGAGTAGGTAAGGGATTTCGCCTATGGTTGGCATGCACATTCCAGTACCGTAAGCATGTCTCCACATGTAGGCTCCCATATAGAGTTCGTAACTAGGATTAAAACCAAAGACAGAGTCGACCTCTTTTATGAGGAAATCGCCTCTGAACCAAGATATATTATTTGTGGCAACGAACATTATCAGCAGAAGGTCAAGGACTTTACTCCGCTTTAGCAGGAAAGATTCGTATATGTGTCTATTCCACAAGAAGGCCTTCGCCTCTTCGCCAGAATGTAGGTCTTAGAACCACACTATCTGGCTCAACAATTCGAGAGCTCTGGGATCGAATGATGTTTCTGAGTACTTTTGCTTCGATGCGAATGCTAGATTTCTTCCAACTAGGCAAAGATTGGGGTTACGGATCAATTCCGCCGTTTTATTTGCAAACTCTTCGATATTTTTACAGACAAACTCAGGGCCGACTACATCAATCATGTTGGGTGTTGCTAGAACAACACAGCCACAAGCCATTGCTTCAACGTTTACTCTGCCATAAGTGCCCTCACTGAAGTTCCAACATACCCAAGATGACCAATACTCTGATCTAATGGCTAGCAGTGTAGGATTCGGTATAATACTAACACGATCTTCGAGATGAAGCTCAAGTATTCTTCGTTCCAAATAAGTATGGTAGTCGGGATCTTCGATATCGCCAATAATTCTGAGCTTGAAACTGCATCGATGTCGATGCTTAAGTAGAGAAGCCGCTTCTAAAGACTTTTCGATTCTTTTATGTTTTGCTATCCTAGCTACAACAAGTATTCTCCCTAGCTCCTTTAGATCAAATCTGGGGTAGAAGAACCTGTCATCATAAGGTGGATACAAAACTTCTATACGAAGTCCAGGAAAGAGTTTCCCAGCATGCTCTTTACCGATATCAGAATTGCTGCAAATCATGAGTTTCTTGTCGCCTTTTGAACCTAACGCAAGTACTAGTTTGTTGAGAATCCAAAATAGCCCTCCCCTTCTTAAGGTGAACGTAGTATGAACCCAAGCCATCCTTGGGAGGTTCTTGAAGAATAGAAGTAGGATCAAACTATAGATATTTGGAACCTGCATTATCAGAAGAGAGGGTTTCACTCGATGGATTGCCATTTTCAGAAGAATCAGTCTTATCACTAGAACGAAGGGGGCAATTATGGATGCCAAACTTGACCCTTGTGAGGACCTACAGATTCTATCCCTACGGTCCTTGCCAATGTGTTTGAGTAGACGCATAGGATAGACTCCGTAGTTTACGAAGAATTCTGATCGTTTCTCATAGTAATTGTTTATGAATTGGAAAGTGCTTATCTCCGTTTCGGTCAAAACATGTGTCTGGATAACGACTCTATCTAGTAAGCGGATTAATTGTCCAGCACTCGCTTCAACGCCTCCACAGTAGTTCAAGGTCGGAGTGTACAAAATAAATTTTCTACTCATATCAAGCCCCTGATACAGTACATCGTAGAAGTATAGGATCTCCGATCGCTGGAAAAAGCCCTGCTAAACTCAGTTGAATCAGAAAAAGTCGATATCTCAAATATGGGAAGGGGAGTCTAATAGTACGGGCTAGCTCAATTTCATATCCTGCGAAATTGAGAATTTGCTGTATAGTATAAAAGTCATAGAAGTTGAGGTGTAGATCCCGTATCGGCGGTTTCCTTCCCATCAGGTGTCGGCAGATCTTCGCTAAGTTAACGTTATTAGGCGTAGAAAGTATTAATCGTCCATTTGGCTTTAATAGATGACGCCACTCTAAGAGTGATTCGAATGGTCTTCGCAAATGCTCTAGGACCTCCCCCGCAACTACGACATCGAAAGACCCTCTCCTGAACACTGGATGGGTTGCATCTCCTCTGACGAAGTTGAGGCTCTTTGAATTTCTCTTGCCTTCCTTTAGCTGATCGATTGAAATATCTACCCCGACTACCTCAGAACCTTTTTCGCTTAGTCTTTTAGCTAGCATACCGTCACCACAGCCGATATCTAAGATCTTACTAACTCCGTCACACCAGTCAACAATATATTCCATTCTCTTTTGATCCGCAGGGCTTAAGAAATGTCGCATCCACAATCCTATGCTTGAGTAGGCCTGATTAAGGTCAACTGTACCATCTTTTTTTCGACAATCTTCCAGAACTCTCATGAACTTTTCTCTGATCTCATCTTCTTTCATTTTGACCCTCTTAGATTAGGAGATTGATCTCCTTTCCATCGTAATCTTGTCTGGAAACCATCAAATGTGCCTCGCAAGTAACTGCATACAATTTTTAGTCTGTCTCTGAACCTGTGGCTACTCTCAGAAAAAATTAGCTTGATGTAGAATAAGCTTAATAAGGGTAGGAATATCGTTGCGAAGATCAAGTATTCGAATGGTTTGGAATACTTCCTATGGAATAGTACTCTATTCCTTCCCGTATAGTAGGCTCTGCGACTGGTATGAACATGGAAAAGTCTTAGCTTATCTCTGGCCTCTCTAGGTAATGGAACATCATGCTCTACCTTTGCTGTAGGTATTAATACGATTCTGTATCCAGCTTTTCGCGCTCTTCGACAAAAGTCCGCCTCATCGTAATGTATAGGGAAAATCGCTTCATCAAACAATCCAATCTTGTTAAACACTTCCTTTTTAACCATAAAAGCATTCGGAAAGTCTTCAGACTCGAGCGGATGCCTAAACTGTCCTACGTCAACTTCGTTCCTAGCGACGAAAGTCGTCTTACTTGTAAAGTAAGATCTTTTGACCACTGCGCACCAGATCCGCTTCTGACCCCCTCGGTAGTACATTAATGGTCCCGCGATTCCTATAATCGGATCGGAGATTATTCCTTTTAGCAACTCGCTTATTGTATCGGGATGGACTATGTTATCGTCATCTATTAAGAAAATTAACTCTCCTCTTGCTTCTAGTACACCCACGTTACGAGAACCTGCCAGAAGGCGCTCTCGCTCATTACTTATCACCTTAACGTTAGGAAACAGTCGTTTTACTTCATCAGTTGTTCTGTCTTTAGAACAATCATCGATAACGATTACTTCTATATTCGGATAACTTGTACTTAAGATCGATCTCAAACATCTCACTACCTTCTGCTTTGCATTGTAAGTAGGTATAACAACAGATACTAATGTGCGCCTATACACAGGATAACCTTCAAAAAAGCCTCAGCGCATTGGTCCCATCTAAATCGCCTTGAATGATCCAAGGAATTGACGCTCAACCTCTGCCTTAAGGCAGCATCTTTCAAGACAGTAACAATCTTATCAGCAAGATCTTCAATGCTCCCTGCTCCCGCTAGCAACCCAGTTTCATCGTTCTTAACGGAATCTCTTAATCCAGCCACATCATAAGCAACACATGATGTCCCCAACGCATTAGCCTCAAGAACATTCAAACCCCAACCCTCACGCACACTCGAATTGACTAAGACCCAAGCCCTCTTCACCAATTCTCTCCTTTCCACATTCGATAGACTACCAAAGAACTTCACGCCGCCAGTTGCGATCTTTTCCAAATCCTTCCTAAAGTAGCCGTCTCCAATGATCCAGAGTTCGGCCTCAGAAACCTTCTCCTTAACGATTCTGAACGCTTTGACAGTATGGTCGGGCCTCTTCGCCCTCGTCAGCCTGCCGACATACGCAACGACTGGATGACCCTCCTTCTCTGGGACCCGATCCAAGGGCTTGAAGTTCAATCCCTCAGGAACTACGAAAACTACTTTGAATCCCAAAACGATTAAGTCCTGCCTCGTGCTTTCAGAAACCGTAACCGTTGGCACATCAACGTAGTTCCTCAACCACCTTTCTTCGAGGAAGTGGTAACCGATCCAGCTTACGGGAAAAGGCGTCTCGTAGAACCAGTATTCTCTGGCCAGTTGGTGGATCAAGGCGACTATCTTCTCCCCACCATTCACAAACTTTGGCGTGAGGAAAGGCCTTGTGTTGATCTCGTCGATGACAACGTCATAGTTCTCATTCGAAAACCTTTTTCCGTAATACTCTTTGGCCTTCCAATAGACTGAGTACTTTCCCCCAGCCCTTACGACCATAACGCCATCCAAAATCTCCTCTCGCTTGCTATTCGGGAACTCTGAGGTGAACAGCGTGACCTCGTGCCCAGCTTCGACCCACCTCTTTGCAACCTCCCTAGTGAAAACCTCAGCCCCGCCCATCTCTGGATTGAGCCAGCAGCGCCAGTTGAAGATCAGGATCTTATACATTAATGGGCCTCTCGGCGGATCGCATCTTGACACCCGATGAAGAAGAGGACACCCAGAAGGCAGCCGACAACACTTGCTTTCAGATCGAGAGCTATTGGTGCCAAGAAGCTAATTAAGCACAAAGCAAGGATCGTTAGCTCGATGGCCGTAACCTTCTCCACGTCATTCACTCCTAGAGATGCTTTTCTGTGCCTTGATCGTTATGAACTGTGCGTGTCTTGAGTCGAGGGAGGATAGCAATGACGATAACCTTTTTGGGAACGGCGGATAACCTCCCCCGATGATTTTCTTGATTTCAAATCCATATACTTCAAATATCTCCTTCAATGCTTGGTAAGCAGGAATCTTAACATGCAATCCCAATGAGCTGTTCAGCTTTTCCATATGGTGAGGCGACAGAGGATTGCCCACGTAGAATTTGCTACTAAAATGGTGGGAGAAATCTTGGTAACCTAAGATCAATGAGAAAATATTGTGCCAACTTGACAAATTCTCCGTCGAGACAATAGTGTAACCGCCTGTTTAAGAACCCTGTACACTTCCTTAACAAAACCATCTATATCGTGTAGATGTTCTATGACTTGGTGAGCGAAGCGCGCGCGCTCTTTCTCTCAACCAATCTCAATACCTTGTCGACGTTATCGCCCATAGAGCTTTCCCAAAGCGATAACAGTACCCCTTTAGACAAACTGTCTAGCCTCTCTAGGATTTCTTCGAGGCTTCTCTCATGCCATCTGCGGCGGTAGCAAGCATCTCCTCAGCCACCGATATCAGCTCCTGGAGCTCGCTCTCCGTCAGCTTCCGCTCTAAAAGTATCCCGTTGATGATCTTCAACCTGTCGATGAGCTGCGCAACGGTCAACTCACTAAGCTCCTCTGACATTCCTCTATTCACTCTTGGCGAGAGTTTCTCTGGATCCTCTCTGCAATTCGTGAAGCTTCTTCTGATAGAAGCGTCTCAGACGCTTCCTGTAAGCGATGCCCAGAAGATCAATGAACATCCATAAGATATTTCTCGCTGAAAAGGAGGATGACAAACTGATCCGGACAGGTAGCTCACTTACCTTGAGCCCGCAGAGACCCGCTACTAAAAATACCTCAGCGTCAAAGGCATATCGCTTCACAACTATCGCGGGCATTATCTTCTCCAAGGCCGATCTTCTGAAGGCCTTGATGCCAGCCTGTGTATCGGTGGCACTCACGCCCAACAAGAACCTCACGAGCCAGTGATAGCCAAGACTCAAGACCTTTCGCATGACAGGTGACTCCACCCTAGAATTGGGGTGAAACTTGGAAGCAGCAACGATATCTGCTCCCCTCAAAGCTCCAAGATAGTGAGCTAGGTGATTGGGCGAAATGTCCAAGTCACTGTCGATGAATACTATGTACTCACCCCTTGAGTTCTCAAATCCCTTCTTGAGGGCAAATCCCTTCCCTTGGTTGGGCTGGTAGCTGATGACCTTAACGCGTCCGACAAGTTCCGGAGAAGAGATAGCTACTCGCATCGCCTCTGAAGAGGTGCCGTCTCGGCTCCCGTCATCGACAACGATTATCTCATGATCGAAGGAGTCTCTCAATATGCCGTGAACTTCAGATATAGCGCGGCAGACGCTCTTCTTCTCATTATATGCCGGCAGGATTACCGAGACCTCATGCATCAACTACACCAAAAATTAAGGAGCCCTAGCCACGTATAACAAGTACCTACTCTGAAGACTCTGCAATTTTTCTAAGCCTCATTAGGGATATGTATCCTTTGGGCATCCTGCCGCCCAGGGCTGAAATCACCATGAGTCCTAAATCAACTAGTGACTGAACTATAAGTTGAACCAGTCTTTCCATCCCTCTGTAACTGCTCTCCTTTTCCAATTCTTTTACCAGTTCCATTACCTGATTGGCCTGCTGGTTAATCCTCTCTACGATCTTCAAGATCTTACAACCGTGAACTACCCACTCCTGAAGGATGTGGGCTTCTCGCTTCCTCGACGGAACTTGCTTATCCGGATAGCCGGAACAAGTAGAGGCTCCGTCTCTGCGCGGGCTCGTTCCAAGCCCCTTTCCAGAATGTTCCTAGCCGCGTTCAAGTCCCTGTCAAGAACCAAGCCACTCTCGGACAAGTATTGAACCTCAATGCTCTCGGACCTCGACCTTTCTCAACAGCCCTGACTTGGGCTTCCATCCGTACTTGCCCTCACCGGTCCTGTATCGCTCCAGACCAGCGGCATCGATCAGCTTCTTGACTTTGCCTACGAACCTCGCCAGCTTGCCCTCCGGGTCGTAGAGTACCTTCGCGTCCCATGCTATGTTGAGCAATAGCGGGGTGACCTCAAGCTCGTCGTTCATGACGTCTTTCTCGTCTACGTCTATCACGGTGGCATCCCTGATCGTCTCCGCACCCCCGTTCACGGCGTCGTATATTGGCTTGTACAGCAGGCGTCTCCGCTCCAGACTCCAGGGCCACTCGCGGACCACGACCAGGAAGTCCAAATCGCTTCTCTCGTTCCCCTCCCCTCTAGCAGCGCTGCCGAAGAGGGCTACTCCTACGATTTTGCTCCCGTGCTCTCCAATGAGGCTCTGGACGACCTCTTTGAAGCTGGACGTCGTCTGATACATCACGTCGTCAACTTGGTTGGTGGCCGTGGTAGTTGCAACGTTTTCCTATGCTAGCCGCCTGGTTAGACACTTCATGCCTTTTCATCATAAGCAATTTCGCTGTCACTGCGGCAAACCGGTCTGTTGGGCGAAAAGATTGTGGGGGCTCCCGCCATTCAACCAAGCAAGGGCTCTGGGGAGCAAAGTCCGACCCACAGGATGTAGCTCGGATCGTTGAACCATGATCTTACTTGCGGGGCCCACTCGAAGACCCCCGCTTCCGAGAACCTTCGGTAGAGCTCTGAAGCCCTCCTGTAGGCGCCCCCCATCGCCCTCGCCCCTGGAGTCTCCGTTAGCTTGCCGATTATGGCCCTCAGCTGCAGTAGAAGCCTCGAGTTCACCAGGATCCCCCTCCTCTTTGCCAGCCACAGCGATGCCATGTACAGGGCCTTCTCGACGCTATTGAGCCCGCGCCAGTTCCCGTTCCTCAAGCCCTTACTGAATATGGAGTACAAGCGACCATAGCCCAGACCTGAGCCACCTACTGCGAGCGCGATCCCCCTTGCCGTCATACCTTTCGTAAGACCTCCGGTGCTTTTTATGCAATATATGGCTTTCCGAGGCCGCCTAAGGCTTGCGATCGCCAAAAAGGCATAAATGGCTTTATGTGCTTCTCGGTCCCATGGTCGATGCGGAGGTAGACGTGGCTATAGTCAGGCTCCTCTGGGGGAACAGGGTTACGGTCCCCAAGGACCTGGTGGACGAGCTCGGCTGGAAGGTGGGGGATAAGATCAGGGTCCGCAGGAAGGAACGTCAGGTCTTCCTGGAGAGGGTCGAACTCCCGAAGAGGCAAAGATCCTAGCCTGTGGGGTCCGGACCCTAAAAATGTCCACGAGCTCTAGGGTCATGGTCTTCCTGGACGGGTCGAGCCTCTACTGGGGAATAAGAAACTACAACCAGCAGAACGGGACCGACCTCAAGATAGACTACGATAAGCTAGTGAGTTTCGCCGTTGGAAAGAGGTCGCTCGTCAGGGCCACCTTCTACTGCGGCGTCCCCGCCTCCATGACCGACACCCAGGCGAACTTCATCCACTACCTGAGGAAGTCCGGAATCCAGGTCTTCGAGAAGGAGATCAAGGTGAGGGAGGAACCGACGGGCCAGCTGAGGGCGGTCGAGAAGGGCGTTGACGTTTCCATAGCCGTCGACCTCCTTGGGATGGCCTGGGAGAACGCCTTCGACGTCGCCGTCCTAGTCTCAGGGGACGGGGACCTGGTGGGAGCCGTAAGCAAGGTGATGAACAAGGGGAAGAACGTCGAGGTCCTTTCTTTCAGGGGATCCTGCAGCTCAGAGCTCAGCAAGGCAGCAATAAGGACCACCTACATCGACGACATAGTGGACGCCATTAGGAGGCCTTAACCCAAAGGATTCCATCGGGCCGTTCCTTCCGTTTCAGGTGCCGTAGTTGTCCTAGCTTCAAGGTCATGGTTTCCGTTTAATGCGAGGTGACGCGTGTCAACATCAAGGGGCCGCCCCTGAGGTCTCCAAGTAGGCGCCCAATGTGGCGATCGGAGCAACTCCCTTAGCTTGGTATTCTTCGGTTTGATCAATGAGAGCTTGGAGAACTACGAGGGCGATGTGCGGACAGCACTTACAAGTTACTTGTAACCTACCTACTACGCTACTAGCCTAAAATGCCTTCTGTAAGCGCCGTAACATTTCTATTCTGACTAGATCCGGTTTTATCCTGTCCATGCACTCTATCCAGCTCATGCCTTCCCGTGCCCAAATGAACACCTTGAAGCTGACCGCTTCCTCTAACATTGCAACTGGATCGATGGACTTAGTACGAGGAGCTGGTGTTTCCTTCTCTCCCAAAAGACTCTCATAATACCTATTTTGATACCGATAATATGCCAATTTTGACTTGATCTTTTCTATCTCAAGCTCTTCCATGGCTATCAATAGCTCAGGCGAGGGCGGATACCTAGGTCTACTGTCATTTTGTGCTAAGGCTGCCTGATATTCTTGAGGTCTAACCACAATGGGATTTATTGCCGGTCGTTGCTCATCCGAGTGAGCTTTCGCGTTGTCCAGCCGGTTGGCATGCAGCTGTTCCATGTACTCATCGAACTCCCGAGGTACTAGATGCTGTAGAACCCTGTCGCCCTGCCTCTTCTGGAGGTACCACCTACCCCAGCGTCTGTTGAAGACGGGGCGCCATCGTTGCCTCATGAACTCTGCAATATTGTCGGGGCTAAGATCTGTCACATCCATCGCCTTCTATGTCAAATATCAAATGCCCCTACATACATAAACTTTAGGCAGCCCCTACATACATAGTCAGGCCTTAGGCAAGCCTTAGGCACCCTTACATACATAAGCTACGAAGCTACATACATAAGCTACGACAACCGAGCAAAGGACCAATAGGTCCAAACACTTCCTTCATAATACTGGGAAATGCGGCTTAACTGGGCGTCGTGCATATCAAAAGGGGCGTCCCCTACCTTTCCTCTTCATCCTTTGCTTGGCGCCATTATAATTGAAATGGCCAACTTCTTTCTGGCTTTGAGATGGCGCTAGCTCATATGTTTGGGTTTCCTACTAAATACACCTGACTGTATTTAGAGCATGTTTCAAAACCCCATTTTCCTCCCACTCGTTCGCTTATAGCAGATCAGCGCGCATGCCAAGTTCAGGAACGCCTGGTAAGTGCACTGCAATCTCTCGTACCTCACCTTGAGCCTCCTGTATTGGTTGATCCATGCTTGCGTCCTCTCTACGGGCCAGAGCTTCCTATACCTCCTCGATTTTCTCCTCCTGTTCAGAAGGGGCTTTATTCCCCTGCGCCTCAGCTCCCTCCTCAGCGGCTCCGAGTCGTAGGCCTTGTCGCCCTTGAGTTTCAGCGGTCTCCTCCTCGGCCTTCCCACACCATGCCTTATGGGAGGTATGGCGTCAACGAGCCTCAGGGCTACGGTCGAGTCGTGCGCGTTCGCCCTCGTGACTATCGCCGCGAGGGGCAGGCCCCTCGTGCTGGCGATCACGTGCCTCTTAGTGCCCCTCTTCGCCCTGTCCGTCGGGCTGGGGCCCGTCGAGCGCCCCCTTTTGGCGCCTGCACCGAGGAGCTGTCTATCATCGCCAGCTTCATGCCCGGCTCGGCCCTATCGAGCATCTCCTTCCAGACCCTCTTCCACACTCCCTTGCGCTGCCATTCCCTGAGCCTCCTCCAGCAGCTGGGTCCGGAACTGTACTCCCTGGGGAGCGCGTTCCAGGGGCAGCCGTTCAGGAGGACGTACAATATGCCGAGCATGGCCGTCCTGTTCGGAACGGGTGGCCTGCCGGGTGTGCCAGGGGGCTTCTGCTTCGGAAGCAGAGGTTCTATTATCCCCCAGAGATCGTCTGTCAGAACCTTCTCGGGCTTAGCCATGAGCACTGGGATTCAAAAGGTTTGAATAAGGGTTTTGAAACACACTCTAAATAAAATTGGGCGAAAGTGATAATAAGTATTCATACGATACTCGAGGATTGGGTAAGATTTGAATTCGTCAACGGAAATAAGAGAGGAGAAGATCCCTTGGATGCCAATAATTCTCCTGACCATCATCTTCGGTTTCTTTGGACCACTTTATACTGGTCTAACGCCCAACGCGAGCTGGTACGGCCTTGGAAGCATTGGCTGTAAACTCCTCCTTCTCGTAATGCCCCTATTCCTCATAATGGGAGCTGCAATTATGGGCAGGCTCCTGGGCAAGACGATCAACCTCACTACCTACACCTTCATCTATGCAATCGGCACCAGCCTGTACATAGCTGCATCTAATCAAGGTTTTCCGTTGGGGACTACTATTCCAGGATATTTCTTCGATAGGATCTCACTTGCCCCTGGAGTCGATCCTTGGCCGCTTCTCTGGGCGCCTTCCGCTGATGTCCTCGAGCCGATGGTGAATGGGGGCGCCCTCGTTCCTTGGGCCGCCTGGGTGCCAGCATTCTCGTGGTGGGGGTTGGAATCGGTTTCTTTTGCTTTATTCGCGCTGGGCTGGGGTGTTGTATGGAGGCGTCGCTGGGTGGACGTGGAGAAGGTGCCCTTTCCACAAACCCAGATTTCAATGCAATTTGTGAACAGGATAACAGGCGCTGAGAAGTCCC
>Ga0315282_10011581_pt1 | contig 13622 bp, 15 predicted proteins | sample YL17G07_20_MG_FD_203693 | JGI IMG/M metagenome (GOLD analysis project Ga0315282, IMG submission 203693) | Sediment microbial communities from Yellowstone Lake, YNP, Wyoming, USA - YL17G07_20 | ecosystem: Environmental > Aquatic > Freshwater > Lake > Sediment | place: USA: Wyoming | collected... | reverse complement strand
AGTCAAGACGCATAAAATCATTACCTGATTTTGTGCTTAGGCTTTTTGTCTCTTGATAGCCTAAGAAATATTGCTATTTTTTGCCTTGACATATTACCGCACTACTTTTTAAAATGTCCTCTGTATCTAAATGTCCACTATTTGACGGATATTTGCTGATAGTGGACATTTTACCACAAACGCCTCAGGAGTCAATAAAAATCTGATATTATTGGCTATCAATGTAATTTCGGTTTGATGGATTGGATCTGAGGTAATCTATGCAGGATATGCGTCATTCTCATTCAATCAGAGCTTGCGCTATCTTCTCCATAGTCCCCCTATAGCGCAATCATCGGCCAGCCGAAAGTTTTAATGCAGATTTTTTTCATATTTTAAACCCAGTAATAATTTTATCCTCCACTGTCTCTAGCGGCTATAATAAACCCCGCACCTTCATGATGAAGGTGCGGGGTTTTTAATCAACTATATCGGGTTGAGCTTATTTATTTTTTCAGTTTATCTGCTAACTCCGCAATAAATTTTCCCGCGATATCCTTGCAGCCTAGACCAAACGCTAAAGCCGCTGCTAACCCGAGGGAACCCAACAGGATGCTTAAGGTCAGGTCGATTAACTTGGTGCCGATGCCCAGTTGCTCCAGGGCCATGATGGCGGCAAAGATAAATACCACCACTTCCACTACTTTACCCAGGAACTTTGTCTGAGATAACCCTGCGTTGCTGGCTGCGGTCTTAACTATATTGCTTAATAGTGTCGCCACAAACATACCTAAGATGATGATAAACATCGCGGCAATAACATTAGGTACGTAGAGCACCACTCTGTTCAACAGGTCAGCGGCGATGGTCAGGCCCACTGCATTGATAGCCACCATAAAAGCGACTAACAACATCAGCCAATAACAGACCACACCCACTAATTCTGAAAGAGAGTACTTGATACCGCCTTTCTCAAAGACATCCTCCAGACCAATCCGGTCGGAAAGCTCATCAAGCTTGATAGTCCTCAAAGCGCCGGTTACCAGCGATTTGATTACTTTGGCAACTATCCAGCCGACGATAAGTATGACAATCACTGCCAAGATATTCATCAGGAAACTGCCGATCTGGGCAAGGACCGTCCTTGCTGGCTCTAACAACACTATCTGCCAACTACTCATCTCCCACCTCCTTTGGTTTAAGTGCCGATTTTTTATAACATTATCATAAATATCGGGTTGTGTCAAGATTTTTTTAAAAATGCTGATACGACAAACCTACTTTAACCATTTCTCCCTTAATTCCTCATTAATGCGCTGTACCTGAGTATAGGTAAGCTCCGGCTTAACCGGCTCCTTTGGGCTTGCCCCCTCCTTTTCCTTGCCGCGTATAAATTCCTCAATACCTATCACCTTTGTCCCCAGCGCTTTTGAAGCAAACCTTATCTGCCTGTCATCTGAAACAACTACTATTGCCTTGCGGCCGCTTGAACTCTCTACCAGCATCTTTATTTTTTCATCCGCGCTTATTTTGCGGGAGAAAATAATACCTATATAGCCCTCCTGCTGTGAAGGCGCCTGCGCAGGAGGAAAACCGTCAAAGACCAGGGTGACTTTATTCTTTAAGCTGCCGGTTAATCTTTTTTCCCTGATAAAGGCTGCGAGTGCCGCGGCAGGGCAAAGAGAGTATTCTTCGCGGTTATACAGGGGATGGTTTATGAGGTTGTATGCGTCGATGATGAACTGTAAGGACATAGATAAGGCCTCCTATCGCCCCGTATATTAACATAAAGGCAAAGTTTAACAGGGCAATCAAAAGGGCCAGGTTTTCGCTCATTCCGACCCTGGTAAAGAAAAACACGGCAAGGTTCTCTCTGACGCCCAAGCCGCCTATGGATATGGGCATTAAGGTAACTGCGCCTATTATCGGCCAGAAGACAAAGAAATAAATTGGCTTGAAATTTGCGCCTAAGGAAAGCGCCATAATATAAGAGGCCAACGGCACCACTGCCTGCACAAGGACAGATAAAACTAGATTATTGACTATTACCTTTTTATGCCTTCTGAAGACATATATCTCCTGATGCAGGCTGGTAATCATTTCCCTTATTTTGCCCGCATTGGGAGAATGCAGCAAGCGGTTAATGCGGGAATATAAAAATTCGTTGAATAAGACAACCAGGATTATGATTAAGAGCGCGCTTATTGCCGCTACCATGGTAATAGCGGCTTTCTGCTCTTTGATAAGATCCCAGCCGATAATCAAAGAAAATAAGGCGACGATTACCAGGCCGGCATAGCCGCTGAGCCTGTCCAGTAAGACCGTGGCCACTACCTCCCGGGGCCTCTGGGTGTGTGCCGAAAGGTCTATGCTGCGGGCGAGATCTCCTCCGATTGTCGAAGGCAGAAACAGGCTGAAAAATGTGCCGCCCGCGTAAGAGATAGCTACTCTCTTTAAAGGCAGGTGTATCTTTACCGTCTTAAGCAGCATTACCCAGCGTAAGAAACAGAATACATAAATTAAGGAATAAACAATGAATGACAGGAATAAAAGCGGCTTATTGACATTGCGGATACTCTCCAGAAGGCTGTGCGCCTCTATATTCTTAAATTTAAATAAAACTACCAGCAGTATCAGGCCGATAGCGAACCTGAAAAATATAGAAAATATCTTCTTGACTAGTTTCATTTCAGGCTAAAGTTCCTTTCCCGTGATTTTGGCGTAAGCCTCAAGGTATTTCTGGCTGGTCTTTTCAATAATCTCCTGCGGCAATTTCGGCGCGGGAGGCGTTTTATCCCACTCCAGCCCTTCCAGGTAATCGCGCACGAACTGTTTATCAAAACTGGGCTGCACTTTGCCGGGGGTATACTGCTTCCTGGGCCAGAAGCGGGAGGAATCCGGGGTGAGCACTTCATCAATCAGGATTATTTCGTTTTTATATGCGCCGAACTCAAATTTTGTGTCGGCAATGATTATGCCGCGGCCGATAGCGTAATCCGAGGCCTTCTGATAAATTTCAATACTGGCCTTTTTTATTTTTGCGGCGGTATCAACTCCCAAAAGGTTTTCCACATATTTCTGGTCCACATTTAGGTCATGCCCGACATCCGCTTTGGTCGAGGGGGTAAATATAACCTGCGGCAGTTTATCTGACTCCTGCAATCCGGAAGGAAGTTTTATCCCGCAGACGGATTGTGTTTTTTGATACTCCTTCCAGCCGGAGCCGGAGAGATACCCCCTGACTACGCACTCAACCGTAAGGGGAGAGCTTTTTAAAACCAGCATAGAGCGGCCGGAAAGTTCCTTTTTATATTTCTGCAATTGCGCGGGGTACTCCTGTATCTTGGCGGTCAAGAAATGGGTGGGGATTATGTCTTTGACAAAGGCAAACCAGAAAATAGACAGGGCTGTCAGGACTTTCCCTTTATTCGGTATGCCGCAAGCCAGGACTACGTCAAAACAGGAGATGCGGTCAGTGGAGACTACGAGCAGTTTATCGCCTAAATCATAGACATCCCTGACCTTGCCCCGCTTGTAAAGTTTTAAACCCTTAAAATCCGTAGACAACAACACACCTTCCATTTTTTTCTCTGTTTACCTATTTTTTATTCAGCCTCTCTGCCAGCTCTTCATATTCCTGCCATAATTCTTTCGGCAGCTCTTTTTTAAACTGCTGGAAGAATTTCTTGATGGATTTTAATTCCTCAACCCAATCCTCTCTGCGCACCTCCAGCAACTTTTCTAAAGCGCCTTCCGCCAGTTGCAAGTCGGTCATATCTATATCGCAGGCATACGGTATATAACCTATTGGGGTCTTAACTGCATCTACCTTATTATTGCAGCGGTCCAATATCCACTCTAATACCCTCAGGTTCTCGCGGAAACCCGGCCAGAGGAATTTGCCTTCTTTATCCGTCCTGAACCAGTTAACGTGAAAAATCTTAGGGGGCTTGGCCATTCTTTTGCCCATCTCCAGCCAATGCCTGAAATAATAAGCCATATTGTAACCGCAAAAAGGAAGCATGGCCATGGGGTCGCGCCTGACCTGCCCGATTTTTCCTACCTGCGCGGCGGTAAGCTCAGAGGCCATAGCCGCGCCCACAAAGACTCCGTGCTGCCAGCAAAAAGACTCATAAACCAGAGGCGCCAGATGCCCTCTGCGGCCGCCAAAGATAATCGCCGAGATAGGCACACCGTGATGCTGCTCCAGCCTGAAGGATGCTGTGGGGCAATTGACAATGGGAGCGGTAAAACGCGAGTTCGCATGTGCGCCTTGAATGTTATTGCCGTGGCTATCCAGCATACCCGGCTTCCAGGCACGGCCCTGCCAGTCAATACCCTCTCCAGGCACATCTCCGTCCGCGCCCTCCCACCAGACAGTAGCGTCAGGTTTAAGCAGCGTATTGGTATAAATGGTATTCTTATTGATAGTTTCTACCATATTGGGGTTAGTCTGGGAATTTGTGCCGCAGGCTACGCCGAAGAAACCCGTCTCAGGATTAATCGCCCAGAGCGCTCCGTCGGAATCCACGCGCATCCAGGCAATATCATCTCCCACGGTCCAGATACGATAACCTTTTGCTTTAAGCCCCTCCGGCGGAAGCAGCATAGCCAGGTTAGTTTTTCCGCAGGCACTGGGAAAGGCAGCGGCAATATATTCTATATGGCCGTTAGGCTCCTCAACCCCCATAATCAGCATATGCTCTGCCAGCCATTTTTCTTTGCGGGCGATGAAACTGGCAATGCGCAGCGATAAGCATTTTTTCCCTAAAAGCACGTTTCCGCCGTAACCGGAACCCACGCTCCAGATAGTGTTATCCTCGGGGAAGTGCAGTATCAGCCTCTTGTTGATATCCAGCTGCGCCTTGGAATGCAGGCACCTGGTAAACCCCCACACCAAAGATTTTGGTGTGGGGGTAAATTCATCATCTTTTTCTAGCTGCCGCAATACCGCCTCTCCTGCCCGGGCCATAATCAGCATATTCAGTACCACATAGCGTGAGTCCGTCAATTCCACCCCTATCTTGCTAAAAGGCGAACCCACCGGCCCCATGGAAAAAGGAATAACATACATAGTCCTGCCGCTCATTGCGCCCTTAAAGATTGTCCTGGCCTTCTGATAGGCAAGGCGCGCAGGCATCCAGTTATTATTGGGCCCGGCATCGCGTTTTTTTCTGGTGCAGATAAAAGTAAGGTGCTCTGTGCGCGCCACATCATCTATGGCAGTGCGGTGCAGGAAACAGCCGGGCAGCTTCTCCTGATTCAGCTGAATGAGCTCTCCGTTTAAAATAGCTTCCTTTTCCAGCCTCTTCCTTTGCTCATCCGAGCCGTCTATCCAGACAATATCAAGCGGCTGGCAAAGCCCGGCCATTTTATTAATCCAGTCTTTTAATTTTTTATTGTGGGTGTGCATATTTAATGAGCACTAAACTTACGAACACGATAGTGTGAGTAAGTTTATGTGCGAATTAATCCCCGCTGCTTCGCCTTGCGAAGCAGCGGGGATAAGTTCGGCCAGACAACTTATGTTCGCTTCGCTCCATAAGTTGTGGCCTTACTTAAGTTGTGGCCTCGCTTATATATTTATACGCGGATTCAGCTGCTATCGCGCCGTCCGCACAGGCAGTAATTGCCTGATAGAGAAGTTTCTTGCGGCAGTCTCCGCAGGCAAAAATACCTTCCTGCGAAGCAGCCATATTTTCATCGGTAATGATAAAACCTGCCTCATCCATTTTTACTTTATCCTTTAAAAAAACCGTATCGGGTTCATATCCTATATATATAAAAACTCCCTCGCAAGCAAGGAGTGATTCTTTGCGTGTATTTACATCCTTAACCCGCACCGACTCTACCCTGGCGGCCCCAGAGATTTCTTCTACGACGCTGTTTAAGGTAAAATTTATTTTTTTATTCGCCTCCAATTTTTCCTGCAATATCCCCGCGGCGCGCAGCTCGCCCCTTCTGTGGATTATATTTACGCTTGTAGCAAAACGTGCCAGATATAAGGCCTCTTCTGCCACGGCATTGCCGCCTCCTACAATCAGGATATTTTTTCCTTTAAACAGCGGCGCATCGCAGGTAGCACAATAAGACACTCCTTTACCGGTCAGCCTTTCCTCTCCGGGAATATTCAGCCTGCGCGGCTTGGCTCCGCTGGCAATGATTATCGCCTGGGCCGAATAGGTTTTGGAAGGGGTTTTAACTGACTTATCCCGGCAATCTACTTCCAGCGCCTCAAGCGGCTCAATCTTGATACCTAAGCTCTCCACCTGTTCCTGCATGCGGCGGACTAAATCTGCGGTAGCTATGCCGCCGGAAAAACCCGGGAAATTTTCTATTGTCTCAGTAAGCAGGAGCCTGCCTCCGGGAGCCATTTTCTCCAGGATAACTGTTTTAAGGCGCGACCTGCCTGCATAAAGGCCGCAGGTCAACCCTGCGGGCCCGGCGCCGATAATAATTAAATCATGCGTGGATAAGTTCATTGTACACTCTTTCCGCCTGATAAGAACTCCTGACCAATGGCCCGGAGAAGACCGACTGAAAACCCAAGGCAAGGGCCATTTCCCTGTATTTGCCGAATTGCTGCGTACTGATAAACTCTTTTACCGGATAGTGCTCCTGGGACGGAGCCAGGTATTGGCCTAAAGTTAAAATATCGCAAGAGCAATCCCTTAAATCCCGCAGCGCGCCAAAAACTTCTTCTTCTGTCTCGCCTAATCCTAACATCAGGGAACTTTTAGTGATAAGAGCGGGTTTCAGTACTTTTATCTCTCTTAATACCCGAAGTGAAACCTCATAACTGGATGACGGCCTTAAAGGCCGGTAGAGCCGCTGCACTGTTTCCAGGTTATGGGCGATAACATCCGGCCCTGCCTCTACAACGCATTTGAGGCTTGAGATATTCAGCCGGAAATCCGGTATCAATACCTCTACCCGGATATCTGTGTTGAGGCTGCGTAATGCCTTTATCGTCCGGCTAAAAATCTGAGCGCCTCCGTCTGCCAGGTCATCCCGCGTCACGGAAGTAATCACCGCGTATTTAATCCCCAACTTCTTGATTGCCTCTCTGATACGCCAGGGCTCATCACGGTCAAGGCTTAAAGCCGCGGCTACCCCGGATTTTTTTACCGCGCAAAAGCCGCAATCCCGGGTGCAGGTGTCTCCTAAGATAAGGAAAGTGGCTTTCCTGTTTTTGTAACAACTGGTAATATTGGGGCAGGCTGCTTGAGCGCAGACAGTATGCACTCCCAACTCAAGACACAAGTGCGCCATGCCGAAAGTTTGCGCATCGGGGATTTCCTGTTTAAACCAGGCAGGAAGCAGGGAGTTCATTTCTTCATCCTTAAAAAGTTTGCCACTGAGCGGTCGTATGTCCTTTCTATATCGGCGGGGAAAAAACAGGCCGGCAGCTGGTCATTCTTACGGTGATAGGCAATGCACTGGCAACAGAAACCCTTCCTGGCACAGGGCACATAACTACAATTGCAGTTTGCAAGATTTTGTTTCTGGTTGGGACAGTCCTTCATCTTTTACCTTCCTCTTTAATTCCTGCAATTTATTTTTTATTTTTAGCCTTTCGAAAAAAGAAGCGTAATCCACGATGAGCCTGGCTTTTAAATGGTCTATTTCATGCTGCAGGACACAGGCCAGGAGGTCCTGCGCCTCCAAGCTAATTTCCTTACCCCACTCATCAAGCGCCTTCAGTGTTATTGACTTGGCGCGTTTTACTTTTATGCACACCTGCGGGATGCTCAGGCACCCCTCTTCCAGCGCCTGCATGCCCTCTTTCTTGACAATCCTGGGGTTTATCAGTTTGTATAAGCCGCTTCCGGCATCCGCTACAATCATAGCTTCATGGATACCCACTTGAGGACTGGCCAGGCCTATGCCTGAATGCGCGTACATAAGCTGCGCCATTTCCTTCAAGATTTCCCGGTGGCGGTCAGTTACCTTCTTTACGCTCACGCACTTTTTCCTTAATGCCGGGTCTCCCAGCAACTTAATCTTTAATGCGGTTTCTGGCATCAACATTTACCAACTTTGGCCTTATGGCCTTGGCTTCTTTTTCCCCGGCAGCAGCATAGGAAACGATAATCACTTCATCCCCTACGCAGGCGCCGCGGGCAGCAGGGCCGTTAAGGCAGACGACACCCGAGCCGGCCTCACCCTTAATAGCGTAAGTCTCCAGGCGGGTCCCGTTATTCAGGTTCAATACCTCTACTTTTTCATACTCGGTAATATCCGCCGCGCGCATAAGCTTTGCGTCAATGGTAATACTGCCTTCGTAATAAAGGTTTGCCTCGGTAACGCGGCAGCGGTGTATTTTGGATTTTAAAACTGTCCTCATCATCTCCCTCACCTGTCTTTCCTTACGGCTGCTTTGCCGATTTATTCTTATATATCAGCCTGTACGTCTGGCGCGCAATCATCAATTCTTCGTCAGTGGGTATGACCAGGATTTTCGGCGCCTTCTTTAAGTGCGCGAAGAGGCCCCGGCAGATTCTTTTCCTGACATCCTTTTGGTTCTCGCCTATGCCGGCGGTAAAAACTAGAATATCGCATCCGGACATGACCGCGGTATAGGCGCCTATATATTTCCTGATGCGGTAGGCAAAAATATCAATAGCTAGTCTCGCACGCATATTGCCTAGCCTTGCCTTTTGCTCCAGGATACGCATATCATTGCTTAACCCGGAAATACCTTTCAGGCCGCTCTCCTTGTTCAGGATCTTATCCATGGAGGAAATATTCAGCCCTTCCTTGTGCATAAGATAAGTGACCAGCGCCGGGTCAATGTCTCCGCAACGCGTGCCCATCACCAGGCCTTCTAAGGGGGTAAAACCCATACTGGTATCCATGGCCCTTCCCTTATCTACGGCAGTAATGCTGCAGCCGTTGCCTAAGTGGCAGGTGATTATTTTCAAGGCGCCAGGCGGCCTTTTCAATATGCGCGCTGCCTCATGCGCCACGTATTGGTGGCTGGTGCCGTGGAAACCGTATTTTCTGACCTTAAGCCTCTGGTAATATTTATAAGGCAGGCCGTAAATATATGCGCAGGCAGGCAGGGTGTGATAAAAAGCAGTATCAAATACCGCTGCCTGTTTTTTCCCGGGGAGCAATTTTTTGCAGGCCATAATCCCCGCTAAATTCGCGGGGTTATGCAGCGGCGCAATCTCGCAGCAGAGTTTTATTTCTTTAATTACCGCGCCGTTTATCAATACCGGCCTCTGGAATTTCTCTGCTCCGTGCACTACGCGGTGGCCTACCGCAGAAACAGAATTTATCCGGCTTAAAATTATTTTTAAGCCGCTGTAATGGTCGCGGACAGAAGAGCCCTTTTCGCCGATATGCTCAATCAGGCCGCGCGAGAGCAACCGCTCCTTAGGCATCTCAAAGAGCTTGTATTTAATGGAAGAGCTTCCGCTGTTTATGACTAATATTTTCATATCACTGTGCCCTGATGGCTGTAACTGCCGCGCAATCCACCACATCCTCAACAGAACAGCCGCGCGAGAGGTCGCTTGCCGGCTTATTCAGCCCCAGGATAAGCGGCCCTACTGCCCGCGCCCTGCTTAAGCGCTGCACGAGTTTATAACTGATATTGCCGGCATCCAGGTCGGGAAAAATCAATATGTTTGCCCTGCCGCCTAAGAGGCTGTCCGGGTATTTTATCCGGGCTACCTCAGGCTCAATCGCCGCATCCACCTGCATTTCTCCGTCTACGAGCAACTCCGGCGCCATCTCTTTTGCCAACTCCAGCGCCTCTTGTATCTTAGCGGTAGTTTTACTCTGGGCAGAGCCTTTGGTGGAATAGCTTAAGAGCGCAATGCGCGGAGTAATATCTAAAACTTTCCTGGCTAACTCTGCCGCTGCCACGGATATACAGGCAAGTTGCCGGCCATTGGGGTCAGGTATTATCCCGCAGTCGGCAAAGATAAGTGTGCCGTTCTCGCCGTACGGGCTATCAGGGACAACCATAATAAAACAACTGGAGGCAATGGTTATGCGTTCATCTACCCCCAAACAACGGATAGAGGCGCGGGCCATATCCGGAGTGGTATGGCTTGCTCCGGCGACCAGGCCGTCAACCTTGCCTTCGGCAGTCATCATTGCGGCATAATAAAGCGTGTTTTCAAAAAGTTCCCTTACCGTCTCCAACTCTATATCCCTGGCCTTGTGCATCTCGTAAAATTTCTGGATGTACCTTTCCTTTTCCTGTTTATCTATTCTGTCTTTGCTCAATAACAACACTTTGGTAATGCCTTCCTGCTCCAGGATGCGGCTGGCCTCAACCACCCGCTTATCCTCATATTCCGGCAGGACGATGGTCTTTAACCTTTTCTTTGCCTGCTGGCGTATTTTTGCAATCGTATCCATTTTATATCCCCTTTAATATTTTATCCAAATCTACGTTGTCCTGAATTAATTTTACCACCGTATTGATCTTAACCTTATCGCGCGGCCTGATCTTTACCGTCAGGTCATGGATAAAAGTAGCTACGTCATAGGTATCTTTCCTGGCCAATAACACCGGTATCTGTGCCTTGCTTAATAAGTCCATAATCGGTTGATCCGGGGTAATGCCGCCGGATAAAACTATAGCGCAGACTTTCAGCCTCTTTTCCTCTGCCTCGCGGAAACACCCTAAGGCAGTCATAATCATATCCTCCCTGTCACCGGGAGTAATCATCAGGGTATCTTCCTTGATATATTTTATGGCATCGTGCGGCTCCATCGCTCCCACGATAACCGAAGATACGGGGCGCTCCAGGTAATCCTTGCCGCAGAGAAGCTCAAAATCCGTCTCCTCCAGGATCTGCTCAATGCTGGGCTGGGAAAGCATGGGGTTATAAGGGATAACTCCCAGGACATCCACGCCTTTTCTCTGCAGGCCTTTTCTTACCAGCCGGTTTATTTTCTCAAATTTATCCATCAGGACCTTGTTTATAATCACACCCAAGACGCGGATACCTTCTTTTTCAAAAAGCGCCTTATTCAGCAGTATTTCATCTATGGGCCTGCCTATGCCGCCGGAAGAAATAATCACCACTTTCGAACCAAGTAGTCTGGCCACTGCGGCATTGGAGTGGTCAAACACAGAGCCTACTCCGGCGTGGCCCGTGCCCTCGATGATTACCAGTTCATTGCCGCGGGCGACCCGGCGGAAAGAACCCCGGATTTTTCTGGTAATGTATTTTTTGTCCGGCCGGGCAATATACCTTTCGGTAAAACCCTTTTCCACCGCAATGGGGCTCATGTCTTTGAGCCCGCATTTTATGCCGCAAACCTCCTCAATGAGCAGGGAATCTTCGTCCACCTTTAGGCCGTCTTCTTCAAGGTAACGCTGGCCGATGGGCTTGATAAAGCCGACCTTTTTAAACCTGCTCTGGAAATTGCAGATCAGGCCTAAAGAAACAGTGGTCTTGCCGTCATTCTGCTTGGTAGCAGCGATAAATATCTTTTTCACTAAAGGTTCTCTTCTATCCTGCGCCGCAGCTCCTGCCTGCTCATTGCGCCGCTGGCCTGGTCCATCACCTTGCCCTGCTTAAAGAAAATAAGCGTGGGGATGGACATTACTGCGTAGTGGGTGGCGGTCTGCGGATTGGCATCCACGTCTAACTTGCCGATTTTCATTTTTTTGGCGTATTCCCTGGCAAGCTCCTCGATGATGGGGCCAATCGCCTTGCAGGGGCCGCACCAATGCGCCCAGAAATCTACCAGCACCGGCAAATCCGCTTCCAGCACTTCCTTCTTGAAATTGGCGTCACTTAGATGCAATAGGCTCATCTTATCTCTCTCTATTAAAAGGGTTAATAGTTGGGTAGGTGAATTCTTAAAATATCATAAACCGCCTCTAATTGCAAGTGATTTTGCCACGCAGGAGGGCGTGGCACCCGCCGATCCGATACGGCGGGGTGCCTACCCTAATCCCTTAACTTTAATGCCCCTGCCAGTTTTCTCACTTAGGAGTTAGCGGGTGCCGCGTGGGCGCCTCTTCCTGCAGAAGGCAGGACACCGGCCTATCCGATAAGGCCGGGTGCCCCCATCCTTTAAGGCAAGGTGTAATCGTGCCACCCGCTAATAGCCATTAGCTCAAAAATCGCCAGGGGGGCATTTTTTCGAAGCCGAGCACCTGCTAAAAATAGAAAATCCCAAACACTTTTAGTGCTTGGGATTAAGTTCTAGGGATAACTCTGGCAAAGCCTACTTCTCTACAAAAGGTTATTTAGAAACGACCTTGGTAGTTGGGTGGGCACATTTTGGGCACAAAAAAATGCCCTTTGCGATATGCAAAGGGCACTCTATAATAAATGGAACTATTTATTCACTATCGCGGCTCACCATCCTCGTCTAATAAATAATATACTGTTCTCATATTTCCCCCTTCTCTTAAAGTATATCGCTTATTAACCGCCCTGTCAAGAGTATATTATTTAACCCTTATGCGCCTTCGGGACCTACTATTCCCTTAAAATCACTATCTTTTTTGTAGCTTTCGAAATCAGGATCGGCTTCTGCTAACTTTTTATATTTTATTGCATTTATAGAGATTACTTTTCTTAAATATTCAAGAGTTTTATCTTTATTCTTTAATACCGAATAATAACAAGCTGAATTATATAGTGCTTGTGTATTTTTTTCATCAATATTCAATATAATCTTTAACACATCCAGAGCATCATTTATCTTTCCAAGCCGTCTTAAAGCTAAAGCCTTCTGATTATAAGCAGGGGCGTAATTACTCGATTCGCTTATTGCCTTATCAAAAAACTCTATACTTTTCTCGTATCCTTTTCTTTCAAACCAAACTTTTCCAATGTTGTAATAAATTCTTGGCAAATCGGCACCTTTAAATTTTAGGGCTTTTTCAAAAGAAGTAATTGCATCAAAGTAGTCTTTTCTTTTAAGTTGAGTTAATCCTTTATACAAAACTACTTCATAATTTATTTCTTGTAACCTAGATAACAATGCCCAGCATTCATCAAAAAATTCTTGAGCATAAAATATCTTTGCTTGAGCAAAATCTGATATAAATTTGCTAGATTCTTCAATACCTTCAAATCTCTTCTTGTAATCAGTATATTCTATTTCAAGCCGCTGCTTTAAGCTCTGTAAATTTAACCATTCCTTAATTCCAAGAAATGTAAAAATAGACAAAATGATTGCGCCCAATGCTGTAATCCATGCCACAAATTGAACAACAAAAGTCGTATTACTTAAAATAGTTATAATTGTACTATCCGGCACCATCTTTTCATGATTTTGTGCCAAAATTGCAAAGATTTCCTGCTGACATCGGAAGTTAGAAAAAAGATTGGTATATCGTAAAAAATAGTAAATTCCAGTAATTAGCATGCCTATCAGAATAATGCCAATCGTTACGAATAAGAAAATGCACAACTTTCTTAACATAGTCTTAACTCCCTGTTGAGTTAGAATCGTATTTCTAGAGAACAACTAAGAATGATCCTGAAGCTAAAGAGGTTATTCGAAGCAGATGTATTCTAAGCTCAAAATTATCAATAGTCAATTAAATTCTTAGCAGTACTTCGTTAAAAAATATTTTTCTTTCCGATTATTTTCAAAAAACCAGTTTCTATAACTCGTGAAAAATCATAACTTACGACATTTCAATGCCTTAG
>Ga0315282_10011580_pt1 | contig 13623 bp, 10 predicted proteins | sample YL17G07_20_MG_FD_203693 | JGI IMG/M metagenome (GOLD analysis project Ga0315282, IMG submission 203693) | Sediment microbial communities from Yellowstone Lake, YNP, Wyoming, USA - YL17G07_20 | ecosystem: Environmental > Aquatic > Freshwater > Lake > Sediment | place: USA: Wyoming | collected... | reverse complement strand
CAAAAGACCAGGCAAAACCAGGAAAGCCTGAAATCAACAACTTGGGGTGGGCCAAATCAAAGCATCAAAGTGGGCCAAATCAGGTTGACAGAACCATCGGGCTACGCCCTTCGCCACTTAGCTCACCAAGGAAATGCGAATTTACAGAACTTTCAGGACTTGACTCACATTAACAGGCCATCCGCGCCGTTAGCAGCAGGGAAGGACGTGACTGAGGGTTCTATGCTCGCCTTATCCGCGGACTTCTTTCCCCAACTACCGCGTCTAGAACCACTGCCAGAAGTAGCAGTGTTGAGCCCGTCCTGTCACAAGATGCAGCCAAGCCGTCCAGGCTGAGCTCTCTTAGGGTCAACCCCAACGCGATGTGCTGGCCTTTCCGAAGGCACACGGGAGCGAACTGAAAAGCAATTTTCAGTGGCGCCCATTGGCTCCCTTGGGGCTTTCTGAAACAGCGGCTTGGACTGTTTCGATCAACTTGCTCAGGACCCCCCGATTGGCCCTGCTCACAAGAGAGATGAGATCGCCATAATCCCGCCTCTCACCTCCCACCGGATAGGCACGCGCATCAATTCCTCGTTCGGCGGTCGCTTCTTTACCATCGTAGGCATTATCGCGAATCGTAACGAGTCCGAAGTTGCGCTTTTCTCGCCAGTTATCTACCAACGCCCACCACTGAAACCCCACGATTGGATAAACACCGCCAGTTCCTTGCAACCCTAGGAGATCCACCAGGAACCTCGCATAAGCCTGTCCACGCTGTTCTTGGGTTTCGAAAGAAGCCGTGTCATAGGATTCGGGGTGTTTCCCTGGCGCGTAAAAAACCGCAAGCGGGGAATCCGGTATGGCCTCGAGAAAATGGTTACCGGCTAAGATTGGTCTCCCCGTAAGGTCATGAATGGCTGCGCTGGGTTTGTAGGCCGCCTTGTGGCTGTTAGGGCACCATAAGTTGGCTACGAAAACGTCTAAGTAGTCTCTTCCAGCAAGCAGGACTTGCGGTCGTGCTTCAACACTCACACTAACCGGCCCAAAAATCAAATGGTTACTGTCCACCGAGCGAATCGCGTCATGGCAGACCTTGAAGTACTCCTTGGCCATCAGGTAGAGAAAGTCATCCACATCAACCTTGAAGGGTTCCGTCGCACCCTCAAGGCTTCGACAGTCCCCGACCCACGCATGGTGTTTCCCGTCCTCGTCCAGAAGACCGTTGCCTGTGCCGTATCCTCCATCGCTGTCCCATGATGTGTAAGAGCTATGCCAGGCTGCATTCAAAGCGGCCAGGTTACCCCCGTATCGGTTCTTCAGAAACTTCTGAAGCTCGAACTTCGTGTAGACCCTTGCATCCTTGTAGGTCCTCTTTATGCCATACACTCCCTCGGGCTGATACGGGGGTGTGCAAAGGGCCGACCACCCCAGATGCGTATGTGTTTGAGCTGGTCCAAATCCTCTTAGATCATCCGTCTCGTCAATAAGGTAGCCAATCACCCAAGGTGAGTTGATTTCTGTATCCAGCCCTCCAGTAGCGACCGACTGTTTCATTGACCAGAACGCGTACTCTCTAAATCCGGGGTCGAAAATATCGGGGAAAACTCCTCCGCCGGGAAGCATCCAAAGGAGGTTCTTAACTGGACTCCCCAAGAATCCGCCTATGTTACGTAGGCTGGCGTTAGCAAATCGAGTGTGCAGACTGAAATGTGGAAGAAGGGGGGGGAACGGTCTTCGACCATAGCAGCCGTAAGCGCGAACATAACTACTTTCGTACATTCCTAAGGCATTAAAGCCCCAGTCCAGCAAGCGCTGCTTGGACACCACTGCCCAGACAACTGAGGTCCCATATTTGGTCTGGACATAATCTCCATATTTCCTTCCTGAATCATCCTTACCGGGGGCACCACTCTCGACCAGTGCGACGCCGAGGAACCAAAAGCCATGTCCTTCGGGAGTAACGAACATCCATCGGTTCCCGAACCTCTCCAGTCGGAAGAAGCCGGTCCCGCCATTGGGTGAGCGGATGGCCAGGAGGCCGCCAAAGTTGTCTTCAGAAATGGATGCATCGGCCCACTCACTGAGGCTGGCCAGCGAAGGTCGCTCTGCCGCTTTCCCCAGCAAGAATGCGATAATTCCTAGTATCAAGCCACCTGCCATCCAACGGCAACAGTGATTGGTTTCCGCTGCGAGTTTCATTCCCATCTCAAGCCCCAACTGAGGATTTCACATTTCGACTCTCGGCACTTAGTGCGGCGCCACGCAGTAGGTCTCTCATCCGTTTCCACAGCAATTCGCGCTCGGGCTTCCTTACTGAGAAAAGAAGAAAGAACGCCACATATGCGAGGGCAATTGCGGCACTACCCACAGGAATGGCCAGCCAGGGCGAGAGACGGACTCTGCCCACCAATATCGCGAGCGCAGTGCATGGCAAGGTCGGGAGCAGAGCGGGCGCGACCCCGGCCAGATACTCGACAAGAGGCTGACCCAAGACCTTACATGCGTACCAAGGCCCGAACCAGAAGCTCACGGCCAGACGCGAGACCAGCGTAGCCAATGCCACCCCCCAAACGCCCATGTGCTTCAACATCAGGATCGACAGGCACACGTTCACGACGCCTTCGAACATGAGAACCCAAGAGAGTTTCACGTGCTGAGCCATTCCCATTAACACGAAGGAGCTGCTTTGCACGAGCGTATGAATTGGTATCAGCAGGCTTAAGGTCAGAAGAACAGGCATGCCGGCAAAATTGTCTCCCCCAACCCAGATCACTATGACGCTCTTGCCAAAGAAAGCGAGACAAGTGCACGTAGTCAGGCCCATCATGAGGGAGTACTTCGCTAGAAGGATATGCAGGGACCGCAATCGGCGAGTGTCCTTGAGAGCATCCAACTGAGAAATCCGCGGGAACAGCACTTTGCCCACGCTTAGGATAAGCCCGAGCGGGAGCTGACACATCCTTGATGCGATACTGTAAGCAGTCACGGCGGCCACTGCTGCAAAAGAACCAATAATGACATTGCCCGTGTTGAAGATAAGCAACGTAGAGATATTGATGGCCATATAGTGGAAAGCAGACGACAACAAGTCTCGCAAGAGCTTGCCATCAAACCACTCCAGGCTCACACGGATCTCCGGGCACCGCGCCCGAACCAAGAGAACAAGGACGGCCGTGACGAGAAGCCGTGACCCGAGTGTGCCAAACGAAACTGCAATCAACCCCTTACCCATTCTGAGCAGGACAAACATCGAGATCAGGTTGAGAATTGAGAAGAGTAATTCGAGCCAGTAAGTGAGATGCACTTGTTGGATGCCATACAACACGCCCGACAAAACCGCAAATGGGAGAAGAGTCGAGAAGTTGGTAACGGTAAGAAAGAATACCACCTTCGCCACGTGAACAAGTCCAGGGGAAGTCTTGAATATGTGCGGGACGAGCGGAAGGGCCAAACTAGCGAGTAGGATCAGCAGTAGTGCAACTGCTAGAAAGGCAAAAAAGAATGAGGAAGTTAGCCTTCTCAGGCTGTCCATGTCCTTGCGAAGCTGGAATTCCGCCACATATTTCGGGACCGCATACCCCGATCCAAATAGCAGGTGCAAATAGATCATGATCGTGCCAGTAGTCGCATACAGGCCGTAAGCTTCTGACCCTACACCCGCGATAAGAAGTGGGGTCTGAATTATGCTGCATGCGATTCCGACACAAGTCGCAACATAGATCGCCCCAACACCCTGCGCCAGAATATGGAATTGTCCTCTTGCTCGATTCGACATCGGATTACCAGGAAACCAGCTAAACCACCAGTGTCGCGGACCGCCTAAGGGCATCTATCTTTTCATGAGCGCGCAGCTGAGGTGTATGTAAAGCTCCTCGATTTCTGTTACCACTCGGTTGAAGGAGAAATTCTGGATGACATAGTCACGCGCCCTTGTACCCATACGCGCACGTATTTCTGAATCCCCCAACAGGCGGATCATCGCCTCAGCTAGAGCACTGCTATCTCCCGGGGGGACTAGCCAGCCTGTTTCGCCGTGCAGGACGATTTCGGGCGTTCCATCCACAGAGGTCGCCAGGATGGGCTTGCCCAAAGCCCCTGCTTCAATGGCCGTCAACGGCAGGCCTTCCCAAAGCGAGGGCAAGACCACTAAATCAGAGATCCGCAAGATGTCATAAACATCTCGCCGATAACCCGTTAATAGCACATGGTCCCCTAGCTCCCGTCGGTTGATTTCCGCTGCCAGCGCATCGCGCAATGACCCGTCGCCGACCACTAGAACGCGAAGGCCCGGGAACTGAGGGAGAACCTTTGGCAACGCCTCCAACAGGTAGGCATGGCCCTTCTGGACTTCCAGCCGGCCAAGCAGACTGACGATTAGCTCACCAGGCCGCACCCGGAATTCGTTCCGCAAGCCATTCAGATCGCGGCCCGAGATTGCCACGACGCGGGAAAGCTCACGGCCATTCCGGATGACGACGACCTTTTCAGGCGGAAGCCGCTTCTCATCAACCAGATACCGCCGCAGAGACTCAGAAACCGCGATGTTGGCATCGACGAATCGGCTTATCTGGCGGTCAATCCAATATCTTTTCCAGATTCCCCGACGCCACGCCTCACGCACCTCGCAGGTTTCAATTACCACCGGCACTCGGCAGAGCTTGGCTACCGGTGCGACGCACAAGGTGGCCACGAACAGGTGGGTATGGACCACGTCAGGTGACAGGTGCTTGAGAAGGCGCGCCAGTCGGATCATTCCGCCAAAGTGGTACGGTCGGCTCATGGGAGGCAAGACATGGACACTCACGTCAAGTTCTCTCAAATCGTTTCCGTATGCCTTGATCAACGGTGCGGGACAAGCTAACGCCGGGGAAAACTTGTTCCGGTCAAGATGGCGGAGCAGGGAGAGCACGTTCTCTTCAATCCCCCCCCGTACCCCAACGGTCAAAACATGCAGGACCCGAATCTTGCGCGACGGGACTGCACCCTCCCTTCGTCTCGCCGCATTCGCCGCGTCGATGCCCGCGAGAGTGGTGACATCTGTTGCCTGATTTGCCGCCATAGGGTCAGTGGGCATGGGCGCCTCCTAATAGATCGCGAATTCCATGAGTCTGTAGATGTCCGTAAGCGTTCGCACCGGCATTGGCAGCTCAACCGTGGAGACCAATGCTCCCGAGGAAAACGGGGCTGAAGGATGGAAGCCGTGCATTCCCTTCAGGGTTCCCTTTCCCAGATAGCTCGGGACGGTCAGACAGCCCGGGTTCATCAGGAACACGACCTCGCCGAACCGTCCGTCAGGGAAATCAACACCAAACTCGCGCCGTTCCTCGCCGGTCAGGATGTGCCCGCAATCCAGCGACTTGAGATACGAAGTGATGGCAACGCGAGCCGCGGCGCTGAAAAACCAGAACCGCGCCATGGTGGAATCGTAGAAGGGCAAGTAGTCCTGAGGAACCTGGAAGCCGAGGCGCTCAATCTCCGACCAGAGATCACGCGTGCTGGTCGTGGGAACCATGCCGTGATCCGAGAAGACGTACATGGCGACGTCCTGCTGTACTGCCAACGCCCTCTCATGAAGTTGGCGGAGCCAGCGGTCGTAGAGTGCGACCTTGGCATCCACCTTTTCGCGCTCTTGACAGTGCCGATGCAGAAACATGTCCATCTCGCTGAGATACAGGAAATAGAACTGGTCTGCTCCCTGCTCGATGTCGAGGATCGCGCGCCGGATGATCTCTTGATCCGTGTATTGGTGATAGGAATACGAGCGGAAGGGAATGCTCCGCTCCTCCAGGAGGTCGAATATGGATCTCCCCCCGTTGATTCCCCCGGGCCGAAAGATATCGCGCTTCTCGCAGTAGTTGAAATAAGGCAGCAACTTCACCGGGACAGCGTAAAGATAGAAGTATCCCTCATAGCCCATCAGCTTGTGTGCCGTCCAATTCATGAGCTTCCTCGAAACGCGATTGTTCAGCAAGAAAGAGGGCAAAACTGCCAGAGGCCGAGCCCAGCGGAACGGCGAACCCTGAGGGTCATAGTAGAAAAGGTTCCAATGCCCATTGACCGCCGGCAAGACACCTGTCAGGATGGCTGGAATTGCAGCCGAGCTGAATCCAAGGATCGTGGTCAACTCGCCTCGATATTGGGCGAGCCCTTCCAGAAAGGGACGATCCCGGATGTAGTCCCATCCCAGCGCATCGACCAGGACGAAAATTGAGACTGGTTTTGGATCCCTCACCGTTGAGTACTTTCTCAATCGTGTCTCTTGCCACATCTCCGTTCCCAAACGACGTGTTACGAGCGCCCCTCCGCCGCGGGCTCCGGTGTATCAGATCTCCTATTCGCCTCTCCACGGCAGCGTAAGGACTGCAATCAAGTCGTGTCCCGGCGTTTCGAGCACAATTCGGCAAAGGCAGCATTCATTGCAACCCGCAATGCCGCGAAGCTGTACTGCCTTTCCACGCGCCGGCGCGCGGCCTTCCCAAGTTCGTGCCGCCGCACGGGGTTACCTAGCAGGTCAGCGACCGCCTGCGCGAAAGATTCGGGGCTGTCAGCCAGGACGATCTCCACACCATCTGTAAACTCCAAACCCTCTGCCCCCAACCGTGTCGACACGACAGCTTTACCCATGGCCGCCGCTTCAAGGATCTTCAGGCGCGTACCACTACCGATCCTCAGAGGCACAACACACAAAGCGGCTTTGGCAATCTCACTTCGGATATCGGGGACTTCACCGATAACTTCCACATCTGGGAAGCGCGCAAAACGCCGCCGATATTCTTCCGTTGGCCCACGACCTGCGATCGCAAACCTGACTTCTGGCACCTGACCTCGCAGATACGGCAGGATTTTCGTGACGAAGAATTCCACGGCGTCGCGATTCGGATGCCAATCCATTTCCCCAAAGTAAAGAATCCTCCCCGGCGTGTCGGTCGCGGCAATTTCATAGCGGTCTACTTCAATGGTATTGGGCAGCACGACAACTGGTATGCCAGGGCACAGTTCCATCACTGACGAGCGGTCAACCTCAGAGCACACTAGTAACATGCTCGCTCTGGAACATACGGAGCACTCCCAACGGCGGAACTTCAACCATTCAAGCCATGCATAGGTGCGTTTGAGCGGATTCTTCTCCAGGGTCCAGTAGCGGTACAGCAGCATGTGCTCGACGTTCTGAGTGGTGATTATCACCGGAACAGAAAGTGAATCCGGCAGGTTCGTGACCAGATAGGGCGAGTCGCATAGAACCGCGCTGTATGCGTTCTCCCGCAGACGCGCCGCAATCCTCTTCCTCATAGAAGCCGAAGAGAACCGATCAACTCCGTATGGCAGGGGTGACACGAGGGAGGTCAGACGGCGAAAATAATCCCGTCTAGTCGAGATGCTCGGAGAATAATGAGGAACAACTTCGGACTGTGGGCATACCGCGGAGATCATCGACCTGTGAGCATCAAGTTCGTCTTCCGTGCCAAGGGCGAGCAGCCGCATTCTGTAGCCATTCTCTGCCAAGGCCCGGAGGAGCGACCAGGTTCGCATGCGCGAACCATACACTGGCGGGTACGGCAGAACTCTCAGGATGACCAGCAGGTCAGAAGATCCCACAGCACATCTCCTTTGTGTGCTCCTCGACTCGTTAACTCAGCACCGTCCCACAGTGCCTCGCAAATAAACAGCCTATACGAGATTGCGTTGGCACGGCTTATGAGCAATGGAAGTATATAAAGCAGTCTGCCTACCCTGCCATTCGTCGTCACCTTTCCCCAAGCGAGAGCAGCGACCTCCCTCCAAAATAAAAGGCTAACTCGTTGAAAAGTAAGAAAACGACGAGCGATAGCTAGACGGGGCAGGGCGGGTGCGGGCCTGCCATTTTGGTTATTCGTTGTGAGCCGAAGGCTCAGTAGCCCTCTCGTCGATGGCACGGTCAAACCCGTCACCAGAAATCAGAAAAAGTTATCCTGCTTTTCGTTATCACCCTCGAGACTGATCCGTTGCTGTGATTGTCACCGCTACCCTCCGGTTCCCTTTGATCTCGGCAGCCTTCAATAGTCTCCTGACTGCCACCGAGAGAAAGACGACCAGCCAGAAATAACGCTGATACTCCACCATAAGGAAGACGGAAGCCACCACAAAAGACACCAGACTCCCTTGCATGGCAAAACACAATTGCTTCATTTCCTGGTCGCCTGCCACGCGTAACCAAATCTCGCGGAGATTCCGCCAACTTGCGACGATTATAATCAAGAAGATCGCCATTGCAGGCAAACCCAATTCCGCTGAGATCTCAAGATACATGTTGTGCGCCATCTTAGTTGGTCCTCCCAGCTCCTCACCCGATACTGATTTGAAGCTTCCGAGACCATTGCCTGTGAACGGGTGCATCCTTATCATCTCCAGCCCCACCCATATTAGCTGTATTCGGTACCGCGTGGACCGCTCATCTGAAGCGCTCGGTGAGATCAATCTATATAAGGGAGACTTGGGATATAGCAACATGACCAAGATCGCTACGGCCCCAATGCTGACAATCCTTTTCCGCCAATTGCGATTGCGAAAGAAGGCGAACACTCCAAATGCCGCCATGGCAACGAAACCGCCGCGGGATGCGCTCACGATGAATGCCAGACCGGTTATCAAGAAGCACCCGAGAACCACAAGGCGGGCTGTGATTCCCCTGGCCAAATCCAGCAGTACCAACCCCATAGGCAAACATACAGCCACGGCTGTACCGTAGTAATTCGGATCCCCTGCGACCCATCCAGGACGGAAGTTCGGAATCACATTGTGATAGAGCTGATATTCGCGAAGGACGTACAGCCCTCCGATACCAACCCCGAACCAGCTTGCTAGGAGAACATTCCGGACTTTCTTCCAGGAGTCCACGAGCAGAAGCGTGGCCGCCATCAGACCCATCATGGCCAAATAGGTGGTGAACCCCGCTTCGCTTGTCGTCCTATGTTGCAGAAGATCCCTGACAAGCGATGCTGCTGCAGTCAAGAAGTAGATGAGGACAAGCCCAGATACCTTGTTCCACAGCGCATTCATCCGACCTTTCGCCAAACCATAAACGAGAGCCAACGCTACCACTACTAAACCCAGCAGTTTAACGACCGTGAAATAGCCCATCACTCGCATGTTCCAAATCCGTTGTTGCTGAAGTGCGAAGGTGGTGATCAACAGGTAGTAAAGCCACATAGATGTTCACGCCCAGTTCGACTTTAGGCAACGCCCCCACGCAGCAACGACCCTGTGGCAAGCCTCCAGCCAGGCGGATCCCTCCTTGGCGTCCTCTGCAAAGGGGAGGTAGTGGACCGCCCGCCTCGCCAACTCGTCAGCTGCCTTCGCGTCCCCTAACAACCAGTCCGCCCAAGTGAAGTAGAGTGCCCCCGCAACCGCGTAGGTGAGAAACCTGGGGCTTCCATGCTTTGTTAGTCTCGACAACCGACCCCACCAGAGGTTCGGCTTCGTCCATGCACGTTCGGCGAGTATCCATCGCAGCCACCCACGCACGCGCCAATGCCAATCCTGTTTGCCGGCCACCTCCAAGGCCAGATCGAGCGGGGCTTCGGTTCCCGCAACCCTGCGCTTCAGCAGCCGCTCCGCGCCCCACAGCCACGCCGCGCGGACCAGCGGGATGACTTCAAGACACTCCTCCTGTACAAACCGAACCTGGTCTTCGAAAGGAAAACTGTCTGTGAAAACCCCCCAGTAGGAGGACGCGGGACTTGGTTGAAGCTTGAACGCGCTGCAATCACCTACGCGGGCGGTCAGCTCCGAAAGCCAGGGTAGTTGACGGCCCAACGCCCCTTCTTCCTTGAGGCGCGTCAGAGCCTCGGCCCGACCCCGGTAGGTGGGAGAGTACGCGGCCAGAAAATGAAGAACCATGGTGGCCAATTCAAGCTGCAACTTGATGGTCCGGTAGAGAAGCTCGTGTAGCGCACCCTTCTCTCTCGTGACCAGCGCGTCCGCACAAGCCAGTTGCTCTATCATCCGATTCGCTACGCTCCGCCAGGCATCCCACTTGGGGATGTCGCGAGGAGCGAAGGCGGGAATCTGTTCGAGAATTCTTGGGTCCCCCCAGGCCACCTTGCCAGTCTCCCGGAGTTCAAACCCCAGGATGTGCGGCGGCATACGCCGCAGAACTCCCAGGGTGTGGACCCCAAAACTGACGGGGCAGTCGACACCTTGATCCTCCAAGGCCTCTTCGATTCGCTGCACCAGAAAGCCTGTGAGTTGGCGGAAGGTGTCTACCTCGGCCCTGCGGCAGAAAATCGTGTAGAACTCCGCATCTCCCAGGACATGAGCCCGTCCAGCACCCTCCAACACTGTGGCCTCATCTCGGCCAAGGCTGCCGGCGACAACCACAGCCAACGGTCGGTGGGGGGAACAGGTCAGCACAGCATCAACTGCCGTGTTCACGATCCTGTTAGCAACCGCCGCCCCAAAGGGATCTGTTGCCGCCATCGACACCATCGGAGTCACAGCCGCCCTCCCCTTGAATCTCATGCGCATCCTGACTCGGGAAGCCCTGAGCCAGCCTCGCACCCGAGCCGCAAATGCCTAGCCTACTCGCTCCCAACTCGAAACGCCCCGCCCCATCAGGAAACGCCAGAATCCTACTAGGAATGCTACATGCATCGCGGGCAACAAATATACCAGGAGACCAAAACCAACCCGCCCCAGCCGCCGGGAGTCTTCGCCCGCCCCGGACCATCCATCTTCACGGCTCCTCCTTTTGAGAAGGCAGGGAACCCAGCAAGGCAGGCACACCCCCTCTCGAAAGCGAAGGGACCTCCCACACGCGATAACGTCGCCCAAGGCAAGCTTCAATCACACCCGTCAAACCCGCGGTAATCACCAGCAGGAAATAGAAACACACCGGAACAAGATGTCCCCCGCTCCGACCGGCCAGGGCAAAGGCCCCTCCCGCCAAGGCCGCAGCAAAGAAGAAGACTAGCGAGCTGAAGATCGCCAAGAACAGGGGCTCGGAAACCATCCCATAGCTGGCTAGTGCGACGAGCAGGACGGGGATCAAGGTTATCCAGCGGAGGAGCTTATAGGAAAAGAACTGCCAACCGCGCACGCCCCATAGGGTTTTGCGGAGCTTCCACATGGCGAGCATCCCTTGAGCGCAGATTCGCCGTCGTCGTGCGAATTCTTCCCGAGGCGAACGGGTGTCTTTCTCAGAGACTTGAGCCTCCGGCTCGTACCGGATCCAGTAGCCTGCGTGCCCGATCCGGGAGGGAAGCTCAAGGTCGTTCGCTAAGTCGGGATCGAGCGGTACATACAGAGAGCGACGAATACAGAAGATCGACCCAACGCACGCCAGGACGGAACCGAACTGGCTCTCGAGATACTTGATCAGCGACTCAAAGCTCCAGTACAGCCGCGCCCCCTTAGAGACTGCGTGGTCGGCCTTCTCCCGCACCGAGCGCCAATTGCCGGTGACACACCCGACCCGTTTGTCGGCAAAATGGCGCACCATTTTGCGGAGGTAGCCTGTCTCGATATGCGCATTGGCGTCGGTGAAGAAAAGCAAGTCTCCCCGCGCGAGGCCGACCAGGCGGTTCAGACCGGCATTCTTGCCGCTCCTTTTCTCCATCCGGACCACGGTGAGCCGGGAATCGTTCATTGCGCGGAGGATCTCGTCAGTACGGTCGTCCGACGCATCCGAGGCGACCAGAACCTCCAGGCGATCTGCGGGGTAGTCCCACCCCAAGGTTTCAGTTACTTTCCACCCAATATCCTTCTCCTCGTTCCGGGCGACGATGAGCACCGCTACTGTCGGCAAGAAGTCGTCCCGCATCACCGGCCGAACCCGGCGCACCCAGGCCAAAAGCCCAACGAGGAGCGGGTAACCGACGTAGACGTAACCGAGCCAGAGCAGGCCGAGCCAGAAGACGAACTTCATCGGTTTTTCTCCGCACAAAGAGTGGCGAGGTGTGTCTTCCCAATCGTGCCCAGCAAGGAACTCTCCACGTTGCCACGCCCCTTGGAGATCGAGCCGATCCCGAACAAGGATCGTCCGTCCCGGTCAACCCGTTTCTTTATCGACCGCCTCGGCCCAGCACCAGAATCTTGAGGGTTTTGAAGAGCGTCAACACATCAAGACCTACAGAAACGTTCTTTATATAGAACAAGTCATACTCGAGCTTCGTAATATTATCCTCAATAGTAGAGCAGTATCCGTAATTGACCTGCGCCCAGCCGGTCGCGCCGGGCCTTATCGTCAGGCGTTGAGCGTAAAAGGGAATCTCCCGCAGGAAGACCTCCTCATCTTTGGGCACAAAAGGCCTGGGGCCAACGAAATACATGTCCCCACGCAGAATGTTGTAGAGCTGCGGCAGTTCATCCAGGCGCACGCGCCGGATCCAACGTCCGACTCGTGTAAACCGTTTGTCATTGGCCTGGGCCGGCGTAGATTCTTCCACCTTGCCACTCCATTGCATGGACCGGAACTTGAAAAGGGCGAAAGCCTTCCCGTCCTGACCCATGCGTTTCTGCCGGAAGATTATGGGTCCGGGAGAGTCCAGTCGGATGGCGAGCGCAATAATTGCCATGAGAGGTAAGGCGAGAATGAGGAAAAGGGTCGACAGAATGAAAGAAAGGAGACGCTTGTAAATGAGCACGGGCGTGGACAGGCAGAATCCCGGGGAGAAAAGGAGCCAGCTTAACCTCAGCGAATGGATCGGCACTCTCCCCAAAACCGCCTCGTAAATATCGGCCCCGTCGACAACCATGACGCCACGGGTTTTGATCTGAAGGAGATGCTCCACGGGCAATTTCCCCCGTCGGTCCTCCATCGTTACGATGATTTGTTCGACTCTTTCGCGCTGCACGACATTCGCCAAATCGCCAAACCCGCCGAGACAGGTTAGGCCGTTGACATGGGCCGCAGGACTTGGGGAGGAATCGATATACCCAAGCAGGCACATCCCCAGTTCAGCCCGCTTTCCGATTTCGCGCGCGAGGGTAGCCGCTAGGGGACCCGTCCCGAGGAAAACCGTTCGGGTGCCCAGGCGGGGGATTCGATTCATGACAAGGAAGAGGGTTCGCCAGGAGCTCAACGCGATCCCCAGGAATAAGATCCCCAGAATAAAGGTGCCCTGATCCAATCGAATCGAGGGGATGATGTAATACAGCAGGACCTGGACAAGGCAGAGGGTGCCCACCACCTGGATCAGGCGCGTGATCGTTTCCCTCGAATTGTTGATAATGCTGGGCTCGTAAACATCGTAGTAGTACATGCACAGCTGGCAGATAACCGCAGCCACGCCAATCTTGAGGTAGCCCTGCTCGTAGGCCAACATCAATTCAGTGTCACTGCCGTGGTTTACGACGGCAGCCGCGATGAGGACAAGGACAATCAGCAACGCCTCCGATACGGCCAGCACCAACACGCGCTTCGGGTAGTAGACGTGCAACAGGCGGATCATGACCTATGGGACTTTCTTCTTTCTGGCATTGTCGCTGGATCCATGCCTCGATAGTAATAGTAAGAGCTGTAAGCTGCTTCTTTGTTTACGCGGTTGAGCACCACGCCGAGCAGGCGCTTGGTACGGAACCCCTCACAAACCTTTTGCGCCAGGTCAAAGGGGGTCGTTCCTGCTTGTACTACCATGAGCATGCCGTCACAAAGCTCGGCCAAGA
>Ga0315282_10011579_pt1 | contig 13625 bp, 9 predicted proteins | sample YL17G07_20_MG_FD_203693 | JGI IMG/M metagenome (GOLD analysis project Ga0315282, IMG submission 203693) | Sediment microbial communities from Yellowstone Lake, YNP, Wyoming, USA - YL17G07_20 | ecosystem: Environmental > Aquatic > Freshwater > Lake > Sediment | place: USA: Wyoming | collected... | reverse complement strand
ATGTGCCGAACAAAGGAGGACACGACGCGCGCAGCCGGGGTGCCGGGCTTTGAGCGGTCTTATGCGGAAGGGAACGATCTGCATTCTCAATTCTATACGGACTTTATGAACATTGTTGGGTCATCCCAGAAAGGAGATTGGGTCATGTCGAAAGTACTGGTTGTGTATTGCAGCATGTCGGGAAATACGAAAGCGGCGGCGGAGGCGATTGCGGAGGGCGCCCGGACCGCCGGGGCTCGGGTCACGCTCAAGAAAGGCGCGGATGCGCAGCCGAAAGACCTGCTGGAATGCGACGCCGTGGCTTTGGGCTCCTACGATGCCTTCAGTTACATGGGTGGCGGGCTGAAGGACTTTCTGGATCGCGCCTTCTATCCTACGCAGGGGCAAGTCACGGACAAGCCATACGTGGCATTTCTTACGCACGGCGGAGGAGGAAAGGCTATCGAGAGCATCGAATCCATCGCCCAGTCCTTCAAGTTCAAGAAGGCCGTGAAACCCGTGCTGGTCAAGGGAAAGCCGGAAGGGCAAGCCATCGTTGACTTGAAGGCGCTCGGAGCGAAGCTTGCCGCCGCTGCCGGAAAGTAATCACCCCACCCTCCAGCCGCCGCGGACGGCCAACCGCCGACCGCAGCATCCCGGCCTTGTCCTGTCCCTCGACCCGGTGATAGAGATCCCTTTCGCACTATTGTCAGGATGATTTGTCGAGGACAATGGGCGCGACTTGGCGGTAGGACTTCCTGCGCATGAGATGGACAGTCCCCAGGAGTCCTGGATAGGATCGGACCTCGACCATGGTTTGGTCTACGATCTGCTGGATATAGGCAGGCAACTGGGCCCAGTAGAGATACCACACGTTGTCGGCGCTCTGGACAGCGAGCGCGAAGTCGCCCAGCGAGAGCGCATTCGGTACGACCTCAAGGCGCTTCTTCGGGACGAGGTTGTGGTACAACTCCCAACCGTACCGGGCCCAGTGATCCCCGACGATGACGCGATCCCCGGATTGGGCGGTGTTTTTGAGGAAGGTCACGGCTTCGCGCCAGTTCTGCTTCTCGTTCGCGTAATAGCGCGCGAGGCCAAAGCCGTCCGCCACGAGGAGCGGTCCGGCCACGAGCGTCCCCGCGATTAGAGGGGCAATGAGAGTTTTGCGGCCGCTGGTTTTTCCGGGCGCAGGAGAAGACGGGCTAAAGCCCGCACTACGAACTGGAGAAGACGGGCTAAAGCCCGCACTACGAACTAAGATTCCGCGGAAGATGACCGCCGCGCCCCGGCCCGCGAGCAAGGCGTACACGGCGGTGAAGTAGAGCACGTAGCGCGGTGGAAAGAACTCCTTGGCGGAGGTGAAGGCCAGGATGGGGAGAGGCGCCAGAAACCAGAAGAAGGGGACCCACAGCGCGGCGCGCTGGGTAAGGGCCAGGGCCGCCAAGCCGATGATGGCGAGGCAAAAAGAAATCAAGGCGGCGGCCCACTGCTCACCCCCGATCCCCGGCACAGCGTTTTGTCCTCCGCCGATCTCGAGCAACAGACTCTTGAGGTAGGCGAAGCTCAGATGGGTCTTATAGGGCCGGTGCTCGGGAGGATAGGTCGAAGCGGGAGGGGGGCTAGGGGGAACAGGGGTGAACGGATAGGACTGATCAGACGGATAGGACTGATCAGACGGATGGAACGGATCGGACAGAGTGGGCGGCGTGGAAACGGCGGAGGGCGCGGAGGGCGGGACGGGAGCTGGTGAGGAAACGGCCGCCGGCGCGGGCGGGATGTACAGCCGCACCACGCGGAGCGCGTTCCCCAACTGCGGGGCATATAGAACCGCGAAGACCAGCAAGGCAATCAGCGCTCCTCCCACCAGCCGCGCGAACTCGGGCCGCCGCTCACGCCGCGCCAGCCGCGATATCCCTTCCACCACGATGAGTCCGGCAAGGGCCAGATAGACCATAATGGAGAGCCGCGAGAACCATCCGTAGAGCGCCAGCACCACGCCGAACAACATCCAGCCTCGCAGAGAGCGCTTCTGATGAAGGAGCCCCCACAGTTGATAGAGCAGGAGGGCCGAAAAGCCCAAGTTGAGGACGTGCATCCGGTTGTCCTGGGAATGCAGTACGAGCCAGGGATGGGCGACGGCGAAAAGCGCGGCGAAGAGTCCGGTTTCCCAGCCGAACATCCGCCTGCCCAGAAAGAACAGCAGGGGGATGGTGAGAATGCCCGCAAGAGCGGAAGGAAGCCGGCTGGCCGCCTCGAGCATTCCGCGGGGCAGTTTCCAGCAGAAATGAAGGTAGTATTCGCGGAGAGGCGCGGTATGGGTTTCCCGGCAGCGCTGGTTGATGCGTTCGATGGAGTCGGCGTTCCAGGCCAGCCCGCAGGCCTCGTCCACCCACAGGCTCTTGGAGCCGAGGTCCGCCAGCCGCAGCACAGCTGCCAGGCACAGCAAGACACAGAGGACTATCCACAATCCGCGGGGCAGAGAAAGTGCTGAGTGCTGAGTGCTGAGTGCTGAGGAGACAGAAGAAAGTACTGAGTGCTGGGTGCTGAGTGCTGAGCACTGAGAAGAAAGTACTGAGTGCTGAGTGCTGAGTGCTGAGGATTCGACAGACGCTACTTTCTTCTCAGCACTCATCCCTCAACCCTCGGCGCTTTCTTCTGTCTCCTCAGCACTCAGCACTCAGCACTCAGTACTTTCTTCTCAGCACTCAGCACTTTTTCTCCTTGAGCAGGCGCTGGAGTTCCTCGGCAAACACCGCCAGGATTTCGTCCTCGGCACAACGGCGCACGATCTCACCTTTTCGGAAAAAAATTCCTTTGCCGGCGCCCCCGGCCACGCCCAGGTCCGCTTCGCGCGCTTCGCCCGGACCGTTCACCTCGCAGCCCATCACCGCCACCTGGATCGGCTCGTGAACGGTTTCAAGCATGCGCTCGACTTGCTCGGCCAGAGAGATCACGTCAATCGTCGTTCGGCCGCACGTGGGGCAAGAGATCAACAGGGGCTCGTCCCGGCGTTCTCCCATCGCCCGCAGCAGATGCCGCGCCACCCGGACTTCCTCTTCGGGGGCGGCCGTCAGCGACACGCGGATCGTGTCGCAAAGCCCGTCCATCAAGAGGATGCCTATCCCGGCGCAGGACTTGATGGTCCCCGAGCGCAGCGTGCCGGCTTCGGTGATGCCCACGTGGAAGGGATAGTCGCACCGCTTGGCCAGAAGACGGTAGGCCTCAACCGTGGTGACCACGTCGGAAGCCTTGAGCGAGATCTTGACATCGCGGAAGCCCAGGTCTTCGAGGATGCCCACGTGTCCCATCGCGCTTTCCACCATGGCCTCGTGGAGCGGGATCTCCCCTGCGTGTACCTTGGCGAGCAGAGGCTTCTCGAGGGATCCCGCGTTGACGCCGATCCGGATCGGGACCCGCCTTTCCCGCGCGGCGGCAACCACCTTCTCCACGTGCTCGCGGCGGCCGATGTTGCCCGGGTTGATGCGGAGACCGGCCACCCCCGCCTGAAGCGCCTCGAGGGCCAGACGATGGTCAAAATGGATATCCGCGATCACCGGCAGGGGCGATTCCCGCACGATCTCCCGCAGCGCCTTCGCCGCCGCCGGGTCCGGCACGGCCACGCGCGCAATCTCACATCCCGCCCGCGCCAGAGACTGGATCTGGCCCACGGTCGCCCGGACGTCGGCGGTCCGCGTGTTCGTCATGGACTGGACGGATACGGGAGCCCCTCCGCCGACGGCGACGGGGCCGATGTGTATCTGTCTGCTCGCGCGGCGCGTGATCATGCGTTTACTGTTTCACGACCCAGTTCATGAAGTCGTTGTAGAAGATGAGAGCGAACAGCGCAAGGAACATCACCATGAACGTCGTCAGGATGGGGACCAGGACTTTCTGGGGAATAGGACGCTGGATGACGGCCTCGACCAGGGTGATGAGGATGTAGCCGCCGTCGAGAACTGGAATAGGCATCACATTGAGCAACCCAAGCGCCAGGCTGATGTAGATGAAAAAACTCAGGTACTCGCTCAGCCCCTGCTGAGAAGTCTTGTATACCATGATCGCGATGGCGGCCGGCCCGCCGAGGTTGCGCTTGATCTCGCGCGCGGAGGACCTGCGGAAGAACTCAATGGTTCCTTTCACCACTTCTTCCGCAAAGGCATAGGTGCGAACCGGCGCGGCGATGATCGCCTGAGAAAGAGACATTCTGACGCGCTCCCCTGTTTTTGGCCGCCCCGGATAAATGCCCAATTGCTTGAATCGCGGGTTGTTGTCGCTTTTCTCCAGGTTGACCATCAGGCGAAGGAGATGTTTCTCCTTCCCCCGCTCCACCGTGATGAGAATCGCGGGATCTGTGGTCCGGCTGATCAGCCGCGTCATCTCCTGCCAGCTCGACACCGGCGTGTCTGCGATCTCCACAATCCGGTCATTCGGCTCGATGGGGCAGGACGGCATCGTCTCCCAGGTGGGAAAGGGCCGGATCACCTCGCCTGGCGTGTAGTTGGCCTTGACCAGCCGGGCGCGATGGGCGGGGGAGGCGGGAACAGCCATCGCCACATACGGGTCGAGAGGCGGCTTGAAGACCTCCGACTCTTTGGCGTCCCGCCACAGGGCGAGAGGAATCGGCAGCAAGAGCCTCTTATCCTTGCGTTCCACCACGGCCCGCAGGGTCAGGGTCGAGAGGCCGGCCTGGCCTTTCGCGTCGCCCGGAACGCCGTCGGTGTAGCTCTTGAACGCTTCTTCCACGGCGCTTTCCACCTGGTCCCAGGTCCCAAGAGGCTGGAGGATCCCTTCGCCAACCCGGGTTCCGGTGTCCGGCAAAATGCTGGAAAGCGCGGAAAGACCCTTCTTCTTGATCTCCAGGATCCGATCTCCGGAGCGCCAGCCCAGCTTGTGCCATTGAGAAGTGTCCGGGACCTCGGCCAGGGTATTGGGGGAATCCACATACTTGGGAACGCCGTACCATAGCAGGCAGGCCATAAGCGCGACAGCCGTCAGGAAATTCATCGTCACTCCGGCCACGAATACGAAGATGCGGACATGGGCGGGTTTGTCCCGAAGGGCATCCAGATCCTCGGTGAGGGAGACCTTTTCCTTCACAGCCGGCGGTACAGGTTCCTCCGGCTTCCCCGGGCCGGAGGGGGCGGCCTTCCCAGCGCCGGCGGCGGCGGCTGGCGTCGGTTCATCCTCCATGCCGTCAATCATGCCCTTCAGGCTGACGAATCCGCCCAGGGGAATCCAGCGGATCGAGTACTCGGTGCCGCCGCGCTCGAAGGAGCAGATGACCGGGCCGAAACCGACGGCGAACTTCTTGACGCCCACGTCGTTCCATTTGGCGGCGAGAAAATGCCCCAATTCGTGGATGAAGATGGCGAACCCGATGAGAAAAGCGACACCGAGAACGCCTATGCCCATGCTGCTAAACGAAGCTTCTTGCATGAATACCCGCCATTTCGCGCGCGGCCCGGTCCACCTCGCGCAGGGTTTCCAGATCGGGCCGCGGAATGATCTCGTGCTGATCCAGCACCGCGCGGATCGTCTCCGGGATGCCGGTGAAGGGGATTCTCTCTTCGAGGAAGGCTTCCACGGCGACCTCGTTCGCGGCGTTGAGGGCGGCGGGCAGGGTGCCGCCCTTCTCGCAGGCCTCATAGGCATAGTCCAGGCAGGGGAAAAGAGCCCGGTCGGCCCGTGCAAAATCCAGCTTCCCCAGTTCGGCGAGGTTCAGCGAGGGATGCTTGTTCGCAAGGCGCTCCGGGTAGGCCAGCGCGTTCAGAATGGGAAGATACATGCTGGTCTGGCCCAGCTGGGCCAGCACGGACCCATCCGTGAACTCCACCATGGAATGGACGATGCTTTGGGGATGGATGACGACGTCCACCTGGCTGGGGCTGACGCCGAAGAGATGGCAGGCCTCGATCACCTCGAATCCCTTGTTCATCAAGGTGGCGGAGTCAATCGTGATCTTGGGACCCATGTCCCAGGTGGGGTGGTCCAGCGCCTGCTCCCGCGTGACCTTCTCTAGCTGCCGCCGGGAGAAACCCCGGAACGGCCCGCCCGACGCCGTGAGAATCAACCGGCGGACGTTTGCCCGGGTGTTGCCCGCCAGGCACTGGAAGATCGCGTTGTGCTCGCTGTCAATCGGGAGGATTTCGGCCCCCGCGCGCCGCGCACGCTCCATGACGACGTGGCCGCCCACCACCAGCACTTCCTTGTTGGCCAGGGCGATCCGCATCCCGCGCTCGATCCCCGCCAGCGTGGGAAACAACCCCGCGAAGCCCACCGTCGCCACCACCAGGATATCGGCCTCGAACCGGCGCACAAGCTCCTCCAGGCCGTCCTGGCCGGTCAGCAGTTCCGCGTCGCCAAGGCACGACAGAAGAGCCGGGTCAGCGGCCGCTTCCGGGTCCGTGACACAGACCGCCCGGGGCGAGAACTCCGCGATCTGCCGTGCCAGGAGGCCGACGTTGCGCCGCGACGAGAGAGCCACGACCTCGAAGCGTCCGGGAAAGTCGCGGATCACATCGAGGGTACTGGTTCCGATCGAGCCGGTGGAGCCAAGAATGATGATGCGTTTGCGCATCGCGGGTCCTCTTGAGGAATCTGATCGCCGCGCCAAACCGCATCGGCGGTGGCACGGCGCACAAAAAAAGGCTAACACACCGCGCCGGCGAAAGCAAAAGCAAACGGACATCGGCAATCGGGCGGGCAGGATCTTCTGAAAGCGGCACCAGGGCTTCCTGGTGGCGCCACCGCTTTTAGGAGTGCTGGAGCCATGCTCCAGCCTTTCCGGCGGGAAGCCGCGCTTCCCGCCCTCCTCTGTCAGCAGGGCCGGCGGAGAACAAGGCGCAAGACACGGCTTGCGCACTCCCAAAAGGCACCTTAACGATCCCCTGATTCCGAAATCGCGAGGCAGCCCGTCATGCGCAGTTTTTCTGCGCAGTTTTTCTTGCTTTCCGCAAACGGATTCGCTTATCCTCCCGTCGGGTGGCCAAAGGCTTGCCCGAAAGGGGGAACACTATGTCTCATATTCTGGGTAGAACAATTGTTTCATCGCTGGCGCTGAGGTGTGTGCTATTTATCGGGGTTGCCGTCTGCGCGCAACTTGCTGGACCGGCGTTGGCCGGGGTGATCTATGTCAAACACGACGCCGCCGGGGCCGACAACGGCCAGTCGTGGTCCAACGCTTATACCGACCTTCAGGCGGCGCTGACCGCGGCTGTGTCGGGAGACGAGATCTGGGTGGCAAAAGGGACCTACAAACCGACCACCGGCACCCTCCGGACCGTCTCCTTCGAAATGAAGCAGAGTGTGGCTCTCTACGGCGGCTTTGCCGGCGCCGAGACGGAGCGGGGACAGCGCAATTGGGAAGCCAACGCAGCGATCCTCAGCGGTGACATCGGCACGCCCGGCGACAACGCGGACAACACCTATCGCGTGGTAGTCGGCGCGCGTTTCGCCGTGCTGGACGGGTTCACGATTACCGGGGGAAACGGCAGCAGCGGCTGCGGGATGTTCAACAGCAACTGTTCGCCGACTATAGCCAACTGCACCTTCACCGGTAACAACGCAAACAGCAGCGGCGGCAGCGGCGCCGGGATGTATAACTACAACGGCGCTTCGCCGACCATTACCAACTGCACGTTCACCGGCAATACGGCATGGCAGACCGGCGCCGGGATGTATAACAGGAGCACCGGTTCTCCGATTGTGATCAACTGCACGTTCAGCGGCAACGCGGCGCGCGTAGCCGGCGGCGGAATGCACAACGAAAACTGTTCGCCGATCGTGACCAACTGCGCGTTCACCGGCAATACGGGGGACGGCGGCGGGATGTATAACGACGACAGTTTGCCAACCGTGACCCGCTGTATCTTTAGCGGCAACACGGCAAACGCCTCCGGCGGCGGGATGTATAACTACTCTACCAGCTCGCCGGACGTGACCAGCTGCACGTTCAGCGGCAACGCGGCAACCTACGGCGGAGGGGTGTATAACGCCAGCGGCAGTTCGCTGGCCCTGACCAACAGCACGTTCACCGGTAATACGGCAGCGGGCAACGGGGGCGGGATGTATAGCCACTACACTGTCTTGTTGACCTTGACCAACTGTACGCTCAGCAGTAACACGGCAGCCTCCTCCGGCGGCGGGATGTATAACTCAAGCACTTCGCCGACCCTGACCAACTGCATCTCTTGGGACAACAACGCGCCCGCGGGCGCCGAGGTACTCAATACCTTCGGGACTCCCACTTTCAGCCACTGCAACATCAAGGGCAGCGGCGGGAGCGGCGCGTCTTGGGATTCCGCGCTGGGCGCCGACGGCGGCGGAAACATCGCAGCCGACCCGCGCTTCGTGGCCCCGGCCACCCCCGTGGGAGCCGATGGTGTTTGGCTGACAGGTGATGACGGGCTGCGGTTGCGGTCAGGCTCGCCCTGCATTCGGGCGGCGGATCCCGCTGTCGCTCCAGAAAAGGACATCCTGGGTCTTCGACGCAAAACCGCACCGGACATCGGAGCTTACGAGTCTTTTCCGGCGAGTACTGGTCCTGCATGGTTGTTGTTCAGATAGCAGTGGCGTTATGGGCTGCAATCCCGGGGGCACAATCCCAGGGACACCATACTTATATCCCCTCGGAATTCGGTGTTTCGCATCCCGTTCCCGAAACACGGCGGGAAGCTGTGTTTCCCGCCTTCCTCTGTCAGAAGGGCTGGTGGAGAACAAGGCGCAAGCACGGCTTGCGCACTCCAAAAAGAGACCTTGACGATCCCCTGATTGAGAATTGACGAGTGTGTGTTTCATGCAAGGTTTTCCTCGCATTCCGCGAACGGATTCGTTTATCCTTTCGTCAGGTGTCTAAGGGCTTACGAGAAGGAGGCATATCATGTCTCGCATTCCGGGGTGGACGAATGTCTCATCGCTGGCCTTGAGGTTTGTGCTGTTTGCCGGGGTTGCCGTCTGCGCGCAACTCGCCGGACGCGCGTGGGCCGCGGTGATCTACGTTAGGGGCGGCGCCACCGGGACCAAGAACGGCCATTCGTGGGCCGACGCCTACACCGACCTCCAAGCGGGGCTGGCGGCGGCGGGCTCGGGCGACGAGATATGGATCGCCCAGGGGACCTACAAACCGACCAGCGGAACCCTCCGGACCGTCTCCTTCGTGTTGAAGGAGGGGTCGGGTCTCTACGGCGGCTTTGCCGGTGTCGAGGCCGAGCGGGGCCAGCGCGATTGGAAAGCCAACGCGACGATCCTCGGCGGCGACATCGGCATAGCAGGCGACGCCGCAGACAACACCTACCACGTGGTGATTGGCGCGCATCTCGCCGTGCTGGACGGGTTCACGATTACGGGGGGGAACGCCAACGGATCGGGATCCTTTATTCAAGGCGGGGGGATGTATAACGAAAGCTGTTCGCCGACTGTGGCAAACTGCACGTTCAGCAGCAACACGGTAATGGGCAGCGGCCTCAGCAGCCTCGGCGGCGGGATGTATAACTCCAGCAGTTCGCCGACTGTTACCAACTGCACGTTCAGCGGCAACACGGCAGGCGGCGGCTGGGGCAGCGGCGGCGGGATGTATAACCACGACAGCTCGCCGACCGTGACGAACTGCACGTTCAGCGGCAACACGGCAGGCGGCGGCGGAGGGATGTCCAACTACGGCGGTTCGCCGACCGTGACGAACTGCACGTTCAGCGGCAACACGGCAGGCGGCGGCTGGGGCAGCGGCGGCGGGATGTATAACTACGACAGTTCGCTGACCGTGACGAACTGCACGTTCAGCGGCAACACGGCAAACGACAGCGGCGGCGGGATGTCTAACTACACCGGTTCGCCGACCGTGAGCAACTGCATCTTTTGGGACAATAGCGCTCCCTTGGGCGCTGAGATATACAAAGCAAGCGGGACTCCCACTTTCAGCCACTGCGACATCAGGGGCAGCGGCGAGAGTGGCGATTCATGGAATCCCGCATTGGGCGCCGACGGCGGCGGAAACATCGGGGACGGCCCGCGCTTCGTGGCCCCGGCCACCCCCGCGGGAGCCGATGGGCTTTGGCGGACACGTGATGACGGACTGCGGTTGCAGCCGGACTCGCCCTGCATTGGAGCGGCAGACCCCACTGTCGCGCCCAAAACGGACACTCTTGGCCTTCGACGCAAAACAGCCCCGGACATCGGAGCTTACGAATTCTACTGGACCCGGACGAGGGCTGATCGTGCGTGGCTGTTGTTCAAATAATAATAACAATGGCGTTATGGACTGGGGCGTCGGACGACCACCCAATGCCGCGGAGAAAAGCGCTGCAAAAAAAGGCAAAAAAAGGCAAAAAAAGGGACAGGTCATTCATTTCGCTTGCTTTCACGCTTTCAGAGAACTCTGCGAGATTGGCTGTTCAAGGAACGACGCGAAGCGGCTCCCCGCAATCCGCTTGCGCATGTACTCGACGAATTCCCTGTGGTTCATGTTCCCGGTTTCCTCGTAGATACGTTCCTGGATGCGCCGCTTCATCTCAACGCAGTCGAACGCCTTATTCTTTCCGCTCATTTTCTTCCTCCTTGGGCTTTCTGCCGGGCCTTTTCTTCGATGTATGGGCAATTGAGAATCGAAAGCCTGACCGTGGCATCTCACGTCCTGTCCTCCCTGTTTCAGATCAACGTGCTCAAAACGACTTGGTAACTGCCCAACTGAACTAGAATCCCCCGCCCAGGGAGCAAAGTCAAGCAAAAACAACAATCGGGGAATCGGGCGTTGCCATCGCCTCCGGTTTCTGATAAGAATGCATCATGAACCCGATTGTCCAGATTCTGCCGCAACCCCTTATCAACAAGATCGCCGCCGGTGAGGTGATTGTCCGGCCCGCCTCGGTGGTCAAGGAACTGGTGGAGAACTCTTTCGACGCCGGGGCGCGGCACGTCCGCGTGGAAATCTCGCAGGACGGGCGCTCGATATCCGTGTGGGACGACGGATGCGGCATGGACGAGGAAAACGCCAAGCGCGCGATTCTCCGCCACAGCACCAGCAAAATCCGCGAGTTCGAGGACCTGGAGACGCTGACCACGCGGGGTTTTCGCGGCGAGGCGCTGGCCTCGATCATCGCCGTCTCGCGCTTCGAGCTTCTCACCCGCCCCGAAGGCGCGCTCTGCGGCACCCGGCTCCTCGCGGCGGGCGGAAAGGTCGAGCGCGTCGAGCCCGCCGGGACCTCCGTCGGCGCCACGATCCACGTGCGGGACCTGTTCTACAACACGCCGGCCCGGCTCAAGTTCCTCAAGAGCGCCGCCGCCGAGTTCAACGCCGCCGTCGAGATCCTGACCCAGCAGGCCCTCACCCACCCCGAGACCGCCCTCGCCTGCGTCCGAGCCGGAGCCGTCCGCTTTGATCTGCCCCCCGGCCAGACCCTGCTCGAACGCATCGAGGAACTGCTCGGCTCCTCAATCCAGGGGCGGATGCTGCGGGTCCACTTTGAGCGCGGCAACTTCTCCGTCAAAGGCTATATCTGCCGCCCCGAAGCCGCCCGCAAGGACCGGCGGTGGCAGTACCTCATGGTCAACGGCCGCCCCATCCTCGCCAAGCACCTCTCTTTCCCCATCCAGGAGGCGTACCGCGGCCTGCTGATGACGCAACGATTCCCGGTCGTGGTTCTGGATATCGGGATTGATCCCTCCGAAGTGGACGTGAACGTCCATCCGACAAAAGAAGAAGTGCGGTTCGAGGACGAGGGGAAGGTTTCGGGCCTGCTCTACCGGGCCGTGAACCAGACTCTGCAGGACAACAATCTGATCCCAACTCTCGATATGCCGCTTGCCGCGCAACAGGTGGCGGGGACAGGAGGTGAAGGTGCGCGGGAAACGCAAGGATTGCCGGAAGGAGTGGAAGCGGCGCGGGACACAAGGGAAGCGGTTCAACAAAAAGAAAAAGACCGTAGGATGGGCCTTGGCCCATCCCCCCCTGGCCCATCACCCCCTGGCCCATCACCCCTTGGCCCATCCCCTCTTGGCCCATCACCCCTTGGCCCATCACCCCTTGGCCCATCAGCGGCGCGTGAGGCGGGAATCCCCCAACAGCCCGCCCGCACAGGAGCGCCGCCTCAAACACCGCGCGGTCCCGATCCGTCCTTCCCTTTCTTGTTTTCGCCCCAAGGCACTCTGCCTTATGCCCCGGGACGGGATCTCAGGGATTTCGTCCGCCCGCCGGAGCGCACAGCCGATCTATTTCCTCCGCCGGCGCCGGCCCGGAAACCGGGTTCCTCCGGACCCGAATCTATTGCTCCACCGTCCGCTCCGCAAGAGACTCCGCGCGCCCCGCGGGAAAACCGCCACACTCCCGCCGAAACCAGGACGCGCCCCGACCCTTCCCCCGCCCAAACGGCCCAGGCCGCGCCCTGGCAGGAGCGCTCCCCGTTCGGGGATGGCCCGCCGCCCCTGCCGCTCGGGCAGATCGGGCGGACCTACGTCGTGGCCGAGTGGGGGGATGACCTTCTCCTGATAGACCAGCACGCCGCTCACGAACGTCTGATCTACCGCGGCCTGCTGGAGCGACCCGGCGTGCCGCCTCCCACGCAGGGCCTTTTGGTGCCGATCGAATTCGCGGTTTCGCCCGGCGACGTGGAGCCGCTGGAATCGCTTCTGCCGCTCCTGCGCGAAATGGGCATTCCGATCGAGAAGGGAGCGGGCGCCTCGTTCGCAGTCGCCGCGCTGCCCGCCGATTTCGACAATCTGGACGTGCCGGGGATGATCCACGACGTCCTCGACGATATCCGTCCGGCGGGGGCCGGCGCGGCGCTCGGGCTCGATGCGCTGCGGGACAAGGTCCTCGTCCGGATGTCCTGCCACGCCGCGATCAAGGCGGGGCAGCCCCTGAGCCCGGTGGAGATGACCCAGCTGATCCGGCAGATCGCGGAGGCGCGGCTGTCGTTCACCTGCCCTCATGGCCGCCCCACGATGGTGTTGCTGCGCAAGGACCAACTGGACCGGCAGTTTGGCAGGAAGCAGTAAAAGGATGAAGGCGGAAGGATGAAGGATGAATGACGAATGATGAATGACGAATGATGAATGACGAATGACGAATGAAGAAGGATGAAAGATGAATGACGAATGATGAATGACGAATGATGAATGACGAATGACGAATGACGAATGACGAATGACGAATGATGGATAAAGAATGACGAATGAAGAAGGATGAAAGATGAATGGCGAATGATGAATGGCGAATGATGAATGACGGATGACGAATGACGAATGATGAATGACGAATGACGAATGACGAATGACGAATGACGAATGATGGATAAAGAATGACAACGGAAGCCTTTCCCGAGATTCCCGCCGCTGTGCCGTTTCTGGAATGCCGCCTGCATCCGGTGACCACGCCGCAGTTCATGCGTATCCTGGCGGGTGCGGCGAAACCCTCAGCCCTCAGCCCTCACCGCGACGAACAGCCCGACTCAGCATGCAGTCCTCAGCACTCAGCACTGTCTTCTCAGTCCTCAGCACTCAGCCCTCAGCCCTCAGCACTGTCTGTTGAGTCCGCAGCACTCCGCACTCAGCACTCAGCACTGTCTGTTGAGTCCTCAGCACTCAGCCCTCAGCACTCAGCACTGTCTGTTGAGTCCTCAGCACTCCGCACTCCGCACTCAGCACTCTCTTCTCAG
>Ga0315282_10011578_pt1 | contig 13625 bp, 13 predicted proteins | sample YL17G07_20_MG_FD_203693 | JGI IMG/M metagenome (GOLD analysis project Ga0315282, IMG submission 203693) | Sediment microbial communities from Yellowstone Lake, YNP, Wyoming, USA - YL17G07_20 | ecosystem: Environmental > Aquatic > Freshwater > Lake > Sediment | place: USA: Wyoming | collected... | reverse complement strand
CTTCGTTATCGGTAAGATAATTTAGTACGATGTCTCTTAGATTCATTGCCCTGTTCCTCTTTGTTTGCAATTCACTGTTGGATACAGGGCATCTTTACATTTTACAGCACGTCGTGTACGCTACCATCCATATTCAAGTGATCTAGGTAAATCAAAAGACGCCTATATATTTACGAAGTTAATGAATGAAATTGAAATGACCTTAAAGAAAATTCACAATCTAAAAAATCACAATGATTCTCCTAATAACAAGGATCTTGAAAACCTTGAAGCACGATTGATATATCTTAGTCACATGAGAGATACATTATTCGGTAATCTCAACAATCTCTGAAAATTTTTTCGATATCCTATCAAGAATCAACACCCCATGAACAACAACTTCGCCCACAAACTCCCCGGCACAGACCGGGCCGATCATCTCGGACAGCCGCTCATGGACATTATAATGTTCAACTCGTCCGGGTTACCGGAAAGATATCCTTTTCCGGGCTCAACTCGGGTTCAGCCATCACCACCTAAATAAACAGGCTGATCACCCGGAATATCAGGAACCCCAATCCTGCACTGAGGGGAATTGTCAGTACCCATGCCCACAGGATCCTTTTCCCGACACCCCAGCCGACATTATGAACTCCGCTCGTGGAACCCACTCCCATAATCGCTGAACTGATCACTTGCGTTGTACTTACCGGAATCCCGGCGAGAGTTGCCCCGATAATTGTCGTCGCGCTCGCCGTCTCCGCGGCAAAACCATGGACAGGGCGTACCTTCATGATCTTGTATCCCATGGTCTTCACGATACGCATACCCCCGGACAGGGTGCCAAGTGAAATCGCGCAATAACAGGCAAGAATGACCCATGTCGGGACCGGAAGATTATTCGGGTCCGCTGATGCCCCGAAATATCCGATGGAAAAAAGCAGGGGGAGAATAATTCCCATGGTTTTCTGGGCATCGTTCGAACCATGTGAGAAGCTGAATAATGCCGCTGAAAAGAGCTGAAGCTTTTTAAAATGATAATCAGCCTTTGCCTTTGGTGCCCCCCGCACGGTACGGAGGAGGACAACCATGAGCAGGTATCCCGCGACGAGACCGACAATTGCGGATACTACCATAAATACGATTGTCAGCACGATCGTGTCCCAGTGAATCACGGAGATACCGGCAGCAGAGATCCCCGCCCCCACCATTCCCCCGATAAGCGCGTGCGAAGATGAGGTGGGAAGGGCAATCTTCCAGGTAATAATATTCCAGGCTATCGCCGCGAGCAATGCACCGAGGATAATGTAGGGGATCATCTCCGTAACAACCTGATTCAGGCTTATGATATGGCTCATCGTGGATGCTACGGCAACACCCATGACAAATGCAGCGAGAAAATTAAAAAACGCTGCAAAAATAACCGCTTTTCGCGGTGTGAGGACTTTTGTAGAGATCACCGTGGATATTGCATTTGCCGCATCATGGAACCCGTTGGTAAAGTCGAATATCAGGGCAATGACGATGATCACTGCGATAAGGATAAGCGGTGGCAGAAGCATTCAATCCCCCTGTTCAGAGAAAACTTTGGCTCCTTTCAGGCATGACGGATGGCAATGTTTGAGAGTACATCCGCGGCATCTTTACAGTAACCGGTCGCAGTTTCGAGGTGCTCATAGATATCCTTGGACTTGATGACCTGGAGCGCGTCCTCCCTGCGAACCACCTCGGTGATCGCATCCGAGAGCAGGTCATGGGAGAGATGCCTGACCTGGTTCACCTCGAGACAATGCTTCTCGATAAGTTCGGGGTTTTTCAGTTTCCTGATCCCTTTTATTGCTTCCTCAAGTTCGGTCACCGCCAGGCAGATCATTCTGGCAAGAGCGACCATGTGAGAGTCCGGTTGCTTAATATCGTAATAGTGCATCCGTTCGGCAGACCCTGCAATATAGACCATTACGGCATCGAGTGCCAATGCAAGCCCGGATATCTCTTCCGGCTCAAAAGGAGTGATGAATACCTTTGAGAGCTCCCTTTTGATATCGTAGGTTACATGATTCCCCTGCTGCCCGAGGAGTTCAATCTCGCGGTATTTCTCCCTGATATCGGTAAAATTTTCCGTGAGGCTGACGAGTTTTGCGGCACTTTCGACAAGCAGGGCAGCCTGTTTTTCAAAAAGGTCAAAAAAAACCGTATCCTGTGGAAGCAGAAATTCCCTTAAACCCATAATTATCCTGATCGGTATTCTCACAGCAATCTTAAAAAATGATGGGTTATCCCGGGTTCTGCAGAGTTCCACAATGAAAATATGAAAATAACCGGGATGTCAGGTTTTAATTTCACCAAAAAAGAAATGGCACCGAAACCTTTAATGTCCCGGACTCAATTCACACATTGGAGGGATCTTTATGCCAGTACCTGAAAAATCTGTCATTGAATTCCCGAGCGTGGTCGATCGGGCCTATAAGGAATCCAGACGTCACATGAAAGTGACGGACATCATGAGCCGCAAAGTCATCACGGCAGCTCCTGAAACCACGATGATTCAGGCAGCAAAGACCATGGGCAAACTGCACATCGGGAGCCTCATAGTAGTAAAATTCAGAACACCCGTTGCTATTGTGACGGAGCGGGACCTGCTCTCCAGGGTTCTTGCATGCGATATGGACCTGGAAAAAACGCTGGTCGGGCAGGTCATGTCGTACCCGCTCATCAGGATTTGCCCGACTCTCGAGATCAGGGAGGCGGCACGGACCATGATCAAAAAGAGAGGGAGACTGGTCGTCTTCGAGTGCGGCAAGCTCGCCGGGATCATCACTGCATCCGACCTGATCCGCGAGATGCCTGATGCCCCGGAGACATCGCTTGTTGTCGATGATTTCATGACAAAGGAGATTGTCAGCGTCGATGAATGTGAAACCGTTCTTACTGTCGCCGGTATCATGGGGAAAAAGCGGATCGGCAGCGTGATTGTTACCCGTGATGGAAAACCATCCGGGATATTTACAGAACGGGACCTTCTCTCAACATTCATTGTTCTGGGTAGATCGCTTGATACTCAGGTCGGTGCAGAATGCTCTGCTCCCTTAAAAACAGCTCCTGCCGGTATCAGTATCCATGAAGCAGCTAAGATCATGGTTGCAGAGCATGTCCGGCGGCTGCCCATAACAAAAAAGAACAAAATTGTAGGGATAATCACTGCACGGGATCTGGTTGAAGCATATGCAAAGTAATCATTGTGCCTGAAATACCCGTTATTTTTACCCGTCATCCTTCACGCAAACGGTTCCGGATTGCCATACCCGCGCATCGCCCGGTAGAGAATGCAGCCTGGAGATTATATCCCCCGGTATCGCCATCGATGTCGAGTACTTCCCCGGCAAAATACAGGTGGGGAATGATCCGGGACCCCATCGTCTTCGGGTTCACTTCGGGAAGTGCGACACCGCCCCGGGTCACCATCGCAACGGAATAATTCCCGAGAGCGGCAACCGTGAGGGGCAGTTCCGTGATGGCAGTGATCAACTGCGAACGCAGCGGACCAGAGAGGTGAGCGCAGGTAAGCCCATCCGGTACGCCGGCAATCCTCGTCAGGTGCTGCACCAGTCGTTCGGGAATATCGTAGTGCAGGAGTACGGATTTCACCAGTTTTTTACTGTGAGCGAGGATGCGCCCGGAAAAATCAACGGCAAATACGTCCCGGGTCATCGTGCCGGAAAGAAACGACAGCCGGATCTGGTCCCCGGGCAGGATCGCCCGCGAACAGTCAAGGATCCCGGGCCCGGATAACCCTTCGTGCGTGAAGAGGACATCCCCTGCAGAATCAAACTCCTTTTTTCCTGCACGCCAGACCGAGAAATCCATACTGACAAAGGAGACACCGGACAGGTCTGAAAACGGGTGATCCGCAACAATGACCGGCGTAAGTGCCGGCGCTGTCGGGACGATTGTATGCCCGAGGCTTGAGGCAAACCGGAACCCGTCACCGCTGGATCCGGTTGCCGGATAGGATGCCCCACCGGTTGTGATCACCAGATTTTTTGCACGATACTGCCCGCGCTCTGTGGCAATGAGAAAACCATCAGGATCTGAAGTGACGGTTAACACTGCCTTCCCGCACATGAGCCTGACCTTTCGTTCGTGACAGTCCTGGAGAAGAATCCCCAGGACATCTGCGGATTTACGGCTCGCCGGGAAAACTTTCCCGGTCTTCTCGGTCTCCATCGCGCACCCGCGCTCGGTAAAGAACCGGATAAGATCCGTGTTCGTACACGAACGGAGCGCAGGTTTTAAAAAATTCCCGTTCCTGCCATAGTGAGAGAAAAACGCGGTTATCGCACCATCATGGGTGAGATTGCACTGCCCGGATCCGGTGATCCGGAGTTTGGCTCCCGGCTGCGCATTTTTTTCTAAGAGGAGCACAGGAGATTCCGGATCCGCTGCATGAATCGCGGAAAAAAGTCCGGCTGGCCCGGCGCCGATTATTGCAACGGCATACGGCTCCATTAAAAATCTCCTGCACAGTACTCGCGTTTCATCGGTCATGAAGTGACAGCAAATATTTATTCATGTGTCATTACCAAAATTAGTTTACCGGTTTTCATGTGTCAGGAGTAAAGTGATATGGTTGAATGAATGATCCACCTCTTATAAAATAACCCTTTTTCTCATTGCCAACATACATTCACCCATCGGTAATGAGATCATCGAAATAAAGGGCATTGGCGGGGCTCGTTATTGGGGTACTCGTCGTGTGCGGTTCTTGGCGCAAAAAAGTTCATGCAGTTTGCGATCTACCGAGGAGACACATCGCACCTGACACCACTTGCACCGGTGCACTACATCCACCTTCTTATTCGGGAACCGCATTAGATACACTTCACCTTGTCGCTTCTGTTCTTTCTCCTATTATAGTACCTGTGCCCGGGTGCTGATATTCGTTTGCCGCGTACTTTCCCCGACCAGCGCTGAGAAATGCACGCCGGGGGGTTGGGAAGATCACAATATCATTATCAACTCGAATCACATTTAAAGAATAGAACCACGAGGGGATTTTACATGGGAATCAAACCATCATATATTAAAAATCTCGGTGCCGAACTCATTAAAAAGCAGCGGGACTACTTCTCGAAGGATTTCGAAGCAAACAAACAGCAGCTTGGCATATCAGCGGTCATTGGGAGCAAACGAGTCCGGAACCGCGTCGCCGGTTATATAACAAGAAAAATGAATTCCAAAGAACGAACATAACCCCGTTCCTTTGAGTATATCCGCGTTCTGTGGGGGTTTCTCATGGTGAGGGTACCAATGCTTATATTGTCATTAGTAAATGTAGTCAATCAAGGAAGGTCCTACCAAGGTTGATCTTCGGAACAACAAATCCTTCACCGGATCTTCCCGTTCTACTTTTCCGGACTATTACTTACCTCATTTCAAATCTCTGACTATTCTGTCAATGCTCACTGGCTCACCCAGCGCCGGTTCTTTGTTCTCATTGTTCGCTCCTGTCTTTGCCTGTTGGTTTAACTTCTCGATCATTTCCTCTTGTTTTACAACGACCTTGCGCAGATCCCGGATGAGGCGATCCTGTTCCTTGATCTCATCCGAGCATACCAGTATCATTCCCATATCCGATCACACGATCAGCATCTGAATTATGATCGTCGTGGTTTCTTTGCATGCCGGGCATTGCCGGATAAGATGAAACATCGGTGCGCCGCAATATTCCGAAAGTGGGTTTAGCCCGTTGATAATCCGAACATAATCAATTCTGCCAGTCTTTTTGTAGTTTTGCCATGCTCCAGCGAGATGTTTCACCCATTCAGCCTATTTATAGACGCGCCACACGACGGACAGGGAATGTTAAAAGATTCGTCCACCTTTACCCGTTTCCCGCTGATAGAGATCACGACCTGCCCGGAATCCACCATTTCCCGCATGAGCCGGTTTAATTCGTCCTCGTTTTTCTTCGCTGTAATCGCGCCTGCAGCGTCACTCCTCGCTTTATCTAATACACGTTTTGCGTTTTTTCGTTCTTCATTCCTGTAAAATTCTAATTGCTTATTAGAGCACGAGGATCCGTATTTTTTTGCGGTTGGATTGAATATAACACACACAGAATGAGATTGTCAGGATCTCCCCTTCCCCTGTTCCACTATGTTATCCTATACTAGTGGACGAATAAAAACGCGAGAACAGAAACGATCGCTTCACACTTTTTTCCGGAGCCACGTTGCGTAGTGGTGGCGCAACTCCTCGGTCTCTTCGGGCGTGAAGTCCTTTTTCTTCGTCCGGTGAAGATATTTTTCCATCTCGGCAACGATCTTCTCGGCTTCACGGAAATCCTGTACCTCGAGGTATGCCGGCACCCGTGCCACTTCATAGGCATGACCACAGACCGGGCAGAGTTTCCATTTCTGGAACCGGTCCACGTACGCAAACGTCTTGCATACCGGGCACCGGAGGATGAGGTACATGGTAAATTCATCCTCTGCGTTATCGCTATAAATATATACCGCCAGATCTATGCCCCGGCGTGTTCGGATTTATGGCTTTTCGTCATTTTGTGTGGGTAAGTTTTGGATAATCGATACGTGCGGGCTGCTGCCCCCATATCCCTGCAAGGGATAGTTCCCTCCCGCTGATGCGGGTCGGCGCGACGCCTCTCGGGTCGCGCCTGGGCAAGGAGTTTTTGCCGTCTGTTGCTTGGAGATACAACTCTTTTACTTTTTCCAGAATGCCAATCGCTTAGATTTCTATCATTGCGAAAAATTTTCTCGCCCCGCCGTGCCCCGGAGGGGCCCTGAGGCGGGGAGCCCTCCCAAATATTTGCAACGCCTTGTATTCTCGTATCATTCGTCGTCGGGACACCATGCCTATAGCATCCGGGTGTAACAATTTCATGTAATCAAGTGTGAGAATTAATCGTTCAATTCAACCCACACTCTTTGTCGAAGAGCCTTTTTTCTGACGTAAAAAGCGACCAGAAGGGTACACGATCTCCACGAGAGGGGCGAAAAGGGGATTTTGTCTCTGGCATTCTTTAAAAAAACACAAACGAAACTCTGATATCGTCCGTTCAACTCATAGAGCTGGTATGGAGCACATTCAGGTCATCGGGGTGCAGGGACTCCCGCTTATCAAAGCCGGCGACAATATCGCAGCCTTGATCTGCGAACGGGTACCGGTGCAGGACGGCGATATCATCTCCATCGCCTCGACCATCAACTCAAAGGCAAAAGGATACACAAAAGCCCTCTCATCATTCACACCATCCGAACGGGCATTACGGCTGGCAAAACTGAACGGTGAAGACCCGAGATTTGTGCAGGCTGTTCTTGATGCTTCCGCAGATATCATCATGGAGCACCCGTTCATCCTCTCCGAGCTCTCGTTCGGGCACATCGGCGTCCGTGCGGGTGTCGACCAGTCCAATATCGAAGACGGCATGGTGATTTTTTTGCCTCCTGATCCAATGGCCGCCGCTTCGGAATTCAGGGACGAGATCAGGAAGATCTTAGGGAAAGATGTCGGGGTCATCATCACCGACACCTGCGGGCGCTCGTTCCGGCGCGGGCAGACCGGAAATGCAATCGGGTGGAGCGGTTTCACCGCCATCCGGGATTTCCGGGGCGACACCGATCTCTTCGGGCATGTGCTCAAGATCACCGAAGAAGCGGTGGTTGACGAGATTGCAGGATTTGCAAACTTCGTGATGGGGGAGAGCAACAACGGCGTACCCGCGGTCATCTTCCGGAACTGCCCGGCATGGACAGGCCATGACAATCTCTATTTCACCAAAGAGGAAGACATCACCCGGAAACTTCTTAAAAAACATTCATGAGTCACCCAAGGACACACGCAAACAACAGCATGAAACCGGCGTAAGCCGTTTTCATATTGGAAAAAAGAATGGAGTTAGAAGAGCACATTCAGGATAAGAATGATGATACCGACTGCTGCCGCAGCACCCATCACCACAATCGGGCTGATGTGAACTGCGCGCCGGTCTTCACTCTCATAATAGTTGACGAGACCGGCTGAAGATAATAAGCGTCCGCCTTGCTTCTTTGCCATGGAAATATATTTCATTTCTCGATATATAAAGGAGAGTCACAGCATACCATGAACGAGGTTATATCAGGCACCGCATTCCTTGACAAGGATCTCACGGCGGAACCGGTCGATATCGAGATCCGGGACGGGATCATCACCGCAATTGAAGAGAATCCCCGCGCCCCGCAGGTCTGGATATGCCCTGCATTTTTCAATGCGCATACGCACCTGGGCGATACGATCGCAATGGACTGCGCAACAACAGGAGATCTTGAAGAGCTCGTTACTCCTCCATCAGGACTCAAGCACCGGCTCCTCGCGAGAGCATCCCGGCAGGAACTTGTTGCCGGCATGCGGGCAAGTATACAGGATATGATCGCGGGCGGTACATCCGGGTGCGCCGACTTCCGTGAAGGAGGGCTGGATGGCGTTCGTGCATTGCAGGAGGCAGCAACCGGTCTCGCATTCCGACCGGTCATCTTCGGGAGGGATGGCGGCGAGAGCGAGGCGGCAGGTCTTGGGATCAGCAGTGCACGGGATATTCCCGGTGTTGAGCGATATGTGACCAGTGCACGGGCACAGGGAAAGAAGATCGCGTTTCATGCCGGGGAGCGTGACCCGGGCGATATCGATGCGGCACTTGCGTTCGATCCGGATCTCCTGATTCACATGACCCATGCGACAAAGAGACAACTCCGTGCGTGTGCAGACAACGATATCCCCATCGCCACCTGTCCCCGGTCGAACTGGATCCTTGGTGTTACCTCCTCGGCACGGCACCCCCCGCTTGAGGCGATGCTGGACCTTGGATGCACCGTGCTTCTCGGTACTGACAATGCAATGTTTGTACCGCCGGACATGTTCTCTGAGATGGCATTTGCCTCTGTCGTGTACCACATGAATCCCCGTGAGATCCTCCGGGCTGCGGTCAGGGGATCGGCATTGACCGGGACGCCCTCGTTTATTGAAAAAGGTGCCCGCGCTACCCTTTTTACGATCGATCCGGCCCGATCCGGAATCAGGTTCAGCCGCGATCCGCTGGCATCCATGGTAAAACGGGCGTGCGCGGGCTCGATCGGCAAAAACGTTTTTTAGTTTGTAAATTCAATCAAACAGGCATGTTTGTTTTGGGTGATACCGGTGTTTAACAACATACTTGTCGCAATTGATGGATCAGCCGCGAGCGAACGGGCAATCGCCCGGGCGGTTGACGAAGCGAAGGTATGGAATGCAAAACTAAATGCCGTGTACGTGGTGGAGACCGGTCTCTTCTCCTCCCTCCCTTCAGATAATACTGTTGAAATAATGTACCGTGTGCTTGAGAATGAGGGTAACTCCGTCATGAAAAAAGCGGAACAATATGCAGCAGAAAAGGGGGTCACTCTCACCAGTCACATTGAGCAGGGACACGCGGGTACCGAGATCGTCAGCCTTGCAGACCGGGAAGGAAACGACCTGATCGTTGTCGGCTCTCATGGCAAAAGCAATGCCGATCGCCTCCTCATTGGCAGTGTCAGCGCCTATATCGTAACCCACAGCACGGTTACAACCATGGTGGTCCGGTCATGACCGCAGGCATGCAGGCGAAAGACTACATGACCGCTGATGTCGTGCATGTCGAGATCCCCGGTAACCGGGACGATGTCCTGAAGATCCTCAAACGCACGGGCATCTCCGGCGTTCCGGTCATCAAGAACAAGAAGATCGTCGGGATCATAACGAGAAAGGACCTGTTGAGAAAACCCGAAGAGACCCAGCTCGGGCTTCTCATGACCTCAAAGCCTGTCGCCATCGAACCCGACACCGATATCCGCGAAGCAGCCCGCCTGCTCGTCACCAATAAAGTCAGGCGGCTTCCTGTTGTCGAGGACGGGACGCTCGTCGGTCTCCTCTCCGTTGCGGACATCATCCACGCAATCGCCCAGATGAGGATCAAAGAAGAGATCAAGGACGCGTACACCAGCCAGACGTTTGCTGTCTGGGAAGAGACCCCGCTCCCGCTTGTCGGGCGGATCATGGAGATCTCCGGGGTTGATGCCATCCCGATCTTAAACAGCGACAGCGTCCTGCAGGGAATCATCTCTGAACGTGACCTTATCAGGAACTCGAGCATCGAAGATTCCGTTGGCGTCAGCGACTTTTCCAATGGCACGGATGATGACGAGTGGACATGGGAGAGCATCCGTGATACGCACACGATCAGTTTCGGTATTTCAAAGGTGCAGCTCCCGAACCGCCCGGTAAAACAGGCAATGGTAAAGAACGTGGTCGCGGTACCGAAGAACGCGGAAGTGAGCGAGTGTGCGCTGAAGATGCGCCGGTCCCGTGTCGACCAGATGCCGGTAATCAATGGTGACAAACGCCTTGTTGCCATGCTCTATGACCGCGAACTGATACGGGTTCTCTGCCGGCAGGCAGAAGAATAAAAACCTTTAAGTTTTCCCGTATCATCTAATACTTTAAAGCGCTTTTATTAAGATTTTTAGCGTTAATTTATTTTTAGAGGTGTGAATATGCCAGAACAGCACGAGGAGTCTATGAAGGGAACGACCACCATCGGTCTGGTATTTACCGGAGGGGTGATCCTCGCCACAGAGAAACGTGCGACCATGGGATACATGATCGCAAGCAAACGGGCAAAGAAAGTCTACCAGGTTGCAAACCGTATCGGTATGACCACAGCCGGCGGTGTCGGTGACGCCCAGCAGCTCGCCCGCATCCTCACCGTGGAATGCAACCTGTACCAGATACGCAGGTCACGTTCAATTACGGTCGGTGCTGCATCCACGCTCCTCTCCAATTACTTAAACCAGAACCGGATGTTCCCGTACTATGTCCAGCTGCTTGTCGGCGGTGTTGATGAAAAGGGATCATTCGTCTATTCTGTCGATGCGATGGGCGGGGCGACAAAAGAGGAAGAGATCGTGGCAACCGGCTCCGGTTCGCCGATGGCATACGGTGTGCTTGAAGACCGGTATCACAAGGACATAGGCCGGGATGAGGCAATCGAACTTGCCATCCGTGCGTTAAAGGCAGCGATGAAACGCGATGCGGGTTCCGGCGAAGGCATCCATGTTGTCGTGATCACAAAAGACGAGTACCTTGAGATGACTGAGGACGCGCTCAAAAAATATCTTCACAAGACTCCCGCTTAATCTTTTTTTAGGACGTTTATTGTTATGCAGATTGAAGAACGGCTCAAAGAGCTCAAAGATAAGATCAACGAGAAGGTGCCCCGCGGCATCGTTGTGACACAGGTCGAATTTGAAGGACCTGAACTTGTCATCTACACGGATGACCCGAAACGTTTTGCTGACGAAGCAGATCTGATCAAGATCCTCGCCCGGGATTTGCGGAAACGGATTGTCGTCCGCCCCACCATCCTTGAGGATCCGGAGAAAGCAGCAAACGAGATCAAATCCGTTGTACCGGAGACAGCCGGTATCACCGACATATTTTTTGATCCTGATACCGGAGAAGTGCTGATCGAAGCGGAAAAGCCCGGTGTCGTGATCGGCAAAAACGGGATCACCCTCCGGGAGATCACAAAACATGTCGGATGGACCCCGAAAGTCGTACGGACTCCCCCCATCGAGAGTACGACCGTCAAACAGATCCGGCAGTATCTCCGCGCAGTAAACGAAGAGCGGAAACAGTTCCTGCGCACGATCGGAAGACGGATTCACCGGGACCTCCCCTCCCGGAACGATGCGAACAAGGACGCGACGAAAAAAGACCAGTGGGTCCGGGTCACTACGCTCGGGTGCTGCCGCGAGGTGGGAAGAGCGGCATTCCTTCTCACGACGCCGGACAGCCGGGTGCTGATCGACTGCGGGGAGAAGCCGGACAATTCGAACGGGACGCCGTACCTCTATGTACCGGAGATCCACCCGCTCGCACAGCTTGATGCCGTCGTCCTCACGCACGCCCATCTGGACCACTGTGCGCTCGTCCCGCTCCTCTTCAAGTATGGCTACGAAGGGCCGGTCTATTCGACACCGCCAACACGGGACCTCTCCGCGATGCTCCAGCTCGATTACCTGGACGTGATCCACAAAGAGGACAGGAAAGTCCCGTACAGCTCAAACGAAGTGAAGACCTATATCCGGCATTCGATTACGCTCAATTATGGGAGTGTGACCGATATCGCGCCGGACATCAAGCTGACATTCCATAACGCGGGGCATATCCTCGGTTCCGCCATCGCCCACTTCCATGTCGGGGACGGCATGTACAATATCGCGTTCACCGGCGACTTCAACTATAGCAAGAGCCGGCTCTTTAATCCCGCCGTTAACCAGTTCCCCCGTCTGGAGACATTGTTCATGGAGAGCACGTACGGCGGTTCCAATGATTTCCAGCCTGCCCGTGCCGACGCGGAACTCAAATTATACGAAGTGATCAACAAGGTGCTCTCCCGGGGCGGAAAAGTGATCATCCCGGCATTTGCCGTCGGGCGATCGCAGGAGGTCATGCTTGCGCTGGAAGAGGGCATACGCCTGAACAAGATCCCCAACGTCAAAATATATCTTGACGGGATGATCCGTGAGGCAACCGCGATCCACACGACCTATCCGGAATATTTAAACAACGAGCTCAGAAACCTGATCTTCCGCGAGGGCCTGAACCCGTTCCTTGCCGAATGTTTCCAGCAGGTGGATTCGCAGGAGTTGCGCGAGAAAGTGATGGCTGGAGAGCCGTGCGTGATCATCACGACAAGCGGGATGCTGAACGGCGGCCCGGTGATGGAGTACCTGTTAAACCTTGCGCAGGACGAGCGGAATGCACTTGTCTTTGTCGGGTACCAGGCTGACGGCACGCAGGGGCGACGCATCCAGAAAGGCTGGCGCGAGGTGCCGATGGGCAGGAAAGGGACGATCGTAATAAATCTCGAGATCGATACGATCGACGGGTTCTCGGGACACTCGGACCGGCGGCAGCTGATGAACTATATCGGGCAGATCCAACCCCGCCCGGAGAAGATCTTCTGCATCCACGGCGATGAGAACAACACGATCGATCTCGCAAGTTCGATCTACAAGCGCTATCACATCGAGACACATTCACCGATGAACCTCGAGACCTTCCGTATGGTCTAAAAAAAAGGGATTCATTGATGGACGAGCGTTTTGCGCTTTTTACCGGAATCTTTTCGGTGATGGCGCTTTCAAACGCGATCGTTCCGGTGTTAACGAGGTATGCACCCGATTCATCGTGGCAGGGCGCGATCTATGCTGCCTATTTTTTCGGTGCGTTTGTAACGACGCTTCCTGCCGGGATCCTGTCGGACCGGTACGGGTGGGTGCCGGTTATCCGAGCGGGGCTCATTATCTCGGCGATTAGCGGGTGCCTGCTCGCACTCATTGCTGCTCCCGTTCCTGTCATCCTGTTGCGGTGCCTCGAAGGAGCCGGTGCCGGGTTCTTTGTTGCAGCGGCGATGGCGCATGTCAATTCGCTTCCCGATCACGCCCGCATGAGCGGGGTATTCATGGCGATCTTAAATGCCGGGCTGGTGGGGGGGCTTATTCTCTCCGGCTGGCTTGCCGTGCATTTCTCCCTTCCGGCTTCCGGGATAATTCTCTTTTCTG
>Ga0315282_10011577_pt1 | contig 13626 bp, 8 predicted proteins | sample YL17G07_20_MG_FD_203693 | JGI IMG/M metagenome (GOLD analysis project Ga0315282, IMG submission 203693) | Sediment microbial communities from Yellowstone Lake, YNP, Wyoming, USA - YL17G07_20 | ecosystem: Environmental > Aquatic > Freshwater > Lake > Sediment | place: USA: Wyoming | collected... | reverse complement strand
GAGCTTGGCAACGGCGTTCATGAGAGCCTCCTGGGAATGATGTAGTATATACTACTACATACTCCGGGCCAAAAAAAGAGACAAGTAAAGGGAAATCGCTAGTCTCCCCCTTTTATGTCGTGCACCCCCAACCATCTGTACCGCGGTTTTGTGTTGACGATACTCCATTTCCTTCTTTGAAGTGTACCTATGGGAAACACGATCACTCGATCCCGAAGGAGCGCTCTTCGGTGGGCGGCCGCTTTGGCGACGTACCTCTTTGCCGCGGTGTGTGTTTCATCCGTTCTTTCGGCGCAGACTCCAACGGTCATCGGCAACGACGTGCTCCGTCTTTCGTTCGAGATTCGTGACGACGGCATCCATTGGACTGGTCTTCGTGACGTGGCCACGGACCGCGAGATGCTGGCCGGCGGCGAACCGTTCTGGCGCCTCGCGGTCGAGGACGCCAAGGGCAAGAAGTACAACCTCGACAATCTCGCGGGATGGAAACGTGTCAGCATTTCGCCCCCGCCGAAAGCCAATTCAACATTCAACAGTCAAAACTCAAAAGTGGAACTGCTCTGGCGCGGTTCAAAGGATCTCGGTGCCGATGCCCTGGAGGTTCGTTGCGACATCTCGCTCGAAGGCTCCCGCACCACGTGGAACTTGTCGGTCGAAAACAAGACCAGCTATTCACTTCGCACCATCTCGTTCCCGTATGTTGTCACGCGGCCGCTGGGCGGCGACGGCAGCGACGACGAGGTGGTCTTCCCGCGCGGGCCGGGCGAACGCCACGTTGATCCCTTCGCCAAGCCGGTCTCTTACGCCGGCGACTATCCCACCGGCTGGGGATCGTACCAGTTCTTCACCCACTACGATCGCGCGGGCGGCCTGTATGTGGCCACCCACGATCCGGTTGGTTCGACCAAACGCCTCGAGGTCGGCACGCGGAAAAAGAACACACAGTTCCTGATGCAATTCGATTGGCCCGCCGAAAATGCCACGATCCCGGGCAACGGCTTCACGATGCCGGGACCGGCGGTGATCCAGCTATTCCGCGGCGATTGGTTTGATGCGGCGCTCATCTATCGCGACTGGGCGCGCAAGAACGCCCGCTGGTGGCCGCGCGAACCCCTCCGGCCCGACACGCCCGCTTGGATGCACGAGACCGCCCTCTGGGCCATGACCGGCGGAACGTCGCAGGCGGTGGTCGGGCCGGTCCGCGAGTTCGCGGCCTACATGGGCGTGCCGACGGCGCTGCATTGGTACAACTGGCACCAGATTCCCTTCGACACCGATTATCCTCACTACTTTCCGGCGAAACCCGGTTTTGCGGCCGGCGTCAAGGAACTTCAGGCGGCGGGAGTTCGCGTCATGCCTTACATCAACGGCCGCTTGTGGGACACCGGCCTCGAGGATTTCGGAAAAGCCGCCCGGCCCTTTGCGTGCAAGAACGAACGCGGCGAACCTTACATCGAGGAATATGGTTCGAAGCGGAAACTGGCTCCCATGTGTCCGACCACCAAATTCTGGCAGGACAAAGTCAACGAGATCGTCATGCGCCTTGTCGGTCCGGAATGCGGCGTGGACGGCGTCTACATTGACCAGGTCGCCGCGGCGAAACCCTGTCTTTGCTTCGACCGCTCGCACGGCCACCCTCTCGCCGGCGGCCACTGGTGGACGACTCTGGGCTATTGGCCGATGCTCGAACGCCTTCGCGCCGACATGCGAAAGCCCTATCCCCACTCGATGATCACCACTGAGTGCAACGCCGAACCCTACATCCAGGTCTTCGACGGCTACCTGACGTGGCATTGGCAGCACAACGGCCAGGTGCCCGTGTGGCCGGCGATCTACGGCGGGCAGGTGCAGATGTTCGGGCGCGCCTATCGCGGCGGGCCGACCAAAGACCTCGCGCTTCGAATGAAAGCGGCGCAGCAGCTGGTCTATGGGGAACAGCTCGGCTGGCTCGGTCCCGAGGTGATCCACGAAAAAGACAACGCCGCATTCCTTCGGCGCATGGCCAAACTGCGCCATGTGTTGCGCGACTATCTGGCCGACGGCGAGATGATGCGACCGCCGAAACCCGTCGGCGCAATCCCCAACGTCGCGGCCGACTGGCAATGGTCGGGAGTGTGGCCCGTGACCGACCGCGCGATCCAGGCCGGCGCGTGGCGGGCAAACAACGGCCGTCTGGCGCTGATCTTCGTCAACGTCACCACCGGCACTCTCTCGTTCGAGCTCAATTTCAACGGGAAGGACTACGGCCTGACCGGCGATCAGCTCCGCCTGGCCGCTCGCACCGAAACCGGCCCCGGCGAAACAGTTACCCTGCCCCTCACCTTCCGCCGCTCCGTCCGTCTGGAACCAATGGATGCCGTGGTGTTCGAACTGGCGGGGGGAAAAGGACAGCGGTCGGAGGCACAATAGATCTGCCCGACGGCGGCCCGTCGGGGCCTATTCGGCAGAATGCGGGAGAACTTCGTAGCGGAACCCCAGGCTGCGCGATTCGCCGGGTGATAGGTCGAGCAGGCAGTGGGCGAACATGATGGAGCCCTGGTAAACGCGCTCGAAACCGGCCTCGGAGATACTGACCGTTTCGAGCGGAAAGCGCCACAAGGTCATGGGTTCGGCGGGCGTCACGCGCGCCTCGAGCTTCAGCCACTCATCCACCATCGCGAAATTCCTCACCAGTTCCTCGGCGCCGATCGAGGCCAGATTCGACGGCATCGGTTTGGCATCGTTGATCTTGTAATAGCGGTCGAGCGCGTCGCCCGCGAGGAAGTTAACGCAAAACTCCACGCCGAAGCGCGTCTGAACCGGTCGCCCGCTTTCGTTGGTGATTCGATACTCGGCGTCAATCGTGGCCTCGTCGCTCGCGATCACCAGGTTTTTGGCAACACACATGGGGAACGTGCCCGCGGGGCGATGGAGCGCACCATACCGCGCGAGGGAGACGCGCAACGCCCCGTCGAGTTGCTCGCACTGGACCGTATACGGCTGGTTGACGAAGTCGCCCTCTTCGCGCTGGCGGCTTTCGGCAAACTGCTCGAGCGTGGTGTCGGGGGCGATGAAGTGATCGAGGAACGACGCGCGACGATGCCAGTCATAATGGAGAAACCGTTCCAGGCCCGACTCCTTGGCGGTGACGCGTTCGTGGATGCTGGCCGTGCCGGTCTCGCCCGCGGTTTTGCGCTTGGCCATCTCGACGACGCGGCGATGATAGCCTTCCTTGCGGCGACCGAGCACATCAATGAGGTTGAACCGCGAGGCGACGTGGTCGTGCTCGACCAGCGATCCGCCCGAAGCCGGTTTGAATACGAGGATGTGGGCGGGGGATTCGGCGATCAACTCGTCGTGTCCGTCGCAGTCGAAATCCGTCATGTCCACTTCGATCCACTTCTTGGCGCGATGGGTCGCTTCGTTGGCCAGCGCGTTGGCTTCGATCAGGCAGCGATACATGGCCGAGCGGAGGTGGGCCAGATACAGGCCGCCGAAAATGCCGTGCCAATAGGCGCAATTGCACTGACCCTGCCAGAGCGAGATTCGCGCGCGCTGGAGCTTTTTGGCGGCGGCAGCGCCCTTGCGCGCGAAGGCCGACTCGATCTTCCGGCTGATGTAGATCATCCGTTTGTGCAGATGGTTGCCTTCGTCATACTTGGCGAGGAAATTGCGCCAGAAGCCCCCGCGCACGAAGATCTTTTCGTTCGCCCAGTCGGGGCGGGTTTCGAGCGACTTGACGAAATCTTCGTAGCGCTCGATTGCGGCGGCGGGCAGCGCCCACTCCATCATCTCGCTGTAGGAGGCGGTGGGCAGATAGATTCGCCCCAGCGGATTGATCTGGTCGAGCGCCTCGCCGAAGTTGAGCTGTCGAATCCATGAGAGGTTCTCTTCGAGCGCGATGAAAAAACGCTCCAGCCAACGGTCCTCGTAGCAGTGCTTGTGCGTCTCGGGCCAGATGCCGAACTTCTCGCCATCGTCAATCATCACGACCAGGCGGCTGCCGTCGTCGGTCGCCACCGAGCGAAGATAGTCAATCGTCTCGATGGGATCGCGGAAGGGGATGGCGTAGCGCAGTTTCTCGTTGATCGGGAAGACGGCGACCGGTTGTGCCGCGTCCTCGGTCAGATAGTAGCCGTAGGTCTGGCGCTCGGTCAGTCCGGCGCACTTAAAGTGGGAATCGTCGAGCGCGGCAAATTCGATTCCCGCCTCGTGCATGTAGCGCGGCAGCTGCGGCTCCCACACGCGTTCGGCCAGCCACATGCCGCGCGGCGTGACGCCGAACATCTCCTCGATCTTTTCGCTCATCAGGCGCATCTGGCCGATCTTGTCGTGATCGGGAATGACCGGCAGGATCGGCTCATAGTAGGCGCCGCCAAGAATCTCCGCCTGGCCGTTGGCAACCAGCGCGCGGAGGCGGTCGAGATAGTCGGGGTGGCGCTCGGCGATCCAATCGAGCAGGCAGCCCGTGTTGTGAAAGGCAAAACGAATGGATTGGTGGCACTCGAGAACGTCGAGAAACGGCCGGTACGCTTTTTCATAACCGTATTGGAAGACGTGGTCGAAATTGCCGATTGGCTGATGGTTATGGACGCCCAAAACGAGGTTGACCGTTTTCATGAGAACCTCCGCGAAAAAACGAAGAATGAACGATGAATTATGAATGAGCAATGAAAAGCCAAAAACAAAACCGCCTGAATAGACCTACTGACTTCCCATCCCTCGGATCATTTTCCTCTTTCCGCAAGGTGGCAGCAACTCGACCCTCTCTTGGACCAGCCGTTCCTGGTCCGTTTTCATTCATCCTTCATCCTTCATCATTTTCTTCTGTGCGTTCCGGTCGGTGCGGGGGTGCCCTTCGAGGCCTCCTGCATGCGCCGGACCAATTGTTTATCGAGCGAGCGGGCCGGGTTGAAGCCCGTGTTCTTCAACCGCTGGTTCATGGCCGCCACCTCGACGAGAATGCTGAGGTTGCGGCCCGGCTCGACCGGGATGACGTACTCCGGCAGGTCCACGTCGAGAATCGTGCGGGTTTGATCTTCCATGCCGAGGCGCTCGTATTCCTTGCCGATCTGCCACTGCTCGAGCCAGATGACCAGGTCCACGATTTTCTCGTCGCAGACGGCGCCGGCGCCGAACAGCGACTCGACGTTGATGATCCCCAGGCCGCGCACTTCCATGTGATGCTTGGTGAGGGGCGAGCTGGTGCCGATAATGGCGGTTTTCGATTGGCGGCGGAGAATGACGACGTCGTCGGCGACCAGGCGATGGCCGCGCTGGATCAGCTCGAGCGCGCACTCGCTCTTGCCCACGCCGCTTTCCCCCACCAGCAGCACGCCCATGCCGAAGACATCGAGCAGAACGCCGTGGACCGACATCGAGGGGGCGAACTCGGGTTCGAGCAGGTACATGAGCCGGCCCACGAAGCGAGCCGTGTGAAGACCGCTCTTGATCAGCGGAACATTGTGTTTTTCGGCCAGCTCGACCAATTCCTTCGGCATCGGGTAGGTCGAGGTCACCACCATGCACGGAATCGCATAGCGGAAAACGCGCTTGAGCCGATTCAAGCGTTCGCGCTGGGTGAGACTGCCCAAATAGGAGATTTCGGTGTTGCCGATCACTTGAATACGGTCGAACGAAAATACGTCGAGGAAACCGGCCAACGCCACACCCGGCCGGTTCCATTCGCTGGTGACGATGGGGTTGTTCAATCCGCCTCGGCCCCCCAGGATGCGCAGCTCGAGCGTCTTGCTGCCGAGCTCAACGAACTGCTGGACGGTGAGCACCTTTTTGGCCGGCGAGATCCGACCCAACAGTCGTTTCTTCTCGTGTATCGTTTTTGATTTCCGATTGGCCATGGTTGAACCCTCTGGAGGCATTTTTGTCAGAGCTAAATCCTCTGCTTCCTAAGTTCGCTGACGTATGGTTTTTGACAGGATAACGGGAGGGACGGGATTGGGTGGAATCCGGTTGATCCTGTCTAACGGCGCCTCAGCGCGCGTTGCGAATCTCCCGCAAGAGCGACTCCCGTGCTCGCGCAATCGCCTGGCGCCGCTGGGCGTTCCAGCGTTCCATCGCGCGGGCTGCCGCTTCGAGTCGCGCGAGACCGGCCCGAACCGCCGACGGCGCGGGTCCGCCCAGCGATTTCTTGGCTCGCACGGCGCGCGCTGGCCGAATGGCGGCCTGCCATTCCGCCCGGGCAACCTTTTTCGCAAGGCCGTTTGCCGCCAGCGCCCGCTCGACCCTGGCCGGAACAAATCGTCCCTCCAACTCGCATTCGCGCACCAAACCCGCCACAATCTCATAGGCCTTGCGGAAGGGCAAACGCGCCCGGCGGGCAATCAGGTCGGCCAAATCCACCGCGACCAGAAAATCATGATCGGCCGCCTCCGCCATGCGATCGGCGTGAACCGTCATGGCCCCGACCACCTCGCGGAAGATGGCCGGCGCCTCGCGCAATTCCTCGACCGCATTCATGACCAGATACTTGGACCATTGCGAATCGCGATTGTAACCGGAAACCATTCCCTTGCTCAGCGCGAGAAGCGATTGGAGGATTCCCTGGACGACCGCGGCCTTGGCGCGCGTCACCTCGGCGAAGTCCGGGTTGCGCTTCTGGGGCATGATGGATGAGCCCGTCACGTGGCGATCATCGAAGGTGATGAACCCGATCCAGGGCATGGACCAGACAATGAGGTCCTGCGCCAGAAGCGACAGATGGCTGCCGGCAAACGCCAGATCGGCCACGAAGCGCGCTTCCATCTCCCAGCGGCTCGAGACGCAATCCACGCTGTTCTCCTGGACGCCGTCGAAGCCCAGGAAGCGGGCGGTCGCCGCGCGATTGATCGGCCAGGAAGTGCCGTGGCCGGCGGCGGCGCCCAGGGGAGAAAGGTTGATGGCCAAATAAGTGGCCCGCATCTGCTCGGCGTCGCGCAGCATCGCTTGGGCATGGGCGGAAAGAAGGTGGCCCAGCGTCGTCACGCCCGCCGGCTGCGTGTGGCTGAGGCCGGGCATCAGAGTCTCGACGTGCTTGCGCGCGCACTTCAGCAAATCGGCGACGAGCGCGAGCCATTCGCTGTGAAAATCGAGCAGCGCATCCCGAATGAACAGGCGGACGTCGGCCGCCGACTGGTCGTTTCGACTGCGGCCGGTGTGGATCCATCCGCCCGCCGCATCGCCTGCGCGCTCGCTGACCGTGCGTTCGATGTTGACGTGGACATCTTCGAGAGCCGGATCGAGCGACCAGCGGCCGGCACGCCATTCGCGCTCGATTGCCCCCAGGGCGCGTTGGAGCTGGCGGTGAACGCCTCGCTCGATGATCCCCGCCCGGCGGAGCATCAGCACGTGGGCCTGGTTGACCCAGAGGTCATAGGGAATGAGGACGGCATCGGCCATCGGCCGCTCGCGGACGTCCCACCCGGCGCAATAAGCCACGTGTCGGGCCGACGGGGCGCGATGCATCCTTGCCTGCCAGATCGTCGAGTGTTTTCCGGCTGCCATTCGCAAGACTCCTGACGGGTTGCGGCTCACCGACCCGCATGCGCTAAGAAGATCGCGTTGTCCGATCCGAAATCCACAATACCCCAACAGACCGTATTCATCTTTCGACAAGCCCAAACCGAACAGCAGTAATGCACAATGGATAACCGCCCGGAGCCGTTCGGCGCAATGAAAAAACATGCCACAACAGACCTGGACACCGGGATTCTCAAAAGTCGCAACATAGAGAGTGTGGGAGAGATGATGGATGTTGGGAATAGCCTGCGTCGGCCCGGAAAGGGAGAGCGAGATCAACCTGTGAATTGACGTCAGCGTTCGACCGCTGTTTTGAGACCACCTTTTGCCGGTCGGACGTTGTCCTTGAAAACAGAACGGCTGCACGCTGCCCCCGCTCCACATTATGCGGTCGTTTTGCAGCCGCCGCCAAAGACTAAATTAAGGGTTTACATTTAAAAGCCGATGAAACTAGGATTAGAGCCGCTCAAATTCGAGAGACAGGAGGGGGAGTTCGTGCGTCCCGCAGATTCCCGTTCAGCTGAGGTGACAGTGATGAAAACCGTTCTGCGGCTCCCGGGGAAGAATGCCTTGGTTCGTTGGGCGGGCCAACTGATGTTGTTCGCCATGCTGGTGTGCACGGCCGCCAGTCCTCCCCCGCGCACGGACCCGGCGGCGGGCACGAGTGCAAGCGAATCGAAGGCCCCCTCCACCACCGCGACCGCCGCCGTTCGCCAACCGGCCAAACCCCTGATGGCGATGCTGGATTTCACCACCGACGACGTCCCGGCCAACGAAGTTGATGCGATCTGTCGAACGTTATGGCAGCGCCTCTATGAGCGGAAGCGCGTCACCTTGATGGTGCGCGCCGCCACCCGGATCTCCCTCGACCAGTGGGGACTGCTCACCGAGCGCGCCAATCAACAGCCCAACAGTTTCGGCCGCATCGCGCGGGCGCTGGCGGTGGACTACCTGGTCTTCGGCCATGTCAGTCGCTCGGGCGGTATCTATGCGCTCGATGTCTCGGTTTTCTCGGTCCGGCAGGGAACCACCGTGATCAGCGAAACGCGCCTCTACGAGAAGGGATTGGAGCAGCTGCTGGCGGATATGGACCCGCTGGCAGGGGTTCTTCTCTCGCAAAAAACAGCGATCCCGCCGGTTGCCGTATCCACCCCAATTCAAGTGGCCTCGGCAGTCACTCCAGCCCGTACGATCCCCTCCGCTCCCGTCAGTGCCACACCGGCGTTGCCCGAAGTCACGCCGGCCGTTCGCATGGTCCAAACACCCCGGCCATCGCCCACGCCCCTGCCCGAGACCGAACCAATCTCTCCCACGCGTCCCGTTGTCCGAACGCCCCGGCCCCAGCTGACGGCGACGCCGAAGCCGCCGGAACCGACTCCGACGCCAAGGCCGCCCGAACCAACGCCTACGCCCAAGCCGCCGGAGCCCACGCCCGAAATCAAACCGACTCCGCAAAAGGTCACCCTCGTCGCCACTCCGCGACCGGCCGAACCAACGCCCAAGCCGCCGGAGCCAACGCCTACGCCCAAGCCGCCGGAGCCCACGCCGACACCAAAACCGCCGGAGCCAACACCGACACCGACTCCGACACCGACGCCGACGCCCACACCGATACCGACTCCGACACCGACACCAACGCCGACGCCCACACCGATACCGACTCCGACACCGACACCAACGCCGACGCCCACACCGATACCGACTCCGACACCGACGCCGACACCGACGCCGACGCCCACACCGATACCGACTCCGATACCAACTCCGACACCGACTCCGACTCCCACGCCAACGCCAACTCCCAAGCCGACCGCGTCACCCAAAGCGGCGAAGGCCACACCGGAGCTCTCGAAGGCCGATGCCAAGTCGCCCATCATGCGGGCCAGGGATCTCCATGCCCAGGCGGTCAAGCTCGGCGAGAGCAGACCGGAAGGGCTCAAACTGCTGGTTTCGGCCGTCGAACTGGACCCCGAGAATGTTTCCTATCGCTATGCCCTGGCTCGCGCCTACTATTACAACAAGGACTTCAAAAACGCGGTCACGCAGTGCTCCGAGGTGCTCAAGCGCGACCCGCGGCACCCGGACGCCCTGACGGTCATGGGGTCGGCTTACTTCTACCTGGAAGACTATCCCAAAGCGATCGAGGCGCAGGAACAGGCCCTCAAGATCAACCCGCGCAACTTGTACGCCCAGTTCAATCTCGCCCACGTCTGCATGCAGGTGGACAAGAACCGTGCGCGGACCGAGTTCCAGAAATTCATCGAGCTGGCCGGGAACGATTCCTCGCAACGAGAGAACGTGAAGAACGCCAAGGATTGTCTGAAGGCGCTCGAATAGGCGGGAAAGGGGAAAACAGGAGTTCGCCCCGACAGGCATCATGGCCGAGATGGTTGGTTCGAGCAGCAGAAAAATCGGTCCCTACACGGTGGTCGGCTCTCTGGCGCGCGGCGCCACCAGCGAGGTGGTGAAAGCCATTGACGCCGACCTGAATCGCGTGGTGGCGATCAAGCTGCTTTCCCGCGACTTTGTCAAAGACCCCGAGGCGCTCGAACGGTTCGAACGGGAATCGCGAACCGTCATCGGTCTGAGTCATCCCAATATCGCCGCCATTTACGAAGCCGGCGTCACGCTCGACGGCCAGCCCTACTTTGTCATGGAGTTTGTGGACGGGAGAAGTCTGAGGGAGCTCCTGCTCGACAAAGAGGAACTGTCCTTCTCGCAGCAACTCGATCTGATGATCCAGGCGGCCGAAGGGCTGCGCGCCGCGCTCAACCGCAACATCGTCCATCGCGACATCAAACCCGCCAACTTGATGGTGGACCGCGAGCGGCGGCTCAAGGTCGTGGATTTCGGCCTGGCCAAAGTGATTGGCGAGAACGCTTACAAGAGTGTGGCCGGCCGGGTCATGGGCACGCCGAAATACATGGCGCCCGAAGTGGCCCTGGGACGCTCGGCCGACTATCGCTCGGACATCTATTCGCTCGGCGCGACCTTCTATCACCTCCTGACCGGCCGGCCGCCGTTTGACGGCGAGACGCCCGCCGCCGTCATGATGCAGCACGTCAACAGCCCCTTGCCTCCGCCCCACTTGCTCAATCCGCAGATTCCCGTTGACGTCTGCGAGATCGTTCAAAGGGCGATGGCCAAGGATCCCAACCAGCGCTATCAGGACTATGACGAATTGCTCTCGGACCTGAAAGCGGCGAAGGTGGGTCGGCTGACGAAAGAGCGCGGGGATTCGTTTCCGGGGGTGCGGCGTGAACCGGCCGCTCGAGAGGAGCCCGCGCGGATCGAGCCCCTTCGCCCTCGCCCCTCCTCTTACATGACGGAAGGGAAGGTCGTCGCGCCTCCACCGGTGGCGGCACGGGGCGATTCCTACTGGACGCGGCGGGCCAACAAGCATCTCCGAGTCCTGGTGCTCCTGTTCGCGGTCGCCTTGGTCGCGCTTCTCTATGCGGCATGGCCGGCGGCCAGAGAGCAGTCCAATCGTGGACTGCGCTCGATCGTCGGCTCGCTCATGAACCGTTTGACCAGGCCCGAGCCGCCCGAGGACACCTACTTCTTTCAATATACCGCGAGCTTGCGCAAAATCGAGTACCTCCGCCTGGGCGTGAAAGAATACGTGGCGGCCACCGGCCGGTATCCTTCCTCGCTGGAGGATCTGGCCACGCGCAAGATCGTCGGGAAAACCGATTTCGTTGACGGCTTTGGCGGGCCGATTCGTTACGAGCCGATTCCTCGTCTCATTCGCGCGGCCGGGCCCGATGGCGTGCTGGGTTCGGGCGACGACTTTGTGGTGGATGAGAATGGCAAGTTCCTCAACCTTCCTGCCGAACCCGAGCGTTATGCCCTGGAGAAAGACACCCAAGTCCTCGAGCGTATGAAGAAACCCGACGTAGACGGGCCGTAGTGCAGCAAACCGAATGATTGGAGACGCTTCGCCGAAAAGTGCTATCGCGCCTTTGCCGCGGCGCCTCGCGCGCTCTCGACGTCCTTCTTGACATCCTCGAGAGTCTTCATCCCGTCGAGTTCCCGCGTGCGGGCGAGCAGCTGCGGCCGGTACTGTTTCGCGGCCGTTGTCGCATAGCTCTGCCAGGCTCTCACCGCGTCGAGCAGGTATTGGACGGCCGCTTGTTTGTTCGGCGGATCGCCGGTTTGCTCAAATGCGTACAATTCCACGGCGCCGCCGATTTTCGAAGCATAATAGTTGCCGAGATAAGCCATCGCCTCGATGTCGCCCAAGGTGAGACGCAGTTCTTTGCTCATCTTCGGTACCTCGCGACGAATTTCCGCCACAGCCTTCAGACTCGATTGTGCATATTTCTGCAGCTCTTCGGCCACTTGAATGGGAGTGATTCCGATCGTCGCTTCGTTTTTGACCGTGCGGTTCACAAACTCGGGAATAGACAGAATCCCGCTGCCTTCCATGGGCTTGGTCTTGATGAAGTCTTCCACCGTGTGAAACCCTTTTCGTTGATCCATGCAGCCTTCCACCGCCCACATGAAATCCCAGTCGCACCAATGAAATCGGTTCACCAGCGGGATGATCTTCGAGGCGGTTGACCAGGCGTCGTACAGGGCGGTTTTTGACGCCTCGGGAAAATGCGAGGCCAAAACGTTTTGGAAAAAACGACGATCGAGTTCGGGTGAATATCCCAATCGCCCCCACAACAGGAAACTATACCAATGTTTCTTGATCTCAAGTTGGCGAGGCGTCTCGGGTTCGAGGCTGGTGAATTCGCGTCCCCAAACATATCCATCCGAGCCGACATAGTAGCCGGCGGTTTGATTCGCCGCCGGGAGATTCGTAAGAAACTCCCGCACGTAGTCGGGATCGCCCCAACGGAAATTGAATATATCATCATTGCGCAGGTTCCACCAGCATTTCAGCCCGTAGGGTTCCGTCTCTTTACGGAGCGACTGGGCAAAGGGTGGTTTCGGCGATGAGTATAAATGTGCACGTGCATATTTGAATTCCAGCTCAAATGGGTCCGGATACTTTGATCCAAAATCGTCCATGATCTCCTTCACCGCGGTCTGCCAGTCGCGGTGGATGAAACGCACAATTCGATCGGGCCGCTTCTTTTTTGCATCGAGGATTCCCAATCCATAGGTATTCCACAACCATTTCTCGCGCGAGAATTCATCCTTTCGATCCTTCATGTTCTCGCCTGCGGCAATTCCGATTCCAGCGAGAAGGGGATAAGTAAGAATACATTCTCGAACACATTCTCTCATATAAGCAATGGTCTTGCGATTGTCCTGTGCCGTACTGATTCCATACTTTCCTTCGGCGCTGTTCACAATGACATTCCACGTAACAAGATACACATCAATTCCACGGTCCCTGGCGTATTGCATCACCCGCCGCCAGAACGCGATCTTCTCGTCCATCGTCATCTTTTTGATTACCTCAAGATCCTGCAGCACCCTGGGCGACACGAACATCGGCTCTCGCCACGAGCCGGCCTCATAGCTGGGCTTGAGCGTGGTACCGCAAACATCCGCTAGTGCTATATCGGGATAATCGGGCAATTTGACCAAAGATGGAAATGGATGTGGATTCCAAAGGGTCAAAACATTATATCTATCGCGGGCCATCTCGTCGAGGAACTCACGCCAGAAGTCGAAATTCCACATTTCGCCGATATTCGATTGCGCCGCGTCGCCCGTGTCATCGTAGCTGGGGGTTCGTGCATCGAGCGGAATGTTGAACTTGATCCCGCGCCGGAGGATGGCGGGTTTCCGACGCAAGCTCTGAACCGAATCGAGTGTCTTCCCAAGACGGATCATCTCGGCAAACTCCAACCCGCCGTACATGGCACCGACGGCATCACCGCCACCGACCATATAAACCTTGGTTTCGGACAACTCCGGCATGTTCCGAACCGAGAATGCCTGGGGCTGAAGCCGCTCCGGTGGCCCACCCGGTTTCCTGCGGGCCGCGCTTGCAGTGGATGGCAAAACATTGAGGACAATCGCGGAGCCGCCGGGAGGGTCGCCACCACGAAACGCAGCAAGGGGTTTTTCCGACACGGTATAAGAGTTCTCTTGCAGCGCCTTGCGGATCTCCTGCGCCGCAAAGAGAATGGGAGGACTCGCTTCGTCGCGAAAGATCACCACCGTGCGGGT
>Ga0315282_10011576_pt1 | contig 13626 bp, 9 predicted proteins | sample YL17G07_20_MG_FD_203693 | JGI IMG/M metagenome (GOLD analysis project Ga0315282, IMG submission 203693) | Sediment microbial communities from Yellowstone Lake, YNP, Wyoming, USA - YL17G07_20 | ecosystem: Environmental > Aquatic > Freshwater > Lake > Sediment | place: USA: Wyoming | collected... | reverse complement strand
ACCACGGCGTCCTGCGCCTGGAGGATGGCCGCTACCCGACGATGACGCACTGCATCGCCGTGCACCCCAACGGCCGGATCTACACCGTCCCCTGGATCGAGAACCTGGAGGGGAAGGCCGCCGGCAAAGGCCTGCCCGCGCAGCAAGTTGACCTCATCAGCTTCGACGATCCATTGCGAGCGACGCCGGGGCGCTGAGCGGGCCGGGGTCGGGAATCCCTGGCAGCGCGACGACCCCGCAGCCCAGTTCTTGTCTCGAGCAGAGAAGCGCGTGGCCGGCCGGGGAAGTCGCGCCCTCTGGAGGACCCCGTCAGTCCAAGGTCACCATGATGCCGACCCTGGTCACGAGACCTACGATGTCCCACAGCAGCGCGCCGAGCACGTCTCCCATGATGATGCCCATGAACACGGGCCGGAAGCGGACGTACCCCCGCAGCCCGGAGTAGCGCACCGTTACCACCCTGAAGAGCCATCCCAGGAAGAGCGAGAACCACAGGTTCCGAGTTGCATAGGAGGTGCCCATGACCAGGCCGAGGGGATGGATCGGCCACCAGAGGAAGGTGAGCCTGAGCCAGGACGTCACCGCCACGGCGGCGGCTCCTACCATCAGCCAGAGGTACTCCATGCCGGCGGGGTGCGACGGGGTCTCGAGGCGCGAGGCCAACTCCGTGAAGAACTCACGCGGCAGGCCGGTCAGGGTTCCGTTGCGATCCACCACGAGCGCGCCCAGCTTGTAGAAGGTCATCAGGAAGACCGGTATGGTGACCGCGAGCGCGAACACCAGCACGCCGCCGATCACCCTGGAGAGCTTCCGCGTGGAGACGCCCGACTGCTCCGCCATCCGGAAGCCATTGAGCACGGAGGGCATGAGGCATTCCCGCAGGTCGAAGGTGAGCACCGTGTCCACGAAGGCGCAAACGGTTAGGTTCGCGGGGCCGAGAGCCGTCGTGCCACCCAGCATTAGCAGGTAATCCACGGGCCGGAAGCTGAACTGGACCATCAGCAGGCCGGCCTCGGCGATGATGCGCGTCAGCACCAGACAGATCGCCAGGAAGAACACCAGGAAGAGCCCCGCGAGGACCGGGGTCATGCCGGCCGAGACCAGCCAGGCGAAGGCGATTCCCAGGCCGGCCGTCAGCCCCAAGGCCGTGAACCGGTAGCTCAACGGCTCGCCCCCGTCGTCGCCACTGGGGGAGGCGACGAGAATCCGCCTGAAGGCGCTGGCCAGGGCGCCGCGCAGAGACCAGAGCAGCATCCCTGCGACCATCAGCAAGGCCCCCATCTGCTCCCGATCCCCGATCTCGGTGATGGCTCCACCCCAGGCGCTGGTACCCTCATAGCCCACCAGGCTGAGGAGGACGGCCTGAGCCTTCATCAGCATCATGGAGAACCAGAAGCCGGCGGCCACCTCGGAGGAGAGAAGATAGCCGAAGCCGATGACGGAGAAGTAGACGTTGAAGCGAACCGGCACGGCGGCCGCCCAGGGCCTGTCAACGAGGACCGAGTCCATGCTGCCCGAAGTCGGGATTCCGGGCACACTCGGGTAGTACGCGTGCAGGCCGTTGATCACGTGCACGAGGAGCACCAGGCCCGCCCCGAGCCAGACCAGCCGGTTGCCGAAGAACCAGGCCGATGGCCCCCGCCCAGTGTCCCGCAGCACCTCCAGTGGAAACTGAACCAGAGGGAAGGCCAGCCGCTCCTGGTCGGCCCATTGCTTGCGCACGAGGGCTGAGAGACAGATCATCATCAGCCACAGCGCGCCGACCAGGATCAGCCACCGGGAGAGCGGAGTCCACCACGCTCCCCATGGCAGCGAGGCCCCCTCGGGCATCCCCTCGAAGAACCAGTTCGCCGGCGCGCCGCTCACCCCCAGCCATGGCGGGATGTGGCCCCAGATCAGCCTCTCCCACTGGTTGCCCATGCCCGCGAAGTAGTACGGGGTGGGCAGCGTCGGGATGAGATAGCGAAGCAGACCCGAGGAGGGGATGCCCGAGGTCACCATGATGAGGATGTAGACGATGCCCAGCTCGCGGGCGCTGAGGAAGGAGCGCCCGCGAAGGCGCTGCGCCGCCAGGTTCAGCGCGGACAGCAGCAGGAGCACGGCCACCGCCCCGACGGGGAAGTGGTTGCCCGCCATGAAGGTGTTTTCGACGACGTAGTCATTGTAGGGGGTGACGGCGCAGAGCAGGCCCGCCATGCCGAAGCCGAGCAACACACTCCGCCGGGTGATGCCCCTATTGCCTTCACGCGCGCCCGTCCGCGCCTGCTGTCTGTCAATAGCCACTGCGCACCTGGTTGGGGGCGTACTCGGGTCGATGCCCACCTGAGCCGCCCCGGTAGTGGCGCCACGCGTTCTGCGAGCCCCGTAGCGGACATGACTTCCGCACCCGGCGCGTCTCGTCCTGTGTTCACTCACGGGTCTCACACAAGAGATGGGACGCAGTGCCCAAGCGAGGGCGCTGGGCCCGGCAGCGGAACCCCCATCGTGCCCCCCATGGTCGCCGGGATCAGGTTGCGTCTCCCGCCAGGTCCTCGTGAGACCGCGCGACGCACACAGCCCATGCCACAGGAGATCTCGCTGCGCCGAGAGGTCAGGCCAGCCGAGCACGGAAGGAGCTTTCAACCGATGCGTGGCGGGAGGCCCGGGCCTATGAAGATCGGCGTCGTCGGCGGGACAGGCAATATCAGCACCAGCTTCGTGAAGCTGCTCCTGCAACTCGGGCACGAGGTCGTGTGCTTCAACCGGGGCGAGAGTGGGCCCGTGCCCGAAGGGGCGCGGGTGATCCGCGGCGACCGCCGGGCCGATCGTGCCGGCTTTGAGCGGGCCGTGCAGGCGGAGCGGTTCGATGCGGCCATTGATATGATCTGCTACACGCGGGAGGACGCGGAGAGCAGCCTGCGCGCCTTCCGCGGCGTCGGGCACTTCGTCCACTGCTCCACCGTGTGCACCTACGGCGTCCGGCGTGACTGGCTGCCAGTAACGGAGGACCATCCGCTGTACCCCGTCAGCGATTACGGCCGCCGAAAGCTGGAGGCCGACAGTCTGTTCCTGGAGGCCCACTACCGGGAGGGCTTCCCGACGACCATCATCAAGCCCGCCATGACGTACGGTCCGAAGTTGGGGATGCTCAGGCAGATCTCGTGGGAGTTCTCCTGGATCGACCGCATCCGCAAGGGGAAGCCCATTGTCGTCTGCGGGGACGGCAATGCCCTTTGCCAGCAACTCCACGTTGATGATGCCGCCGCTTGCTTCGCCTACATCTTGGGACGGCCCCGCGCATTCGGTCAGATCTACAACATGGTGGCGCGTGAGGTGCGGACCTGGGCCGACTACCACCGGACGATGATGCAGGTGCTCGGGCGGGAGGTGGAGCTGGTGGGCGTGCCCTTCGAGGATCTGCTGGCCCTCGACATCCCCGCCAGCCACAACCTTCGGGACGAGTTTGCTTACCACACCTTCTACAGCGCCGAGAAGCTCTTCCGCGACGTACCTGAGTTCGGCCCGAGGATACCGCTGGCGGAGGGGATGGCGCAGGTGGTTGAGGCGATGGACCGGGATGGCCGGATTCCCAACTCCGATGAGATCGAGTGGGAGGATCGGGTCATCGCGGCACAGCGGCAGGTGCGCCAGGCGCAGCCACACCGATGATGCTCGCATGAAGATGTAACCGCGGCAGGACCGCTACGCCTGATCGTGGCGCAGTCTGTCTGCACTTCGGACATCACGTCGTTCGGCGCATGCACGTCTAAGGGGGCAGTCCCGCGACAGCCTGCGACGGGTCTCAGAGACGCCGGAGAGGTCCGAGACGGCTGCGCCGCGGCATACGGGCGATCTCTGAGATTGCCTCCAGCTAGCGCGGGCGCGCGAAATGCGCCAGGTAGTTCCTACCGTTCTCCGCGTGATAGGTGATGACGGTCTTGCCGTCCGCGGTCTCACTGCTCACACCTGGAGGAAGCTGCGTCGGAGTGAGCGGCTCGGCGACCGTCACATGGAATGTGCTGGCCTGATGTGTCGGGTCAGTGACCGCGAGGGTCAAGCCGGCGGCAGTCTCCTCATAGAAGGCGATACAGGCGCGATCTGTGGACAGCTTGCCCACCGAGCCCGGCTCCCAGAACACCACTCCCACTGCACCGTACCGGTTCTGTCGGACCGCGTGGATATTGCTGTCGTGTGCCAGGATGGTGACTGATTTCGAGGCCGCGTAGGCCTCAGTCTGCGCCGCTGTCTTCCCCGGCAGGATGATATAGGCGTACGCGGCGCCCTTCGCCTGCGTCCCGTGGTCGAACCAGAGGGTGAGGAACGGGCTGGAGTGCACCGTATCTGCCTGTGAATCGCTCATATCCCGCCAGGAACCACTCTGCAGGGACCGCTTCACCCTGAGCGGCTGCGGCTCCGGGAAGTGGTAGCCGATCCCGTCGCAGTGCGCCCAGCGGACGGTCTGGAGGTCCTCGCTCCAGGGAAGGGCAGCCGGCTTCACCTGCCCATCCACGGTCAGCGGGGCCGGCTTCGACAGCGGCCACTGGTTGACGATGGTTTCGGCCGGGTTCTCGCTCGGGCAAGTGATGTCGCTGCCCAGGCAGACGATCTCGTCGCCGAAGAAGAACGAGCTCTTCTTGGCCGTGAGAGGCGGCACCATCGCCGCCAGCTCCATGGCCGACGCGCCGCGATCCCTCGTGAAAGTACCGCCCACGAACGCACGCCGCCCCAGTGGCGGCGGCCATCCCTCGATTCCCTCCGCGGGTTCCAGGTGCTTCCGCTCGACCGTCGTCCCCGGTAGGCGCAGCCAGTCCAGCGTGGGCAGCACGTTGTGGGCCGCATAGTCGCCGCCCCGCAGGAAGACCCACAGCAGCCCGTCAGACTGGTGCCAGGAGGTCTTCCCCTCCGCGCCTATGCACTCGGCCGATCTCGTGCGATCCGAGAACATCCGCAGTGAGGCGAAGTACCCCTCTCGGCGATGGACAGTGTAATCGGATTCCCAGAAGTGGCGGTGGCCAAGGGGCGCCGACGCGGTGAGGGGGGTGTCCTTGATGGCCGCCCACAGCGGCGCCGTCCGCAGATGGTAGGAGGGGTTGGTCTGGTAGAAGCGCTTGGCCGCGCGGATGGCCTCGTCTCGTCGCGGGTTCGCCACATTGGCCAGCACCAGCAGCGCGAGGGGCACTTCCATCGGCCGGTCATCCGGCCTGGCGATCTCCCGGCCTCGGCACGAGGGGTCATAGTAGTTCTCGTAGATGCACCACAGGCTGCTATCCAGGGCGTAGCGCGCAAACGTCTCGATGCTGGCCGCCGGGATCTGGTAGCGCGTGTCCCGGGCGGCCCAGATGTACTGGGGCACATCCTCGAAGAAGCTGCGGCCGTAGCCGCCGGTATAGAGCAACGGTCCGTGCTGATGAAAGGAGTAGTCCTCCTTGATGCCTTCATTGAACGGCTGACGTGTCGCGCTACTCTGCACTACGCACTCGCCGGCGACGGCCGCCTGCGCCAGCGCGGCCTTCTCGGCATCGTTGGTCACGAGTGCCAGGTAGAGGTGGTTCTGGGCGAGCCAGACCATGTTCTCGCCCGTCGCGCGCTGCGCTTCCGCCGGGGGCGCGCTCGGGGTCAGGAGAGTCACATGCCAGATCACCCCCTGACCGCCCGGCGCATCCTCCATGAGCAGGTACCGCACGGTCTTCTCGACTTGCGCAACGGTGGCGGGACTCAGACTCCCCTCCATCAGCAGAAGCGTCTCGCCGAGCTTGCGCGGGATGGCGATCTGCTGCTGCCACCAGCCCCCCGACACCGGCCAACCCTTGCCGACAACCTCGTTGATGAAGGAGAGCGACTGCTCCACCGCGCGCACGAGTTTGGGATTACCGTAGAGGGGCTGCCCGGGCGTGCGAAAGCCCTCCGCCATGGTCTCGACACGGCTGACATGTCGCGCCACACGAAACTCGCGGCCTGACGGCGCCTGGTAGTCGATGTCGCCCCAACTCCCATCCAGCAACACCGAGTCGAGGGCGGTGCGCGCCGCCTGCTCGACGTCGCGCAACGAATCCGCCACCATCGGATCATCCCGGTTGGCCTCGGCGCCCGTCCAGTAGTTCAGAAGGTTGTTCTCCAACCGCGCGAAGTCGGCGTCACCCGCGGCGCTCGCCATCTGGTCCAGCGAGGCCAGCAACAGAGCGGCGAAACAGAGGACGACTGCTGTCACCATTCCGCGACCTTTCGCATTCCGAGGATTTGCTGTCAGGTGAGAGTAGCTCAGCAGAAGTTACCAGGACTGGAGCCCCGTGACCTCTCAGCAGCACCACCCTTGACGGGCCTTTCGCCTCCCGCCTCTTCGCTTCTTCGCTTCTTCCGGTGTTTCGGGATCGGAAATCCCGAAACACCGGAAACCAGTTCCCTCTGTGCCTCAGTGCCTCTGTGGTTGACCGCCGTCTCGCGGCGAAGCTGCCATCCGTGCCCATCCGCGTTCATCTGTGGTTCCCTCGCCGTTCCCGCCGAAGGCCGGTCCCACTGTCTCTGCGGTTCCGTTACTTCGGTAGCACGCGGCCAGGCCCAGCGGGCGGCTAGGCCGGAGGCCGCCGGAGGCGTCCACCAGCCGCCGCGCAGTGGGCCCCGGACGGGTGCGCGAGTGCCATCACCACTCACTCGCCATCACGGTCAGACCCCTTCATACGGTCAGACCTGAACACCGTCGCGGGCGATGGTTGCGTCCCACCCAGATCACACCAAGAGATGCACCCACAACCCAGAATCCTCCGAGACTATTCAGTCGCGAGTCCAAGCCAAGCACCGCCCTTCCAGCCAAGAAGGCGAGAGCGGGGGCAAACACCAGTAGCACGAGGCATGCTCCGGCCAGCAACTTCTTCCGGGAATCGGCCCCGGACGACACGAGCTGGGACAGACTCCGGTAGAGAACGCCCGACAGGACGAAGGGGACCCACACCGAGGCGGGCACGAGACACGCCCAACTACGTGTCATCCCCTCCCCAGCCCATTCACTCCCATCAAGCGCGGCCAACGCAATCAGTGTCGCGCTCGTAACCACCAGGGCTGCCATCTCTCTGTTCCACACGCGCCTACGCCTGGCAGGTGGGGACATCTCTCCGCTCACCGCCTGGGGCCTCGAATCGAGGAACGCGCCGGCTGCCACCATCATTAGCCACTGACCCGCCGCGCAAAGGAAAATAGGAAAATAGGGGAAAATAGGGAAAATAGGGACAGTCACCTATTCTTTCCCTTCGCCCCTGTCGTCCTCGGCCGGCCCACTGGCAACGGGAGAATAGGAGACTGTCCCCGGTTTTCCGGTTTTCCGGTTTTCCTCCAGGTTGCCACGCCACTGGTCCCCGCCACCGCCAGAGGGAGATCTTGGGTTACGGGTCACCTGTGCTCCACCCATACCACGGTACCGTCTTTGTTCACGTAGACGATAACATCCTCGAAAGCGAGACGCCTGTTGGTGGTCGAGTAATACATCTCCCAATGGGCCCGCTTATCCACGGAGAGGAACTCCTCTCGCGTGAGCTCACGCTCCCGCTGAGGCTGGCCCAGCCACTCCATCACGTCAGGCCGAGTCATGCCAGGCGACACATGACGCACTACGTCTAGCTGCATGCGGAGGGTCCGAGCCTGGGACAGAGCAAGCGCGGAGATGCCGAGGCTGATGACGCACAGAAGCGCAAGACCGGCATGAGCCAATGTCCACTTCATACGGTGTCCTCGTCTGACGGGGCGACGCTGCCCTTATCCCTCTGCTTAGGGCCTAGGCCCAGCCCACGCGCCAGAGATGTACGGACGGCTTAGTTGCACTTCATACCGTAGGTTGCTGCCACACAGCAACTCCAGCACGTGTCCAGGTGGTAGGCACATTCGATCCCTGCCTGGTTTGCTGCCTGGTGGTCAGGCCGCGTCTCGCCTGCGGCATTGTACAGTGCTTCTATCAAGCTGACGAGGGGCGCGCCGGGGCCGGCGCAGCGCGTCGCCACGCAGAAAGCGTAACAGTGAGCAACCTTGTCCGCACCGCTTCCGCCGCAGTAGTCGTGAATCCATTGCGCAGCCCCCTGAAAATAGGGACAGTCACCTATTCTTTCCCTTCGCCCCTGTCGTCCTCGGCCGGCCCACTGGCAACGGGCGGATGCGACGGCCCAACACGCTCTCTACCTTGCTCAGGAACGAATCCGAGCCCAGCGGTCGGCCCGTGTGCGTCCTGGCTCGCACGGCCAGCAGGGCCCCCTCATCTTCCCTGCGACGCAATCGTGCTTTCCAATGCTCCGGCGTCCAGGCCGCGCGCCACGACCGCAGGTCGGGCAAGCCATCCCCATTCCCCGCACCGCAGTGAGCCGCAGCGCTGGACCATCGGTAGCGCCACGCCTCGCGCACCATCCCTGCCCGCACCGGGTTCCGCTCAGTGTAGCACAGCGCCGTCCAGCAATGCTCCTCATCCAGCGCGCAGGAGAAGAAGCGGTTCTGCCACAGATGCCCGCTGCGCCCCTGCAGGCGGTGCAGATATTGAGTGTAGAGCAAGTGAGTCCTGCCGATCCCCTTCGCCAGCGAGTCCTCGCGGACAGGAACCGCGATCAGATGAACGTGATTGGCCATGAGGCAGTAGCCGAGCACGTCCAGCCCATCTCTCTGCGCCTGGCGCTCCAGTAGGTGTAGGTAGACCTCCCGATCATCCTCCACGAAGAACACGTCCTGGCGGTTGTTGCCGCGCTGAGTGATGTGATGCGGCACGCCGGGAATGGCGATGCGAGCAACTCGTGGCATGCCCGCAACATATCACGATTCGCCCCGCGTGTCACGGGAATAGGGGACTGTCCCCGGTTTCCCCCAGAGCTTACCTAGCGGATCGTGGTCGCGCAGCAGCATCGTGAGACCGACGTGGCGAGGACCGTCTCCGCGCCCGACAGACCGCGCCACGTTCGAGCGCAGGATCCCTGCCGCCGTCACTTCTCTACGCGAGCATCATTGGTAGGGGATGTGAGGGGGCGCTGGAAACGAAGGGGATGCACTCGCCGAGCGTCGCGCTTCCGACGCTCGATCAGACGGGACGCGATGCAGTGGGAGCGCGTTCAGGAGGGACGAGATGAACCTGGGGATCGTCGGTTTCGCGCACGGGCACGTGGACATGTACGCGTCCGAGATTCAGCAGATGGATGATGCTCGCGTCGCGTGGGGATGGGACCATGATGCGCAGCGCGGCGCGGAGCGCTGTCAGCAACACGGATGCGAGTTCGCGCCCGACCTCGACGCGCTGCTGGCGCGACAGGACCTGTCGGGCGTGATCATAGGGGCCGAGACGAGCATGCACGCTGATCTCGCAGAGGCTGCGGCCGGCGCGGGCAAGGACATCCTCCTGCAGAAGCCGATGGCGCTTACGATCGAGGATTGCGATCGGATCGTGCGCGCGGTGCGGTCGTCGGGCGTGCGGTTCAGCATGGCCTGGCAGATGCGGTGTGATCCGCAGAACCTGTGGATCAGGCAGGCGGTCCAGTCGGGCAAGATCGGCAAGGTGGTGATGCTGCGCCGGCGCCACGGCCTGCCGGCTCACCGTTGGGGCTGGCTCGAGAGCAGTTGGCACGTGCAACCAGCGCTCAACAGAGGGATGTGGATGGACGATGCCGCCCACCCGGCCGACTTCCTGCTGTGGGTGCTGGGCGAGCCGACGAGTGTGATGGCGGAGATAGATACCCTCCTCAACCCCAACATTCCCGACAACAACGGGGTGGCGATCTACCGGTTCCCAGGCGGCGCCATGGGGATCCTGGAGTGCTCCTTCACCTGCGTCGCGGCGAAGGAGACGACTCTGGTCGTGGGCGAGGGCGGCACCATCGCGCAGGACTATGGGGATGCGGTGTCATGTGGTGTGACGCCTCTTCCCGAAGGTGTGCTCGGGCTCAGGTACCTACTCGCGGGCGAGAGTGATTGGACGCCTGTGGACATCCCGACGCCGCCGAACCATGGCCATCGGATCCGCGATGTGGCGCGGCCCGCAGTCGAGTTCTTCCTCGGCCAGCGGGATGCGATCGCCACCGCCGAGGAGGGCAGGACGAACGTGAAGATGCTCCTGGCCGCCTACCAGTCGGCAGCCGAAGGGCACCGGGTTGAGATCGGCTGAGGGGGCGCGCATGGTCTCGATTTGTCGCATGCGGAAGACCGATATCGACCGCATCCGCGAGGTGGATCGGACGCAGCACGTGATGCAGGCCTACGTGCTCAAGAACGTAGCGCTCGAGCTGACGCAGCGTGAGCCGGGCAGAGGGCAACGCCGAGCGTCACCCTCTGCCCGTGACCGGTGGGATCAGAACTTCACCTGCATCTGCGCGTAGACTGCATTCCCATCCCACTTGGTATACTCGGAGAACTTCGGGTCGGCGTTCCGCAGCTCCCACACCAGGGTGAGCCGGGTGGCCTTGTCCAAGTCGTACCAGTAGCCCAGGCTCCATCGCGTGAACATGTCGTCCGCCTTGGAGCGGTTCTCGTCGTACTGGTCGTACTTCGCAAACAGCAAGTTCGGCCTGCGGGACGTGACCGGGTGGCCGAGCTGTCCATACCAGCCGCGCACCTTGTGGCCCTTGTCGTTGCCGGCGACGAACTCGCCCAGGAATTGGGTCTCGCTCCAGTGATAGCGGGCGCTGAGGCCGGTGCGATCCTGTCGGGTCGCGGTCGCTCCCTCGCCATTCTCGCCGGTGTAGCCGGACAGCGCCACCTCGCCGTTGCGGATCGGGACGTTGATGCGCGCCATCACGTTCTTGCGATCGTTGTTGTCGTCGGCGTTGATGCCGGTGCCGTTGAAGATGCCCAGGTCGAACTCGGGGGCGGCCGGCGTCCGCTTGCACGACCACTGCACGCCGACGTCCCGCTGGTTCGGGAACAATCGGTCCATGAAGAACGAGCGCTCGCCAGTCCAGAGACTGGGCACCGACTCCAGCAGCTCGTACCCCCAAGGGATCGTGGCCTGGCCGACGCGAAGCAGCGAGCCCGGACCCAACGTGTAGTCTATGTTGGCAGTGCGGACCTGGGTCTTGCTGTTGGGCCCTTGGCCCTCCTCCTTGGCATCCATCTGGAGCTCGATGCGGTACGACACTCGGCCGCTCACCGGCCCGCGTATGTTGAGGCGGGCCCGCCGCACCAGGAACTCGTTCTTGCCCGCTCTCGCCCCATCATCCACATACCGAACCTGCATGTACCCGTCCAGCTTGTGCTGCTTCTGGTCGGCCTCCACCTTGACCAGCCGCGTCTGCACATCCTTGACCGCGGCTGACAGGTCATCCACTCGCGCCCCCATCGTCACCAGCTCGGCCCGGAACTCCTCGATCAGCTTCTCGACCCGCGCCACATCCTCCATCGTCACCCCGGCCGGCAGCGGAGCCGCGGTCGCCGTCTCCCCGGTGGGAGCCTGCGCGATCTGCTCCAGCGCCCGCCCCTGCTCCTGGTACGCCTTCCCCAGGCCCTCCACCGCGCGCAGCGTGAGCGACGCCGCCTCGAATCGGCTCAGTTGCTCCCCCGCCCAGTCGCTGATGGCCCCGCTCGGGTGTCCGTTCAGCAGCCCCGCGCGCGATAGCGCGTCCAAGTCGTGGTACTGCCAGTCCGACGGGCCGATCGCCTGCGTCCCAGCACACGCAATGCCCGCCGTCGTGAGGAGAATGCAGATGATCCATATCGCAGTCCCTCGCCGCGAGAACGACATGCAAACCTCCCTTGCACCGGAATGCCCTCAGCGCCACCCTATGTCCATCCGGTGAAGCCACAGTGACCGAAGACGGAATGTTCCGTGAACAGGCACGCGCCCGACGGGATTTCAGCCGAAACGTACCGGATCTGCCTTTCACCATTCACACTTCCGCCACGTGCCAAGACTAGGGTTCGTGATCGACGATTGATCTCTTTGTCAGGAGGCGGACTCATGATGTGGCGTGGTTGGATCAGTGCGATGCTCGCCATAGGGATCGGCGCCGGGTGCGCTCTGGCGCTCACCCGCGGCGCGGAGGCGGCCGGCAGAACGACGCGGTTGCTCGTGTTTGTCGGCTCGGCGAGCAAGCCGCCAGCACTCGAGGCGAAGGCCGCATACGAGAAGCTCCATCCCGGCGTGGCCATCGACATGACATTCGGTGGATCGGGCACTCTTCTGAACCAGATGATGTTGGAGCATGCCGGCGATATCTATATGCCCGGCTCCGACGACTTCATGGACAAGGCGCAGAAGCAGAAGGTGGTGATCCCGAAGACCCGCAAGATCGTGGCCTATCTCGTCCCTGTGATCAGTGTCCAGCGCGGCAACCCCAAGAACATCCGGTCTGTCGAGGACCTGGGACGGCCCAACATCAAGGTTGGTCTTGCCAGAGCCGGCGCGGTGTGCCTGGGCGATGTCAGCGATGAGATCCTGCGGAAGGCCGGGGTCGAGGCAGCCGTGAAGAAGAACGTCGTCACCTACACCGCAAGCTGCGAGCAGACCCAGAAGCTTGTCGAGCTCGGCGAGGTGGATGCCATCATCGGCTGGGATGCCTTCAAGTTCTGGGCGCCGGACAAGATCGACAACGTGAAGATACCGGCCAAGCTGATCCGCGTGCGCAACGTCCCAGCCGCTGTCGCCGTCTACTCCAAGCAGCAGAAAGCCGCAGCAGACTTCATCGCCTTCCTCACGTCGAAGCGCGGCAATACCATCTTCACCAGATACGGGTACAGCGTGAAGCCGCCAAAACCCTGACGGGTGGCGAGAAATGGCGTCTCTTGCCTCGCGAGTGGGGGGAGCCGTGGCTCCCCCCACTCGCGTCAGCCGGCGAACCGGGCCGCCTTTTTGGCAGATTGCTCGGAATTGGACGGAATGCGGACGCCGCGGAGATCGTCTCTAGTGTCAGGGTATGTTAGAAGTGCGCTCCCGGGCCGCCACGGCGCGGGCCGCAACACGTGACCGTCCTGCTCAGGGCGCTCCCCTGCGGCATCTGGTGGACGTTACAGAGGCCTGGGAAGGGAGACACCATGGAGCGAAGGCTGGTCGGGATTCTGCTCTCATTGCTGACCTGCTCCGGCCTGGGTCGAGCGCTTGCTGCCGACTCGAACGCGGCCCCAGCCGTGCCCACGCTCGCCATTGGGGACATGCCGTTGGTCTTCTGGCAGCCAGGCGAGTCATACCAGGAGGGTTCGCAGTTCGACTCGCGCCTCGACAAGCCAGTCCGGTTGTGGCGCGCCGGGACGCCCCTGCGGGAGGTGTTCGCCGACCTCACGCGGCAGACCGGGGTCGGATTTGACTTCCTGGCGCCTAAGAAGGACGAGCCCCGGATCTGCATCACGCTCTACCTGAACCCGGAGCAACCGCCATCGCTGCGTGCTGTGATGGCGCAGTTGAACTGGGTCACGGGCTGCTTGTTCGCCTACACCGAGCCCCGCGCCGAGAACCGAGCCTACCATCTGCTCTGGACATCCGTCGGCCAGGGCACGGCCGGGAATGTGGCCGCACAAGCGGCCGCGTGGCGAGCGCAGCTCCGCGCCGAAATGGACACGCGGCGAGATACCCAGCGGGAAGCCGCGGCGAAGGCTCTGGAGGAAAGCAAGGCCGCGCTCGCGCTCGCGCAGGAGGAGGCGATCGCGCGCTATCGCGGCGTGAACGATGCCTTGCTGCTGAACCTGCTCGACCCGTCACGACGCGCA
>Ga0315282_10011575_pt1 | contig 13627 bp, 10 predicted proteins | sample YL17G07_20_MG_FD_203693 | JGI IMG/M metagenome (GOLD analysis project Ga0315282, IMG submission 203693) | Sediment microbial communities from Yellowstone Lake, YNP, Wyoming, USA - YL17G07_20 | ecosystem: Environmental > Aquatic > Freshwater > Lake > Sediment | place: USA: Wyoming | collected... | reverse complement strand
TCTTCTCCAATTGTCAAACAAGGAGTCGGGCCTGGTTCATTGGCCGCCAGTCAGCCCGGCCAGCCGCTGACTGGCGTCGGCGAGGTCGGGCAAGCCGGGGTCGGCGGGTTTGCAAATATCATGACGCCAGGTGAAATGATTTGTTATTCCTACCAGACTTGAACGCCTTGCGCCTCTACATACACTGCGTAGAGCGACTGGCTGGCGGTCATGAAGAGGCGATTCTTTTTCGCCCCTCCAAAACAGAGGTTAGCACAGGCCTCCGGCAAATGAATTTTCCCAATCAGTTTGCCGTCCGGAGCGATGATGTTCACCCCATCGTATTTTTCTCCGCCCCATCCTGCGCTCGCCCAGAGATTTCCTTCTCGATCGCATCGGATCCCATCGCTCCCCCCGGCTCCCATGTCATAAAACGCCCTTCGATTGCCGAGACGGACACCGTCAACGACATCGAAGACATAAATGTTATGGGGCTGGCCCGGTTTTTCTGCCGTGTCGACAACTTAGAGTCTCTTGAAATCCGGAGAGAAGCAAATTCCGTTCGGCTTCTCGATATCCTCGTTGGCGACAGTCGCCTGGCCAGTGGCGGGATCGAGCCGGTACGTTCGTGTTGGAAGTTCGAAGGGCTCATGTTCACCCTCGTACCAGGTCATGATGCCGTATCCCGGGTCGGTGAACCAAATATACCCGTCCGGATGAACCACCACATCATTTGGCGAATTCAGGCGCTTGCCCTGAAACCGATCCATCAAGACTGTAATTGTGCCGTCCGGTTCCGTTCTCGTCACCTATCGCCTCTCGCAGGTGATCAGGCGCCCTTGGACGTCACGCGTGTTGCCGTTGCCGTTATTGGAAGGATAGCGGAAACTGCCAAAGAATCAATAAAAGGAGCATGATTACTCACAGAATAAAAAGACAGTAACATCTGAGTGAATTAGATTTTCCAATTGAATGTTTTCCAACCTCTTTTGATTGCTGTTTTTTTAAGCTTATGATCCGGATTGACACAAATGGGGTTACCCACAGAATTGAGGGCAGGAAGGTCCGAAATTGAATCACCATAATACCAGGCATCCGATGGTGAACTGTTATTTTTTTCACAATACTCCTTTAATCTGATAGCCTTTTCTTCGCCAAAGCAGATGTGGCCGCGGGGGCGTCCCGTCAGATATCCGTTTTTAACTTCAAGGTCGGAGCAGATGATATCATCAAACCCGAGATTCTTAGCCATATCCTGACAAACAGGGGTAATGGCTGAAGAGAGGATTACAACTTTCGCATTTTTCCCTTTATGAAATTCTATTTCTGATCTCGCTTCATCATAAACAGATGGAAGGAGAAATTTGCGGAATACCTCAGAGCAGAGATCAACCATCGTTTTTTCAGAAATACCTTCAACCCAGCTTACCATATCGTCTATTATTTTCAGTGGATCTTTGAGTTTGAGCCTGAATACCAGGGAAAGAAAAATGGCTTTTGCCAGATCATAGCGAGTCATTAGGCCTTTCCTATATGCTCCTCTGGCCAACGCTTTACCACTGATTGATTTAGTTATTGTCTGATCAAGGTCAAAGAAAGCGATATAGTTTTTTATGTGATTACTATCTTTTGAAAAAGTGGTTGCCATCAGGATTGTATATTATTTTTAAAGCTCCCGGCAAACATCCAGTCATCCATCATTGGCAATAGCCTTTGGAGTAAGGAAGAAAATCTTCCGCCGGCCACCTTAAAACGAACTTTATAGACACGCTCTTGAGGACTACTGTTTGTATCTTGCCACTGAAGCGTTATTGTCGTCGGTTGGTCTATGGAACTATTCGCTGGGGCAATTAGAACCGGCGCGTACAATGTCACCGGAGGCTGGGTTGTAAACTTCCAGTCAACTCCGCCATGGGCCCAAGTCGATTTTTTATGGTTGTTCCATTGCCGACGGCCATGACATTCCAATAGTATGTCTCGTTCAGAGCAAGCCCCGACTTGATGAACGAAATTGAGTTCGCTGCTACAGTGTAATTCTGATAGGCTCCACCCGCGGCGTTAAGCGGATTAGAACCTTTGATAAAGAGAAGCTCCAATATGTAACCAGGCGGGTTCTCGAGAGCGTCAGCGCAAAGCATGGGGAGCTTCATTGGAAATACAAGTCGCCGTTTGACTTGCTGCTCGATATTCATAGGGTTAAGCACCCTCGGAGCTACGCATTTAGCACGGATATCTTTGATAGGTTTAGAAGGTCGCCGATTGATCCGATGCTGGCAGGGCTTCGGGGATTACTATAGGGCAATTGGGGAATCACCTGCCAGTCAGCCCGGCCAGCCGGTGCCTGGCGTCGGCGAAGTCGGGCAGGCTGAGGTCGGCGGCTTTCCCCTTGCCCCCCTGTCTCCTCTTGATTTTCGCAGAACATTCGATTTTTTTTGTTGACTTAGTCTTTTATGAGGCTCATCGTCTCTCCCTCCAGCACCTAGACAGCGTCTGGCACGATATGCAGAAGAAATTGCTGGCTGGAAAACAAACGAGGGCGCGCTCGAATTCGAAGGTGCCGCGTATCCGCTCAAGAACGACTGGCGCGGATACGAACAAAGTCGCGTTCTCACGATACGTAAAAAAAGAACGCCCTAAAAAATAAGAAAAATTGTGGGAGAGGGGAGGATACTCTCCCCCCTCATTGCAAGGTCAGAAGAACAATCTGATTCCGGCCCGGAAGGTCCTCGGATCGGAGACATAAAGAGCTTTCGCAAACGTGGCGTCGTTGATTACGCTGCCAACCAGCATTTCCACGCCGCGATTGATGATGTTAAGGCAGTCGAGGGTCAATTGGAGCCTATTGTGCCCGGAGAAGTTGAAGATCTTTTCAATCCGGAGATCGAGATCGATGCGCGCGGGAAGTCTCTGGCTGCCTCGCGATTCGACAAAGACCGTCGGCGATCCCGAAACCGAAGGCACGAGGATGCTCCTTGTCCAGTTGTCCCCCGTTCGAATGGCGATATTTGGCGTCAAACTGATAGCCAGGGGCAGAATGACCGTGGCATACGCATGGATGAGGTGCGTGGGATCGTAAGGCAAATGACCGTAGGCGTTGATCTGCTCATTAGGGTTTTTATAGACCCTGATAAGCCCCGCCCCGCCTTCGTACGTATTCGCATAGTTCCCTTTGCTTTGGCTATAGGTGTAGGAAATATAAGCCATCCACTTGCTGGAAAATCTCTTATTGAAAAAGAGCGTGATCCCCTTGTAGGTGTTCTTCGGCGTCGTAATAACGGAATCATAAAGTCCCGCTTTCGGATTTGTTATCAGGAAGGCGTCTTCCGAGGACGGGTCTCTCTCATAAAGCTGGATCGACCGGGCCGTTCCGTTTTCATCCTCATAGGAATACATAAAGGGCGTCCAGACGGCGCCGGAATTGATATTGGCGATGAAACCCCTGTATTCGCGATAATTCAAGGTCGCGCCAATGGAAATGTCCGCTGTGACGGTCTGTTCGAATCCGAACGTAAACTGGTCCGAATAAGGCATCCGGATTTTGGGATCGACCGCTGCGGGATAGCTTGTCTTTACCCGATAAAGCTCCGTCTTGGTTTTGTCGGGGAGAACCAGATACATGACCCAATCCTCGTTCCCCGTATCCGCATTTATGAAGTAGTTGGTTTTCAGGGAATCGACAAAGCGTCCATAATGTAGCTTGATGGCGGTCTTGTGATTTCCGAAAACGTCCCACGACAGGCCGATTCTCGGCTCCCAAGGGCTATTGGGCTTGAAAACGGTCGTGTCTCCCAGGTTAGGCAAAGAGCCCCGATAGATGCTGAAGCGGACCCCCGGATTTATGGTCAACCGGTCGCTGATCCGCCAAGAATCCTGGACGAAAACGGAAGCTTTCCAGGCTTTCGCATGATGGTCATAGCCGTACGAGTAGGCAAAGTTGTAGCCGTAATAGTTATCCACGTACCTGAAGCCGCCGTTATATGCACCGCTGAAGTTGTCTACGCCGCTCAGAAATTCGATGCCGGCCTTGAAATCGTGAGAGCCCTTGATGAAGTTATCGGCGTGATGGGACAGGCTTGCGGAACCCGTGTAGTGGGTGGTGTCGGATTCTCCCCAATACGTCCAATTTCCGCTATACATGCCCGTCGCGTAGTCATAATGTTCCGGGACATCCCTGCCGCTGTTCGGCTTTTGGTCATAGTAGGTCCAGTAACGCCCGAATTTGACTTCGGCGAAGGTGTTTCCGCTGAACGTATGAAGAAGATTGAACGAGAGCACGAGGGACGGTCCGTAGTCTTTGAATGTGGCTTCGGGCGGCCTGTTCGGCGCCAGGCCGCGATTGAGAACCAAAAAGAATTCCCAGGACGCGTAGGCCGATAGCCGGTTATTCGCACTCGGCTGCCAGGTGAGCTTGGCGAACCATTTGGGCCACGGCTGGGCAAGTCTCTTATCAACGCCGGCAAGCTCATTTTCCGTTCGTTGGTATGAGACATCGGCAAAGAACCAAAGTCTATCTTTGACAATCGGTCCGCCGAGATAGGCGATGCCTTCGTACCACAAGGTCCGTGGCGGAGCCTCGAACAAGGAAAATTTAGGATCGTTGGCATTAAAGTTTTTTGAGCTCCAATTCAAGGCGGAATACGATGTCGAGAACATTCCCGCGAACGTGTTGCCTCCGCTCTTGGTGATCAAGTTCAGGACGGCGCCGGTGAAATTGCCGTATTCGGCGTTGGCTCCCGAGCCGGATACCTGAGCCTCTGCAACGATAGTCGTATCCGGATACGACCAGTCGGCTCCACTCCCGATATAACCCAACAGGCTCTGGCCATCCAATTGCCATTGGTTGCTCGTCCTGGAAGCCGCGCCCATGACGCTCGAATCCGAGCTTCCGGGGGAAAAATCCATCAGCGCGGTCGAATATTTATAGCGCATCACATCGCCGACGTTCTGGAGCATATCCTTGTCTAGGTTTGTCGTGTTCATCTGCGAGTCTTTGACGTCGACGAGCGGGGATGCGGCCTTGACCACCACCTCTTCCTCAAGTTTGCCGATCTTGAGGGGCAGGTCGATCGTAATCGTCTGGCCGACGAAGAGCCGGATGTTGTCCTTCTTGACCGACACAAACCCTGTCAGCGACGCTTCCAGAGTATATGTCCCTCTGGGAATGGCGACAAACCGGTAGTGTCCGGCGCCGTCGGACGTTTTGCTCTGGCCACCTCCGATGAGATCAGGAGAGGAGAGCTTCACGGTCGCTCCGGGAAGCGGAGCTCCCTCCTCGTCGATGATCTTGCCTTCGATGGCCCCCGTCGAGCTGCTCTGGGCGAACACCGGGCCTGTGGCGAGACAAAGAGCCACGACAAAAAGAATTCCCTTACTGAAATGCCAGTACACATGCTCCTCCTGTATCGATATCTATAATGCCCGCTTAATTATCTATATCGGAAATATTCAGATGTCAAGCGCATCACAGCAGAATCCTAAAAAACAGACCCCAGGTTCCTTTTTCGAGAGCGGAGAGACTCGCGTCTGAGAAAGATCCAGGAACTCTATAACCTGATGCCTTCGAAAATAGTCATGGTCTTCGGCATCATCGACTCCGCCTTCCCCCACGGCTTATTGGGCCGCCGGTAATGTTTATTTCAATTGGCCAATAGCTTCCTCGACTTTTCTAACGATCTCTCCCGCAGGCCTGGGTTCTACGTTGTCCTTGCACGCAAAAATCGTGCTCAACTGATGCCAAAAACGGCGTAAGACTATACAAAATTGCGACAATTCTCGAGCTGCGGAGATAATGCCTAAATCGCAGATTTCTCGGGGAGTGAGGGAGCGCGCCAATCTTAACGATTTGCTGAAAAAGCCCTTTATCCTTTATCTGAAGCATAATTCAGCACTTCCTAAGTTGGTCCCCTTGCGCCATCTGGCTTTAGAAGCCTAAATTGGCCTGGTCAAAATTAGAAAAATCGTCCGAAATGGGAATTCTGTGTTTTTCCCAGGGGGGAAAATCGCAAAATGAAGAAAAACGGTACTATCCTACGGGGGCTTGTTTATTTGTGTTTTTAGGCACAAAAATAGGCCTTTTATGTGGTCGTGGATTTTTTGTTTTGTTTTCGCCTTGAACTCGTGGGGCGGGGTCTTTCGGAAATGCTGTCCTTCAGCCCGGCCAGCCGCTGCCTGGCGTCCTCGACCTCGGGCAGGCCGGCTTCGGCGTCCTTCCAGAAGCCGATGTGGCCTAAACCATAGCCTGAGGAAATGTCATGGGTTGTCCAAATTCTGCTGGAACGGAGCAAGAGGGAGTAGATTCAAAGCAGCTCGATCGCTTTTAAAAGTCCCGGTGCTTAATCGCTTTCTCGCCAAATTTATCTTTTATCTTATCCAGAGCCTCGTGCAATTTTTCTCTTTTATCCGGGTCGGGAAGCTCGCTTTCAAAAAGAGAGGGCTGGCTCGAGGAACCAACAAGGTTAGAAACATGAACGCCAATCAACCGGACACGTTTCTTATGCAAGCCAAAGCTTTCCATCTTTATCGCACAGCACTGATAGATATCTTCGATAAAGTTGGTCGGCGCCTCGAGCGTGGTTGCTCTTGTAAAGGTCTCGAACCCGGGAAAACGGATTTTTAAGGTTATAGTTTTGCCTTTAAGCCCTTCTTTCCGTAAACGCCTTGAGACTTTTTCGCTCAATTCCATCAATACATCCAATATCTCCTCTTTATCGGCAACATCTTCCTCGAAGGTGTATTCATGACTTATTGATTTTGCTTCAGTCGTCATTTCCACTTCCCGGGGGTCTCTGCCGTTAGCAAGCTGCCAGGCATGTTCTCCGGCTTTTCCAAAATCCCGGAGGAAACCCAGGCGATCCTGTCGGGCTAAATCACCGATGGTGTTAATTCCTATCTTCTTGAATTCTTCTCTGGTCTTTTCTCCTACACCCCACAATGTCTCAACCGGCAAAGGATGAAGAAAGTTCAGGAGCTCGTTTTTGCTCACAATCACAAATCCATCCGGTTTTCCGATATTGGAGGCGATTTTTGCAGTCATCTTGTTGGGAGCAAGCCCGATGGACGCCGTAAGACCTGTTTCTTTTTTTATGGCCTCCTTGATTTCTCGGCAGGTATCCTCGGGAGAGCCAAAAAGGTGATAGCTTCCAGTTATGTCCAGGAAGGCCTCGTCTATACTTATAGGCTCTAGATCGGGGGAGAACCTCTGCAGGATCTGGAAAATCTCATCTGAAATGCATTCATACTTTTTATGGTCTACAGGAAGATAAACCGCCCCCGGACATTTCCTATAGGCAAGGGAAATAGGCATGGCCGAATGGATGCCGAATTTACGTGCTTCATAAGAGCAGGCTGCGACAACTCCCCGTCCTTTTCCGCCCTTTGGGTCGGCACCGACAACAACGGGCTTCCCCTTGTAGGCGGGATGATCCCTCTGTTCCACGGCAGCAAAGAAGGCATCCATGTCGACGTGGACGATATACCGTTCTTTTTGCACGTTCTGATTTTACTTCAAGTGGAAGCCTTGATGCTACGGTCTGGGTCAGCTAAATTATCATGAGAGACGGAATCCGTAGCTTAAGAAATCAGCACGCGAGTCCGAAACTGTCTGACGACATACACTCCCAAACCCCCGAGAAGGGCTGGGCCGAGATACTCCCAAGGTTTATGAAATCGACACGATAGTCTGTCCCAAGTGCGGCAGCCAGATGAAAGTCATCGCTTTCCACACGGACGACTCTGTTCCGGACCGCATCATCGATCACCTCAAACTGACGTTCGTAGCCGAGAAGCCGCCGGCCGCTCGTGCCTTCGAGCAGGTCGCATTGATGGCGGCCGAGGAGAACGTCGACTGTTCTTGATGATCTCATGATCACGGGGAGCGGGCGTCCATCGTCTTTCGGTCGGCCTGAGAGGAATCTTAGTCTCCGCACGCTCTTCAGATAGGCTTGCCACGGTTATTGACAGCGGCGCACGGCCGGCGATACAATTTTGGCATGACGAGGGAGAGAGATTCGTCGCTCAGAGTGAGAATTCAGCCCGCACGGAAAAAGGAAAATCCTATCCGTTCGGGACAAAGCCTTGATCCCCCCGTGCCGAATGGCTGCCAGAGAAAACGATGACGATCAAACACTATCGGGCCGTTTTCCTTTCACCCCACCTCGATGACGCTGTGTTTTCCTGTGGGGGAAGCATCCGGAAGCTTGCTGGCGAGGGACGGATCCTAGTCCTAAACGTATTCAGTTCCTATCCTGCCGAAGTTCGCGGGGGCCGGTCATGATTTCACGGGAAAGGTTCGCCGAGGACGCCAAGGCGGCGGCGCTACTCGGCTTCACGACCGAGAATCTGGATGAAGTCGATGCCGCGTTTCGCCACCCCGCCTACCGATCTCCAGCGAATCTGTTCCGCCCCCCGGTTCCGGGGGATATCGATCGCCTGGCAGCGATGTCCGCCAGGATTGGCGATTTTCTATGCTCCATACGTTACGATGCCATCTACCTGCCTCTCGGCATCGGCTGGCACGTCGATCACGTCTTGTCACACCTCGCCACCAAGCACCTGCACGGACTGCCGAGCACTTATTTTTATGAGGATGCGTCGTATTGCTTGATCCCGAATGCCACTCAGTATCGATTAAGGGAACTTGGAAAGATCGCGGATGAGCATGCGGATGGTACGCTCTCGCCGCGGAGCTTCGCTCAGGAGTGTTATGAGACAAGCGCGGACTACGCGACCCTGGCGCCCATCAAGACAATGGCTTGGCCGGTGCGAGGGGTAGCGGCTCTGGTGGTTGCGCTCTACCTGAGAGCTCTTCTCGCGAAGCATCGGAGGTTGAGGAGAGAGCGCGAAACTGAAAATACCCTCAAGCCCATGGTGCAAAGTATCACAGGACACTTCGACGCAAAGATCGAAGCCTGCTATCGCTACGAATCGCAGATCAGCCAGTTCTTCGTCAGCCGAACGGATTGCGTTGCGCGCTACCGCAGGTACTCGACGTCGATGGCGGTGGGCCCCGCGGATGGGCCGGTGGACATGGTTGAGCGATTTTGGCAATTGCAAGGCGCCAGCGTCGGAAGTAAAAACTGATCTGTCTCGTACATGCGATTGGCGTCTCAGGTCTGCCACGGCACCCTGTGGTGCAGTCGCGCCGACATCTTTTTATCGGAAGATTTCTTGAGTGATGGCCAATTTGAACTCAGTCAGCATTTGTCTCTGCTCTGACGACTTCCTTCCCGCGGCCACGGGAGCCGGGACACACGTCCAACAGATCACCGAAGAACTGGTACGGCGGGGGCATCGGGTTTCAATCATTACGACCCGGCGGTCCGGACAGCCACACCGTGAAGTCTGGCAGGGAGCAAACGTTCATCGCGTGTTCAGTGTGAACATTCGCGGTTACTACCAGGCCTTCCCCTCTGCATCAACGATCACCCGGATACTTGAGGAAAACTCCGTCGCGATCCTCCATCATCATTACTTGGGAGTCATGATGATGCGGGCGGAAAAGGTGGCACGGCGTCTGGGTTTGCCGCAGGTGTATACCTATCACATGCCGGTCGACGTCCTTGTCCAGTGGTGGCCGATGCAGATGTTCCGCCCGCTCTTCAATCGTATAATCGTGGATTATTGCAACAAGTTCGACTTGATCATCTCCCCGTCGCTCAACCTGGCCCAGCGGATTCGGGAAGAGGGTGTCCGCACATCCATCCGACATATCACGAACCCCGTGGTGTTCGATCCGGCGGCTCGCGTCGAACCCGTTCCGCGACCGGCTCCCTTCATGGTGCTTTTCGCAGGCAGGCTCGAGCCGGAAAAGAACATACCGTTCCTCCTGGAAGGCTTCTGCTCGGCGCTCAACACGGGCCTGAAAGCCGGATTGTGGATAGCCGGCACGGGCAGCCAGCAACGCCGACTCGAGTCCGACTGCAAGAGCCTGGGCATCAGCGAGCATGTGCACTTCCTGGGACAGGAGGCACATTCGCGACTTGGCAACTACTACGCCGCTTGCGATGTGTTCGTTCTGCCGTCCTTGGTCGAAACACAGGGGCTCGTTGCGATGGAAGCGATGCGTTTCGCGCGGCCGGTGATTGTGACTCGGTCAATCGTAGCGGCGCGGGAACTCGTCGATGAGGGGGAAAACGGCTACATCGTCGATCCTGAGAACGTCGGCGAGCTCGCGGCAAGACTGCTGACCCTTGAGGCGGATCTGGATCTTCGCGAGCGTTTCGGTCAGCGTGGGAAGGAGCGGTCTTTGACGTTCGCTCCCGACGGCGTAATTCACGCGACCGAGGATGCCTATCGCGCGGCATTGCTCTCGGGCTCCCGCGGCCTTCGAAAATCTCCTCGACGCGGATCTTGATCACGCCGTGCGGGACGAGGGGTGGATCTATTTCAGGTTCATCCTCGACCGGCAGAGATCCGAAAGGACGGAGAAGATCCCCGAAGGGACCCCGCCTCTTCTGAACCTGCCCCTCGTCTGGTCCGTATGTTTCCCAAAGGTATCGCGTATTTCTGAACAGGTTATTCCCGCAATCAGCTGGCCGAAGTCGGCGGCGAAGATCGCGTCGTCGAGTTCACCCTCAAGAACTTCCTTCGGCGGCTTACAGGCGCTTAGAACTCCTTGATAGACATTCTTCTTACTCACGCTGTTTTCTCCGTTTCCTTCGCTTCGTTTCAGCTTTTCCATTCACCGACCATAAAAGATAGCAAATCATAAAGAGAGGGCAGTCAATGCGGGTCCCCGGGGCACCGAGAATCGAAATGAATTCTAGGCACTGAGGAAGCTTCCACTGGAAATGGACATTCCTCTCCCCGTGTGTGACACAGATTGTTGCATAGCGCTTCAATTATGGTATTAAAGTTGAAACATAAAAAAGGGTTTATTCGTTCTCAAGTCATTGGGAATCAGGGGAAAACCATGGAAACCAGAGTGCCGGAGGAGGGAATCGAACCCACACCCTTGTTTCCAAGGACTGGATTTTGAGTCCAGTGCGCCATGGGTCGATTCGTTAAGTCACAATTTGGTCACAAGATGCCAGCTGTTCAGCCCAGCCAGCTGCTTACTCGCGTCGGCGACAGTGGAATCCCATTGAAGCCGGGCCCCCTCCCTCTGAGATTATCGTGCGTCGTTCACTACGAGCGGCAGTTCGATGAAGCAATCAGCTATAAGATTACCTTGCCTATATCCTTAATGTTCGAACTTTGGACAGGAAAGCACCCCTGGCCGGACTCGAACCGGCGACACATGGATTAGGAATCCATTGCTCTATCCATACTGAGCTACAGGGGTACGTATCGAGAGCCAAAACAACGACCTCAATATAACGCAACTTTATTTAATTTTCAAATGATTGAGCGTCTCGTCGCACGTTAAGGATCAGTGAGGAGTCAGCCGTGAGGGGGAAGGGGCAAACAATAAGGGGTGTGCACGAAACAGAGAGTGCTGAGCAGTGTAAATCTGCATGTCTCGTCACGGACTCATGAAGCAAGCAATGAGTAATGAGAAGCGACTACCGACCAGCGACCAGGTACCAGCCTGTTTGCTCCTGACTCCTCACCCCTCACGGCTCACTTTTTTTAAATATCCGGACAAACCGGCGCAATCGCTCGAGGATCGTCTTCTTGTTGGTACCGTCCTTGAGGTCGTTTTCCGAAAGCTCCTTGATCTTGCTCAAGAACTCCCGGTTCTGCTCGTTTCGGGCGCTGACCATGTCGGCGATCGTTTCTGAGAGCTGAGGATTCCGGGCCAAGAGCGCGCCGAATGCCTCGGTCCCGATCTCGAGGAGCTCCGATTCCGCCTGGATGGTCCCGGTGGCGGTCCTGGGCATGCCGGTGAAGAGCGACATCTCGCCGAAGAGGCCCCCTGGTCCCACCGTGAATTCCGAGCTGTATTTTTTCCCTTCATCCTCGTAGATAATCTGGCCTTTGATCAAACCTCTGGCGACGATGTAGCAGCTCTCTCCCCGCTCCCCTTGTTTGAAAACGACCTCGCCGGGAGCGTAGAGCTGTTTTTTCACAAGCTTGGCCAGCTCCCTGATTTCTTCCTCAGGGGCGATCAGCGCGCCGGGCCTCCCCTCTCCCTGGTCGCGCAGGAAAGAAGAATTCAATAAATCCTGGTAGATCGCTTCGCTCCTTTCTGTTTCCGATGGAATTCTATCCTGAGGACGGACCGCCTGCATGATGTTCCTGAGATGGTCTTGTAGCGCGACCGGCATAACAATGTTTTTCCGTTTGAATTTGTGCCAGACGAGCTTGGCGACATCACTCATGATGATGTTCTTCTGAGCAAAATTGGTGATCCAGAACTTGAGAATGTAGGAAATGCCGAAATCGTCGTAGCCGACGATGATCCCCTGAGGAGCGGGTGAGGCGATGACCTCCGGCGCCTCCCGGGCGGCCTCCTTGAGCGTTTCGATGACCAGAGAGGGCGGGACTTCGGAGCTGACCTTAACCGGGATCGTGAGGGCCGTATTCGATTCGGGAACCGAGAAATTCGTGATCATCTCCGCGGCGACCGTGTTGTTCGGGATGACGATGATGTTCGAGTATCGATCGAGGATCCGCGTCTCCCGCCAGTTGGTGTCCACGACGACGCCTTCATGAGGGCCGATTTTCACCCAATGGCCGCTCGAGAAGGATTTGGTCAAACGAAGGGACATTCCGGAGACAAGATTGCCGAGGACTCCCTGAAGCGCCAATCCCAGAATCGCCGTCAAGATAGCCGATGTGGCCAAGAAGGGTGTGATGTTGATGCCCACGATCCCCCTCAGGACCAGGAACAGAATGATAAGATAAACGACGATCTCGATGAGACCATGGAGAACCCGCGGCAGGGGAAAAGGCTGACCGCGCCGGGAATACCAACTCTGAAGAGATGTGTCGAACAATCGGAGGACCATGAAGACGATAAAAAAAACGAGCGCGGCGTCAACAAAGAGGATGAATCTGGGGCTGACCGGCAGAGCCTGGGCCAGTGGCTTTATTTTAAAGATCAGGGCGACGATCAGCAAAGCCGCGGGCAGACTCAGCCTGAGGAAAAAGAGGCTGACTTTTTTTCCCTTCGCCGAAGCGGTCTTTCGGAAGGCGAGGCGCAAGAAAGCGTAGATAAGGCTTGCCGCGGCGAGCGACAGCAAGAGGAAGAAAAGCTCCCAATAAAGGATGGTTTCAGGAGTCGCGGTATTGTTCATCGGCCTACCTTTCCGTTTTAAACACGGCCTGCCATCTTATTGTTTCTGCCAGGATCTTTTGAGCCCTTCCCTGGCGGCGAGAGTGGATGGAAACGCATGTTGCGCCAGGGCGGCCATCTCATCGAGAGCATCGTCCGAATGATCGGGATTGAAGTGCGAAAGGCAAAGCGTGCCAACGCCCGCAGCCTTGGCGACTTCCGTCCCATCAAGCCAGGTGCTGTGACCCCAGCCCTGGCGGCCGGCGGCATACTCTTGAGGCGTGAACATCGCGTCATAGATCAGAAAATCTGCGCCCCGGGAGAAGGAAATGAGCCTCTGATCATGACCCTGGGTTGGATGCTCGGTGTCGGTGGCAAAGACGATGCTCTTCCCTTCTTCTTCCAGCCTGTAGGCGACGCTGCCCTGGGGATGATGCAACGGACATTGCGATATCCCGACTTTTCCGATAGAAAAACTATCACCTTCGATTT
>Ga0315282_10011574_pt1 | contig 13627 bp, 15 predicted proteins | sample YL17G07_20_MG_FD_203693 | JGI IMG/M metagenome (GOLD analysis project Ga0315282, IMG submission 203693) | Sediment microbial communities from Yellowstone Lake, YNP, Wyoming, USA - YL17G07_20 | ecosystem: Environmental > Aquatic > Freshwater > Lake > Sediment | place: USA: Wyoming | collected... | reverse complement strand
TTTCCCTGTTGACTTTCTGCCCTGGTTCCTCTTTCTTCCGGGAGCCATCGTTTACGGCCTCTCGAAAAGAAAAGGGAAAATCTCAAAAGATTTTCTCTTCCTTCTCGTCTGGTTCGTTGTGATTTTCTTTTTCTTCAGCTTTTCCAAAGGAAAACGGGCAATTTATCTTCTCCCGCTTTATCCGGCTGCCTCTGTTATGGTGGGAAACTTTTGGAACACTTATATTTCAAATCCCAACCGGGACTCAAAGAGAGAAGTGTGGGTCTCTCTTCCAATCTATGTTCTTGCAGGTCTCCTCTTTCTTACGGGGATAGTTTTATACTTGATTCCCGTTGTAGCTGGTTTCTCGATGGATCCCCACACTTCAATGCTGGTTGGAGCAATTTTAAAAGGAGCACGAACGGGAGCAAAATACCTTTCTTACGTTCCGTATAAGACTTACGCTCCCTTCATCTTCGTCCTTTTGGGTTTGAGCCTTCTTCTCCCTCTTGTTCACCGTTTAAAGTATAAATTTACCAGCTTTCTTCTTATTGTGGTTATCGTTGGAATTGGATTTTTTTGCGGGACCAGGTTTATCTTTCCTAAGATTAATCCCTACAAGTCAGCCCGTTTCCTCTCTCAGGAGATTCACCAGGCCATGAAACCTGGAGATAAGCTGGGCATGTACGGAGGGTTTGCGATTGGCCCCTATAATTTCTATACCGGGATCGTTCCTATTGTAGACATTGAGAGCGACGATGAGATGATTACCTTCTTCCGATCCAAGGAGAGAGTATTCTGTCTCATCCAAAATCATGAGTATGAAGCACTTAAGAAGAAGGATCTCGGAATTCCTTTACATCTAATAACCCGGAGAAAGGTAGGTTTCAAAGATATCCTCCTTGCGTCGAACCAATGAGTCGCAGACAAATTCCATTCCATTTAAACGATGAAGGGATCTGGTCGCAAATGGAGTCTTCCGAAGAATCAAGAAAGGTAGTTGCCGAGTCTTATGAATGGGTTTTTGAAAAGGCCATTAAGGGGTCTTCTTTTGTGGCCCATTTGATGGGAAAGCTCAGACGGTTTTATCTTATTCACTGGAGAAAGGAGTACGTTGAGGGACAACTGGCCTTACGAAAGGGGGAATGCCACCAATGCGGTCGATGTTGCTCCTTTGTCTTTATTTGCCCCATGCTAACAAAAAATCGGTTTTGTCGTATTTATAGCAAATACCGCTCCGAGGTCTGCAAAGTGTTTCCTATCGACCAAAGAGACATTGATGAAGTGGCTCTTTGCGGAGGCACATGCGGTTATCGATTCGAGACGCATCGCCAGGGAAAATGAGCCAGAAAGATAGGAAAACGGATGTTTCACCAACTAATGGCCCTGCTTGCAGCCATGAACCTTCATCTTTTCCGATGGATCAACACAGGAGCCGGATCGTATCCATTAAAAGATGGAATCGCTATCTTTTTTGCTGAAGCTGGCCCATACCTTCTTATATTCATTTTCATTATAGCTTGGTTCCGAGCGGAGGATAACAAAAGAAATATCTTAATCGAAGCAACGGAGGCTTCCCTTGTTGGTTTGTTTTTGAATCAAATGATCGGATTGTTATACTTTCACCCGCGGCCTTATATGGTGGGATTGTGTACTCCCCTTATCCCACACGCCCTGGAGACATCCTTTCCGAGCGACCACGCTACACTCCTATTCTCCGCATCAATCTATGTATTAAAATGTTGGCGTTTTCAAGGTTTGATACTTCTTCTTATCGCTTCCATGACTGCATGGAGCAGGGTGTACATCGGCATCCATTTTCCGTTTGATATGCTAGGATCCTTAGCCGCAGGAATGCTGAGTGCACTTCTTATATTCAGACTTAAGTTGTACCTCAGCCCCCTAAATGGATGGATTGTTCAGATTTACAAAAAAGGTAACCTATATATTCGAAGCATGGTTGACCGGAAAAATGAACGGCGCAGTTGAGGATCAAATTCCTTTCCAACGTGACTCATGCAGAGGCTTGGCAATTTCAATTGAGTCTTTTAAAATTATTGATATCGCAATAAAGTACTGGCCGGGCTGAGTTCTTTTAGTAAGTAACAAAACGACCGCGAAGTCGCACTATAAAAGGAGATCTCATACTTGGGTCAAAAGAGGATGTAACTCTTAAAGGGCATAACGTTATTAAAGAAGTTTATTATAAGGACAGCGTATGTTTGAAGGGTTATTAAGCATTATCGGCCTTCTTGGCCATTGGGGTTATCTGATAATATTCGTTGCAGCTTTTTTTGAAAGCTCTGCATTCATGGGACTTCTTATGCCAGGGGAAAGTGTGGTTGTCCTGTCCGGGTTTTTGGCATCACAGGGATACCTTGAAATTGGAGACCTGCTTTGGGTGGTTAGTCTCGGCGCTGTGCTTGGAGACAGTGTTGGCTATGGCCTTGGCAAGGCAATCGGCAGGGGCTATTTTGAAAGACACAAGAGGCTTCTTTTTCTTAAGGAAAAGCACCTTCGAAGAGTGGACGCCTACTTTCAGCAGCACGGTGGGAAAACAGTCTTTTTCGGCAGATTCGTCGGCTTTCTCCGTGCAATGGCCCCTTTTGCGGCCGGCATGTCCAGAATGCCTTACCGGAGATTTTTTATCTACAATGTCACAGGCGGGATACTGTGGTCAGTAAGTTTTACGCTATTAGGGTATTTTTTTGGTCAAAGCTGGCGGCTAATTGAAAAGTGGTCTGGAAGGACAGGACTCTTTGCACTTCTTATGCTGTTGGTAGTGGTCTTTTTTGGCTATCTCTATAGAACTCTGGTCAAAAGACAGGCAGAGATTTATGGATGGTTCTGGGATAAGTACAGAAGTTTTATTTCAAGCCGGCATGTTAAGGGATTTATAGAAGGTCATCCTGGAATTGTGACATTTGTAAGGGAGAGGCTCTCTCCGACAAGTTATCTGGGTCTTCATCTTACTGTTGGTCTCGCAATAAGCGCAATTTTTGTATGGATATTCAGTGGAATAACAGAGGATATCCTCACACGTGACCCATTGGTTGTGGTTGACCAATGGGTGCTCAATCACATCCTTTATTTCAGAACACCCGCGGTAACCGGCATTTTGATTATTTTTGCAAGACTTGGAAGTTGGCAGATAATAGCGATAGGTAGTCTTGTCATAATAACTTGTCTGCTGTTTAAAAAGAGAATTGATGAACTCCTCAGTTTTATTGTTGCAATCCTTGGCGGGAACCTTTTGTTTCTCATATTTAAAATGGCCATTGACAGGGTAAGACCCATTCCTGAAACCACACTTATAAAGGCAGTAGGATGGAGTTTCCCCAGCGGTCATGCAGTGATGTCTGTTATTTTTTATGGCATGATTAGCTATTTTTTGATACGTGAAACGAGATCCTGGAAGCTCCATGTACTTACGGCGATGGCAAGTCTGTTTGTCGTTTTCTTGATAGGTGTTAGCAGAATCTATCTTCAGGTTCACTATCTCAGCGATGTAATTGCAGGTTATGCAGGGGGGCTTTTCTGGCTAACCATGTGCATAACAGGACTTGAAGTATACAGAAAAAAGCAGAATCATGAACCCTATCGGAGGAATACAAATGTCTTTAAGGAATAAGTAAGAGATGGATGAAGATTTGAATTTCTAAAAGGATTTGTTAAGAATGAGGAATAATGCAAACCCACTTCCTTTGTTTCCACAGCCAAAAATAAAAAAATGATGTATAATAAATTGGTTTCAACATCAGGGATGGTGGGAACCCTTCGCGTTCAGGCGAAGAGAGATTTTGTTAAAGAGTCGACATTAGTCTTATTTTAAATGAGTTTCTCCTTTGTCACTCTTCATGGCCAACATGAACATTTTTCAAAAACTTGCTGCAACACGAAGCTTATTCGTTTCCAAAAAGCCAGTTTTGACTTTGAACGAACCGGCTTTTAAAACCTCTCACTTTGAAGGCGAGGGGGGTTCAATTGAGGGAGTTTACCGGAAATGAAACTTTCAATTTTTTCCAGACTAATTATAGGTTTTCTCATAGTACTTTTTCTCATGATGGCAGTGAGTTTATACGCTGTTCTTAAATTACATCATTTCAATGCTGATAATCGTTATATTATGAATATTGACAATCGCCTTATGGACCTCAAGAAAAAGCTGGTGGACTCCATTCTGTCACAGCGTCGATTTGAAGAGGAATATGTCGCTACAAAGGACATCCTTTTGTACAACCAGTATGTTTCAGCTAAAAGTGAATTTAATAAGTATCTCGTTGAAGCGCGATTATTAGCAGACACCACTCCCCAAAGAGACTCCTTAGACAGGGTGAAGATGTGGTATGATCGTTACCAATCCTTGATCGAAAAAGAAGATAAATTCGTCAGAGAGGGTCAAGGCTTTAACAGAAATTTGTATGAGCAGGAACAAGAAAAAGGATCGACTGAGATTTTGAAAGAATTGGAGAATTTAGAAGGTTTTGCTTGGAGAGACATGTCGAATAGAATGAAGATATTGGTATCTGCTGGGGCCGCTGCCCGCAACCTCGCTATCATAATGGCTATTGCATCAATGGTCTTGGGAATTGGTATATCCTTTCTCATAATGAGAAGTATTACTCATCCCCTAACGATTTTGATGAAAAAAACTGAGCAAGTTTCCGAGGGGATTTATGAGAGTAATCTATACATTCCCTCTCCTCCGGAGATGTCGAAATTGGCAAAGGCCTTCAATCTAATGTGTGAAAAGCTGAAGGCTATCGATAAAATGAAGTCTGATTTTTTCTCAACTGTGTCTCACGAATTGCGCATGCCCCTTATTTCCATAAAAGAGGGAACCAACTTTTTGTCGGAAGATTTAAGTAAGAGAGCCACCGATAAGCAGGAAAGGCTTTTAGCAATCCTTTCCGAAGAAAGTGATCGTTTGATCAACATGGTGAATTCCTTGTTAGACCTTTCCAAGATGGAGGCAGGGATGATGACCTATACCTTTCAACGAGCAAACCTTGAGTCTCTGATCAATCAGGCGACATTGGAAATGAGTCCTCTTCTCGAAGCTAAGAAGATCGTTCTCGACACAAGGATTGAAGGCGAGGTGCCCTCGGTAGAAATGGATGTAGATAGAATTCTACAGGTGCTGCGAAACCTGGTTGGAAATGCTGTGAAGTTTACTCCAGGTGGAGGCCATGTGAGGGTGTTGGTACGTTCCATAGATGGAGGAGTAGAAGTCTCAGTGACAGATACAGGTCCTGGCATACCGTCAGAACATCTGGCTACAATTTTTAACAAGTTTGAACAGGTGGCCCATGGAGGGTCATCCAGGACCAAGGGAACTGGATTAGGATTAGCTATCGTGAAGCATATTATCAAATCTCATGGTGGGAAGGTTTGGGCAGAAAGCAAATTAGGAGAAGGAAGCAAATTCATCTTCGTTTTGCCGAGTGGACTTAAAAAGGACTTCTCAGGGAAGCCAGGAGGATCCATCGATTGAGAAATTAGAACTCTTGGATCCCCGAAGAGGGAGAAAATGGAGAAGGCACAATGTCATCAGGAAAGATTTTATTAGTTGATGATGATAAGAACTTTGTAGATCTGGTAAAAATGAGGCTTGAATCTTCAAACTATAAAGTCACCACAGCCCTTAAGGAAGAAGATGCGATAGAGGCGGTCAAGGAGCAAATTTTTGATGTGGCCCTTGTGGACCTTCAACTTGTCCACCAGGATGGGATATCATTAATGGAGAGACTTCATGCGATTCTCCCTGAGATGCCGGTCATCATCATTACAGCCTATGGAAGTGTTGAGAGTGCGGTGGGGGCCATGCAAAGAGGGGCCTACAGCTACATTACCAAGCCTTTTAATCCCCCTGACTTGCTTTTGCAAATCGAAAAGGCTCTGGAGAATCGGAGGCTCACTTCTGAAATCAAAAGGCTTAAGGGTCTTCTGAAGGAGAGGTATGAGTTTACAAATATTGTGGCCAAGAGCGAGAAGATGCAAAGGGTGCTGGAAGTGGTATCCCGGATTGCCCAAACAGATTCTACAGTTTACATCCATGGAGAGAGCGGCACGGGCAAGGAATTGGTTGCCAAAGCCATTCACGTTGCCAGTGATCGGAGGGATAGACCCTTCGTGGCAATTAATTGTGCTGCTCTTCCCGAAAATCTTCTTGAGTCTGAGCTCTTTGGTCATGAAAAAGGGGCCTTTACCGGGGCGATTCGGAGCAAAAGGGGTTTGTTTACCCAGGGCCATGAAGGCACCATCTTCTTAGATGAGATTGGAGATATGTCTCTTCCAATTCAGGCCAAACTTCTAAGGGTCCTCCAAGAGCGACAGTTCTATCCGGTTGGCAGTGAAAGACCTGTGGAGGTAGATATTAGGGTGATTGTGGCTACCCAAAAAAACCTTGAAGATCAGGTTAAACAAGGGCTTTTCCGTGAAGATCTTTTTTATAGGATTCATGTTGTCCCCATCCATCTTCCTCCCTTGAGAGAGAGAAAAGAAGACATCCCATCATTAGTAGAATACTTCGTAAAGAAATTCAGTCAACAGATGAAAAAAGATGTGAGACGTCTTACACCCAAGGCAATGCAAAAGCTAATGCTTCATGAATGGCCTGGGAATGTGCGAGAGTTAGAAAACACCATAGAGTATGCAATGGCCATGACTCAACAAAATGTCATTACTGAAGACTTTATTCTCCAAACAAAAATCCCAATCTCTCAGGAATCTATAAAGCCTCTAAGAGAAGCCAGAGATGAATTTGAAAAGGAATATCTTATTCGCCTCCTTGAACTCTCTGAAGGCAATGTGACCAAGGCGGCAAAACTTGCTGGAAAGCACCGGGTTGATTTCTACGATCTCCTGAAGAAACATAGTTTAAAAACAGAAGATTTTAGGGAGTCCTAATAGTGTAGGGATTTGGCTCACCTCCATTCTCTTTTTTGTAGGTAAGTTACCTACAAGAAGAGAATTTTCAGAATTCCCAGCCAACAAAAAAACCTTTGAGTATCAGCAGGATATCCAATCCAAAAACTTTTGGCATGCCCTTTGCTGTAATAAACTTTTCAGAGCTCCAAATAGGAAGAAAGAGAATATGAAGATATTAATTGTGGACGACAATAAAAACTGGGTCTTTATCGTGCGGATGATGTTGGAAGAAGAAGGTTTTGAAGTCCAGTCGGCTTCAGATGGAGAAACCGGCTATTCGATCTACCTCTCATTTAAAGCGGATCTGATCATTACCGATATCCAGATGCCTAAAATGAATGGAATAGAATTGATCAGCATGATAAGAGAACACGATCGAAAAGTGAAAGCGATCTATATGAGCAGCGAGTTTAACGGTTTTCTTTCCCTTATTGAAAAAGAGAAGGGCAAATATGAAGTAGACTTACTGAAAAAACCTTTTTCCAAAGAAGAATTATTGAGGTTGATCTCTAAATTCCAAGTGAGGAGCTAAATATTTCAATGGTAATTTGGGAAAGTTTTGATATGACTTTGGGGCAATGCCAAGAATCAAAAGAAAGAAGGTGAGAACATGAAAAGTAGGAAACTGATGAGTATACTTGTTTTAGCTATTTCAGTAGCCTTTGTCTCCGGGGTGATGGCTCAACAGAAATCAACTCCGGCTCAGTCAGCCACTGCCCAAGAAACAAAAATGGAAAAGTTCAATGGGGTGATTGAGAAAGTTGATGAGACTACGAAGGATGTCCTTGTGCAGTTCCATAAAGAAAAGATGACTTTTTCTTTAGGGGACAATACAAAAATCGTTGAAGGGAAGAAAGAGCTATCCTTCTCTGATTTGAAGAAAGGTATGTGGGCCTCCGTGGGATATAAAAAGGAAGGGGAAAAATTGATGGTTGAGTTGATCAGTGTCAGCATGCCGAAAGTGACGGCAAAGAAAGAAAACCCTTCGGAAATGAAGAAGGAGAATCCTTCTGAAAAATCCACTGAAAAGAAGTAATGGGAAATCGAACCCATATATCGATAAAACATGATCAGGCGTTGCCCAAAGTTACTTCGTAATTTTAGCTCAGGGATCTCGAAGACCCGAAAGGACGTGAACCGACATGAGGAGTCTATATTATTGGATGGTACTCCAGGTTTTGTTGGGAATTTGGCTTGCCATTTCTCCATACATCTTAAACTTCTTAGGACATGAGGAGATCAGGACCATGACCATCAATAACCTGATCTTTGGAGTTGTTGTGGTTATCCTTGGCATAGGTATAACCATTGCTGGTTACCCTGTATTGAGACATGCAGAAAAGAAAACGAGTTAATACTCTTTCCACGCCCTGCACTGCTTGTGCAGGCCGGGTTTAAGAACAGCAGGAATCAGGCTAATATTGTTATTTTAATTCCAATTATTACAACCATCGAAGCGAGGATGCTCTTTGCAGAGAACAATGTTCACCCAAACTGAAAAAGTTACCGAAAATAAGTAACCAGGAAGTCAATCCATAGGGAGGTGAAACGCGATGAAAGGTCTTTTCTACGCCGGGATGGTGTTCCAGATCTTAGTTGGGCTATGGCTCTCCATCTCGCCATTTGTTCCGGGACTCTGGGAGGCCAACTTAACTTTCAACAACATGATATTTGGAGCCATTGTGCTCGTTCTCGGAATTGGGTCTATCCTCTACGAGTTCTACCATAAGGAAGAGTTTGAAAGTAAGGATACGTTGCTTAAGATAGAAAAGGCAAAACAGAGGACCTAACCATTTGCTCCCCTCTAAACAAGTTGGGAGGGCGATTAAGTCTTTCCAGTTTGTTTGAAATTCCTTTAATAACTGATGGGACCTACGACGGATAGGCCAATAACTCATGGTGGTAATGATGAATAGTAACAATGGTAAGAAAAGTATATTAATTATCGAAGATGATGATGAGATGAGGTCTTTGTTAAAGGATTTCATTGAAGAAGGATATACCATTGAATCAGTAGACAATGGTCTGGAGGCTCTTGAAAAACTTGTCAGGCAGCCCTTCGATCTTATCATTACTGATATCCGGGTGTCTGGCTTAACGGGATTAGATATTCTTCCTCGATTGAAGAAATTTCAACCGGATGTATCTATTATCGTTATTACCGCCTTTGGGGGTAAGAGGGCGTCTCGCAGAGCATTTGAAAAAGGAGCTACTGCCTATATCGGGAAGCCGATTGATTTGCAAAAGTTAAAAAAATTGATTCATGAATTAATTTCTCTAAGGAAAACAATGTTAGAGGAATAAAAATGGTTGGAATTCTAATTGCTTCTCAGCAAAGAGGGGGTGAATCTCATGACAAGATGTAGATGGTTAATGATTCCGGTGGTCATTTTTGGGATAGTCCTGTATGCACTATCGGTCTATTCTGAAGAGGATTTTTTAAAAAAAGGAAGCGAAGGGAGGATTGCCTTTCTGAGCGGTGGGGTGGGTCAACCGGAGAGGGAGATTCTGAAGGAGAAAGGAAAAGCATACCCATTGAAATTGATATTTTCAAATAAGAAAGGAGAATATCTCTCCGATGTTGTGGTGAGGCTGTTTGACCGACAGGGTAAAGAGATTTTAACAACCGTTTCAAACGGTCCATGGTTTTTCATCGATCTCCCATCTGGGACCTATCATTTGGAAGCCAGTTTCAAGACAGAGAAAAAGAGAATTCCCGATTTCCAAATCGAGCGTGGGACTCAAAAATTCCTTTCCATTCAATGGGAAGAATAGAAATCAAAAAAGAGGGCGAAAACATTTGGCCTCGTGAATGCTTTGACTAAGGAGTAAATATGAGCATAAAACCAAAAAAGTTTATGAAATCAATGGCTGTGCTGTTCTTACCATTCCTTTTCTTAATCGTTATTTGGGATGTTTCCATCACTTACGGCATGGGGCCCGACTCAAAAGTAAATCATTCTTACATTGCCACGAACCGGGAAGCGGATAGGTTTAAGGTCTTGTCAGTTTTAAAAAATAGGGTGGGAGACCGAAAATTGATTGAGAAGGCGAAAGAAAAACTACTCACATTAAGTGCCAAGAAAACTCATTTGATTGCCGCCCTTTCGGAGAGAATAACAAATGCGGAGGAAACAGCAGGTTCGGATATTGCTTTTCTGTTGACCATAGCCTTAATTGTTTTGTCGTGAGTCATTAAGCACAAGGTCTTTTCAGAATAATGAAGAAGGAGGATTCATGCTTTTGCCAGGAAGAATGGGCGATGAGATGAAGGGATTCGATAGAAACAGCATGCCACCGCAGCTCGACCAAAATAATGCTCAGCTAGAATCGCGTATTGACACAATGGATGAACAGATTCTGAATATGATAAAAATTATATCGCACGATCTTAGGGGATCTCTTCTTTCCATATTGGCAAACTTGAAGTTATTGAACCGTGGTTATTATGGAAAAATGGACGAAAACGTAAAGATTAAATTGGAGGAGCTATTTGAAAAGGTAAAGGGTTTAATCGGAATGACAGAAGATTACATCGGCAGGGCCTTCTCAATTAATGGACATTTAGAAATTGAGCGGGAGGTGTTGGATTTAAAAGAGGACATCATTAATCCCGTCTTGAAAGAATTTTCTCACGAAATAAGGGACCGAGACCTCCAGATCGATAATCGATTGGATGTCATATCTAAACCCCCGATTTTCATGAAAGGAAGTAAACTCTGGCTAAGGGCTGTCTTCAGGAATCTTCTTAAGAATGCGATCAACTATGGAGATGCAGGAGGAACGATAGCGCTTGGATTTGAATACCAGGCTTTGATGTACCGGGTAAGTATCTATAACAGTGGGAAACCAATTCCAGAGGAACAGCGGGACAAACTGTTTTCAATATTTAATCATAACGGAGACAATCATAACGGAAGATCTAACGGGATGGGGATGGGTCTATATTTTGCCAAAATGGTCATACAAAAACATGGTGGTGACATATGGTACGAGGCCAAAGAATATGGCTCGAATTTCGTATTGCTATTCCCTATTGAATCTGTTGATTCGAATTATGAAGTTTAATAGATTGTCTTGCAATCAAAGGAAGAAAATGTGGATGTTAAGAGATATGAGGGCACTATGATCAGGGCCTTCTCATTTGAGAGACCTCTTCGTCTATAGCCCACCTGTAGAATTCAGCGATCGTGTCTTTAAAGAGGGATTGCTTCATCTCCCTCAGCCAAAGAATTCCATGAAATGGCCCGGTAAATTATACTATTCGTCTTGCATTTCTATCAGGGCAAACGAAGCAATCCATTTTTTGCATTAAAATTTCATCCAATTTGAGGTAAAGTTTATGGCATTGGGTAAGATGAGATTCTGGGGGGAACTATCAAGGAATTGGGCACACATATTCTACCACGTAGTTGTAGTAACATTAAGTGCTGCTACTGCCTTGTCTCTGCCCATTATTGTGAGCTTCATTGCCAGAGATATTCTGGTCTACTGGTCTTTTGTAGGGAATGAAAAGGCCTTCCTTATCTCTGTGGAAATGGCTTTAGCGATATTATTAATTCTCTTTACCAACTATATCACTCAAACCTGGAAAGATAGGAAACTATCCAATATTGCAAAAGCCGCCGGTTTAATCTTTTCAACACCTACCAGGGGATTCTTTACATGGAGAAGGTTCAGGAATTTGAAGGAAAGAGAAGGATTTACAAGAGATGTCATGGTAATAGGTTCAACGGGTTTCAGGACCTTTGTAAGCCCAGAAGGGGACTTGCATAATGTTATAAAAAATTGTCGTGAGGCAAAAATAATGCTCCTTCATCCCTACAGTCAGGGAGCGAAGGTAAGGGCGAAGAGTATCTCCATTCCTGATATCACTCCGGAGAACTTTGGGGAACAGATAAAGAAGAGCATTGCTTTTCTAAAAGAGCTTAAAGCGGTCCAGAAAAATATTAAACTCAAGCTCTATCCAGACGTACCCCTCTTCAAGCTAACTATTATTGGCGACTATATCTGGATAAAACACTACCACCCCGGGTTAGATGTTCAGATGATACCAGAATACGGGTTTAAGCATAAGCAAAATCCTGGGGGCCTCTATGTACCCTTTTACCAATATTTTCTGACGAGGTGGAATAACCCTGGCATACCCGAATACGACCTGGAGACCGATGAACTCATTTACAGGGATATGGCCGGAAATGAAGTAAGAAGAGAAAAATTTAGTGAAGTTAAGATCAAGGTGGCCCCGAACACAGATACATCTAATAATTTGGTCTCAGAAAATCGCTGCCAGGTAGAAAGAAATATTGCCCATAGACAACGGACTTAAAGGATCTGTGCTCATGCTGGGGATTTTTAATGGGACAGGACAGAGTTTGCTCAACAGTTTTCATCCTTAAGGGTGAGAGTTTTTTAAGGGGTTGAAGGATCTAATAGGTGAGACTGCAGACCTATCCTTTTGAAATCCTGAAGAATGAAAATCAAAAGGGCAATAAATTGCTCTATGAAAGACCGGAGGTTGTTATGAAATGCAGTAAATGTGGCGGAATGATGGTCTTTGAGAAATTTTACTCTCAAGAAGATCGTTTCTTTGGGTGGAGGTGCATTTCCTGCGGGGAAATTATTGATCCCACCATCTTAGAGAATCGCCTCCAACAAAAGCGTTAAGCAGTTTCCAAGGGAACAGGTGCTTTAAAGTTATGAAACAGAAGCGACACCTTGCTAAGATTGCGAAAGGCTGCAAAGGAAAAAATTCATTCATATTACCAACCGGATGACAAAAAAAGGAGGTTCTTTATGTTGAAGGGTATTGTTTCCAGGTATCATCAGACGTGGAGGATTTTTCTTAGCCTTTTCTTGTTGGGAATGGTATCAATCTCATTTTCGTCGCTCCCTATCCAGGCAGCGGAGAAATCAAAGTCCTTGGAGCTGAGTAAAGCCATCATCCAGGTGGCAAAGCAGAACATTCCTGCTGTAGTGCACATCGAGGTCACCGAACGCCAGGAGGTCATTAATCCTCTTTTACCATTTGAAAGTGATCCTTTCTTTAGGCATTTTTTTGACATTCCCAGGATGCCCAGAAAATTCAAACGGGAGATAAAAGGTCTTGGAACAGGAATGATTATCGATCCTCAGGGACACATCCTCACCAATTATCATGTAGCGGGAGGAGCGACAAAGATTGAGGTGCTTCTATCTGATGGGCGACGGTTTCCTGCCAAATTGGTTGGAACAGATCCTAAGACCGATCTGGCAGTTATAAAAATTTCGGCTAAGGAACCACTTCCCCATGTGACCTTCGGGGATTCGGACAAGGTTGAAGTAGGGGAATGGGTGGTAGCCATTGGCCATCCACGTGGTTTGGATCAAACCGTAACCCAGGGGATTATAAGTGCAAAGCATCGAAGAGGGATAACGGACCCCAGCAGCTATCAGGATTTTTTACAGACCGATGCTGCGATCAACCCTGGAAACAGCGGAGGACCTTTATTGAACCTTAAGGGAGAGGTTATCGGAGTTAATGCTGCTATTGCTTCACAATCTGGGGGGTTTGAAGGGATTGGTTTTACCATTCCCAGCAACATGGCCCTTCATGTTGCTAAAGCATTAATAGCCCATGGCAAAGTTGAGAGGGGTTGGATGGGTGTAAGCGTCCAGGATCTAACCCCAGAGCTTGCTAAATCTGCCCATGTAGAGACCCTGAAGGGTGCATTGATTG
>Ga0315282_10011573_pt1 | contig 13627 bp, 10 predicted proteins | sample YL17G07_20_MG_FD_203693 | JGI IMG/M metagenome (GOLD analysis project Ga0315282, IMG submission 203693) | Sediment microbial communities from Yellowstone Lake, YNP, Wyoming, USA - YL17G07_20 | ecosystem: Environmental > Aquatic > Freshwater > Lake > Sediment | place: USA: Wyoming | collected... | reverse complement strand
AGCTTGAAAGCCTGGAAGACTTCCTCGAGAAGAGGCGCCGCAACGGTGAGAGGCTCAGGAACGGCATAGAGAAGATAGACGGCGTCCAACCCCAGAAAGTCACCCCGAAGGCCAACCACAGCTACAGTTACTTCTCGGTAACCTTGAACCTAGAGGAAATGAAATGCACACGGGACGAGTTCATTCTGGCACTTCAGGCTGAGAACATCGAGTGCGGAGTCCACTACCCTACGCCGCTCACAAAGCAGCCCGCGATCCTAAACCTCTTGGGGCCCGAGAAGTGTCCGGTATCCGAAGACCTATCGAACAGAATCTTAAGCCTACCCATGCACCCGTACCTAACTGAAGACGATATTGAAACCGTGATATCTGCAGTGGAGAAGGTAACAACTCATTATCATAAATAAAAAATCATTCAACTCTTTTAATGAGCTCAAAGGCTTCAGCAAGTAGAACACTTGACCCATACCCCCTGTACCGTGCGATGGTCTCCCAAACCTCCCTTCTCATATAAGGTCTAGTGACTTGGGATGCATAGCTACTCAGTGCCTTCACCTTCTCCTCAAAACTATCCGTAATATCCACGTATATGTGGGGCGAGAAACCAAGGTCAGATGGGAGTTCGTAGCATCTCAATTCTTCTTTTCTTTTAAAGACCCTCAAAGCCTCAAAGGACACTGCTGTATGGTCTTGATGTCCATTTTTTAGGGATGGCATATAGACCTTGCTTGGTTTTATCTCGTTCCTAATCCACTCCAATTTAGCTCGTATTTCATGTGAGTAGTCAGGCAGTTTCGTATTCTCAAAATCGCAAATGAATATCTTGTCTTCTGATATCTTCAGTGTCTTGGCTGATGCGAGTAGTTCCGCCTTCAACTCGCTGGACGATACGTTAAGCCCACTATTTTTCCCACAAAGAGAGAAGACTGCAATAAACGCATTCTCTTTTTCTCTCAGCTTGGCGATTGTTCCGGCACATCCGAACTCGACGTCATCGGGGTGAGCACCAAGATAAAGCGTATTAGTCATTTAACCACTTCCGATATTTAATTAGGTGATTTCGAGTGACAAATAAATTGTGGTAGAAATTTGAAATATTGAATTGCTATATATTAACATACAGCAATTCATGGTGAGGTTATCTTTTGAAGCTATCTACAGAAACCATTATAAAAATCCTCGAAGAGCCGCACCAAATACTAGGAAAAAATAGGGCGTTCAAGAATTATGCGCCCATCTCTAACGCTTCTAAAGATGATATCACATTCTGTGTCGAAAAAGGGCTTGTAGCTGTTGAAGAAATTAATAAAACTAAAGCGAGTGTCGTGGTGGGTTATATAAATATTCCCCAAAATCTCCTTCACGCGGATGAAAAAACAGTAATATTGGTTGAGAATCCTCGTCTCGCTTACATTAGAATATTGAAACGCTTCTTCGAGCCCAGATCCCCGCGAGGGGTTCATCCAACCGCAATAATCGGCCGAGATTGTCTGGTTGATGAGGACATTTTCATAGGCCCGAATGTTGTTGTGGGGAACAATGTCACCATAGGTAAAGGCACAGAAATTCATGCTAACGTCTATATACATAGAGATGTGAAAATTGGACGGAACGTCATTTTGAAACCCGGTTGCGTGATTGGATCCGCAGGATTTGGCTTCGAGAAAACACCTAATGGGAGCTATCTCCACTTCCCTCAACTAGCTGGTGTTGTTATCGAAGATGACGTCTACATTGGAGCAAATACGTGTGTTGATAGGGGGACCTTAATCGACACCCGAATTCAACGTGGGACAAAGATAGATAATCTCGTCCACATCGCACATAACGTGAATATCGGCCCGAACTGCGTAATTATTTGTCAGACCTGTGTGGCTGGGAGTGTAACAATCGGAGAAGGATCATGGATCGCCCCAGGTGTTACGATACGTGATGGCGTGAAAATTGGGAAAAATGTACTTATAGGTATGGGAGCTGTCGTCACGAAGGATGTACCTGACGACGATAAAGTGTTTGGTGTACCTGCGAGATCAATAGCATCCCAACCATTCTAAATCTCGCAAACTTAATTTAGTAGAGAGACCGAAAGAGGGGATTTTCTCTCACAAGCCATGGAAGGATTTTATCTGTCCGACTGCTTTTCTCAATAGCTGCTTCCCAAAGAACTCTCCATCTTTCCGCTACCACTCTAGAATCATGATTCTTTAAAACGAAGCTCCGCTCATCATCTGCAAGTTTCTTACGGAAATCCTCATCTTCCACCACGCAATCGAGCCACTTCGCTAGTTCAATAGAATCTATATTTTTCGGCAGGAAAGGCGAGTCGATGGAAGTATAACTTAATACAGCTGTCCCACATGACGCAGCCTCCAACTCCGCGACGCCTAGCGCTCCAATTTGATGTACTTGGCCCAGTACCCCTGTCACAGATACATAATATGAGGGCATGCTGTTCCTTGGTATTAAATCGATAAATTGTACCTTCCCAGGTGCGTTCTTCTTCATCTCGCTCCAGTATGGCTCAAATCCCCAATCCGATTGTAACACAACAAAGTCGCTTTTTGCCTCCCTAACCGCCAGCCACATGATCTCATGGCCTTTTTCTCTTTGGAGCCTAGTTGGACAGAATATTATCGGTTTCTTGAATGGGAGATCAATTTTGTGGGCGTCTTTTGAAAAAAAATCGACGTCAACTGGGTTACCGATATTTATCGCATCCTCCCGGTATCTGTTGATATGTTTTAACAGGTCGTGGGTCGATACCACAACGTAATCTGCCTTTTTCAGAACTCTTTCGAAAAGAGGGGTTTGGAAAACCCGCTTCATTTCCCCTCTTTTTCGCCAAAGCCGGAGGTCATCGCCATGGAAATGAATACCATAAGGCACCCCAGCTAAATAAGCTGCAACACTTACCCAGCCACAGCAATGGAATAGATCGTAGCTATCCTTCTTAGATCTTATAAAATCGATAAAATTTGAATAACTCTTCGCGTGTATCTTAAAACCCCTTTCATTAATATCTAATACTTTACTGAAGGTATGGGAGACCGTCGATGGTTGGTAGGCTAGATCAAGAAAATCGACGTACTTCATTACCGTTGACATCACGCTAGCCATATCATTGATAGCTAAGACCTTAACCATCCAAAACCTCCATCCCTCACATGATTCTTAGTAATAATTAAGATATGATCTTGATAATCTAGCTGGATCGCTTTTAATATTCGATGCCAAATTTAATCGTGATGCTTCCGAGAGCCGCTGAATATATTTTACTGTTACGTTATGCTTCGAAATGCAAACTGATTGTATGTAGCTCTGTTTGATTATTAAATAAATTAAAAAGGACGAGGGAATGGATCAAAAAAAACTCTATCCTTGTTGATTTACTGGAATTTTCCTTGGTTATATAGGTGGTAGAACGTCGGAAGGGACGCTAGGCGTATCAATCTCCAAAGATTCCCTCTGCTAAAAATCTTGTTCATTATGAAGGGTCTTATTGCAAGGCTGAGACTGCTTATGGGTAGTGTTTTAATTTCATCCATAACCCAATCTTCAAGCCCCTCTTTCCACCATGTCGTGATTAGGGGAGTGAAACCCCTTTTCGTCCCTACAAATTTCCCTGCTTCAACAATATCTTTTGGGAGTTTTCCTGACAGAGACCTTCTTAATAGGATCTTGGTTTCGTCGTCCTTGTTTTTCTGATCGCGTGGTAAAGCCCTCCCATATGAAATAACCAAGGGTGAGAGAAACGGGAATCTAACTTCTATGCCCGCCTGACAGATATTGCTCCACACATAGTTACTCTGGCAAGCCTCTAGGAGTTGACGTTCAATTTCAGGAAACTTTTCATCACTAGCCACCACGTGCTTAGGATATCCAGACTGAATCTCATCTAGTCCAAGGGCGCTCAAAACGGTCTCGCAGCCATCCGACGAGGCCATATTTCCTGCCTCAATAACCTGTGTGGAGAAGTCAACGGGTTGTCGTGCGTTAATGATACTTTTTTCCAGTAAACGGAAATGATCCTCTAGAGAGAACCTTTTTATCACCACACATAATCCCAGCTCATCTTTAACGAGATCGACTCTCTCCATTTCATCCGGATAACACCCGAAATCTAGTGTATAAGCTACAATTTTTTTGGGGTCTAGAACCTTACTTACTAGGTATAACAATATGCTGCTATCTATTCCGCCACTAAACCAAACGCCAATTTTTCCTTCAATGTCCTGAACGCTTTTTTCAACCGATGTTTGTAAAATTTGGAGGAATTCTTCATCTGATCTTCGTGGTTCAGGTACAGATCGCCAGAGCGGGAAAGGTCGCTCCGGCGGAATCACAGACAGTGGTAAGGGAAGATAACCCTGTAAAATGACCTTTTTAAGATTAATCTCATTAATGGTCATTGGATCTCTCTCGAATGAACCTACATTTGATATTATTCCTCTGATTCCTCAGGATAGATGTTTAAATTAGCTTGTTTCCCATTGCCTTTTCTTCTCGAGGTATTCCTCGAGGCTGTATTGGGATTTGGCAGGGTTGCCGAACACGACTGTCTCCGGTGGGACGTCTTTGGTTACTACTGATCCGAAGCCCACGACTGCCTTCTTGCCGACCTTGACGCCGGCCTTGAGCATGGAGCCTGCACCGATCACGGCACCATCCTCGACGATGACTCCGATCATCTTCGGGGACATGGGGAACGGGTCGTTGGTGAAGATGACGCCTGGGCCGACGAAGACGTCGTCACCTATGACCGTCAACGGCGGAATGTAGACCATCCCCTCTATCTTGCACCTCTTGCCGATCTTCACGTTGTAGTCGATGTGGGCGAGGGAGCCGATCTTGGTCTCGTCCCCTATATCGGTGTTGTCACCGATGTAGGTGAAGTGCCAGAACTTCACGCCTCTGCCGAGCCTCACGTTCTTCCCGATGTGCCGCACGGTTTCAGACAGGATGAACCCCTACCTCAGCACGGTTATTTGATCAAAGTGTCCTGCCAGAGAGTATAAACTTGTCCAGCCATCGTTTACTTGTCAGGAAAAAATCGCCCCTGTTCGAGAATTTGAGCTGTTATCACTCACGTATTTTGGCTCTCACTACCTTTAAATTGATCCAGTCTTTATCTGGTTCCCTAACCCGGAGAAAGCCGTTCTTCGAAGAGATGCAGCCTGTTGGATTTGAGTGAAGCACCTAAAGCCCTGAGGAGGATGGACATGACCACCGCCGCCCTCCTAGTGCAGTTCCTTGTGTCCGTCGCCTTCAACCTCATGGGCGGTTTCATGCCCCTCTTCATCAGCAGTGACCTTGGTTACTCACTCATAGATGCGACCTACTGGACGGGGATCGCCGCGCTGGTATCCTCAAGCCTGATGGCTTTGACAGCCCCCTTCTGGGGCTGGATGTGCGACAGGGTAGGCGTAAAGAAGATCATGCTCATCGTCATAATCGGAAACATCATCGTCTACGCTGGCATGGCCCTCTCGGCAGACGTCATCCACATAGTTCTCTTCAGGGGCCTTCAGGGCACCTTCGGCGGGCTGAGCACCGTGATGTTCGCCCTCGTCGCCTCGGTCGTGCCGGCGAAGTACTTGAAAAAGGCTCTGAGCTACCAGATGGTGGCGATGACTATGGGCAGCCTCGTCGCCCCAGGAATAGGCGGCGTGATGGCCACGTTCACGGGGTACAGGCTGACACTCGCTTCATCCGCCGTTCTGTTCGTCTGCATCATCCCCGTTGTCTCCGTCCTGAGCATGCCGCCGCCCGAGGCGAGGAAGAGCGATGCGAGGCACTTCACCTTCGAGGACTTCAAATCGATACTGCCCGACGTAGTTGCCCTCATCCTCGTCTACATCTGTATCAGCTTCATAGCTCCGACAATATCTTGGTTCCTCGAGTCCCTTGGAGTCCCGTATGATCAGCTGCTCTTCTACACGACGGCTGCTACGGTCCTTAACGGTCTCGCCTTCGCCGTAGCGACCCCCATAATGACCAAGATAATTACAGACAGGTCGCTTCCGCTCCTCTCCCTAGGAGCGGGGGTTGCCATAATGGCGACGGCCTTCGTCTTTAACCCCGTCCAGTTTATAGCCCTCAGGATCCTTATCGGGGCGATTCAGGCTGGCCTACCCGCGAACCTCCTCGGGGGGAGATCGGGCAGTAGGGGCACGGGCATGGGTTTCCTCAACTCGGCCCGCTTCTTGGGAATGGCCATAGGCCCCTTCATGGCGACCTCGATCCTCGGAAACGGTGAGCCGCCGCAGTCCTTCAATATGTTCGCGACGATGAGTGGCATGTCTCTCGTCGCAGCGGTCTTCATTTATTACACGCATACTCGTAAAACACCTAAAAACAATGAGATGAAGTAAGAAAAATTCGGATTATAAATAAGCAGATGCTGAGAGTGCTCTCCCACGACAAGAAAAACGAACATCATACTTTCTTTCGGTAACCAATTGCCCTTTACCGACCTGAGGCATCTTGGTTTTTAAGCCCGACACTAAGACCTAGAAAGTATCTAAGATACACATAATTGGTCATTTTTTCTCTCCAAAATATTCAGCTTCATCTAGAACAAGGTCTATTAAAGGTATCTGATTCATTAAATTCGAAAGTAACTCCGCTTGATCAACTACAGTTAATATTCTCAAACCAGAATAGGTTTGAGATTCAAAAAATAAAAAGCTAACTAACCAATAATATCGTAGATACTATCTTAAAAATCGCTTATCTAGAAAATATGTTTTTATGTTAAATAGTTGAAATAGGATAAAACCGACGACTTCGATTTTAATTTAAAAACTCAAAAACGTAAAATGATGCTGCTATCGAAGTGTTTCGAGTACTACATTCGTTATAATTGTATAGCTTAAAAGAAATGACAGCGGATCCTTAGGTTTGTGTCCTCTAGGAAAATGATCCCATGGCTGTAGGCGAGCATTAAATGGTCGCCTGCATTCTTTGGAAATTTTGTTATCCCTCAAATTATGCAATGGGATGATAGAAAAATGACAAATAACACAAGCATTTTTTTCTTTGTATGGGTTCCAAAGTCGCCGGCGTAATCGTTGCTCGCAATGAAGATGAGCATATTAGGGATACTATCACCGGTATCATAAACCAAACGACAGCGATTGAGCCTATAATATTGGTCGACGACGGTAGCACTGACAGAACGCGAGACATTGCTCTCGGCTTCAGAGGTATCCAGATAGTGAGTCTCCCTCCACATTCTGAGAGCTATTTGGGTGGGCCAGAGCTCGCCGAGAGGTGGAACATCGGTCTCAATAAGGCCCGCGAATCGAGCCCCAATTACATCCTTATCTTGGGCGGGGATCACCGCATCGAACCCAACTACGTTGAAGGCATACTGAAGCACATGAGTTCTGAATTAGTTGTGGCCTGCGGGAGGTACAAAGATCAGATATTCTCCAACCGACTCCCCGGAGGCAGCGGTAGGATAGTCGACGCACGTTGGTGGATGGGTATAAACAAGATGCAGTTCCCTGTGGAGTATGGCTGGGAGATCTGGCTTGTATACCGGGCGTTGATGGATGGAAAACGGGCTGAATGCGTCACCGAAGTAATAACAGTTACCAGGCCGGCAAATTACTCGCCGAAAAAATCTCAGAACCTTGGCAAGGGGATGTACAGTCTGGGCGTGCACCCTATCCAGGCATATAGGAGAATATTCGCGTTAATGCTTCAAAAACCGCGAGCTGGAATCAGTATGGCTCACGGCTACGTCTTGCATGAAGGTGCTAAAAAATTGGATGTAGCCCCATTCGTGAGAAAGATGAATAAGGAAAGGATAAAGACTTGGTTAAAGAAAGTCATCGGAATCTAAAGTATGCCCCTAAATATGTTGCCACTTGGCTTTCGTGCCTCAATGAAGCTCACAATTCCACAGGGCGTGACGCACAGCATCTATTTGAGTGCAACGAAGTAATGTCTATCATCGGAGCGTAATTTCGCTGAGGAAAAGCCAAATCGTATATTATTTTTTTTATCACGAAACGGATAAATTCACTGGTTCTGAACTAAGACACTAACGGGCGGGGAATCTTCTGGTCAAAGACCTAAGAGATATGGTCCAAAGCACGGCGAAGGGTAGCATGATTTTGATCGCCGGCCAGTTGATATCCACATTAATTACCGCCTTAGGTGTAATAATCGTCGCCCGTTTCCTGGCTTCAACGAACTATGGTCTGATCAACGTCGCTTACATACCCATCTCAATAGCCATGCTATTCAGCGATATTGGCATCAGCGCCGCTCTGACAAGATACCTCTCTCAGTATCGCCACGAAAACAAGAAAGAGCTTATCCGCGTCTTCATTGAGACAGGTCTTCTAATAAACTGCTTACTCGGAATAACGCTCACAGCACTTGTTTATAGCTTTTCGAATGTATTGGCTAGTCTACTGGGCCGACCCGAAATTGAGATATTCATAAAGATATATAGCCTCAGCCTCATCGGGCAGACGCTCATCACAGTCTCACAGGCTATATTCGTAGGCTTCGAAAGGATGAAGCTGCAGAGTTTAACAAATATTTCTTATTCTGTTATTAAAAGCCTCCTCGGCCCAACCCTTGTCTGGCTAGGATACGGCCCATTTGGCGCCGTCATCGGCCAAACAACACCAATTATAGTAACCGGTTTGCTGTCAATTACTTTCGTCTTATTAATTATAATGAAGAGCTATAGAGAGAAATTTAGAGTGAGTCGGATAGAATCAGCAAAAACTATGCTGAACTATGGTTACCCTGTTTTCCTTGCCAATTTTTTGAATGGAGTTCTAAACCAATTCTACAACTCCCTACTGGCGATATACGTTGCAACCGATCTGTTCGGCAATTATAATGCCGCGTTGAACTTTAGCGTGCTCGTTACCTTCTTCGCCACCCCTATCGCCACCGCTCTTTTTCCGCTTTTCTCGAAACTTAAACTGGAAAATAAAAATGATCTCGAATTGGTTTTCCAATATTCAATTAAATACGCTACAATAGCTACTATCCCTATAACTACGATGCTCTTAGCCCTTGCCATTCCTATAATTCACATCGTCTACTCTGACACCTACGGATACGCTCCCCTCTACATGCAGCTATGGATCCTTAACTATGTCTTCATAGCCCTTGGCTCGCTAAGCGTCGGGACTCTGCTAAATAGCCAGGGAAGGACAGACATCAACTTCAGATCAGCTGTCAGCGTGATCGCGATCGGCGTTCCTCTCGGCTTATATCTTATACCAAAATATGGGGTAGTTGGTCTCCTCTTAACCCAGCTGATATCGTCGAAGCCCGGGTTCTTTTATAATATCTGGTGGATCAAAAAGCATTTCCACGTCGGTATTGACTGGCGTTCATCCATAAAGTTACTCCTCATCTCAGGCATAGCCTATATCATCACAGTTACATCACTCAGCCTCGTGCATCAGAGGAACATAGTCCTGCTCATAATCGGGGGCTCTATTACGGCAATAACTTTCTTGATTCTAATGCCTTTGGCAGGGGTAATAAACGAAGACGATGTCGAGAATATTGCGGGCATCCTTAGCCCTCTTAAGCCCCTCAAACTGCTTATTAGCTCATTACTCGCTGTTGAAAAGAAGCTAATTAAGTTGCGTAATCACGGCTCTTCTTAATAGAATTATATTGAGCTAAGGAATCTTTTCAATATCAAATTATTAAGGCTTCCATAGGTTTCGAATGACCCTTTTCAACCTAGTACTGAACATTCTCGAGAAACTGGTTAGGAAATAAAGGGAGGCTCAGCCGAGGACGTTTATCGCCTTGTAGAGGCTGTCTTTTATCTTGGCGAGGAGCTCCTCGTCCTCCACCTGGATGGCGTCTAGGGTGTTGTACTGGAGGCCAGCCATCTCCCTGAGCGCCTCGAGTTCCTCGGACGGCATCACGTTCCCAAGGTCCTCCAGGTAGGCGACCTCGTTCCCGTTGCCGGCGATCTCCTCGTCAAGGTGCTCGACGTCCCACGTGTAGCCCGGGACCTTCGCCGCGTACTCCTCCTCGGAGGCGTCGCCTATGAACTTCCTGATCTCGAGGAGCTCGAGCTCGCTTGCTGACCTATCGTAGGTCTCCTGCATCGCGTCGATCTCGGCGGCCAGCTTGCCCATCATCTCCTCGCGTTTGTCGATCCAATGCTTCGTCTCATCCGCGTACTTCCCGAAGAGCCTAGCGAAGGTCTCCTCCTTCATCCTTCCATCGCGGAAGAGCCTCACGAGCTTGATCTCCATGGCGAGGCTCTTGGCGAGGCTCATCATGACCTCCTTCGTCAGGGGGTCAGGCGTGTACGTGACCGTCTCAACCTGCTTGACCGCCTCCGCGCTCACCTCAACGGCCTCCTTTACTAGATCAGGGGAAGGCTCTGTGCTTATTGCTTCATCGGTCGCCTCAACGGGCTCAGGCGCGGGCGGCGTCTCCACCGGGGGCACTTCCACGACCGGCTCGACTTCAGCCTCCTCCACGGCTCCCTCCAAGGATGGGGCAGGCGTGGCGGGCTCCTCGGGCACGGCCTCGGCTTCAACCTTAACTTCACTGGGCGCCTCAGCCTCGACCTTCTCGGCAGCTCCCTCAATCACCGCGTCCTCCACGGGCTTCACCTCGGTGGCTTCGATGACCGGAGCCGCCCCGGCCTCAGCCTGCGCCTGTTGGTCCTCCGGGGCGGCGGGCTCGACCTCGATTGTAGGTAGCTCCTCAGCAGGCGGGGCCTCCTGAGCTTTAGGCGCCTCCTCCTCGGCCTCTATCTCGACCTCTACCTCCTCAGAGACCTCAACGGGCTGAACGGCTTCAATTGTCGGCTCCTTCGCCTCGGCCTCCTCGACTATCGTGGGCTCCTCCGCCTCGGCCTCGGTCGGAGTCGTCTCGGTGGCAGCCTCCACAACGGGTTTTTCCTCGCTTACTGGCTCAGCCTCCTCCGGGGCCTTGACTTCTGCGGGCTCCTCGGGATCATCCTCCTTCCCCTGCTCGGTCTTGTAGAGCGGGTAACCACAGTTCAGGCAGTAGAGGGTCTTAGGGACACCCTCATTGCAGTTGGGACAGTTCACGACCTCGGGCGACTCATCTACCTGCATAACGACCCCTCAAACGATCTATTGACTAAAAGAATCTCTGTTGAGTAATTTAATGATTTTTAGAATGAACCTTTACAAAAACAGTCAATCGGAGCCTTAATTCTGCTCAATATTTAATATTTTAGCCTCTCTCAGAATCGATCCACTGATACGTGTATCAATATTAATTAATTTCATATTTTATGGATGCTAATAATTAACATTTATATGTAATGTTGGCTGGTTGGCTGAATTAAGACCACATGAAGAAAATCGGGGTTTAAAATTTTTTCCCGAGTAAATCGAGTCCGCGCCGAGGGTCAGCTTCGAGAATTCATATAACCCCAGATGGCTATCAGTTAATCATGGATGGCAAGCCGAGGTTCAGCGAGCTGGAGCTGAGCTACTACTCGCGCCACATCGTGCTGGATGAGATCGGGTCGAAGGGTCAGCGGAGGCTGAAGGGGTCGAGGGTCCTCGTCGCCGGCCTCGGCGGCCTCGGGAGCTCGCTCTCCATCCAGCTCGCCAGCCTGGGCGTCGGCCACCTCAGGCTCGTGGACAGGGACATCGTCGAGGTCTCCAACCTTCAGAGGCAGCAGCTCTACGGATTCGACGTCGTGGGCTACCCGAAGGTAGAGGCGGCGGCGATGAGGCTCGGCAAGGTCAACCCCTTCATCGAGCTTGAGCCGATCCCAGAGTCGCTGAACGCAGGTAATGCGAGGCGGCTTCTGGAGGGGGTCGACGTCGTCGTAGACGGCCTCGACAGGATGGCGCCAAGGTACGCGTTGAACAGGGCCTGCGTCGAGACCGGGACGCCATACGTCTACGGCGCCGCTGTGACCCACGTGGGGAACGCCTCGACCATTATCCCGGGCGAGACGCCGTGTTTGGAGTGCTTCCAGGGCGGCCTAGACGACTCGAACATCCCTACATGCGCCACGGTCGGCGTGACCCCCTCGATAATCGCCATAATAGCGAGCATCCAGGTCTCGGAGGCCGTGAGGATCATCCTCGGCAGGAAGCCTAACCTCGCCGGTAAACTGCTCTTCTGCGACCTCGAGGACCTGAGTTTCGACTCCATCAACCTCGCCAGGGCCGGGGGGTGCCCGGTCTGCGGGGCCCGGAAGACTGAACCGAAGCCAACGGAGTTCGTTGAGGAAATCTGCGGCCGAGACGGGAGGAGGGTCTTCGTTATCACGCCAGAGGAGACTGTCAGGCTGAACCTGGGCGAGGTCGTTGGAAGGCTCAGGGAGAGGGGATTGAAGCTCGACGTCGAGGCTAAGATGGGGGTCACGTTCTCCGGCAAACCCTCGCTCAAGGGAAGCATACTCGTCTCAGGCGTGGGCATCATCGAGGGCCTCAAAGATAGGGAGGAGGCAGTCTCACTCTACACAGCCTCGACCGGTCAAGAGAAAAAGAGCTGAAAAAAGAGTTAAAGGGGTAGCATTTCATTACGGCCTTCTCGGGCTCGCCGCGCGCGAAGAACGGTGCCTGATCCCTTTTTTTAGATTAAAGAAAAACGCTTGACGACGTAGAACTCATATTAATACGCCACTCTATATTCATTGAGGTTATTCCTGTGCTGACCATAGCCATCGTCGGGAAGACGAACGTCGGCAAGACGACGCTCTTCAACGCGGCTACCCTCCTGAACGCCGAGATCTCCAACTACCCCTTCACCACCAAAGAGCCCAACGCAGGCACCGCCTACGTCAGCGACATCTGCGTCTGCAACGAGCTCGGCGTCAAGGACAACCCGCAGGACTCAGCCTGCATAGACGGCTGGAGGTACAGCCCGGTCAAGATGCTCGACGTCCCAGGCCTCATAAAGGACGCCTGGACGGGGAGGGGCCTCGGCAACAGGTTCCTCTCCGTCATCGGCCAGGCGGACGGCATAATCCACGTCGTCGACGCCTCGGGCTCCGTGGACGCCGAGGGGAAGATAGCCCAGCCGGGGTCGGGCAACCCCGTCCAGGACGTCCTCGACATAGAGATGGAGATGGAGAGGTGGCTAGCCGAGATAATAATACATAACAAGCCTCTCATCGAGAAGGAGGCCTCCGAGACGTCTCTCGCCGAGGCGATGTCCCAGACCCTCTCCGGCGTGAAGGCGAGGCCAGCTCAGGTCGCCGAGGCCTTGGGGAGGTCGGGGCTCGCGGATAGGCCGTTCGAGAGGTGGGGGAAGGAGAGGACGATGCGGTTCGCCGCCGACCTCCTTCCCGCCATAAAGCCGATAATGATCATCGCCAACAAGATGGATATCCACTCGGCCGAGGAGAACTTCGACATGCTCACAGACTACTTCAGCGAGAGACTCGTGCTGGCGTGCTCGGCCGAGGCTGAGCTGGCGCTTAGAAGGGCTGAGAGGCTTGGGCTGCTCCAGTACACGCCGGGTTACGAGAAGTTCAAGATACTGGACGGGGCGAAACTGACGCCCGAGCAGAGGAGGGCACTCGACTACGTGGAGCAGAGGGTCTTCGCGAAGTGGATGAGGACGGGGATACAGCAGGCCCTCAACACCATGGTATTCAAGCTCCTCAAGACGAACATGGTCT
>Ga0315282_10011572_pt1 | contig 13629 bp, 14 predicted proteins | sample YL17G07_20_MG_FD_203693 | JGI IMG/M metagenome (GOLD analysis project Ga0315282, IMG submission 203693) | Sediment microbial communities from Yellowstone Lake, YNP, Wyoming, USA - YL17G07_20 | ecosystem: Environmental > Aquatic > Freshwater > Lake > Sediment | place: USA: Wyoming | collected... | reverse complement strand
TACTCTCTTGCCAAACAAGACAAAAGGGCTCAATGATGGCTGCCAAATGCCCCAAGTGCGATTTTGATAATACTCCTGATTCCAAGTTCTGCAAAGAGTGCGGAACCCAATTGTTCTCCACCCAGGATAAATCCCTACCTCTTTCTCGTCATTCTGGCTTGGATTGAGTCGAAGAGACTGCCTGCGGCCTTCTTCAGTGCTCCGAGGCGGGTGGGATAGCAGTAGTCCGATTCGAACCAGCCCTTTTCTTTGTAGTACGTGTAGTCGCGACTGTTATCGTCGAGCTCCAGCCTTATACTCGTTCGGCCCGCCCTGAAGGCCCAGAGCCTGAACAGTGTCGGCACCCGATAGGCCGGCTTCACCAGCCTTTCGTAGAACCGCTGGTGAAGGACTTCCCGAAGAAGCGCGGGCGATGGAAGATGAAACCGAGTCTATCGAGGAATATCTTCATGATGGCGGAGACCTGGAACGAGTAGTTCGGGGATGCGAAGACGACTCCATCGGACGCCATCATCTTCTCGATGAGTACATCCCGGTCGTCCTTAAAGGGACAGAACTCCTCACCCTTAGCGAAGCACACACAGCAGCCTCGACAAGTCCCGAGCCGATGGTCGCTCAGGGGGACGATCTCGCACTCGACATCACCGAGCGACTGCAGGTTGTCCAGGAACTGGCGGACGGCGCTATATGTGTGCTTCTTGCGGGCACTTCCAACGAAGGCGGTAACTCTCTTCATGTGCATCCCTTCATATCTCCGAGGGGTAGAACAATATTGTTCATTTAGAGTCGCAATATACACCTTCTTCTGAAATCAGGGAAGTGAAGACTACAGGAAGAAGCCGTTTCCAAATTGACTTCCGGCACCAACCGCGCTATCCTCTTGCCTACTAGGAAAGGTTCCAGCGGTGGCCAATAAGTGCCCGTCTCGTCACGCCGATAATCCCGAGACCGTGAAGTTCTGCGGCCTCTGCGTCAAGGCCTGCCGCGGGGAAGTCTCATGACGGCGCGGGGTGCGAAGAGCCTTGCCCTCGGCCTCCTGCTCTCTTTATTAATCATCGGAACCTATGCTTCCCAGGAACCGCCTCGGCCCGACAATTGGGCCCAGCGGGTTCCTTCGGCGACTCTCACAAACTGGTACAAGCTCGACGACGACATCTACCGCTCGGAACAGCCGACTCGGAAAGGCTTCGAGGAGATCCAGGCGCAGGGGATCGTAACGATCATCAACCTGCGAGACCATCATTCGGATGCTCGCCTTGTCGACGGGTTGGGTTTCTTTCTCATGGAAATCCCGATGAACGCCTGGAGCGTCTCGGAAGAGGATATCGTGAAGGCGCTGAGGGCCATCCAGGCCGCCCCGAAGCCCGTCCTCGTGCACTGCCAGTATGGCTCCGACCGTTCGGGGGTAGTCCTGGCCATGTACCGCGTCGTCATCCAGAATTGGACGAAAGAAGACGCCCTGGCCGAGATGACCCAGGGCGGCTTCCGATTTCACTGGTATTATTTCAATCTCCCGGCGCTCGTCAAAAAGGCCGACGTGGCGAGGATCCGGGAACAGCTGAAATCTCCGCAACTATCGTACTCTCCGGATGCGATTCCGGGGACGTTCCGCCTGCTTGTTTACGGACGCCGAGAGGTCAGCAGAAAGTCGAATTGTGAGGGGCTGTTAAAATAGATCGGCCCGGCTATTTGACGACTTTCAGAATCCGGCACAAGCGGGCTTCCGGTAGGAAGCTGACCAGCTTTTGAACTGGTCTTGAAGACTGACCTTGAGATAGGCGCAAGGCGGCCGGTCGTCAAGGACATCCTAGAAAAATATCTCGTCCTAGGCCTGCCCGACGTCGCCGACGCCAGGCAGAGGCTGGCTGGACTGACGGGCACGTGACTTGCCGATTGGCTGGGCGGTGCCTCTGTGACCGGCGCCCAATGAGCGCTATCAGCGGTTGGTTGAAGGAGCATTAGCCTAAGGCATCACTGATGCAGTGAGCGAGTGTACCGTGTGATATAATCGCCGCGTCTCACACTCCGCCTGGAGAAATAGCATGGAATATAACCTCAGCGGGAAGACGATCTTGGTGACGGGGGCGACCGGCTACATCGGGAGCCGCGTTGTGGAACAGCTCGTGAGAACAGGTGCCCACGTCCGGGCGTTGGTCCGAAACCCCGTCAAGGGCCAGGGACTCGAAAGCGCCGGGGCATCCGTGGCGACCGGGGACATGACGGATCCGGTGTCACTCGAAAGGGCCGTTCAGAGCTGCCAGACCGTTTTCCATTTCGCCGGGGCCACGAACGAATTCAAACCCCGCGGATATTTCGAGCGGGTGAACATTGAAGGTACGCGCCTCCTGACCGAGGCCGCCCTGAGAGAACGCGTCGAACGGTTCATCCATGTCAGCACGGTTTGGGTATACGGACTGTGGAGCGGCCCTGGAACCTGTGAAACTTCCGGTTGCCGGGAAAGCGGGCAGGCCTACTCGGACACCAAGCTCAAAGCGGAACGGGTGGTCCGACGGTCGATTGACGAGCGGGGCCTACCGGCGATCATCCTCCAGCCGTCCGAGGTCTACGGACCTGGCGATCCCAATTGGACGAGACGACCCCTCGAACTCATCAGGACGGGCCGAATGGTCCTGGCTGACGGGGGAAGGGGCTTGATCCACCCGATCTTCATCGATGACCTTGTCCAGGGTGTTCTCCTGGCCGCCGGAAAAGGACGCCTCGGCGAAACGTACATCCTATGCGGGCTCGAAGCCGTAACCATGCGGGAGTATTTCACGCACTTCGCCCGGATGCTCGGAAAGAAGCGTCTTCCTTCGATCCCGGGCTGCCTCGCGCTTGGGACGGCCACTGTGGCCGAATGGACGGCCCGGGTCTTCGGGCGTCCGCCGGTCTTCACCCGGCAAGAGATCCTAGCGACGATGGCCACGGCGACGTATGACGGCCGCAAGGCCGAGCGGGAACTCGGATTCGCGCCCAAAACGACCCTGGCCGAAGGCATGCGTGAAGTCGAGAACTGGTATCAGACGGCCCGCGGATTGGACGACCGATCTTCTGGGAGTACATCATAGCCCACTCCCTGTGGCGGAAGGTCCACTTCTTCGCCGGCTCTTCAACAGGTGGAAGGACGCCGACCCCTGCCTGCCCGAAGTCGAGGACGCCAAGCTGTTGCAGGCCGTATCCGTCCTTTGCGAGTTCACATTATTGACAGGATACTGTTCAGACTGTTAGCTCTCTAACGAGACTGAACCGACATGGCCGAGGGAGTCTTCTGGCCAGACAGGCCCTCTGCGAGCCAATCGATAAGACTCGCGACATATAGTATGTGTTATTGCTTGACCAGCTCGACCCTGCGGTTTTTGGCCCGGCCTTCCTCGGCGTCGTTGGATGCAACGGGTGCAAACGGACCGCACCCGGAAGCCCTCAGACGGTCAGGGGCGATGCCGTGATCGCGGACGAGCGATTGGAGGACGGCCTCGGCCCGGTCCTGAGAGAGCTTGATGTTGCTGTCCACGCCGCCCACGTTGTCCGTGTGGCCGACGACAAAGATCTTGAGGCTTGGGTCGGCGGTCAGAAGCTTGGCGATCTCCCCGATAGCCTGGGCCGACTCGGGCTTGATGGCGGACTTTCCGGTGTCGAAATTGATGCCGTAGACCGCCGTGTGGCCCGTGGCCCTGATGTCGTTGCCAAAGGCCGCCGCGTCCGCCACGATGAACTGCTCCATCGCCTTCTTCTCGACGATCCGCAGCCAGATTACCCCATTCCCCTTCTCGGCCTGCACCCACACTTCCTGGCCGTCTCTCAAGATCTTCCCGTTCACCCACCTCTGCGGGTCGCTCTGCAGGATCGTGCCACCCACCTTCCGGATGGCGTTCTCGTAGTTCCTGACGACGGCGAGACCGCTCGGTTCGTTGGCCCGCGGTCCGGTGAAAGCGTAGGTGATGAAGGTGAATTTGCCTTCGACCGGGGTCTTTGGGCCCTTGGTCGCGAAGAACTCGTAGACCCCGAAATCCTCGACCTTGCAGTTGAAGATGCGATAGTCCGGCATGCGCGTAGGGAACAGGGGGTGGTCCTTGCAGTCTTTCATGTCCGCCTGCTGGGCGGCGACGCCCGTCGCCAGCAAGAGAATTGTTGCGGCCATCCAAACGACCAATGTCTTTTTCATGGTATGTCTCCTCGCATTTTTTTAGATCGGATCATATCGGCAGGGCGCATGTCGCTTGCCCTTCTTTAACTGGCTGAAGTCGGCCCGGCCCAACATCCACCTGTGTCTATGCCACGGGGCTCAGATTTTCGTCAAGGCCTCGCGCATCAGCTTTTCGGCGGCGGTTTTCTGCGCGGCGTCGGTAGCGCCCGGCACCAGCATGGTTATAATCAAGTACCAAGAGCCCTTGAAGGTGTTGAGTTGGAGCATGCCGTAGCCCGGACTGGAGAAGAACGAGCGGTCGCCGATGCCCGGGGCGTCAGAAACAGCCATCTTCATCTTTTTCAGTTCCGCCATCGTCTTGTCGGCCATTTCGCCGGGCCCGACCGCCTTGACGAGAATACTGAACGCGCCGTAGTCGCCGATGACATATTGGCAGGGCGCCCCCACTGCCGGGTTGGCGTTGGCGTTCAGCTTGCCGTCGCTGACGTTCTGGCCGACAGCGGCTTGGATCTGGGCTTTGGTTAGCAGGCTGCGGGGATCGATCTTCTGCGCGCCCTGGGCTGCGGCCATGCCGATGAAACACAATACGGCTGCCATGACCATCAGAACTTTTCGTGTCATGCGGATCGGTTGGTTCATTTGTATCCCCTCAGGAACTAATAGGAATTTTCTTTTCGAAATATAAGAATTTGCTTTTTCCGAGCGAGCTAAATTCCCGCTCTTGGCGATGAATCTCCACGCCTTGACATGCCGGAAGTATATCTCCGGCCTGTTGGCCCTGTCAATGGCCGCGAAAAGTCGCGAAAAGATTGCCCGATGATCCACTCGAGATCAGAAACACCTCCTCTGGTTGACACCGATCTGCGGTCGGGGATATATTATTCAGGAGATGGGATGATCGGATTCTTCTCTCAGAAGGGAGGTGACTCATGTGGAGCTTAGCAAGCGTGGGGCTCTTGATTCTGCGACTTGTCATCGGGCTGATCTTCGTCGCTCACGGCTCACAAAAACTTTTCGGCTGGTTCGGGGGGAAGGGAATCTCAGGCCAAACTGGTCTCATGAAAATGCTGGGAGTCCGCCCGGCGCGCCTGTTTGCGCTCGTCAGCGCCGCGGGTGAGTTCTTCGGAGGGCTCGGAGTCGCTGTCGGCCTGCTCACTCCTTTCGCCGCCGCCGGAATCCTGGGCTCGATGATCGTCGCCATCGTCAAAGTCCACTGGGCCAAGGGGTTCTGGAATACGGGCGGCGGTATTGAGTTCACCCTGACCCTGGCAACGGCCTCATTCGTCATAGGCCTCGTGGGTCCGGGAATCTATTCTCTCGACTATGCCTTTCGTCTGCGGCTTCCCGAACCGTTGACCTATATCGTCGTTCTCGCGGCGATGACGGTCGTCGTCTTCTATGGCGTGACAAGGACACCAAAGAAGCGGACTTAAACTCATCAACACTCAACCTGCGGCTTGACGGTGGCCTCTGGCCGTTTTCTTGGACGTTCCTTGACGCTCTTCTCTCGCCAACGCTATACTATTATTATTAGATGACTAGCTCTTATCCCGAGCTATAGATTTACAGCGTTTTTTGATCCGAGGGAGGCGAACATGCGCGGCTTTGCCGGAATTCAGCGACACGCCGTCGCGTTCGTTTCCCTGAGCGGGGTGATCATTGCCCTGGGTGTGTTCCCGGCCGCGGGAGTATATTCTGAAGTTTCGACCGCTCCGCTCAATCTCCGTATGACCGGACTCTATTCCGACTTCGCTACCCGGACGATCGATCCCCGAAACCTCTCCTATTCTCCGCAATACCCCCTCTGGTCAGACGGCGCGGCGAAACGGCGCTGGATCTTCATCCCGCCGGGGACGTCCATCGACGCCTCTGATCCGGACGTATGGGTGTTCCCCACGGGCACGAAGGTCTGGAAAGAATTCTCGTTCCATGGGCGACGCGTCGAGACTCGCCTCATCGAATCGCTCGGCGGCGGTGAGTGGAGATTTGCGGCCTACGCCTGGAATGCGGACGAAAGCGACGCCGCCCTGGCTCCCGAAGGAGGTCTGCGCGATGTGGCCGAGATTGAGCCGGGGATAAGGCACAATATCCCAGGGGTGCTCGACTGCAAGGCCTGCCACGTCAACCGGCAAACAGAGCTCCTCGGGTTCAGCGCGCTGCAACTCTCACCGGATCGCGACCCGAACGCTCCCCACGCCGAACCGTTTGGCCCCGGCATGGTGAACCTCGAAACGCTCATCCATCGAAGGCTCATCCGCAATTACCCGAGAGAATGGGCCGAGCGGCCCCTCCGCATAGATGCCCCCGGCCCGACCGCGCGCGCCGCTCTCGGCTATCTTCATGCCAACTGTGGGAATTGCCACAACAAGTATGGAACCCTGGACGCGCTCAACCTTCTCTTGCGGCACGTCGTCGCGCCGAGTGCGCCCGTCGAGCCTGCACTTGAGACGGCTGTCAATAAACAGGGCCGCTTCCGGATACCGGGCCTGGCGCCGGGCGATACCCATCTCATCCGTCCTGGCGATCCGGCGCACAGCGCCGTCCTCTATCGAATGTCCACGCGCAATCCCTACCGCCAGATGCCGGCCCTGGGGACAAAGATCGCCGATGCGGACGCCGTGAGTCTGATCCAGCGTTGGATCCAAGAAGACCTGGGCGATCACAAAATCAATTGAATAAGGAGAACCCATGAAACCTACAAAGGCGAAATTCACAGTCCTGGCTGCACTTGCCTGTGTGGCAGGTGCCGGGATCATTGCGGCGGCGGCGACGCCACAGGCGTCCAAGGAGGTGCAGAGAGGTGAATACCTTGTGACAGGCTCCGGCTGCGGCGACTGTCACACTCCACTGAAAATGGGACCATCAGGACCAGAGCCGGACCAAGCTCGTCTCCTTTCAGGGCATCCGGAGGCATTGGTGATGCCCCCCGCTCCCAAACTTCCCCCCGGCCCCTGGATGGGGACTTTCGCTGGAACCCTGACCGCCTGGGCCGGACCGTGGGGAGTCAGCTTCACCGCCGACCTTACTCCAGATGCGGAGACCGGCCTTGGCAAGTGGATGGCCCAGACCTTCATCGACACCATGCGCTCGGGACGCGTCATGGGGAGAGGACGACAGGTCCTGCCGCCCATGCCCTACGGCGCCCTTGGGCACCTGACGGACGACGATCTCAAGGCTATCTTCGCCTATCTGCAGTCGATTCCCCGACTGAGCAACCATGTGCCCGACCCCATTGCGCCCCAAGAAGCAGCCTCAAAATGAGCACAATAGCAACTTAAAAATGGATAAGCTCAAATCTCCCGGACCCCGCAAGTGGATCAAGATAGGGCTGATCCTGATCTTTTGGCTGGTCACGGCCTGGCTCCTCTACCCGCTCGTAGTCCTCGACACCGTCAATTTGATCAATGCCAAAGCCTATCTCTATCGATCGGCGGCCGGGATCGCCATCATGGTCATGCTCCTGGGAAAAACGATCACCGATCTCCTGCTCCCCCTAGAGATCTCTCGGAAGAAGTCCTTGGTTTACACGATATTCCTCACCGTCTACAGCATGGCCATCGTCGGCGGGATTATTTTTATGATCTCGAGAATGATCCTGGTCTATCTCCAAAAGAGTGATACCGGATCTCCCCTCTAGCTTGATTTCAAGATTTTGGCCAGCAGTTCCTTCAGCTCTTGGACCTGGGCCGGGGCTTTGATGTCTTGACCCGAAAAGATATCGTCGGCACGAATCCCGGGATTTCCATAAAAGACCCTGTTGGCGTCTTTGTCGATTTCGATGGCCGCCCCTTTGATCGACACCCCGGCGAACAGTCCTTGGCTCTTGGAATACGACAGGATTTCGGCTTTGAATTCGATATCCGTGTCGGCCTGAGCGGTCACCCCGACAGGTCCGGCCGTGGCGCTCGCATCTGCTCCCAAGGTGATTTTCCCATTGGCGACATTATGAACTGTCATTTGGCTTTTAAAGACCAGAATGAGATCGGCCCTCTGAACGCCTATCTGCCAGCCGACGCTTCCCCCGTAGATCCCGATAAAAACTGGGTCGCTCCAAACTCCCGCCTCACTCTTAAGGACAATCACTCCCTTGCCATACTGGCCTCCGACCCCCCACGCAGCCTTAATGACGCCGGGGATGATCGCGATCCCCGAGCACTTCTGCAAGAGCTTCACGGGGATGCCTTTGTCAGGGATGCTGGTCAGGTCCTTGAGAGCGGCAATCGCGTTGTCGATGCGCTCCATTTCCTTATCGGCGGGATCCTTGCGCGCGGCGGCCGTCGGAGCCGTCAGAGCAAGAAGGATAACAAGGACGATGAGCGAACTCGAAAAAGCCGGAATCAAGTTTTTCTTCGGTTTCATCATGGCCTCCTCTTTGTATTTTTTATTTTATCACAAAAGCCGGGCCATCCCCTATTCTTGAATTCGGCACGTGTCTGCGATTATACTAGGGAGGTAACACCTCGATCAGGATCCAGCTGACTCTTTTGTCGATACCCCGTGAAATGGAGCCAAGGAGAGATAAATGAAACGACTGTTCAGACCGTTACTGCTTGTCCTCAGCGCTGCCTCCTTCCTATTTTTGCACTCTTTGTCTCAGTCTTTGTGGAGCGCCGAAACCCCGAATTACAAACTCAAGATTGAAAAAAACGTCGCCTCCTCGATGCGCGATGGAATCAAACTCTATGCAGATATTTACCGCCCCGACATCCCCGACAAAGTCCCCGTCATTCTCATCCGGACGCCCTACAACAAAGAGTACTATGGAGGCGAATTCTCTTTCGCCCGGCTCGGAGCTCAAAATGGATACGCCGTCATCGTCCAGGATGTCCGCGGCCGCTTCTCGTCGAAGGGAGAGTTTCTGCCCTATGTCCAGGAGCTCAACGACGGCTATGATGCGGTAGAATGGTCTGCCGGTCTCCCCTTTTCCAATGGGAAGGTGGGCACGGATGGATGTTCCTACCTCGGCGCCGACCAATGGCAGGCCGCCGTGATGAACCCTCCTCACCTTGTCGCCATCTTTCCCCAGTGCACGTTTTCCAATGCCCGTCATTTCTTCTTTTTCGGCGGGACCTTCGATCTAAGTTGGATATCCTGGCTCAACGGCCGCCTGCCCGATGTCAAACGGCACCACGGAGTCATGGGCAAGAGCGCTTCCGAGGAAGCCGCCGACATCGATTGGACCGCGCACAAATGGGAATGGCTGAGCCACCTTCCCCTCAAGGAATTTCCACTGTTCAAAGATTTCTGCCCGTATTATTATGATTGGATCGCCCACCCCGATGATGGTCCCTTCTGGGATTTCGCCAACGTCGAAAAGAAGCACTCCGAGGTCAGTGTCCCGGCCTACAACCTCACCGGCTGGTTTGACGACGGATACGGCCAGCCCGGCGCGATCAGGAATTTTCTCGGGATGCGGAAAAACGGCAAGACCGCCCAAGCCCGCGACGGGCAAAAACTCATCATCGGGCCCTGGACTCATTGCGAGCCGGCTTCGAAGGCCGGTCCCATCGACTACGGCCAAGAGGCTGCGGTCAACGTCGACGAACTCGCCCTCCGCTGGTTCGATTATTGGCTCAAGGGAATCGACAATGGGATCATGCAGGAGCCGCCGATAAAGATCTTTGTCATGGGCGATAACAAATGGCGCTCTGAGACCGAATGGCCGCTCGCCCGGGCTAAGCGCACCTTCTTTTATCTCGGCGGTTCGGGCCCCGCTAACTCGTCGGCCGGCCAAGGAAAGTTAAGCCAGCAGCACGTCTCGGGCGACGGTCACGATCACTATACTTACGATCCGGCTAACCCCGTCACAGACTATTTCTTCGAAGAGCCCGGCCCGCGCGACTTGAGGCCCATCGAGATTCGGAACGATGTCCTCGTTTATACCACGCCCCCTCTGACCGGAGATACCGAAGTAACGGGAGAGATCCAGGCCGAGGTCTGGGCCTCCTCCTCCACCACAGATACCGATTTTGTGGTCAAGGTGACAGATGTCTCTCCGGCCGGTTTCTCCCAGAACATCACGGCGCCCCTTTCGGGAGTGATCCGGGCAAGGTACAGGGAATCGGAAACGGCCCCGACCCTCCTCGTCCCTGGGAAAATCTATAAATACACGATCGGCTCGATGTATACGAGCTACGTTTTTAAAGCCGGACACCGCCTCAGGGTTTGGATCTCTTCCAGCTATTTTCCTTTTATCGACCGCAACCTGAACACCGGACATCCTTACGGCGAAGACGGTGAAATGGTCGCGGCAAACCAGACGATCTATTACGGCCGGAAATACCCGTCCAGGATCATCCTTCCCATCATTCCGAGATAAGATGAAGGGGCAGCCCCGGCCTGGGGCTGCCCCTTCTCCCCTCTTGCTGACTCCCGAAAATCTTTATTGAACAGCCGTGTCGATGATCCGGCCTTCGGCTTTGGACCGGATGTGGTTGAGGCTCCTGGCATAATCGCGCACGACGTTATAGAGGAACAGCCCTGTCTCGGTCACGCTGTAAGGCTGGACGCCGAGGCTGAGGAGTGTTCTATAAATTTGCTCGTTGATGGCGACCTTGTACAACTGCATCGGATTGATCGGAGAGCCGTTGACCATGACCGAAGTCGGGTCAAGCCGGCTGAACTGACCCAGTGGCGCGGCCGGCCTGCTCGAGTCGTATTTGAAGGTGATGCCCGAAGGATCGAGGCAGAGGTCGCGAGTGAACTCGACCATGGAGACCGAGTATTCGAGCAGAGCGAGCAGCGTGCCTCCGTCGAGCTCGACGATATTGATCTTGAAACCGAGCCCCGAGCCGGGATCGTACCCGTAGGGGACAACACGAAGAAGGTCATTGCCGACCACTTTGCCCGGATAGATTTTGGAAACGATGTAGCCTGTGACGTCTAGAGCCATATCGACGCTGTAGCCAGCCTGTTGGACCCCCCAGCGGATGGCATCGGCCCCGAAATCTCCCAGCGGCGTATCTCTATATGAACTTCCCGGCTTCCATTCGTTATCGATAGTCCAGTCGGCGCGGGCGACTCGGTCCGTATAAACCTCGCCGAACCTCGGGTCTTGAACGATCCCCATCCGGAGCAGGGCCAGGGAGCGGCGCAAACTCGGGTCATTTTCGATCCTCCCATCGACAGGGTGCAGAGTGTAGCTCTTCAGGGACACGCTCTGCCCATCATAGGTGACTTTCAACTCACCGAGCCAACGCCCGTATTCACCGGCCTGGACGATGATCTTGCCCGAGGCGAGGATAGCTTTTTTAAGTGCATCATGAGAATGGCCGCCTACGATGATGTCAATTCCCGGAACTTGAGAGAGGCCGGCGACATCGTAGACCTTGCCCAAGTGGGAGACGCAGATCACGATGTTGCAGCCCTGGGCCCTGAGTGTCGCCGCCTGGACTCCTGCCGCCTGAAATGGATCTGTCAGAAGCGCGCCCACCTCGGATGAATAGTTCTGGGCATCGGTGTTGACGACGCCGATGATTCCGATCTTCATCCCGCCGATTTCTTTGATCATCGAGGGCTTGATCATGCTGTTGAGAGCAGGATACGAACTCAAGTCAATGTTGGCGCAGAGTACGGGCAGGGCGATCGGTTGATCTTGAGGGATAACCCCGCTCAGGACGCCGGTCAGAGCATCAATCCCCAGGTCCAGCTCGTGGTTTCCCAAGCACATGCCGTCATAAAGGTTCTGCATGATCCTGAGCTCGGGATAACCCAGGTCCTTGTTGAATTCGAAAGACCCGACAAAGACGTCTCCGGCATTCAAGGCCAGGACGTTGGCGTTCCTCGATCTCAGCCTCTTGATCAGGTGCGACATCCTGGCGATGCCTCCATAATAATCGCCGGGCCCGAATGGGAACAAGGCCGAATGGGTATCATTGGTGTGGAGGATGGTCAGGGTCTTCTGACCACAAACCAGGAGCGGCGCGCCGGCCAAAAAAATTGAAATCACCAAAATCCCCAGCAACCTTTTTTTCATCGAAAATCTCCTTTTTTGAAAATTTTTTGTCGCCTCTTTTTTCGCATTTTGTTCTTCGCCATCAATCTAAGCTTGGACCAGACAGGAGTTGTCAAGATTTTGTTAAGAGATTGTCAAGAGTCAGCTAAGAAACGTTATTGCGCTTGTTCTAGATGGACGACTGTTATCTGTTGATAATCTGCGTACCGGATTCCACCCGGATGACATGGATCCTGGGTGTCTTCTGGAAAGCCCGTTCGTAAGATCGGGACACCTGCTCCCCGAACTCTTGGATCCGGCTCTCCTCCACCAGGCTGATGGTGCAGCCGCCGAATCCGGCGCCCATCATCCGCGATCCGTAGACACCCCGGACTTGGGAAGCCGCTTCGACCAGGGCATCGAGCTCGGCGCAGCTCACCTGGTAATCGTCCCGTAAGCCGGCGTGGGATTCGTACATCCGGCGGCCGAATGAGGCGATATCGCCGGCCTTGAGGTCGGAGCAGGCCAGGCCCACTCTTTCGTTCTCCCGAAGCACATAATCGCAGCGCCGGTATATGACCGGGTCTAGCTCCCCGCGGTGGGATCGGAGGAGGTCCGACGTGACGTCCCTGAGGCTCTTGATCCCGGGCGCATAACGGCTGAGCATTCGCACTCCCTCTTCGCACTGACCCCGGCGGACATTGTATTCCGACGAGGCCAATTCCCGCCGGACGAGCGTGTCGCAGACGACAATCCTCAGGTTCTCCCGCTCAAAGGGGAAATATTCATATTCGAGGGAGCGGCAGTCGAGCTTGAGGACTTTTTTCTCCCGTCCGTGGATGTTGATGAACTGGTCCATGATGCCGCAGCGGACTCCAACGAACTCGTTTTCTGCCTTCTGGGCCAGCTTGACCAGGCTGAGGCTTGACAGCCGGAGGTCAAAGACCGTGTTCAGGGCAAAGGCCAGGCCGGCCTCGATAGCCGCGGAAGAGGACATCCCCGCCCCTATGGGGACGTTGCCGCCAAATACGCAATTGAAGCCGCGCAGCTTGAGCCCGCTCTTCAAGAACTGGTCGATGACTCCGAGAAGATAGTTCGGCCAACTCAGAGAGGAGGGGGCAAACGAACGGATGTCGCAGATGAAGTCTTGGCCGAGGTCGGATGAAACGAGATGGCAGGCGTCATCTCCGCGCGCCGCCAGGGCCAGGATGATGGCCTTGTCGGTGGCCGCCGGGAGCACAAATCCTTCATTGTAGTCGGTGTGTTCCCCGATCAGGTTGACCCGGCCGGGCGACTTGAACAGCACCGGCTCTTCCTTGAATTCTTTTTTGAATCGGTCGAATATTCGATGGATCAGTGTTTCCATGTTATTATTTATTTTTTAAAAAGAATATTGTTCCGGCGATGACCATGATCGCTCCCCACCAGACGTCGGGATGCAGCTCAGCCAGGGCCGTTTTGTGCTGGACGCGGAAGATGAGAGTGTAGAGGCCGGACAGGAAGACGACGCCGCCCATGGCCAAAAGGATCAGCCCGACGAAATACCAGATCG